>SAMEA3663054__coassemble_521_pt1 | contig 41923 bp, 49 predicted proteins | sample SAMEA3663054__metabat2_low_PE_021 | metagenome-assembled genome bin SAMEA3663054 (sample SAMEA3663054) | pig gut metagenome | biome: pig gut; feature: pig-associated habitat; material: faeces | place: France | collected 2012
ATCTTCGAGAGCCTCCAGCTCGTCGTTCCCAAGCACCTCGAATGGGAAGCAGCAGGCCTTATCGAGCGTTTCGTAGAGCCTGAGCGTGTTATCATGTTCCGTGTTCCCTGGGTCGACGACAACGGCAAGGTTCAGGTCAACCGCGGCTACCGTGTACAGTTCAACTCCGCAATCGGACCTTACAAGGGCGGTCTCCGTTTCCACCCCTCGGTCAACCTTTCCATCGTTAAGTTCCTCGGCTTCGAGCAGATCCTCAAGAACTCCCTGACCACCCTCCCCATGGGCGGCGGCAAGGGCGGCTCCGACTTTGACCCCAAGGGCAAGTCCGACGCAGAGGTCATGCGTTTCTGCCAGAGCTTCATCACCGAGCTGTACCGTCACATCGGCCAGTTCACCGACACTCCCGCAGGCGACATCGGTGTCGGCGCTCGTGAGATCGGCTTCATGTACGGCCAGTACAAGAAGATCGTTGACCGCTTTGAGGGCGGCGTCCTGACCGGCAAGGGTCTTACCTATGGCGGCTCCCTCGCTCGCACCCAGGCTACCGGCTACGGCATCTGCTACTTCTCCGACGAAGTTCTGCATTACCACGGCAAGTCCTTCGAGGGTCAGACCGTTGTTATCTCCGGCTCCGGCAATGTTGCTCAGTACGCGGCAGAAAAGTGCACCGAGCTCGGCGGCAAGGTCGTTGCAATGAGCGACTCCAAGGGCTACATCTATGATCCCAACGGCATCAACCTCAAGGTTCTGTTCGACATCAAGCAGAAGAGAAGAGCTCGCATCTCCGTCTATGCCGACGAAGTCGCAGGCGCTCAGTATGTCGAGGGCTGCAAGAACATCTGGAATGTAAAGTGCGACATCGCTATGCCTTGCGCATCTCAGAACGAGATGGACGCAGAGGGCGCGAAGGCTGTTATCGCAAACGGTGCATTCGCAGTATTTGAAGGCGCAAACATGCCTCTTACTCCCGAAGCCATTGAAGCTGTCACCTCCGCAGGCCTGCTCTACACCCCGGGCAAGGCTTCCAATGCAGGCGGCGTTGCTACCTCCGGCCTCGAGATGAGCCAGAACTCCATGCGTTACAGCTGGACCTTCGAAGAAGTCGACGCAAAGCTCAAGGGCATCATGCAGAGCATCTTCCAGGAGTGCCTGAAGGCTTCCATCGAGTGCGGCAAGCCCGGCGACATGATGGTCGGCGCAAATGTTGCAGGCTTCCTCAAGGTTGCCGATGCAATGATGGCACAGGGCATCGTCTGATCCTAACAACAGATTTCAAAAAAAGAGAGTGCTTGGGCACTCTCTTTTTTTGTGCATTTCAAAGCTTTCGCTTGTAATTGTTCCAACAATTATATATAATTGTAAAAAACACATACAACAAGGGAAAATTGCGGCGCCGCAGACCGTGCGGGCATGTCCCAAGGAGGGTGGATGCAATGGATAGTGAGAAATTAAGCGAAAAAATGAGCGATGAGCAGCTTGCAAAAGCGCTCGGCCGCTATCAGGCAGCGGAAAGTCTTTGCATGCTTATCGGCATTATTCTCGTTGCGGCAGGCTGCATTTCGGCGGTCTTGGTGCATAACCTTGCGCTTCTTGCGGTGCTGGTGTTTGTCGGCGTCGGTCTGCTTGTTTTCGGCGCTTTGCCTGCGCAGAAAAAGAAAAAGGCTCTGCTGAGGCAGCAGATGGGCGAATTTTTCGATGCCGAGCGTGAAAAGCTCTTCGGCAAGGACCCCGAAACGCCGGAGCTTCCCATAGACCGTGAGCATCTGAAGAGCATTGACATATGCACGATCGATTGGGCGGAAATTTCCGTCGAGAATTTCCACGAGGGTGAGCATGACGGCATGCTGTTTTCGGCCGCAAATGTGAGCCTGAGCCGCACCGTTGAGGAAAAGTCGGGGCCTAATAACGACAACTGGATGACCCGCACAGAGACGCTGTTCACCGGTCTTGTCGTCCGCTGTAAGGGTGTGCGCCGTGTTCTGCCGGAGGTGACGGTCACCTCCCGCTTCCAAAAGCGCACTGCCGATGATCTCAAGTCCCCCGCCGCATTTTTGGATAAATTCTCTGCCCGCACCGCAAGCGGTTACAGCGCCGACAGTGCCGTGACGGCGCAGCTTCTCGAATTCGTGCAGGCAATGGAGAAAGCCGGCGGCAAGCTGTTCGGCTTTGCCGTCAGGAACGGCGACCTGACCTTGGCCCTTGAGACGAGGTATGTTTTCGCAAATGTTCCGACGCAGCTCGACCTGCGTGACATTGATGGCATCCGCAAGTGGTACATCGCCTCACTCAAGGGTATGAGTGACCTTTTGGACATCATAAAGCAGACTGCATAAGGAGACAGATATGGATAACGAAAGAAAGAATTTTACCGACAAGGAGCTCGGTGCAGAGCTTAACAAGGGCAAGGCCGGCAAATTAGGCGGCAGCGTGCTCGTTATTGTCGGCATTATCGTGACGATCATCGGCCTCGTGTCGGGTCCGTCCATCGTCGTTTGCATCATCGGCGTCATCATCGCCGCTATGGGCAGTTCCGCTAAAGGCAAGGCCAAGGACGAAGCAGGCAAAAAAGCCTATGATGCCATCGTTCCCGAGCTTATCGCCCGCAATTTCGAGACCGTAGACTACTCACCCCGTGAGCACATCCTCGACGCTGAGTGCTCGAACATCCCGCTCATTGACCACTCTCACCTCAAGCGCAGCGGTGCCATCAGAGGCAAGTACCGTGGGCTCGATACGGAGCTTTGCAGCATTGTTCTGACCGACGAGAGTCAGTATCAGGACGAGAACAACGGCCAGTGGTACACAAACGAGCAGGAGCTCTACAGCGGCCAGTGGCTGGCGTGCAAGCTTGGCAATACCGCCCCCGTGAGTTTCACTTTTTGGCCGAGGGGAAAGCTCGATAAGCTTGTCCGCTACCCGACCGTCACGACCGACAACGAGGACTTCAACAGGCGATTTAACCTCAGCTCGAGTAACGAGGCCGATGCTCTGCGCTACCTCAGTCCGAGCCGCATGCAGCGTATTCTTACGCTTTTGGACAGCTCATTCGGCGAGGTGTCCGTCAGCCTGCACGACGACGGTCTGCTGTACATTGCCGTCAAGAGCGGCCACGGCTTTTTCGACATCTGCAAGGGTAAGGAAAATGTCGATGCCCTGCGTACACGCTACACCCGTGAGCTCAAGTGGTTCACAGATATGGTCGATATATTCAATTCATAAGCAAAAAGGTATAGCTGTGGCTATACCTTTTTTGTTTTATCCAACGCTCGTGCCGTTCACGGTCAGCGAGCCGGTTATATTAACGGTGCCGGTTATATTGACGGCACCGTTATTTTTTATTGTTATAGCTGCACTGTCGGTCTTGATATAGACCTCCCCGGGCAAAAGCCCATCGGGCGTATCGCTGCCGACAACGCCGAGCAGCACGCTCGATCCGTCAGTGCAGCTTAGTAAAAGCTGCGCTTCCCCTGTCTTGGGAATGCGAAGGATATTTGCCGGCTTGAGCGCATCCTGCACACCGTCTTCCACCACGCAGACAGAGGCCTCGCAGCTGCCTGCTTCAGATCTTCTCTTTGTTTCGGATAACCACATATCATACCTCCAAAGTAACGCTTGTGCCGGCACTCACGGCGTCTGCCCAGCAATGTGTTTTAATGACCCTGCAGCTTTTGTTTATTCCGAACGCCGAGCAGGTCAGTAAGACCGTGTCGCCCGGGAAGCAGGGAAATTGTCTTTTCAGGGTCAGTTCAACGCATCTCTTGCCGAACATTGAGCTTTCTATCTGGTACCGGCCTGTAAATTTCGTATCGGTGATACTGCTCCCGTCCGAAAGAATATTGTTGAACTTTTCGGTGTAATAATATTGCTTACGGTTGCCGCCCCTGTCGATAAACGCCTGATTTTTCAGCGTGTAGCTGCCGCCGTTCGAGCGGTTAATGACCGTGATCTGCGATATCACGCCGTAGCGCTCGTCCTTGTATTTCATTGCAACTGCGTACTCATCGGCATTGATAGTGAGGCTCTTGCCGGTTATTCCCGTGAGATAGAGCTTGCCGACGGCATCAAAGCACGGCAGACAGTGAGATGATTTAAGGCAGTAGCGCTTCAAGGCGCTCCATGCGCTGTCGCCGTCTCTGACGGAAAACATGAGCACATCGGACATTGTCGAATCGGCGATGTTTGTGATACCGCAGGGCGACACATATTTTTCAAGCATCTTGCTCTTGCTCATGGAATAGTACATGTTTTTTTGCACTTCATTGTCCATGAGCAGGGCGGCAAGGGATCGTCCGTTTATGCTCACCGTAGATCCCTTTTCGTCAACACTTATCTGGTACTCGTCAACAACTCCGTAGAAAACGGTTTTCCCCTCCGACACGCCCTTAAACCTTGACGCAGCGGCAAGCTTTGGCAAAAATGCCGACGAATACACTGTTTTTACCTCGAAATAATCGCATGGCTCGCCCGTTCCGTGGCAGACATCCCACGACAAAAGCTCCGGAAGAGCGCTTTCGTTTCCGTTTTTATCTAACAAATATCCTTTCATGCTGCCTCCTAAGATATCCTGATTATCTGCCCCTCGTCGATGACATCGGGATTTTTGACCTGGGGATTAAGTTCCCTGAGCTTTGCAAGCTGCTTTGAGTACCTTGACGCTATCAGCGCAAGGGTGTCGTTTTTCTGTGCCGAGATATATTTTGATTTACCGGGGTCAAGCTCACCCGCAGTATACCCGCTTTGCTCCTCGCTTTCCCAAAATTCAAACGAGTAGCTGACATACTCCTCCCTCGGCTCCTCTTTGAGCTTGAGCTTTGCAAAGTATACCTTCACCGGCGGCCATACCGGGTGCTCAAGCCATCCGCTGCCGCTGACCGAAAACGCTTTTGCAAGGCGGCGGAAGCTGTCGTAGGCGTCGGGGCCTGTAAACTCGCCCTCGCCCTTGAACACTCTGTTTTGCATTCCTAAGTTCTGCACGGAAAAGCCCGAAAACGGGATCTTATAGCTGTGCAGGGTGCGGCGCAGCTCGACCTCAAAGGTTCCCGGGTTTTGGGGCCATGTAAAGTCCCTGTATTTCATTGGTGCAAGCATTGCGTTCCTCCTTAATAGGTTTCAAATCCGTTATCATAGCGGCGTGCATCACGACCGAAGTATTCCGATAGCTCCGACATGTCCCGTCGATGCACCAAAAGCGGTGTTATATCCTCGCATAGAATGTTGTCGTCGGAAAATTGCTCGTTTATAAGGTTTTCACCGTCCATACTCACTCTTCCTTTCTGCCCGCCGCCGACAGCGTAATGATCTCGACCATCGGCTCGCCGGCTTCTCGCTCGGTCTCAATGCTTTTGCAGCGGCAGCGGCTGTATACCGTAATACCGTGTGCTTTTTTCACTCTGAGCGTAAAACTGTCAAACGCAGAAAAGTCCACCGCATCCTCCGACTGCTCGCGTGTGATCACTATCTCGTAGCTTTTGTTTCCGGCCGCCGTCGAGATCGGAGCGCATTCGCCGAATGCTCTGTGCGGATAATACTCGGTTTTGGCAAGCTCCTTTACGCTTCGCACCAGACCTATCTTGTAATTATTCAGAAAAATCGCCGCATCGCTCTCGCCGTATGCAACGGTTTGGATAAAGCTCATTTTAATCCTCCTCTAAGTCGAAGTTTCCCTCCGGATCGCTTAACTGTCGGACAAGACAGGCCTTGGCGCCGACGGTGCATTCGCAGCGATACATCTCCGTTTCGCCGTCGTAGCTCACCTCTCCCGCCTCAAAGTCTGTTACGGTCAGCGAGCTCACGCTCCCCATGTAAGCGCAGATCTGCTCCTTGAGCAGATCGCAATTCGGCGAAGGGCTGTAAATGTCAAGTCCGATGCGCAGCTGTCCGCGACTTCCGAGCATTTCCTTAATGCTGCCGTTTTCAGCAGTGAGTCCTATATAGTTTCCGCAGCCGGAGGCGGTTATTTTCGCAGACCTGAGCGATACGCAGACCGTCTTCTTGCTGCAGTCAAGAACATCAACAGGGTACTTTTTCACTGCGTTTATGCCGCCTGCCGAAAGTATCTGGACGATCGAATCTATGACAGCGTCAAGCATTTTCGCACCGTCCCTTCAGCCGCAGGATACACTCGTTATGTGACAGGCTGCCGAATATTCTCACCTGCTCGACACGGAGTATCTCGTAAATGAGTCCCGCACAGGTCACTGTGCCGCCGATCTCGGGGCTTATGGCATCGGTTATAAGCCTGTACTGTGTATTTGGCTTTATGCCCGGAGCGAGCTTTATTCCCACTTTGGATTCATTCTTATTTATCGGCGACAAAAACCCCTTTGCCGCTGTGGTGCCGATCAAAATACTCTCTCCGTAGTTTTCGATAACCTCTGATGAGATGCTCATCCCTGCACCCCCTTGAAATCGAAACCGCCGCATTCAAGATACGCAGCCAGCATGGACTCTGCACGCTTTCTGAGCGAGGCCGCCGACTGCGCTTTTTCGCCGCTGTGCAGCTTTACGCTTAATTCGCCGGCCTTGAAGGAATCGATCTTATCGTCGGGGATATCATCTAACTCTAAATACATTGAGATCGCAAGCACCCCGGCTGCGCTGACAAAAAGCTCCTCAATATCCGAGCTCTTGACACCCGTGCGAAGCTTCGATTCAAGCTCGGCGGCTGCCGAGGCGCATACGCTGCGCAGGGCTTTGCCCTTTTCGGCCAAAGGCGAGTAGCCGAGCATCTCCCTTGCCTTGCTTTCAACATCCTGATTTGTATATGCCATAGCTGTCCCTCCTTAAAGTGAAGCAGGGCAAAAGCCCTGCTTCTTTTTGTTTTATCAGACCTTGAGTACCTTCGATGCCTCGGTGTAGAGCTTTGCAAAGCCGGAAATACTGGTGATTGCGGCTCTTTCAAGCTGGCGGTCGATGAGGCGGTCGTACTCGACGCTTAAATCGCCTGCGGTGACCATCTCAAGAGCATAGCCCTTGTCAAGGCCGATGGCGGTGCCCGCCTTCATCGCAGAGCAGCGGATGAGCTTTGCGCCGAGAGGATTGCCTGGCTCGCCGGTGCCCTGGAAGTTGAGACCTGCCATGGGGTTTTTGAACTCCGAGCAGTTGAGGATCTTGAGCATCACATCGGGTGCAACGAGCATGGTGTTCATGGTGTAGGGGTCAAAGCGGTTCCAGAACGCCAGCAGCTCTGCGTAGCTAAGGCTGCCGGCAGTGCCGCCGATGGTGTCGTCGCCGACTGCGAGAGACTCGGCGGTGTTGCCGTTGCCGTCGCCGTTTACGATGACATCGATAGCGTCCTCAAGATGCATGCGCATGATCTGATTGCCGATCTGGCGCAGCATGACCGAAAACAGGTCAAGGCGCTGGAAGCGGATAGCCTCGTAGGATGCGACGAGCATTCTGCCGCGCTTTTTCAGGCTTACAAGGTGATCAGCGGCACGGATCTCGGTCTGCGGGATGAGTGCGCCCTCGCCGACGAAGCGCAGTGCCTTGTCGTCCTCGGAAGCGGCCGAGTAGATGGAGCGGTAGTCCATGCCCTCAAAGCGAGTGACCGATGCGGTGATGGAAGGCAGGATATTGCCCTCCTCCATGCCGGCCTTTACGCTTCTGGAGACATACTCGGGGAACAGAACGGCAGACTCGGAGGTGGAGAAAAACTTCTCGACGACATCGCTGCCTGCGCCACGGACCTTAATATCGAAACGCTTGAGCTGGCGCTGGAATGCGTCCATACCCTCATAGGGAGTGCCCTTGTAGTTTTCGTTGGGGTCAAGGCCCTCGAGCACCTGCTCAAAGCTCTTGCCTGCCTCGGAATACATACCCTTGTCCAGTCTTATCTCATTGAAATTGTATGCCATTTTAATTTCCTCCTTACATGATGAAGCCGACGGTGGCGGCGGTGCTGTCGACCTTGATAACAAGGTACTCTCTGCCGGTGTCGGCCTTTTTGACCTTGCCGCCCACATCGGCAGCAAGCTTTGCAAAGCCTACGGCGGGAGCGGTGCCGGTGTAGCCGACCTCGATGTAGCCGTGGGTCTTGACGACGGCAAAGCCGTCTGCGGTGTCGATGCAGTAGCCTGCGAAATTATCGGCTGCGGCGCAGGCTGCGACGGTGTTGTTGGCGCTTACCTTGACAAACACGCCCTTTTCGGTACCGCTTGCCTTTTCAAAGGAGAGCACCTGCTCTCCGACGCCTTCAAAGCTAACTTTCATTTTTGTTTCCTCCTAAATCAGATGATGTACTCGTCACCGTCAAATTTGCTGACCTCTCCCTTGCCCGGGAGCTGGGTTACGGGTGGGTACAGCTCGGCTGACCTCGCCTCAAATGCGCTCTTCATCTCAAGAAGCGCCGCCTCGTCGAGTGTCGCAACGCTCTTTGACAGCGCCGAGTGCAGCGACTTATCGCATACAAGGCACAGTCTCAGGACCTCGCTCCGAAGTCCGTCAAGGTACTTTTCGCCGAGCTTGGCTGCCTTTTCGAGTCTTTCGTATTCGGGGGCAAAGCGCTTGCCCTCTTCGGTCTCGACAAAGCTTTTGATAACTCCTGCGCCGCGCTGGGCAGGCACGGCGACAAAGCTCCACTCATAAGCGTCTACTGCGCCTTCGAGTATCGCATAGCACTCCTTGCCACCGTAGGTTCTGCCCTTAACATGGGTGCAGGTGCCGAGCTCCTCGCCGCAGACGCTGCACACACTGCGTGCAACCGAGCAGCCCACGCTCGTTTCACGCTTGATGCCGCCGTCTATCTGAGCGATAAGCTCGGCGTTTGCCTCGGTGCGCAGCATGTACGCATAGCCCTTGAGGTAGACATAGTCTGCGCCGAGTGAGTTCTTGCGGTTTTTATCCGTGATAAGCTCCGTACGGTAAATGCGTGCGACCTGATTATCGCTGCGCCAGTCATGGTCGCAGATGCCGGTCACACCGACGAAAAGTTCGCCTAACTCACGCAATGTTGCCTCGGAAAACCGCTCGTGATCCCTATCGATCTCGTTGTCGCAAAGCAGCACCGAGAAGATATACACATCCTCGGCGCTTAGCTCCGCCTTTGCAAAGGCGTTGACCGCCTTGAGTTCCTCGGCGGTGCAGACGAGCTCCTTGCCCCCGCTTCCGCCTTTAATGATCTTCATTGCTTTTTCCCTCTTCCAAATAAATTTTCTCTGCCTGAGCGTTATAAAGCGCCGCCTTTGCCTCCTCGACCTGATCCTGAAGGTTTATCGCCTCCCATTCAAGCTCGCAGGAGCAGGCATAGCCGTGCATGCACAGCCACATATCGCATATGCGCAGCATCACCGGCTCAAGTGTGCGGCGTATCGCATTGAGCTCGCTCGTCATGAGATCTGCCTGCTGCGCCGACATTCGCTCGGTCGTCGACCAGTTAAGGCCGAGCAGGAACGGGGGTATACCCGTCCTTGCGATGAGCTGTTCAAGTATCTGGCGCACGGGCACCTCGCTGTCGAGTATCTGATTATCTGCGCCGATGACCTTGACCTCGACATCTCCGACGGCGACGAAGTCACGCACGCTTCCGTTTTTGCTGCTCTGCATTGCTTCCGACCACTGTTTTGCTATCTGCTCTGCTCTGTCCTGAGCCGTGGCCCTGTCGATGATATCGCCCTGCGGCTTGTACACAACGGCAAAGCGGACATTGCCCGCCCGCTCCCAGTTGATGCCGAGAGACTGATAGATCTTCAGCAGGATGCCGCACAGGAAGGGCATACTGCGCAGCATCGAAACGCCGTAAGGCGAATCGGTCTCAGGGTTAAAGGGAGTGAACAGCAAGAGATTCTGGTACGGCATGGGTACGGTGTCGCCGTTTTCGCCCGCACAGCATAGTTCAAAATCAAGAGGGGTATCGCCCTCACGAACGAGCACATCGGCAACATTGCCGCACAGCACCGCCGCTATCTCACGGTCGCCTCGGGTGACTATCTCGCCCACGGCTCTGCCGCAGGTTATCATCGAGTCAAGGTACTGTGCCATAAACGCTCCGAGTCCACACTGCCCGCGCCCGACATCGACCGTGCGGATAAACTCGTTAAGCTCCGCCTGTGCCTTTGCATCCGAGCATCTTGCCTCAAAGCCTCCGGTCAAGCGGATGATCTTCATGATCGCCGCATCGACGACAGGCACGGCCTCTCTGATCGAACGGTAGAGCTTCGTCTCTGCGCTGCCGAGCGGCACATAGCCGTCAAGCAGTCTGAACGGGTGCGTATCGCAGGTGCGCAGCTGCACCGACGGAGCCGGTCTTTTTTGTTTTCCTGTGAAAAGTTTCATGCTTCCTCCTATCTTTCTACCCACACAGCCCCGATAGGCTCGTGGGCTTTGGATATGCCGACCGCAAAGTAACGAATATCGTCCATTGCATGGTCAAACTGCTTGAGCGGTGCGTCCTTGCCCGCCTTTTCGTCCCAGCGATACTGGTAGAACTCACGAAGTGCGTCATCGCAGCCACGGCAGATTTTAATTTTGCCGCTTTTCAAAAGGCTCGCCGTGAGACGTATACCGGACACAACATCGTTGTCTGCCTTTTCGACCTTGAAGCCGCAGCGGGTCAGCGCCTCGATGAAGCTTGCCGCCGAGGGATCGACGATGACCCTTGACGGGCGGATATCGCCGCACAGTGCCTTGAGGTCCTCGACATACTCGCTGTCGGTTTTCTGCACCCCGACCTTGCGTGAGTCGTAATAATACTCACGAAGCCTGTACCACTCGCCGCCGCACCTGCCCCACAGCCCGAAGGAGCTGGGATTTTTCGTGCCGTAGTCGCAGGAGACGATATGCTCGGTGCAATTTTCGGGCGCCTCGCACAGCATGCTCTCGTCGAAAAAGTCGTACACCCTGCCCGCCGGTATCACCCACTGACCGAGGATGAACCTTCGGTAAAAGTCGCCGCTGTACATCCGCTTATAGCGGGCGATGATACTGCGGGAAAGCGCCGGGTTATCCTCGAGCGAAAAGTGGATATACAGTGCCTTTCGTTCCGTCGCTTTGACTATCCACTCCCGATAAAACCAGTGGTGCGGACTGTCGGGGTTGCAGTTGAACCAGATCTTGCTGCCTGTGACCGAGCAGCGTGCGCAGGCCTGCTCGACAAAGGAGCGTGGCATCAAGACGACCTCATCCATGAGTATGCCTGCCAGCGTCACGCCCTGTATGAGCGACTGCGAGCCCTCATCCTTTCCGCCGAAAAGATAAAAGCTGTTCGTCCTGCCCATGTAGGATATCTCGACAAGTCCCCGTGAGACCTTATCGCTCACGCAAAAGCCGATATCCCGCAGCACCGGCAGCAGCGGCTCTAACAGATTGCGGCGGATACTGGTCTTTGCCTTGCCGCAAATGCCGAAGCGTTCGCCGGAAAAGCGGCGCATCGCCCAGCACACAAACGAGATACCCATGCACATTGTCTTGCCGCTTCGCACCGCTCCGTCGCAGATAACGGCATCGTAATCACGGTAGGGCGAGCTGTCGCTCCACCACGAAAGTGCCTTGAGCTGAGTTTCGGAAAAGCTTTTAAACTTCATGTGCTTCCCCGCCCAGCCTGTCGGCCGCCTTGTCTATGGCTGCGTAAAAGTTAGATGCCGCCGCCTGTTCGCCGCTCTCGGCACGCTTCAGCTCGTTAAGCTCCCGGATGACCTCGAGCTTATCCAGAAGCTTTATCTCGACCGCACCGTTTGCGCTGCGCTTCATCTCGGTCAAAAGCGAAAGATCCAGATCGTCAAGCAGTGACAGATCCTCCTCGTCGAGGAACAGGAGCTTGACGGCATCGTTGGGCGAGGACACCGCAAGCTTTTCAAGAAGTGCGTCCGGTGAGCCGGACTTTGCTTTTTTCTTCATTCCTATCACCTCTCACCCATAGGCTGCATCAGGGCGAAAGTTGTACGTTTGCGTACAACAAAAAATTCATCCGAGCGAATTTTTTTCGATTTCGGATGAACTGTTGTATATTATGAAATTTATGGCTGCAAAAATCAAGTTGCTTCCTAAGCAGCGCATTGCGGCAGCGTTGTGATGGGATTTGTGAGATAGATTTGTGTCAGGCAAAGTGAAAAGCGCAGGGAATACTTTGTGTATTGGCGAGCATTTTCACTAAGCATGGCGCAAATATAGCCGCAAAGACCGCACATAAGATGCCGCAGTACGCTGCAAATAAAAACGCCCCCGACAGCGTGTGCTGTCGGGGGCTATCCCGCTTTTGCCGTTGGGCCCAATGGTAACCTGCACAAATAAGCAGGTGGGTCGCCTAAGTTCTGTTTCGCTGCTTCCAACTTCCGGCACAAGGCCGGGAGGCCTGCAATCCGCAGATTCAAATCGGCATCCCTTATTAGAGATGTGGGTTTATCGGGCCAATGTCAATTATGACACCACGCACAAAGCAGGAGTGCGTTACTACTATTATATAGGTATTGCCCGAGGCGTCTGATTATTCCTCGTCGTCGGCCTCGGCCTCAAAGATGGTGAGGAACATCTGATGCACCTGCTCAAGCTTCTCGTCATCGTCAATGGACTCATAAAGCTCGTCGCCGTTTTCGTCGGTGACGATGTTCAGTAGGATAAGGCCGTAGTCGGGGTCATCCTCGTCCATATCGGTGGGCAGAAATGCTGCATAGCTTTCGCCGTTATAATCAATGGTGTCGAGCAGTTCAAGCTCAAATTCGTTGCCCTCGTCATCTATAATGGTAACAAAATCGTTGCCGTAATCTTCTTTCATAAGAATGATCCTCCTTATTTTCGTTCACGATCATTCTAACCCATATCACTGCATAAATCAAGTTTAAGTTGGCGGTAGCCGAACACCTATCGGTTTTGACGGGCAGCTTTCCGCCCATGCTTCGCTAAAGCCCTGGCCCATATATCTCCATTATGCCCGTCGGGCTTTATCTTTGTCTGAACGAAAATCTGCTCCCTCAAAACTGCAAGGCATCTGTCAGTAGTGTTTTTCGAGGGATTTTCGGCTTCCTTTTGGCGCAGGCGGGCTTTGTGCCCGGCAAGGCGAAAAAAGGTGGAAAGCACCGAAAGGGCACACTGACAGACGATAGGGATTCGGCTCCCGCCAACTTCTTACGAACTGAAATCCTCTAAAAGCATCAGCAGCTCGTTTTTATTTTCGGCGGGAATGCCCTGCGCAAGCTTGCTGCGGTCAACCGTATTCAGTGTCTCGGTCTCGATATCCGTGACCTTGATGGGCGTTTTGGAGTCTGCGCCCTTAAACACGGCGACATAGCCCGAGCAGTCACGAAGATAGAATTCTGCGTTTTTGTCCTCAACGGATGCGTTGCTCACGACTGCCGGCGGGGTGCTCGCCGCCTCGGGTGCTGCAATCGATCTGACTGCACCGACCGTCATGACGACTGCGGTCACGCAAAGCCCCGCAAGCACGGCGATTCTTATTGTATTATTCACAGTTTATCAGCTCCTTTGGGCATTATTATTCCCATGTACGCAAAAATTTAGTATGCCGCCGAAAAAAATTCACAAAAAGCATACTCCGGCTTGACATAATGTGTTATACTTATATACTGATACTTTATCGTATTCTACGCTGTATTTTTTGATACATCACACACATCGCAATTCAAGGAGGTGTGGCCGCTAAATGGAAAACGCAAAGCCCCGCAAGTGCAGTAATGTGTGGCCTGTGATCGGAACTATACTGCTGATAGGTATTCTTACCGCTTTATTGTTCCTGTGCATTTTCGCATTCTACATTAAGACCTGCATTATTCCCACGACGAAGCTTGACCTTAGCGATTACGCACTTAATCAGACGAGCACAATATATTATGAGGACTCGGAGGGAAACTGGAAAGAGCTTACGACCCTGCACGGTCAGGAAAACCGCATTTGGGTCGATTACGACAAAATACCCCAGTACATGGAGAAGGCCCTGGTTTCCATCGAGGATAAGCGCTTTTACCGCCACAACGGCGTTGACTGGTACCGCACGGCCGGTGCGTTCGTCAATATGTTCGTCGGCATGAAGAATACCTTCGGCGGCTCGACGATAACCCAGCAGCTTATCAAAAACCTCACCCAGCAGGACGATATCACCGTGCAGCGCAAGCTGCTCGAGATATTCCAGGCCATCGAGTTTGAGAAGGAGCACGACAAAAAAGAGATCATCGAGTGGTACTTAAACACCGTTTACTTCGGCGAAGGCTGCTACGGTGTTCAGACCGCCGCTCAGACCTACTTCGGCAAGGATGTCTCCAAGCTTTCGCTTGCCGAGTGCGCCGCCATCGTCGGCATAACCAATCTGCCGACCTACTACGACCCGTTCTACAGCGTTGAGAACAACAAGGCCCGTCAGGAGGATGTTCTGGCGTGTATGTACGATCAGGGCTATATCTCAAAAAAGGAGTATGAGGAAGCCGTCGCCGAGGAGCTCGACTTTGTCCGCGGCGAAAACAGTCCCTCTGCCTCATCGGTGCGCAGCTACTACACCGAGACCGTTATCTCCGATGTAATCAAGGACCTTGCCGCCGAAAAGGGCATCTCCGAGCTTGCGGCACAGACGCTTGTATACAACGCAGGCTACGAGATCTACTGTTGCCTTGACAAGAACATTCAGGCCAAGGTCGACAAGATCTATGAGGATCTTGACGCGCTGCCCAAGGCAACGAACGGCACCTCGTCTCAGCTTCAAAGCGGCATCGTCATAATGGATCAGTACACCGGCAAGATAGTTGCTCTGTCCGGCGGCACCGGCAAAAAGACCATCAACTTCGGTCTTAACCGTGCAACCAAAACAACGAGACCGCCCGGATCTTCCATTAAGCCCATTGCGGTCTACGGTCCCGCCGTGGAATACGGGCTCATCTCCCCTTCGACCCTCGTTCTCGACGCCGACGGCTCGCACATTAAGCTCCAGGGCGTCAAGACCGACTGGTTCCCGAAGAACTCGCCCCCCGAGTATGACGGCATCATGACCATCAAGGCAGCACTGCGTGACTCGAAAAACACCGTTTCCGTTCAGATAATGGATAAGCTCACCCCGGCGGCATCGCTTGATTTCCTCAGAAACCGCCTCGGCATCGAAAGTCTCATTGACAGCGACGCAGACTACGCCGCTCTCGCCCTCGGCCAGCCGCACTACGGCATCACCGTAAGAGAGATGGCGCAGGCATACTGTGCCCTTGCGAACGACGGTACATTCACAAAGGCTCGAACATATACCATGGTCAAAGACCGCTCGGGCAACATCGTTTTGGATAACCGGCCGCAGACGCAGCAGGCTTTCTCCACCGAGACCGCCCGCACCATGACCTACATGCTCAACTACGCCGCTACCTACGGCACCGGTCACGAGTCGAGGCTGAGCAACATGCCCGTTGCCGGTAAGACCGGTACGACCTCCGATAACAAGGACCGCTGGTTCTGCGGCTACACGCCGTACTACACCTGCGCAGTCTGGACGGGTTACGACACGCCCGAGAAGATGCGCTTCATCGGCAACCCCGCAACGCAGATCTGGCAAAAGATCATGGAGGATATCCACAAGGATCTCAAGTACAAGGAGTTCAAGATGTCAACAGGCGGCGCTGCTACCGGCATCTTCGGCAGCCGTTCCGAGCTTGAGGAGCAGAAGCTGACCGAGGCCGAGCGTCAGAAGAAGGCCGAGGAAGAGGCAAAGAAGAAAGCCGAAGAGGAAGCCAAGAAGAACGGCGAAGAAGGCACAAACAACGGTCAGCTCCCTGAAGCATCGGACGCACCCGTTTTCACCGCAGCTCCCGAGGCGGCATAAGTAACTACATGTCAGGAGGATACAACATTGGCAAACAAACCGTTGGAATATAAGGGTCATCCCCTTCAGCGTGCCGGCAACATCGTGTATTACGGCAGCATGAGCGACAAGTATATAATCATGCTTCAGATAATGGAGACCAAAAAAGTCAAGGATCTTGATGTGGCGACCAAGGTGTCGCTCCAGCTCCAGCTTACAGACCCCTCCATCAAGTCGAGAGACCGTGTCGTCAAGAAAAGCGAAAAGGACGGCTTTTGGGCGGCAATGGATGTTGCAAGCGTGTGGCTTGAAAGAGCTCTCAACTCATAAGTGACTTAAAGGAGAAGGCGCTGCCTTCTCCTTTTTTAATAATTTCCGCACTGTTGCGTAATGCTATACAAATAGTATCGCTTTATGGTATAATGACGGCAAATAATATATTTAGGGAGGAAAATATGAAGAAAGTCCAATTCACCGAAACCGTACTGCGTGACGCAAATCAGTCGCTTATCGCCACGAGACTTCCCTATGACAAATTTGAGCCCATCCTTGAGAGGATAGACAAGGCGGGGTTTTATTCCGTGGAGTGCTGGGGCGGTGCGACATTCGATGTCTGCCTGCGGTATCTGAACGAGGACCCGTGGGAGCGTCTGCGCAAAATGCGTGCAAAAATGCCGAACACAAAGCTGCAGATGCTGCTGCGTGGGCAGAACATCCTCGGCTACAAGCATTATCCGGACGATATCGTGCGCCGCTTTGTCCGTTGCTCAGTCAAAAACGGCATTGATATCATCCGCATCTTTGACGCACTGAATGACCCCACAAACCTCAAGGTCGCCATTGAGGAGACCGTCAAGCAGGGTGCGGAGGCTTCCGGTGCTATCTCCTACACCACGAGTCCCGTGCACACCATCGGTAAATATGTCGATCTCGTGCGTGAGCTAAAGGAAATGGGCGTAAGCTCGATTTGCATCAAGGACATGGCGGGCATCATGAGCCCCAAAAGCGCATATGACCTCGTTTCCGGCATAAAGGACGCTGTCGACCTGCCGGTCGTCGTCCACACGCACTCGACAACGGGTCTTGCGTTCATGACCTATCTCAAGGCCGTTGAGGCCGGTGCGGATGTCATCGACACTGCCATATCGCCGTTTTCCGGCGGCACCTCACAGCCTGCGACCGAGACGCTCAATTATACGCTCAAAGAGCTCGGCTACGAGACGGGACTTGACGAGAAAATTCTCATCGAAATGGCGGATTTCTTCAAGCCGATACGCAACGAATATCTCGCCGACGGCACACTGAACCCCATTTCCATGTCCACCGACACGCAGTGCCTTAACTATCAGATACCCGGCGGCATGCTGTCGAACCTCTTGAGCCAGCTCAAGATGATGAACGCCCTCGACCGCTTCGACGAAGCGCTCGCCGAAACGCCCCGTGTGCGCAAGGACATGGGCTATCCCCCGCTCGTGACGCCCACAAGCCAGATAATCGGCTCGCAGGCTGTGCAGAATGTGCTTGCCGGTGAGCGGTACAAGAATGTCGGTGCCGAGCTCAAGGCATACTGCCGTGGTGAATACGGCAAGACCCCCGCACCCATCGACGAGGCCGTCCGTGCCAGGATCCTGAACGGCGAAAAGCCAATCGAGGGGCGCTACGCCGACTCACTGCCGACCGATGTTTACGAAAAGGCGGTCGAGCACTTGGGCGATAACGCCCGCTGTGAGGAGGATGTCCTCAGCTACATTGCCTTCCCGCAGGTCGCAGAAAAGTTCTTCGACGAGCGCCGTGAGCGTGAGGAAAAGACCGTGCGCTACACCATTACCGAGGCGTAAGGAGGCAGCAATATGAACGATTTGATCAACATGTCGCTCGGCGATGCCGGGCTGACGGCCGTTTTGGGCTATCTCGTCGTGTTCGTCGGCCTTGCACTTTTGATGTGTGTCGTGATGCTCGTCGGCAAGGTCATGAAGATAGAAGCCAAGCCCGCACCTTCCCCTGCGTCCACGCCCGAGAAGGCCCCAGAGCCCGCACCGGGGTCGGCAGGCGAACTCAAGCTATACGATACAGATCCAAGGGATGCCGCCATGATAATGGCCATCGTTGCCGACAGCTTGGGCAAACCCCTGAACGAACTCCGCTTTATTTCCATTAAGGAGGTCAAGGACGATGAAGTATAAGGTCACTTTGAATAACAGGACATATGAGGTTGAGGTCGAAGCCGGACAGGCCATGCTCGTTGATGAGTACGAGGCCTACGCCCCTGCACCCGCCGCAGCCCCTGCACCCATTGCCGCAGCTCCGGCTGCCGCATCGGTCTCAGCAGCCCCCGCACTTGCCGCAGGTGAAGTCGTCAAAAGTCCCATGCCCGGCAACATTTTGAAAATAAATGTCACCGTTGGGCAAAAGGTCAACGAGGGCGACACTCTGCTCGTTTTGGAGGCCATGAAGATGGAAAACGAGATCGCCGCGCCCAAGGCCGGCACGGTTGCGCAGATAATCGTATCCAAAGGTGCGGTCGTTGAGACCGGCGCACCGCTCGTTGTGATCTCATAAAGGAGGCTGCGGATGAACATTTTCGATTCGCTGCAAAAGCTCATGCTTGAGTCGGGCTTTGCTTCCTTCTTCACGACTGACGGTGGCTGGAAAAATCTCGTCATGATACTCATCGCCTTTGTGCTGCTGTACCTTGGTATCGTGAAAAAATACGAGCCGCTTCTGCTGTGCGGCATCGCCTTCGGCTGCCTTTTGTCGAACCTCAGCTACTTTGTCGGGCAGGGCGAAAACGCCCTTTACCATCCCGAGCTGTGGGCGCAGTTCATTGACGAAACAAGCCCATATTATCACAGCTACGGCCACATAATGAGCAATGCCGGGCTCCTTGACTTTTTCTATATCGGCGTTAAGGCCGGTATCTACCCCTCGCTTATATTCCTCGGTGTCGGTGCGATGACAGACTTCGGTCCGCTGCTGGCCAATCCAAAGAGTCTGCTTTTGGGCGCAGCGGCGCAGCTGGGCGTGTTTTTGGCGTTCTTCCTTGCCGTGTGCATCGGCTTTTCCGGCCCCGAGGCCGCCTCTATCGGCATCATCGGCGGCGCCGACGGCCCGACGGCGATATTCACCGCCACACGCCTTGCCCCGCAGCTGTTAGGCCCCATCGCAATTGCGGCGTATTCATACATGGCGCTCATCCCGATGATACAGCCACCGCTCATGAAGCTTCTGACGACCGAGCAGATGCGTAAGGTCAAGATGGAGCAGACCCGTGAGGTCTCGAAGAAGGAGAAGATCATCTTCCCCATCGTCGTTGCGACCTTCGTCATCCAGCTTCTGCCCTCGACCGCACCGCTCATCGGCTGTCTCATGCTCGGCAACCTCTTCCGTGAGTGCGGCGTGACCGACAGGCTTTCGGACACTGCGCAGAACGCACTCATGAACATTGTGACCATTTTCCTTGCCACCTCCGTGGGCGCAACGATGGTCGCACAGAATTTCCTTGACTGGAGCACACTGAAAATTATTGCACTCGGCCTTGTGTCGTTTATGATATCCACGGCCGGCGGACTTCTCTGCGGCAGGGTCATGTACCGCCTCTCCGGCGGCAAGATAAATCCTCTCATCGGCTCGGCAGGCGTTTCCGCCGTCCCGATGGCTGCCCGTGTCTCGCAGGATGTTGCACACAAGAGCAACAAGAATAACTACCTGCTCATGCACGCAATGGGTCCGAATGTTGCAGGCGTTATCGGCTCGGCAATAGCCGCCGGCTTCCTGCTCTCGGTCTTCGGAGGCTGATAACAAATCAAAAAAATCCCGTTCCGGACGGAACGGGATTTTTGTTGTCTGATTTACTTTGCGTACTCAACGGCCTTGGTCTCACGCAGTACATGGACCTTGATCTGGCCGGGATAGGTAAGCTCTTCCTCGATCTTCTTTGCGATATCACGAGCGAGCAGCACCATCTTATCCTCGGGTACCTCCTCGGGCTTGACCATGACACGGATCTCACGGCCGGCCTGAATGGCATAGCTGCCTGCGATGCCGGGGAAGCTCTTGGATATCTCCTCAAGCTTTTCAAGACGCTTGACATAGTTTTCAATGTTCTCTCGTCTTGCGCCGGGGCGGGACGCACTGATAGCGTCGGCTGCCTGAACGATGCAGGCAACGACGGTATGCGGCTCAACATCGCCGTGGTGGGCTTCGATAGCGTGGATGACCGCTTCGCTTTCCTTGTACTTCTTGCAGATCTCAACGCCGATGGTGACATGGCTGCCCTCGACCTCATGGTCAATGGCCTTGCCGATATCGTGCAGGAGACCGGCACGCTTTGCGGTGGCGACATCAACGCCGAGCTCGGCTGCGATAAGGCCGGAAATGTGCGACACCTCGATAGAGTGATTGAGCACATTCTGACCGTAGCTGGTGCGGTATCTCATGCGGCCGAGAAGCTTGATAAGCTCCTGATTAAGGCCGTGGATATTAGTCTCGAACACGGCTCTTTCGCCTTCGGCCTTGATGGTGGCGTTGACCTCCTTCTGAGCCTTGGCGACCATTTCCTCAATGCGGGCAGGATGAATTCTGCCGTCGGCAATGAGCTTTTCAAGTGCGATACGGGCGACCTCACGGCGAACGGGGTCAAAGCTGGAAACAGTGATGGCCTCGGGGGTGTCGTCGATGATGAGATCGCAGCCGGTAAGAGTTTCAATGCTGCGGATGTTGCGACCCTCGCGGCCGATGATGCGTCCCTTCATCTCGTCGTTGGGGAGAGGTACGACGGAGACGGTGACTTCGCTTGCATGGTCGGCGGCGCAGCGCTGGATGGCGGTGACGATGATCTCTCTTGCACGCTCATCGGCTTCTTCCTTGTACTGAGCCTCGATCTCCTTGACCTTGACGGCCATTTCATGCGTAACTTCGTCTTTCAGAGCGTTGATAAGGTAGTTTTTAGCCTCCTCAACGGTGTAGCCCGAAACCTTTTCGAGCATTTCGAGCTGGCTTTTCTTGATGAGTGCTATCTCGGCCTGCTGAGCCTCGACGGCGGAAATCTTCTGTGCTAAGGATTCGTTCTTGCGTTCGAGAGAATCGGTCTTTCGATCAAGATTTTCTTCCTTCTGCTGAAGTCTTCTTTCCTGCTTCTGCAGGTCGGCACGGCGTGCCTTTTCTTCTCGCTCATACTCCGAGCGGTTTTTGTGTATTTCTTCCTTTGCCTCGACGAGAGCCTCACGCTTTTTGCTCTCGGCGTTTTTTATGGCATCATTTATAATTCGCTTTGCTTCATCCTCTGCGCTCATTATCTCGCGCTCGGCGACCTTTTTGCGGTAGGTCACGCCTAAAAAGAATGCAACTGCAAAAGCTACGATAATTAAAACGATAGCTAACCATAATTTCATAGAAAGTAAACACACCTCCATTCTTTTAGAATTTTGCGGTGGTTTGTAGTGCCGGGTTAAAGCAAGACGGACCATCAAGCGAATCCGTCCGTAGAATTGAAAACTAATATCTGAAGGCTGCCTCCCCAAGGCACCCTAAATATTATCCGATATATTTTATCCCGATTATGGTATTATGTCAAGTATTCATGCGGTTTGACTATTGAAAAAATTAAATTATTAGGTTACACTCCTTATATAATTGCTTTATTTTTAAAGGAGGCGGCGGTTTTGAACGGTATAACTCTTGTTTTCCCCATCGTTACTGCGCTGTTTATCCTGCTGTTTTTCCTCGGCTGTCCCGCTCCGAAAACGGCGGAGCTCGGTTCGGATGCCCGCCGCAGCTTTTCCCGGCGTGATGCGCTCGTGCTCGGACTTATTGTAATAATATACTCGTCCGTTGCATTTTATAATCTCGGCGACACGAAAGCTCCGCAGAGCTTTTACCGCTTTGAGCCGAGTGAGAGTGTTGAGCTCGACCTCGGCCGTGAGCAGACGGTGTCCTCCCTCATGCTGTACACGGGGCTGAACACCGGCTCGTACACCGTAGAATATTCGCACGACGGCGAGTACTGGTACACCGCAGCCACCGTCGAGCAAAATTACGCTGCACTATTCAAGTGGGTAAGTGCACAATTCATCGACGGCACGGACGCAAACACAAGATACATCCGCCTGACCGCCGACAGCGAGCTATACCTCGGCGAATGCGCCGTCAAAGGCGAGAACGGCTCGCTCATCGAGTGCAAGACAAACGCTTCCGAGCTTTTCGACGAGCAGAGCGTCGTGCCCGACTATCAATATTACCTCAACAGCACCTATTTTGACGAGATATACCACGCAAGGACTGCTTACGAGCATCTTCAAGGTATTAACCCCTACGAGATATCACATCCCCCGCTTGGCAAGCTCATCATAGCCTTCGGCATCAAGCTTTTCGGTATGACCCCGTTCGGCTGGCGCTTTTCCGGCACGCTGTTCGGTGTCGGGATGCTGCCGGTTTTGTATGTGCTATTGAAGAAAATGTTCGGCGGCATCGCCGTTCCCGCCTGCGGCACTGCGATATTTGCCTTTGACTTCATGCACTTCACGCAGACCCGCATCGCAACGATAGACACCTACGCCGTGTTCTTCATTCTGCTCATGTACCTTTTCATGTACCTGTATGTAAACGGCGGCAGGCTGCGGCATTTGGCGCTTTCGGGTGTATTCTTCGGCATCGGCGTTGCCTGCAAGTGGACATGCCTGTACGCCGGTGCGGGACTTGCGGTCATCTGGCTCATTCACTGGATAAGCCGGCTCAAGGACGGCTGCGGCGCAAAGCAGTTTATTAAAAACTGCCTGTTCTGCCTTGTGTTTTTTGTGGCTATCCCCTGCTTGGTCTACTATATAAGCTACTTTGCCTACGGCACGGCGAGGGGTATGCACGGTGTTGGTATGTTCTTTACAAAGGAATACGCCGACATCGTTATAGAAAATCAGAAGTTCATGTTCACCTACCACTCGGGCGTGCACTCGGAGCATCCCTACTCCTCTCGCTGGTATCAGTGGGTGCTCGATATCAGACCTATCCTGTACTACCTGTTGTATTTTGATAACGGCACCCGCTCTTCCTTCGGCGCATTCTTAAATCCAGTGCTGTGCTGGGCGGGGCTCGTTTCCGTCGTCATGTGCGCATACCTTGCAATCAGCCGAAAAGACAGGATCTCGGCATTCATCGTCATAGGCTATCTTGCGCAGCTTCTGCCGTGGGTGTTCATCACCCGCACGACCTTTGAGTACCACTACTTCCCTTCGGCGGTATTTCTGACGCTTGCGCTGTGCCGCATATTCTCGCTCATGCGCACGGGTACGAGGTACTGGCGGGCTAATGTTTACGGGCTGACGGCGCTGTCTATCATACTCTTTGCGGTGTTCTACCCTGTTTTGTCCGGGCAGCCGGTAAATTCCGAGCTGGCGACACGGCTGTTAAAGTGGATGCCGAGCTGGCCGTTTTAAATATTGTATTTTAATGTTGAGTATTGTATAATTACATGAAATAGTTTTTTGGAGGTTTAACTCATGATAGCACTCGGTTCCGACCACGGCGGCTTCGCCCTCAAGCAGGAGGTCATAAAGCACCTTGAGGCCCGTGGTCTTGAATATAAAGACTACGGCACTTATTCCGACGCAAGCTGCGACTATCCCGTTTACGGCAAGGCAGTCGCACACGCAGTTGCCGACGGCGAATGCGAAAAGGGCATCATCATCTGCGGCACCGGCATCGGCATCTCCATCACCGCAAACAAAGTCCCCGGCGTGCGTGCCGCTTTGTGCGGCGACTGCTTCTCGGCCGAGATGACGAGGCTGCACAACGATGCAAACATCCTCGCCATGGGCGCAAGGGTCGTCGGCCCCGGTCTTGCCCTCAAGATAGTCGACACCTTCCTTGACACTCCCTTCTCCGGCGACGAGCGTCATGTCCGCCGCATCAACATGATAGAGGACTGATAAAATTGGCTGGCAACAGATCCGAATTTTACCGTGGAAAGCGCAAAAAGACCGGTCCTGCGCTGATAGTTTCGATAGTCGTGCTGTCTCTCATCGCCTTTGTGGTGCTGCTTTTCTACGGTCTGCAAAAGTATATAGTGGTCACGAACAGCGGCCTGCATCTTGACCTGCCGATACTTGCCGGCACGAAAACGAGCCAAACCGGCGACGACGACAGCGCCGTGCGTGAGTTTGAGACGGTCAATGCCGAGCTCATAGTCGGTGAGCCGGACTACACCAATGTCCGTGCGACCGCCGGTGAGGGGCTCACGGAGCTCAAGGCGGTTTTAGTACCCGCCGATCAGGTGAATGCCGACAGCGTGAACGCCTATGCCGACAGCATCGGCAAGGGAAACACCTTGATGCTCGACCTCAAGACAGTCACCGGAATGCTCGTTTGGAAGTCGGAAACCGAGATCGCCAAGGGCTATGGCACAACCGGTACCGTTGACCTCAAGCCCATAATCACGGCGCTGCACGAAAAGGACATCAAGGTTGCAGCAAGACTGTGCTGCTTTGTTGACAACACCCTGGCATCCCGATACGAGCAGCTTGCCATGCACAAGAGCACCGGTGAGGCGTTTTCCGACGATAACGGCGCATGGCTCGATCCGTCAAACTCCATCGTGCGTGACTACATTGTTTCGCTGTGCAAGGAGCTTGACGCAATGGGCGTTGACGAGATACTCTTAAACGGCATGAGAATGCCCGAGACCGAGGGCGTGACCTATGCATATTCGAGCACCACCTCGGCCACCCCCACGCCGCAGACCGTCATCTCCGGCTTTGCGATATCCGTCACGAGGACGCTCAAGAGCATGAACGCAAATCTCTCCGTGCAGGTCGGCAGTGCCAAGGCCATGCAGTCGGTAGACGAGGTCACCGGGCAGAGTGCACCGCTGTTTTTCAAGATCTTTGACCGTGTTTACCGCACCTCAAGCGCCGACACCGCCGGTGACGAGCAGAAGGCCGTCAAGAGCATGATAGAGCTCGGCGAGCTTAAATACCGCTATGTCCCCATCGTCTACGACGCTCTCCCCGGCACGACCTGCTGGATGAAATTGAACTAAAAAGCGAGTGGTAAAAATCCACTCGCTTATTTTTAAATTTCAGTATTTTAGGTTTATTGGAACAATATCCGCCGATTTGGGAGTTGTCCATTTAGGCGCACCATCAATGTAATACTGTTTAGTAACACGCCTCATTATGGATGGAGATGAGCTTGTGTTATGGTCAAGGCATAGTGTATGCCCAAACTCATGGCATGCAATAGCTTGCCACAATCCTCTTGTCTTGTAATATTTTGTCCGATAATGCGCATTTATTTGCATCACCGAATTAGTGCAAATATTGTTAGCGTAGGATGTGGTTGTAAGTGCGTCCCAATTGGTAGCTCCATAATCATTCATATTAACCAAAACATCCGCAAAAGCCGAAGAAGTGGTTATATTAGTTTTCGGTGAATCAGAATTTTCTGCCCACGCATTAATACCGGCGCAAATACCTCCACGAGTGTAAGAACTATATCTATCTCTTATACTCCCATCAACATATACAGTCAACGAGCTTTTATTCCAATAATAGCTGAATGTTGGGGTATTAGCTCTTGTTGACTGAACATCTATCTCGTTGTCAAATAGCCTATTTTCTGTGCTTAACACGGTTTTCATGCCATTTTCAATTTTCAATGCGCCTTGAAAGCCGCCCGAAATCAGATAATAGTTCTTATAAGCCCCCAAGCCATCTGTGGCTGTGAGATATAGCTCGTAGCTATCGCCGACTTTAAGAAGTGGGGCATCCGCTATCTCCGGCGTAGTGATGTTTCCGTATGTGCCGCCTGTCTGAAGAACGGGAATGACCGTTCCCGCGCTTAGAGTTCCTTTTTCCTGCTTATCTATTCTTACATAGCATCTCGTGAAAACCACATCATGACGAAGCTCAGTTTCCGTTCTTACGACCGTCCCCGTTATGATAACATCCGAGTCTGCCTTCATGTCGTCAAGCGAGTCAAAGCAACTAACCCAAGACACCTCTGTTGTCGCACACCCAGTATCCTCTAACGAATCTGCATTTGCCGATGCGGAAAATGTGCAAAAGCACACAAGCATCGCAAAAAGCACCGTGCTGAGCAAGCTTTTCTTTAACATGATTGTTCCTCCTTTTATCTTATTTCAAATAAAATGTTTGAGCCGATGATGTAGTTCACAAGCGCCTGTGCTTCGGCTTTGCAGCCTTCGTTGCAGATGATCCATGCTCCCATGCTGCCCTTCTCTATGCCGATGTCGTATTCGCCCGCCGTGTCGTCGGCCTTAGTCAGTATCGTGGCTATGCGGCAGTCGCCGGCTTCGGTTTTTACGCTGTATTCGGAGTTGAAAATTGCCTCGGGGTATGCATTCGGCTCGAAAATTGCGGTGACGATGCCGCTCGCAAAATACCATGTCATGCTCACCATGCGGACGCTCCCGCCGCCGTTTAAAGTTGCCGTGTACTCCGCCTCTCTTGCCTTGAACGGCTCCTTGGTGCGGCCGAAAAATGCTTCAATCTCACCTTTTGTCATCTTCATTTCACTGCTGTCCGGCGGTATCGGCGTTATAGAGCCCGTCCTTGACAAGGCGGTCTTGTTCACCTCGTCGATGGTCGGAATTTTGTAGTACTCGGTCACTGTCGCCACATCGCCCGTGTCACGCAGTGCATACGCAATCCCGAGCACGCACACAAGACAGGCCGCAATTGCCGCAATGAGCTTTATCGGCACTCTGCGGGTTTTACCGTATATGCCCTCAAGCACATGCCGGTCGGCAATGCCCCCGATAGCCTCGGCTAATACTTCGCTTTTCATATCACCACTCCCTTCTGCTCCAAAAACTCTTTCAGCTTCTTGCGCACCCGTGTGAGTCTTACCCGCACCGCTCCCTGCGTCATACCGAGCCTGTGAGCCAGCGCCGGGTAGTCGTCAAAAAGCCAGTATCTGCGCACAAAAGCAATTCGGTCGGTGCTGCCGAGCGTGTCGAGAAACTCGTCGATATACCGTGTAAGCTCCATTGCGTCGAGCCTTGTCTCCACCGTGTCTGGCGAGGGGACGCACTCGTCCAGCTCATGCAGGCACAGGTCATGGACACTGCACCGCTTCTGCGCCTTTCGGCGGGCATACCTTGAAAGCGAAATGTTCCTGACGATGCGGCACACGAATGTCGCCAAGGGGTTCGGCTTCTCCGGCGGAATGGCGTTCCACACGCCGAGGTAAGCATCGTTCACGCACTCCTCGACATCCTCGTTGCAGTGCAAAATGTTGTGCGACACACTGCGGCACACTTTCCCGTACTTTGTATCCAGTTCCGCAAGCGCCCGCTCGCTGCGCTGTTCAAAAAGGTTGATTATCTTTTCATCTTCCACGGTGTGTCCCTCCACCTATATACTACCGTTTCATGTCCGATTGTTACACCGGATATGAAAAAAGCGCCCGAACGGGCGCTTATCTCGTTTTTTTATCTAATATTGCTCCGCTGTAAGCCTCGATCTTGTAGGTATACTCAAGGGCGAGGGTCTTGAAGCTCACCTTATAGCACCAGCCGTCGCTGCCGTAACTGAGCTTCGATGCAAGCTCCTTCACCTGCGATTCGTCAAAGCCCGCATTGGTGAGCGCAACGGTCTCGGCTCTGGTCTCACCTATAAGAAGCTCGTCATGGCGGGTCTGGCGTATAAGGAACATGATGCCGCCGAGAATGAGTGCGACCAGCGCAAGGGCGATTATCGTAACTTCAACTTTTTTCTTCATACCGACCAACCTTTCTTCCGAAATTATACCACAGGCGGATATATTGCCGCAAGGTGCATTTTTTAGTGTTTTCATACTGAAAAACCTGAAAAATTGAGTTGACAACGCCCGTTTATTCGTCTATAATATTCAAGCGACTATGGAGAGGTGTGCTATGCTTCTTGATCTGAGAGAAATAATTGAAGTCCCCGGAAAGAGCGTCCCGTTCAGATGTGAGCTGGAGCCCGAGGAGCTTTTGAACGAATCGATCAGGGCGTATCGCTCCAAGCCCGTAGCCGAAGGCCGTGTGTTCAATGCAGCCGGTATCCTGACACTCGAGGGTACTTTGGAAGCTGATATGACTTGCGTCTGCGACCGATGTGGTAAGGAGTTTGACAGCGTCAAGTTAATGGACATTAATGCCTATATCTCCGACGGAGAGTCCGATGATCCGGAGGCCTTTGTTCTCGACGGGGACAAGCTCGATCTTACGGAAACGCTCTCCACCCTTTTCATTCTCGACATGGAAACGAAGTTTCTCTGCTCCGAGGACTGCAAAGGTCTTTGCTCCAAATGCGGAGCTGATTTGAATCTCGGACCCTGCGGTTGCAGGAAAGAAATCGATCCAAGACTTGCTGTGCTTGAGCAGCTTTTGGATAAATAAGAACAGGCTGCTCATAACAGCTAATTACAGGAGGTGTCACCATGGCAGTCCCTAAGGGAAAAGTATCAAGACAGAGACGAGACAAGAGACGTTCCTCTCATTGGAAGCTTGAGGCTCCCGGTATCGTAAAGTGCCCCAACTGTGGTGCTTTCAAAATGCCTCATCGTGCCTGCAAGGCTTGCGGTATGTACAATGGCCGTCAGGTTCTGAAGGTAGGAGAGTAATTGAAACGCTTAAAGAGGAAAGGTTATCCCTTTCCTCTTTTTGCTTAAAGGAATCTAAATGGGTAATGTGATTTCCAAAATTGAAGACGGAAGCCCGCTGAGGCACCGCATCCGTGTCGGCGATACGCTGCTTGCCATAAACGGCAAGGAGGTCGTTGATGTGCTCGACTACAAGTTCTTCGGCTACGACCCCGAGGTCAGCGTCACCGTGCGCACGCCCGAGGGGCTCGAGCACACCGTGTATGTGGCTAAGGCCGAGGGGCAGGATCTCGGGCTTGAGTTTGAGACCTACCTCATGGACAAGCCCCGCAGCTGTGCAAACAACTGCGTGTTCTGCTTTATCGACCAGCTGCCCAAGGGTATGCGCCGCACGATGTATTTCAAGGACGATGACGCACGCCTGAGTTTCCTTTTGGGTAACTATATCACCATGACGAACCTTTCCGACCGTGAGATACAGCGCATATGCGACCTGCATATAAGCCCCATCAATGTCTCGGTACACACAACCAACCCCGAGCTTCGGGTCAAGATGCTGCGCAACCGTTTTGCCGGAAGATGCGTGGATATCATGCACCGCTTTGCCGAGGCGGGTATCAGGATGAACTGTCAGATCGTCTGCTGCCCGGGGTTAAACGACGGAGATGAGCTTGAGCGCACCATGCGTGAGCTTGCGGAAATGTACCCCGCGGTGCACAGCGTTTCCATAGTGCCGGTGGGACTTACAAAATTCCGCGAGGGACTTTATGAGCTTAAATCGTTCACGCCCGAGCACGCCGGCGAGACAATAGACCTCGTCACCGAGTTTGGCGATAAGTGCATCGAAAAATTCGGCACACGGCTGTTTTTCTGCTCGGACGAGATGTATATCTGCGCAAACCGTGAGCTTCCCGACGACGAGTTTTACGAGGAGCACACGCAGCTTGAAAACGGTGTCGGCATGATACGGCTTTTGGAGGCGGAGTTTAAATCGGCGCTGAGCCTGTCGGATAAGCCGGACGGCGTGCCGTTTTCCATTGCATGCGGCGTGTCGGTCGCCCCGTTTTTTGAGAAACTTGTTTGCGCAGCGCGCGAAAAGTATGATAATATAGACGGAAAGGTCTATGCTATTGAAAACGACTTCTTCGGTCACAGCATAAATGTCACCGGCCTTATCACCGGTCGTGACCTGATTGGTCAGCTCAAGGGCAAGTACCTCGGCGAGCGGCTTTTCATCTCGCAGAATATGCTCCGCCGTGACGAGATGGACTTCTTGGACGATGTGCTGCTCGAAGATGCCGTCACCGCTCTCGGCGTTCCCATCTACCCCATCGGTCAGGATGGCTTCGACCTGTGGGATGCCATCTCCGGCGATAATCTGCCCGAGGTGAAGCTCCCGAGACGGACAATTGAGCCGATTTGATAAAGAGCGATTTTATAAATATAATCAGAATGGAGGTTGAATAAATGTCAAAACCTCTCGTAGCCATTGTCGGCAGACCTAATGTCGGCAAATCGATGCTGTTTAATAAGTTAGTGGGCAAGCGCTTGTCCATCGTTGAGGACACGCCCGGCGTCACCCGTGACAGGCTGTACGCCGAGTGCGAGTGGTGCGGCCACAAGTTTGATATCGTCGATACCGGCGGCATTGAGCCCACGACCGATAACGAGATACTCATGTTCATGCGTGAGCAGGCGAATATCGCCATAAGTGCGGCGGATGTCATCATCCTCGTCACCGATGTACGCACGGGCGTCACCGCCGCCGACAAGGATGTTGCGAATATGCTGCTGCGCTCGAAAAAGCCCACGGTGCTCGCCGTCAACAAAATGGACTCGACCGGCCGTGTCGACCCTGCGATATACGAGTTTTACGAGCTCGGCATGGGCGACCCCATCGCCGTTTCGGCCGTTCACGGCCACGGCACGGGCGATCTTTTGGACGAGTGCATCAAATACTTCCCCGAGGATAACGGTGAGAACGAGGAGGACGACCGCATCAAGGTCGCCGTCATCGGCAAGCCCAATGTCGGAAAATCCTCGCTCATTAACCACATTCTCGGCGAAAAGCGTGTCATCGTCAGCAATATGGCTGGCACGACCCGTGATGCCGTTGACTCGGAGATCGATAATAAGTTCGGCAAATATGTGTTCATCGATACCGCCGGTATCCGCCGCAAGTCGAAGGTCGACGAGCGTGTCGAGAAATTTTCCGTCATGCGTGCGCAGATGGCAATTGAGCGTGCCGATGTCTGCCGTATCATGATCGATGCCCGTGAGGGTGTGACCGAGCAGGACACCAAGATCGCCGGTCTTGCGCACGAAGCCGGCAAGGCGAGCATCATCGTCGTCAACAAGTGGGATCTTATCGAAAAGGAGACCGGCACGCTTGAGAAAATGCGCAAGGATGTCATGCGTGACCTCAGCTTCATGAGCTATGCTCCGGTGCTGTTCATCTCCGCCGTCACCGGCCAGCGCACCGACCGAATTTTTGAGCTCGTCAACTTCGTCAACGACCAGAGCAATATGCGCATCACCACCGGTATGCTCAACAATGTCCTTGCCGACGCTCAGGCCCGTGTGCAGCCGCCCACCGACAAGGGCCGCAGGCTCAAGGTGTACTACATGACGCAGACCGGCATCAAGCCGCCCAACTTCGTCATTTTCTGCAACTCAAAGGAGCTGTTCCACTTCTCGTATCAGCGCTATATCGAAAATCAGATCCGTGCCGTGTTCGGCCTTGAGGGTACGCCCATCAGGCTGGTCATCCGGCAGAAGGGAGACAAGGAATGACCGCTTTTCTGCTCTCCGTGACCGCTCTTGTTGCTTACTTTTTCGGCAGCATCAGTACCGTTAACCTCACATCAAATTTGATTTTCCACCGTGATATCAAGAAGGAGTACCCGCTCGACAACCTCGGCATCACCCGCTTTGTCAAGGACTTCGGCGTCAAGGGTCTTGCGAAGTTTTTAGGTGTTGAGGCCGCAAAGGCGCTCATCCCGCTGATACTCGGCGGTATACTGCTCGGCATCGTCGACCACGCCGATATCGGCCGTGCATTTGCGATGTTCTGCATGGCGCTGGGCATCGTGTTCCCGATAATGTACCGCTTCAAGGGCTCGACGACCATCCTCGCCGTCGGCCTTGGTGCGTTTTTCATCGGCTCCGGCGTCGGCTTTGCCACGCTGGTCGTGTTTCTCGCCGTGTACTTTGCCACCCGCTATGTCTCACTTGCGAAGCTCGCCGCAACGCTCATGATGTGCCTTGTGACGCTTATGATGATCGACACGCCCTTTGTCAAGTACCTCGTGCTGCTGACGGCACTCGTCGTGTTCATTGAAAACCGCCACGGAATCGTGCGGCTTATTAAGGGCAAGGAGAAAAAGTTCCGCTATCGCAAGGATATCAGCTATATGTTCGACGAATAAGCGCAAAAACGGAATATTTACAGTTGACAACGCCGCTCGATTCTGCTAAAATATCTCTTGCACTTGGGGGTATAGCTCAGCTGGGAGAGCGCTTGAATGGCATTCAAGAGGTCAGCGGTTCGATCCCGCTTATCTCCACCAAAAAGACCTGAAATCCTAAGATTTCAGGTCTTTTTTTGTCTGAAATCTGCCGTTTTGTCCATTCTGTGTGATCTTTTCCAAGTGCCGCGGAACACTTGCACCCCGCGGAACTTTTAGTACCAGAATTAGTACCAGAATGACCCTGTCACATAATGGACGCATTATCATGTTATCCAACATTGGGAAACTTAAGCACCTTGCAGGAAGGATCGTCGGGACCGTCCGGGTCGCTGTGGCCTGTTGGATTTGCATTGCACCTATACCCGTGATCAGCTGCTGGTGGCCATGGACTTTATTAAGCCCGGCACTGTGCGTGAAGGCGTAAAGTGGCTGCCGGAGAAACAGTTGGATGTGTTCTTTGTGACACTGAACAAGGCAGACAAGGACTATTCGCCCACGACCATGTACAACGATTACTCCATCAATGAAAGCCTGTTCCATTGGCAGAGCCAGAGTACAACAGCGGATAATTCGCCAACCGGTCAGCGCTATATCCACCACATGGAGCGTGGTAGCAGTGTGCTACTGTTCGTCCGTGAGTTTAAGTCTGATCGAGTGACCGGCGGCGCAGAGGCATACACATATCTGGGTACGGCCAACTATGTGAAGCATCAAGGATCCCGCCCGATGAATATCACGTGGCATCTTGATCGCCCAATCCCGGCGAAGTTCTTGAGGAAGACGAATAAGTTGGTGGTGGGATGATGGTAGAAGTAGTGGCTGACCTAATTTAGGAGTACGGTGTTGAATATGCGGCGGGGGAATTCTTTGAGTATTTAATTATCTGGTTGAAAATGGCACGGATCTGCATCGATCTATGACCAGCGAGGAATTCCATGACCACATCCAGACGCAATACGATAATGTTATGGATGGCGTATGCTGAATTTTTCTATCCCGGCTGCGAATTGCAGCCGGGATACTTTTACCTCTCAATACCGGAACTTTATTATATCCCGGAGGACGGAGCCTGTATAGACGCCGTTGGAATTGACGCATACGCTCCAATGGTGATATACTAATCCAAAAGATCCTATTTCGTTGTTGGGAGGTCGGAGTATGACATCTGAAAAATTGCTGCGGGAAGTGGAAGAGATTCGGGACCGTGTCCTGTCTGAGCGGCGGACGCTGCACCAAAGCCCAGGGACGGGCTTCGATATCGGCGAGACCCTTGCGTTCGTGCGAAAAGAACTGGCGGATATGGGTCTCCAGCCGGTGGATTGCGGCCGGGCGGGCCTTGTGGCGCTGGTGGGAGGCAAGAAGCCGGGAAAGGTATTCCTGCTGCGCGCAGACATGGATGCACTACCCATCCGGGAGGAGGCCGACGTGGAGTTTGCGTCCCAAAACGGCAGGATGCACGCCTGCGGCCATGACCTCCACACAGCCATGCTGCTGGGTGCCGCCCGGCTGCTGAAGGCCCATGAGGATGAGATCGAAGGCACCGTCAAGCTGATGTTCCAGCCTGCCGAGGAGATTTTTGAGGGCTCTCACGATATGATCGAAGCGGGCCTGCTGGAAAATCCCAAGGTGGACGCCGCCCTGATGATCCACGTGATGGCCGGAATGCCCTTCCCGGCGGGAACGGTGATCGTCTCAGCGCCCGGCGTCAGCGCTCCGGCAGCGGATTACTTTGAGATCAAGGTCCAGGGGAAGGGCTGCCATGGCTCCATGCCCAACACCGGCGTGGACCCTCTGACGGCCGCCGCCCATATCCTCATCGCCCTCCAGGAGATCCACGCCAGAGAACTGGCGCTGGGTGACCGCGCGGTTCTGACCATTGGCACCATGAACGGCGGCACTGCCGCCAATGCCATCCCCGATCTTGTCACGATGGGCGGCAGCATTCGCACGTTTGACGAGGAGACGCGGGCTTTTATCAAACAGCGGATGGCGGAGATCGCCGAAGGCACTGCCAAGGCCTTCCGGGCGGAGGCGGGCGTGACCTTCGGCAGCGGCTGTCCCACGCTGGTCAATGACAAGGAGCTGTCCCGCTGCTGTGAGATCTATGCGAAAGAGCTGCTGGGACCGGAGAAGGCGTTTTCTGTGGAGGAGCTGAATGCCATGGGTGGCGGAAGCGGCTCCAAGACCGCCGGTTCCGAGGATTTTGCCTATGTCAGCCAGGAGGTCCCCTCTGTCATGCTGGCCCTGGCCGCCGGACAGCCGGAAAAGGGCTATTGCTATCCCCAGCACCACCCTATGGCGAAGTTCGATGAAAGCGTTCTTCCCGGCGGCAGCGCCGTATATGCGTATATGGCCCTGCGCTGGCTGGAGGACCATAAGGAATAAACATCCGCAATTCCTTTTAATAGTGAAATCCCCCTACATTTCTTAGGGGGACATTTTTTGGCCAACAGGCAGTCGGCTATAACGCAGGGGCTTTCTCTCCTCGTGCTCCAGCCGCTGTTCTCGATATTCCTCTAAGTAGTACACGATGGCGAAAAACCAAACAGTTCCATCTCGGATAGGAACCAGCAAAAGAACAGGGGAGTTTCTGCGATCTCGTTGCCAAGAAAGTCCCCTGTGATTATCTCATAGGCGTCTGTACGCCGTCAGCTTTGACGGTTACGTTGATCACGGTTTTCTTCTGTTTTTCTGCCAACTCCGCAAACTGTGATGCGCCTCCCCACGAGTGAGTGACATAGGTCACGACATAGTCAGACTGTTTGATCATCCGCTTATTGCGCCAAGAGATAGCGAAGCGAGGGTGGACAGTTTCGATTCCCTCCGGAAGCATAGTGTCAGAGTAATCGCGAGTATCAAACTCGTCGCGCTTTGGAGTCATACGCTCCAAAACGACAGCATAATTGATGTGGGGGTATAGCGATACCAATTCTTTCAGAACAGAGCGAACCATCGAATCAAATGATCCTTGTTGACCGACGTAGAACATATCTACGGCGTGGTTTTCGATCAGCTCAAACAATACTTCACGCAGTTTCGATCTAATTGAACTCGGACAGTCACGATGCCCGAAAAATGTACATGCTGACATATATGCATCTCCTTTGTAGGATATATCGCAATTATAACGCGATTGGCGTAAATTTACGATATGTCCCACACGATTTATCGCAGATTTGGTTAAACTTAAATCACGATATATCGCAGGGAGGGGATGCGAATTGAATACAAAAGAAGCTGTAGCAAAGCGCATTCTTGAGCTGTGTGAAGAACGGAACATGGCTGTCAATGCATTGGCAACTGTGTCCGGAGTTTCCCCATCAACGATTTACAGTATGTTGAACGAGAAAAGTAAAAATCCGGGTGTTGTTTCGTTGAAGAAACTATGTGATGGTTTGGAAATCAGTATCCGGGAATTCTTTAACAGCGCGCTATTTGACGATTTGGAACAAGAGATAAAGTGATTCACGTATAAACATTAGTTTTCTTTTGCAAGGCAATAAATAATAGGAATATTGAAGGGCAACATACATATGATGAATCAGAACGCCGTTCCATATTTCTAAGAAGACAAGAGATGAATGCTGAACGGAGGCGAAAGCGGTGGTTAATAAGTTGGAGAAGCTTAGCCGAGATGCTGTTGCAGATTTTTTGGCAAAACTTGAAGATAAACTCAATGCTGATGTTTTTACGTACTATGGCGAAATCGTAAATGGCGTGGAGCGGCAGGTAAAGGAAATCATTGAGGATTTATCTAAAGACTCTAAAAAACATGAGGCAATATATGTATTCCTAACTACACCGGGAGGAAGTCTTACTCCGGTTCAGAGAATGGTTGACATTTTGCGACATTTTTATAATGAAGTAAATTTTATTGTTCCTGACTATGCATATAGCGCTGGAACCATTTGGTGTATGAGTGGCGATAATATCTACATGAATTATTATTCTTCACTTGGCCCCATTGATCCACAAGTTCAAAATAAAGATGGAAATTTAGTTGCTGCGTTAGGTTATTTGGATAAAATTAATGAACTTTTAGAAAAAGCCAAGCGAAACGAATTAACGCAAGCTGAGTTTTTGATTTTAAAAGACTTTGATTTAGCAGAACTTCGGTCATATGAACAGGCCAAAGAACTGGCTGTCGATATGCTGAAGAAGTGGTTGACTAAGTATAAGTTTAAAGACTGGACAATTCATTCAACAACGGGAAAAGCTGTCACTATAGAAGAAAAAGAGGCACGTGCACTTGAGATTGCAAACAAATTAAGTGATAATAATGTTTGGAAATCTCACGGTCGACCGATTGGCATCCAAGTGTTGACCGAGGATTTACATTTGAAAATCGTTGATTTTGAAAAAGATGCTGAATTGAACAGGTTGATTAGCGAGTATTATGATGGCCTGACAGAATACATTCACAGGCAGGGGTATAAAATGTTTTTCCAGACGAGGTTGTTTTTATGAGTATAGTTGATCAGGTTTGCCAGATTTCTCAAAAGCTTGTTGGCGAAGATGAGAACTTGGAATATTTGAAAGAGGCACTCGTTGAATATCATAAATTGGTCGAAGATGGCCTCCTTGTGCCCCGGAAGAATACAATTCAGAATTTGTACACTCCTCACGCAATTTATAGCAATGCAGCAGATGTGCGTTAAAAGTAATTACAATTAATATCTTGGTTCAAATTTGACACGAAAACAGGGGAGCAAATAAGCTCCCCTGTTTTTTAGGTTATCAATTCATTATTAACAATTTCCTCTGCTTTCTTCTGGATATGGGACCTTTTTCGAATCCATTCCATTTGATTCGTTTCTTTCAATTCCTCGGTGACACCCTCGGCATCTTTCATCTGCCTAATTAACACTTCCAACCGTTGCTGAGCTTGTTCGTTGATATCCGCCAGATAAGTCCAGAGGTTGCCGGAGAGGACAAGCTGATCGAAAACCACCGGACGGTGTTCTTTCAAATAATCTCTGTGCATGCGCCCCCAACGGCCGATGGGGTGAGTTTCTTCGGGCAACTTCCAATCGGGAATATAATAATCGCCAACCTTGATATATGTAATCTGCTCCATAGTCAATCCTCCTTATAGTCTGAGGGCTTATAGCGCTGGGCGTATTCCTGCAGTTTCTGCAGGTCGATTTGGGCTTGGAAGCGGGCCTGTGCTTCGAGGCAGGGGGTGAACAGGGTGGTCTTGTCCATATCCCATTCGCGGATACCTTTGAGGTATTCTGTGCGCCGTTTATCATCGAGGATGAACGGTGTTATTTCATGACGCAGGCACTCCTTGAACATGAGCAGCCGACCGAGGCGACCGTTGCCATCGGTGAAGGGACGGATGCGCTCGAAGCGCACATGAAAGTCCAGGATCTGCGCCAGCTCCACCTTGTCCAGACTCTCGTACTCTGCGATCAGGGCGTTCATTTGGGAGTTTATATTCTTTGGCGGCGTGGTTTTGGTCTTGCCAATGGTGCAGCTATCCCTGCGGTATTCGCCCGGATGAAATTGGAGTTTACGCTCCGCCAAGGTGCCGTAGCTGAGCATGGTATGCAGCTTGCGGATGTAGGATTGAGAAATTCGCGCGGTGGCTGTATCGATGATGTGGCTGACACAGGCGATGTGGTTATACGCCTCAATCAGATCATCCACCTTGATGGGCTCAAAGCCTGTGGAGACCTTACCTTTCTTGTAGACCTCCTCCACTTGGGTGAGCATGAGCCGATTGCTTGCCAAGCGGTTAGAACTGTAGCAGAAGTTGATCTGTATGTAATCGTAGAGACCATGGTAGATCTTCTTGGTGCGCTGACGCTTAAGCTGCTTCACAAGCTTGGGAATTTCAGGCGCTTCAGCCTTCAGTTTGGCCGGTTTTTGAGCATCAGCCGGTACATACCAGACTCCGTCTTTTTGTACCGAACCGGGGATTCTGCCGTTTCTGCAGTGTCTGCGAATCATTTGGTCCATAATATTCCATAAACGGACGCTTCTTTTTTTGTAGCATAATTTTGTTCCTTTCGACGAAAAATCTTCGAAAAGCCCGGTACTTTGGGCTTCTCCGGTACTTTTCTGACCAGAATTTTGACCAGAATTAGAGCGAAACACCTTGTGCAGAATGAAACTTTATAGATTTTTCTTGAATATGATTGGACTATTTGGGCGAAACGGATGAATAAGACGAATAAATATACTTGAGGGCGGCCATGGCATTCAAGAGGTCAGCGGTTCGATCCCGCTTATCTCCACCATGTGAAAAAGGCAGGATTGCTCCTGTCTTTTTTCTTTTTTCCTGCTTTTGAACCGCTGACCACTTGAATGTTTTTATTAAAATTTTTCCGCCCGCTTTTTCTAACACTTTTCTAACGAAATAAAGAATAAACGCCGCAACGGTCGTTGCGGCGTTTTGAAATGTCGTATCACCCACAGATGGCAAAAAACAGATTGCCATGCGGGTCAAGGGTGGGGATATCCATGATTGCTGCTTCGGGTGCGATGCTGTCCAGCTGCATGCGCTTTGCGCTGTCCTTATAATTATCCGGCTGAGCCTCGGCGGCGAAAACGAGGCCGTCGTAGTCCTCGGGCATGTAAACAACATAGCTCTTTGTGAGCACCTGCGCCCAGTCGCCGACATTGTACTGCCAGTCGGTGGAGTAGGCAAACTCGATGGTACTGCTCACTCCGTCCCGCTCGACGGTGTGGACATAGTAATTGTCGCCACGGTCGCTGCTGCCGTAGGCGGTGGCGGCGGTGAGCCACACGCCGGAGTAGGCATCGTAAAGCTCGCTGTCGGTGACCGTGATAAAATCCTTGCTGAAAACCGGCACGGAGCTTGCGGGGATATAGCACTTTGCATCAAACTGCATTTCCCGAATGCCGTCGTGGGTCTGGTCATACTCAACGCTGACCTCCCAGTAGCAATCGCCGGTGGCGTAGTCCTCGCCCAGATTTGCATAGAAGCTTGCGCCGTCTTTGAGCTTAACTCTGCCCTTCCCCACCTCGCCATTTGTGAGCAGACCGTTTGCGGCGAAGTACGGCTCGGTCTCTTCCTCTACATGCGTGATAGTGGACAGCTCTCCGTTGAATATGTAGCGCTCGGCGGGATCCCATATCCACACGAGCTCCTCTCCGCCGCCGTCGTTGAACTTAAAGCGGACGATAACATCACTCTCGCCGTCGCAGTTGATATCGTCAAACGAGATACTTTCAAACGCCTGTTTTGCGTCGGGGATGCTCTCGGGAAACAGCACGCTGTCAAAGAGCACCTGCTCGGCGGTGTCATGGTAAAACGCAGCAGAAGTGTCGCTTATGGTTACGAGCACATCCACGCTCTCGCCGTCATGGGTTATCGTTCCGTCGGCGACCACAATTCCGCTTGTGCGCCAATCGTCGCCCGCAGTGTCGCTTGATCCCCCGCAGGCAGTTAGACACAAAAGCAGTGCAATTAAGAGCACAAAAAGTTTTTTCATCGCAGCGCCCCTTACGACAGCTTCTGATAGTTGTCGTTTTCGCCGCCCCAGTAGAATGTCGTGCCGTCGATAACGGTCATATCGTAGGCGACATCCTCAAAATTATCGGAAACGGCGGAGTATGCTCCCTCGCCTTCGGCAGTCTGAAGCTTGCCCCAGTCGACCGCAGTGCGCTCGGTATCGCCGTCCATGAGCTCGAGAAGCGACCAGCTTCCGTCGGCTTTTATCTCAATGACGCTCAGTGCGTCCTGCTCTCCGTCCTGATACCACTCGCCGGCAAGGGCGCTGTAATCGCCGTCGCCGACATCGTCGCCCTGCTTGTCGCCGCTTACCTTGGTAAACTCGCCGAAGCCGTCGACCTCAAGGATATCGCCGGGGACGGAGCACCGGTGGGCGATACCGTCATGCTCGTTGTAGAAATAATCGGCGCTGTACTGGGGCTCGGTCTGGATAAAGCCGCTGGCGGTTATCCCCCCGGCAGCGTCATACAACGCAAAGCGCACTTCGTCGCCGCTCTCGGACAGCTCGACGACCATGCTGCCGCTATCACCCGTCCAAGTACCGCCGTAGGTGTTGATGTCGACCTTGTTCTGTGAGTCGCTGACCATGCCCTCAAACCATGCGGGCGTGGTTATCTCCTCGCCGCCTCCGCCGCATGCAGCAAGGCTCAGGCACATAACAAATGCGAGCAGCAGGTACAATACCTTCGAGTTTTTCATCATTTTCCTCCTTTATTGATTTTTATATTTCCGTTGTGCTTGATACGCTGATTATACCTGCTTTTTCGGCATCTGTAAACTATATGAACAAAAAAGTGGTCCTCTCGGACCGCATTTTTGTTTACTTTTTCGCTCTTATGTATGTTGCAAGCGCATTTATGGCAAAGCCAACGCAGATGATCATCTGAATCACCGTCCAAAAAGTGCGTCCTTGGGAGAAATTATCGCAGGCGAGCCATGCCCATATAGCCGCTCCGGCGAGCCATGCAGCAACTCTTATAACATCCTTTTTATCCATTGGTCTCACATGCATTTTCGAACACACACCATAATCTCAATATTGTCAAATTGTTAAAAAACTCGCCCTTGACTTTGGTGAAAGTGCGCAGTAGAATAGTACAGCATTTGGACTAAAATGTTTTCGTACTAAGGAGAGCGCTATGGATAACATCGCCGGGTACATTCACGAATACTGCTCGTGTCTGCACGAATGGGACGCAGCATATGAGGATTACGCCAAGTCCGTGGGGCTGAGCTACACAAGTCTGTGCATCCTCAATGCGATTTACGAGACAGACGGCTGCACGCAAAAGCAGCTTTGCTCGCTGTGCTTTCTGCCAAAGCAGACGGTCAATGCAGCCGTCACGGGCTTTTACGACAAGGGCTGGCTGCGGATGCAGGAGATGCCCGAGGACAGGCGCAACAAGGCTCTGCATCTGACGGAGCTTGGCAGGAGCGAAGCCGGGCGCATTCTGCAAAATTTGCAGGAATGTGACCGCATTGCGATGTGCTTGCTTACCGAAAGTGAGCAGGAGCAGCTTCTCTCGCTTACCCGCCGGTACATGTCGGCGTGCATAAGCGCAATGAAAAAGCTTTGAACACCAAGAGGAAAACACATGGAACTGGAAATGAAGCTTGAGCATGAGGTAAGCTTCCGCTGGCTGATACTTTTTGCTCTGCCGACGATATTCTCAAGCATTTTTGAAAACATATACTCCACCATCGACGGCATTTTTATCGCCCGCTTCGTTGACACGGACGCTCTGTCGGCGATAAACATCGTCATGCCGATGATCGGTCTGTCGCTGGCACTTGGCATGATGTTCGGCACGGGCGGCAATGCGCTCGTTGCCAAGAAGATAGGCATGGGCAGGCTCGAGGAGGCCCGTGAGGACTTTTCGCTGCTTATAGCAGTGGCGTTCGGCTTCTGCATCGTGCTTGCGGCGCTGTGCTTTGTTTTTCTCGACCCGCTGTGCCGCTTCCTCGGCTCGGACGAAGCGCTGCTGCACTACTGCCGTGAGTACATGATACCTGTTTTGATAATGCTGCCGTTTGCGGCGTTCGGCATGGTGTTCCACTTAAGCTTTATAACCGTCGGCAAGGCGGGCTTGGGCGCATTTCTCGCCGTGCTCGGCGGCGTGCTGAACATCGTGCTCGACTGGCTGTTTATCACCGTGTTCCATTGGGGACTTGCCGGTGCGGCTATCGCAACGAGTATCGGCTATGCCGTGCAGTCGCTCGTGGGCGCCGTGTGGTTTTGCGTAAACCGCAAGCAGGTTTTGTACATCGTGCGGCCTAAATGGCGCTCGAAAGCCATCGTCGACAGCTGCATAAACGGTTCGTCCGAAATGGTCAGCGTGCTTGCGTTCTCGGTCATCACGATCCTGTTTAACCGCATACTCATGGACATCGGCGGCTCGGACGGCGTTGCGTCACTGACCATCATCTGGTACGCTCAGGGGCTGTTCGGCGGCCTGTTCAGAGGCTATATAAGCGGTATCTCCTCCGTCGTGAGCTACAACTTGGGCAAAGGCGACAAGCTTCGTCTGTCGAAGGCCTTCCGCATCAGCGTGTGGACGCTTTTGGGCACATCAGCCGTTGTCACCGCAATAAGCTACATTTTCGGCGGTGCGGTCGTCGACTTCTTTGCAAAAGGCAATGCACATGTTGCGCAGGTCGCACTCCACGGCTTCA
>SAMEA3663054__coassemble_584_pt1 | contig 28427 bp, 28 predicted proteins | sample SAMEA3663054__metabat2_low_PE_021 | metagenome-assembled genome bin SAMEA3663054 (sample SAMEA3663054) | pig gut metagenome | biome: pig gut; feature: pig-associated habitat; material: faeces | place: France | collected 2012
CGCCTATATCCTCCGGCAGCACGCCCCGCAGCCTTTTAAGAATCTCCTCCGGCGGCATTTCAGTCGCCGCACGGAACGATGCTACCTGCATTTTTGCGTGCGCTCCGGCATCCGTCCTGCCCGAGCCGCTTATCTCGACCGCTTCGCCCAGTATGCCGCTCAAGGCGTTTTCCAGCCTTGCCTGTATGGTATTTTCAGTGTTGCCCTGCCTCTGCCAGCCCTTGTAGCGGCTTCCGTCGTAGCAGACAACGAGCTTAAAGTTCGGCATGCCGACCTCCCGTTTTTGCAGCTATTTTACCATACGGCACATATAAAAACAACCGCTTGGATCATGTCCGAGCGGTTGTTTTCGTTTTTCCGGGATTGATCAGAAGATGATCTTCAGAAGAATCCAGAAAAATGTGAGCTTGCCCAATGAAGCAAACTGATCGTCGTAGTCGTCTAAATTAAGGTTATTAGTCATGTTCCATATTCTCCTTTCAAATGGCTACCGAGAGCTGACAAGCAACCCGTCTACACATAAGGACGGAAAAAACTTCATGATATTGCGGAAGCCTTAGATTTTTTTCAAAGAAAAGTATGATTTCTTAAAAATTGATCTCTGCGACCGAGTAGGTGACCGCCTTACCGCTCATCTTGATGCGCTCGCCTTCTTGGCGGCAGTAGAGCGTGCCGCCGCGGCGGCTTGCCTGATACGCCGTTATCTCGCTGCTGCCCTTGACACCGACCCAGTAGGGCACGATGTGGCAGTGACCCGAGCCGCACACGGGATCCTCGGCGACATTGAGCTTCGGCGCAAATGAGCGTGAGACGCAGTCAAATTCACCGCTTCCGGCTGCGGTGGTGTGCAGCAGAAGTCCGTCAAGCGCCTTGACCTTCTCGCCGTCGGGGGTAAAAGAGCGCACCTGCTCCTCGTTTTCCAGAACACACAGCAGGTCACGACCCATGAATGCCTTTACAGGCCGCACGCCGATAGCGTCTGCCATAGCTTCCGTTACCTCCACGGGCCTGAGATCGTAAGCGGGGAAGTCCATCTCGTAAAGCTCGCCCTTGCGCACGACGGTGAGCTCGCCGCTTAATGTGTCAAACGACACGGCGGCCTTTTCCGGCTCAACATAGTTCATTATCACATACGCAGTGCCGAGCGTGGCGTGGCCGCACAGGTCTATCTCGCCGCCCGGGGTAAACCAGCGCAGCCGGTACCTGCCGTTTTCGGGAACGCAGAAGGCGGTCTCGGAGAGATTGTTTTCACGGGTGATGTTCATCATCGTTTCCTCATCGAGCCACTTGTCCATAACGCACACTGCCGCCGGATTGCCGCCGAACACACGGTCGGTAAAAGCGTCAACAACATACTGCTTCATGCATATCACTCCTTGATATTTAAGCTGACCGGAGCCGAGCCCCTATCGGTTTTGACGGACAGCTTTCCGTCCATGCTTCGCCAAACCCTTAGTCCATATATTGAAATTTATGCCCCGATTGTAGCAAAAATCATCACCTAATTCAAGACAAAAAGCATTGACAAAACGCCGAAAAGGCAAAATAATATCGGTGGGTGATTTTATGAAAACGAGAACCGAATTTGACAGCATGGGCGCAGTCGAGGTGCCCGCCGAGCACCGGTGGGGCGCTCAGACCCAGCGCAGCTTTGAAAACTTCAGGATCGGAACACAGAAGCAGCCGCTTGCGGTGATACATGCCTTTGCGCACCTCAAGGCCGCCTGCGCCATGGCAAACATGGAGCACGGCCTCATAACGCCGGAGCAGGCGGAGACTATCTGCGCAGTGTGCAAGGAAATTGCCGACGGCAGATGGGACAGCGAGTTTCCGCTCGCCGTGTGGCAGACCGGCAGCGGCACGCAGACGAATATGAATGTCAACGAGGTCATTGCGCACCTTGCCGCCGAGCGTGGGGTGAAGCTTCACCCCAACGATGATGTCAACCGCTCGCAGTCGTCAAACGACACCTACCCCACGGCGATGTATATCGCCGCCGTCACCGAGCTTGAGGAAAAGCTCATACCCTCTTGCGAGGCGCTGGCTGCGTCCTTTGCGGCGCTCGAGGCGAGGTATCCCGACATTATAAAGATAGGCCGCACGCATTTGCAGGATGCCGTGCCGCTCAGGTTTGCGCAGGAGGTCTCCGGCTGGCGAAGATTGGTCGAAGCGCCGTGCGGGATGATAAAGACGGCGCTTCCCGAGCTTAAAAAATTAGCCGTCGGCGGCACGGCGGTCGGCACGGGACTGAACGCTCCGGCAGACTATGATGAATGCGTGTGCGGACATCTAAACAAGCTTTTAGGCAGCGATTTTACCCCCGACCGCAACAAGTTCCATGCGCTCACAAGCCGTGATGCACTGGTGTTTGCGCACGGCGCTATGAAAGCGCTTGCATCGAACCTCATGAAGACAGCAAACGATGTGCGTTGGCTCGCCGCCGGCCCCCGCTGCGGCTTGAGCGAGATAAGCATCCCCGCAAACGAGCCCGGCAGCAGCATCATGCCCGGCAAGGTCAACCCCACCCAGTGCGAGGCGCTGACGATGGTCGCCGTGCAGGTCATGGGCAACGACGCCGCCATCGGCTTTGCCGCAAGTCAGGGCAATTTTGAACTGAATGTGTTCCAGCCTGTCATGGCGTATGACTTTCTCATGTCGGCTGAGCTTCTGACCGACGCAATGAACTCGTTCCGCATCCACTGCGCCGACGGCATCGAGCCGAACGCAGAGAAGATGAAGGAGTTTCTTGATTCGTCGCTGATGCTCGTCACCTGCCTTACGCCGAAGATAGGCTACGACCTTGCCGCCAAGTGTGCCAAAAAGGCACAGACCGAAGGCATCAGCCTCAGGCAGGCGGTGCTCGACCTCGGCTGCATGACAGAGGCCGAGTTCGACGAGACGGTCGACCCCGTAAAATTAGTGTAAATTCTGCGCATGACCCGTTTTCGGACGGAGCAGCTCATGTTATAATAAGTAGACCCAAACCCCGAAAGGAGTAAAGTGATTTATGGCAAACGCATTGGACTATGTCGATTGGCGAGGCGATCTGAGCTTTGACACCGTACCCGTCAACGAGATAGATAAGTACATTTTTACCTGCATCGGCAAGCCCGATTACACCGGGATAATCCCCGCAGACGACAAGACCGTGACCGTCAACGAGGCCGTCGGCAGCTACTTTGCCACCCACGAGGACGCAGGCGACAAGTTGGGGCTCATTGCATCGGCAAGCACGCTGCCCATGCTGCGCAAAATTGCGCTGTCGGACAGGTTCAGAGACATAAAGCTCTCGGGCTTTATAAATAAGATAGTCGTCGAGAAAACCGAGCAGTTCTCGGCGCTGACGGTGTTCTCACCGGACGGCGTGAAGTATGTCTCGTTCAGAGGCACCGACGACACGATAGTCGGCTGGAAGGAAAACTGCGAGCTTGCCGTCAAAGAGGTCGTGCCGGCACAGTCAGACGCCAAGGCGTACCTCGAATGGGCGGCCGAGACTTACGACGGCCCCATCATCGTCTGCGGCCACTCCAAGGGCGGTAACCTCGCCGTTTACGCCGCCTGCACCGTGTCCGAGGAGATACAGGACAGGATACTTGAGGTCAACTGCTATGACGGTCCGGGCTTCATGCCCGCCTTTTTGGAGACCGAGGGCTACAAGCGAATGAAGGATAAGATAACCACCTTCGTCCCCTATATGTCCATCGTCGGCATGCTGCTCACGCAGGTCGGCAGGCTCGATGTCATACAGGCCAGCAACGCAGGCGCAGCCGGACACGACGGCTTTACATGGGATGTGTTCCGTGACAGGTTCATCCACTGCCCGGAGCTTAGCGACGCAAGCAAGATCTTTAACGCCGCGATCGATGAGGCGATAGCCGACATGGATTCCGACGAGCGCCGTGAGCTCGTCGAGGAGATATTCGATGTGCTCACCTCCACGGGAGCGTTCACGCTGTCCGAGTTCAGCGAGCAGTCGCTGCGCAAATCGCTCGAGCTTGCAAACCAGTTCCGCAAGGCGCCCGAGCTTCGCTCGTTCCTCCTGAGCCTCGCCGAAAAGGGCATAAAATCGGCAAGAAACAAGAAATCACTCTGATATTAAATTAACGGCTGCGTTAAGGCAGTCGTTAATTTTTTGTCCCATACAATCCGAATAATTATGCCCTAAAGCGTATTTAATCATGACTTGTAATATTTCATAAAAACGACGAAAATCGGCGCAAAAGCTCACGGGCTTCGGCTCGTATGACCCGATGTCGATAGGCCTCGGCATGGTTTCACGAGGCGAGGTCGCCCTTATCGTTGCGCAAAAGGGCGCACAGTCGGGGCTTGTCAGCGAAAAGATGTTCCCCGCCATCGTCCTCATGGTCATCGTGACGACGCTCGTAACGCCGCTTTTGTTAAAGGTCGGCATGAAAAAGCAGACCCCCGACAACACCGAGCTTCCGCCCGAGCGCCAAGGCTCGCTGCCGAGAACGGACTACATTTGATATGAAAAAATCCCGCTCATCAGTGGGTGCGCGCAAGTGTTATTTGAAGAGCGGCATAGTCGAGCAATCGGCTATGCCGTTTCTTCTTGCTCATTTTCGCCCGTATAGCCGGTGTCCTGCTCATCATCCTGCCATTCGTCCGGGAGCTCTACATCACCGAGAAAGTTGTAATATATCCGTATGTGCTGGATTCGATGACCGGCATCATCCTTTGTGGCTTTGTATACCACGATCTTCTCAATGAATTCATGAACGATAGTTGCGTTGAGCTCGGTGATCTCGGTGTACTTCTGCACCTGCCGCAGGAAGGATGCAATGTTCTCGGTCATCTCCATCTCTGCATCTATGTACGCGCCGAGCTCGGCAATGCGGGCTTCCAGCTCTTTCTGCTCCGCTTCGTAACTCGCAGCCATCTTTGCATATCGTTCATCGGATATCTTTCCGCTGATGTTGTCCTCGTACAGCCGTTGAATGATCGTGTCCAGCTTTTCAGCACGATCCTTTGCCTGCTCCAGCTCGCGCCTGCTCTCCCGAAGGGCTCGGCCTCGCTCTGCCTTTTTGCGCTGTGTAATGGTGGCGACGAATTCGCTCTCACATTCTTTCGCATACGTGAATATCCGCTGTAGCTGCTGCAGTACGATCTGCTCGATTACCACATTTCGTATCTGATGGGATGTGCAGTTGCCGGTTTTCTTCCGGTATGTGGCACAGGTGAAGTATTCCTTGTCGTGTGTCCAGCCCTGCGCTCGTACCTGATACATTTTTGCTCCACAGTCACCGCAGTACATCAGTCCTGCCAGCATACCCATATCCCCGAGGGAAGCGCGTCTGCGTCGGTTCTTGCGGATCTCCTGTACGATCCGGTATGTTTCCTCACTGACTATCGGCTCATGTGTGCCTCGGATAATCAGCCATTCGGAAGGATCATTGTCCAGCTTCTTTTTTTGCTTGAAGGACTTTCTGTGGGATCGGAAGTTGACCGTGTTGCCGATGTATTCTTCACGTTCCAGAATGTGTGCTACAGTGGACTGCCTCCATGAATACGGATCATCATAGCTCTGCCTTGCAGGAAGTGTCATGCCTCGCTCTGCGGCAAGTGATACCGGATTTTTGATCTGTCTGCGGGTGAGCTCATTGGCGATCTGCGTTGGGCCGTATCCGGCTACGCACAGGTCGAAGATTTCCTTGACTACCGGCCCCGCTATCGGATCGACGATCCATCTGCTTTTGTCATTGACGTCCTTCATATAGCCGTATGGTGGATTGACCGTCAGAGGCTTGCCAGCTTCGCCCTTTGCCCTGAACACGGCGCGTATTTTCTTGCTGGTGTCCTTGGCGTACCATTCGTTAATGATGTTCAGGAAGGGTGTAAAATCGCTGTCCTGCTGGTTTGCGCTGTCCACACCGCTGTTGATTGCTATGAAGCGTACATCGGCATCGGGGAAGGCGATCTCGGTGTAATACCCGACCTTGAGGTAATCTCTGCCGAGTCTGCTCATGTCCTTGACGATGATGGTACCGATCTTTCCGGCATCCATATCTGCGATCATGCGCTGGAAGTCCGGCCTGTCGAAGTTTGTTCCGCTCCAGCCGTCGTCCACATAGAATTGCGTGTTTCTAAAGCCATTGTCATCTGCGTACTTTTGCAGGATCGTTTTCTGGTTCCGGATGCTGTTACTATCTCCCTGCAGCTCGTCGTCACGGGAAAGTCTGCAATATAGTGCTGTAAATTTGTCATTGTCTTGAATAAACTGTCTTGCTGTCATTTCAATACCCCTTTCCGACAGCCTTCAAGCGGCAAAGGAGATAATACCAGAGACGCTTGCAGAAGTCTAACTAAAGATTGTTGGATTTTGGCCTTTTTTCGTTGAACTCGGGTGCATTCAAAACCATCCGTTTCAGCTTTTCATAACCGGTTTCTTTGGCAACCGGACTGACCGCATTTTCGATGACGTAGATCGTCCCTCCGGCCAAGCAGATGCTTTTCTTTGGAATTGTAGTTTTCATATTGCATCCATGAATATGGCCTCCTGCAGTGATCTGCCGCAGGAGGCCGTTTGTCATTATTCCTCGTTGTCCTCGATCTGGATGACCTTGATCGCCTCGGGGCGGATGAGCTTGCTGTCGAAACGTTCGTTGGCTGCGTAGCCAAATATACCCTGCAAGGCATATTTCTCCACTAGCACTTTGATCGACAGTGGGGAGCGGATCAGCAGCCATACATAGGAAAGATCACCGAAAGCGATGGGCTTTGCACAGGCTTCCACATCAGGCATATACGGGCTGTAAACCACAGGCCTGTCCAGAATGGTGCTGTTTGCCGGATTCCACAGATAGTTCCCGTTTTCATCCTTGAGCTTGCGCAGCGCCAGCGCAGTCTTGTCATTGACCAGCCAGACAGCATTCTTGCGATACTCCGGTTTCACGCTGAAATAAAGGGAAATCACATCATCGTATGTCAGAGCTTCCGTCGTATGGCCAACTTCCGCAGTTTGCAGAATACCTGTGGGCTCCTCTGTGCCGCTGCCGTTTAGCATGATGTTTTCCTCGGCACGTCCGAAGCGGCGGGCAAACTCATTTTTGAGATATGCGTTTACGTCAAACTGGTTATCTTGGATATAGTGCGTATAAATCTTCGTCAGAGAAGCCAGCTTGTAGGAATGGCTGGTAAAAGAATTAAAGCTATCGTCACTTTCCGGGAAGGCAATGCCATCATCGACCAGCTCGGCGTTTCCGGTGGAAACGATAGTCAAAACCGCATTGTCTCCGGCAGGGGTGTGCACGACGGTTCCATAGCGACGGAATAGATTTTCCTTTGCCATGGCTTCTGCGTAATCTCCCTTAAATCCACAGGGGAAGGCATAGCCGAAAGCATCCTTGTTCTTGCCTTGCTCCATAAAACGATCTGCCTGCTTCCCGCGAAGCAGGTTTTCAAAACTCTTGTTGTACTCCATAGTGGTCTGATACATGATAAATCCTCCTAAATATTTTGATTTTTTGAAAAACTTGAAAATCGGGGCTATATGGCCTCTTGAAAAGCCGCAACCATACACGACTCTGCGCGTCGTTCATGATGGCATTTCTGTTTTAAGGTAAAGATGCCCCTACCCCTCACAGATCGGGCAGGTATAACGGGCGAGGACGTGTCCGTCTATGTGAGCATCTTCGATCCGCATTGCTTTTCCACATTTCGGACAGTGAATGGCGTAGGGGAGATAGTCTCGCAGCGTGTGTGCTTGTCTGGCATGGAGCCGGTAATGGCCTCGCGGTTCTTCCACCAAATATAACCGTGTACGGTTTCGAATGATCTGATTCATAGTGGCCATGAACATCGGCTGCTTATGAATACCGGCAGTATCTGCGTCGATCAAAGGATAGCATCTCATACGGCATCCCTCGCTCTCATTGCCCCGTACCGTCTGATCAGGCGTTTTGCCCGCAGCTTGCCGATATAATGCGCATTGGTACAGGCATCCAGCAAACTGCCCAGCGAGCAAAACCACTGGCCTGTCTCGCCGTTCTTCATGCCGAAATAGGTGTGCGCCTTTTCGGGTTTCCTCGGTGCCAGCAGCACGATGGTGGGCTTGTGCTTTTTCGTGATCACGTCCAGAAGGTAAAACTCACCGAAGTCCACCTCACAGCAAAGCTGCTTTTGTAAGCGGTTACTGATTGTCATGTTCTTCTCCCTTCACAAACGTGTACCCACGAATTTTGCAGAAGTGAACGGCTTCCTCGTAGGACAGAAAGTGGAAGTCCATGATCCCGTCAATGATCTGCCAAGACTGCGGATGCTTGTTTTTGCTGCGGAACATCATCACGGGCTTTTTGTCTCGGCGCTGATACAGTCCGATGCCGTCATATTTGTCGTTGCTGAAATCCGACGGGCGCATGAAGCTGATCGCCGTACTGTCATCCGCAACACCAATGATTTTGAATGTACTCATTTACTTTTTCCTCCTATGTGTTTTTTGAGATTTTTTCTGGTATGTGTACTGTGTCGTACTGAACACCGCGCTCTAAACATCAGGTGATTATATTTGCTTCTCTCACGGTGTTGTCCTTTCTTGTAGCATGAAGCAGTATATCGCCGGTTTTTATAGGGGTGCGCCTTATTAGATATATTTATATATTTATAATCACATGTAAGAAATAAAAAACGCTTTTCCTGCGTACCTATAAATTTCTGTGATTATATGCTACATGCTACGTGCTTTAGATACGGCAGAGGGTCTCCGACGATGTGGCGAGACCATTTGCTTCTATCACAGTGCTGTCCTTTCCGTTACCTGATACCTCGTTACCCTCGTTTGTAGGTCTTTGTGTATATACGCGCGCACGCACGCGCATGCGCACGCGATAAAAGCAAAAACCGTTTTCCTGCGTACCTATTTTTTTACAGGGTGCGTGGTAACAAGTAACATACACGAACTGTCCGTCAGGCCAAATAATTGCGGATTGTCCCGCTCCGCTGGGTGCCATTGCACTTGGCGTAGGCGTGATCCGCTGTGGAAATCATCTATGCCGTTTATATCTGCGCTGATGAGGGATACTGTGCTCTTTAGCTTTTCCGAACTGTCTGCTCTGTAAAGCGTAAACTTTTGCATTGCCTTTCCACTCCCTCGGTGTACATAGTTTCTTTCCTCCGGTCATACTGTTGCCTCCTGCACAGCCTCGTCCATAAGCCACTTGTGGTACGCTTCTACGGGGATTAGGATCTTATTCCCAATATGCAAAACCGGAAATCCCGGCTGTTTTACAAGCTGATATGCTTTCGTGAGACTTATGCCCATCTGTGCGGAAAGCTCCTGCACGCTGATTGTTGTCTTTTCCATTCTTTTTCCTCTCTTTCTTTCGTTTTCTACACCTCCTTCGCTACGGTTCCGAGGTAGCTCCCTGCTCGAAGTCTCCCCGTATTACACAATCGCGCTCTTGCACCGCCCTTGCTGGCACCGTCTTGGCGCACTTCTGATTGCGTATCTCTCGCGTGAGGCTATTCAATTTTCAAGGTGCATTGTGAATGTTCCGAAAAAAATATAGAAGATGGATACACTCCGGCTGTCGCCTTCGCTGTATCCACCTTCTATGTCATACTGGAGTGTCGCTGGTTGCCCCAAATTGCCTAACAATCTATAGGGATCTCTGGACGTTCTCGCTCAATTCCTCGGTGAAATTCTCCATACTCTATATTCATTTAGTGCTCATCTGAGCATCTTAATAATAGCACAATTCAAAACCCGTGTCAATAGTAAAACACAATATATTGTGTTATATTATCGCCTTATAACCACAATATATTGTGCCGAGATTATTCCGACAAGTTTTGATCACTGCTGTCTACATATGCCTCCGCCGTCAGGCGCAGGCCCAGCTTGAAGCCGATGGTAAACGCTGTGATTTCCGTCATGGAGGTAAGCTCAGACGTGTTGTCCTTGAACTTCCCGAAGGTCTCTTTTTGTGCCTCGGTCAGCGTTTCGGTTAGCTTATCCTCGTTACGTGCGGCCAGTTGCAGGATGTGCGCGTATTCGCCGGTTCTGCGGAAGCCCCGCTCCGACAGGGGAATGTTGCCGTAGTATAGATCCTCTATGATGCTGCTCATGTGTGCCACCTCCTTTTGGCAGCGCACACAATACCAGCTTACACGGGCAATATCCAGCGGAAAGCGAGAATGTTATCAGTTAAGTAACAAATGCCGGTTCCACTATATTTCTGAATAAATGGAACAAGACACAATAAAGACACACTAATTCCATTCCGATAAGTTATCATACGAGCGCATAATCACAAGCAGCTTTGCCTATCAAACCCTTGCAGGTGCTGTTCATTTATGCTATCATATTTATTATCGGAAGTGAGTGATTATATGAACCCTATCATTAAGTGGCCGGGCGGGAAGTCCGGCGAAATATCAAAGATTGAGTCCTTGATACCGTCGTTTGACCGGTATGTGGAACCGTTTTTTGGTGGTGGTGCGCTTTATTTCTATCTAAAACCTAAAAAGGCCGCAATCAACGATATATCGAAATCCCTGATGCAGTTTTATGAGTTGGTCAAAGCGCAGGACACCGATTTGTATGCTTATTTGCTTTGCTATAATTCAAGTTTTCAAAGGCTCCAACAAATCTGCCGTGACAGGTATGACCGGATATACAGCATTTTTTCTGTGGCCAAAGAAACTGGCCTTAGCAAGGACGATGTTAAAATGCAGTCTGCTGATCTCGTGAGCGAGATTGTTGGCGAGCTTCTAAATTCCCTAACTGCCAGCATCGTCATTGATCGTAATGAATTTCAAAATCAGCTTTTGCTGATGTTCTCCGATAAGGTATGCAGGACGGTCGCAAACGATAAGAAAGCACCTTTCAATGCGGAGGATTTGCAAGCCAATCTGATTACCGGCTTCACCAGTGGCTTCTATATGTATTTCCGTAAGGTGTTCAATGACATAAATCTCGGCAGAATAAAATCGCCCTCCGTCCCGTATGAAGCAGCAAACTTTTATTTTATCAGGGAATACTGTTATGGCTCCATGTTCCGCTACAATTCAAAGGGTGAATTCAATATACCTTATGGCGGGATGTCTTACAACGAGAAGAACCTGCAAACAAAAATCAGCAGTATGTTTAACCCGGAAATGTCAAAACTGTTCGGCAAAACCGTGATTGCGCACAAGGACTTTGCAGATTTTATTGATGAACAAAAATTAACCGAAAAGGACTTTATGTTCCTCGATCCTCCGTATGATACAGACTTCTCCGATTATGAGGGGCAGGATTTCACCAAGCAGGATCAGCAGCGGCTTGCAGATGTGCTGCGTGGTACGAAGGCAAAATTCATTTTGGTCATAAAAAATACACCGTTTATTATGAGCTTGTACGAGGAAGGCTTTAACATACTGTCATTCGATAATCACTATACATACAATGTCCGAAGCCGGAATGATCGGAAAACCGAACATCTTATTATAACAAATCTCCCAATAAACAGTTAAAGGAAAAAGCAGAGACGAGATAGTTTTCTTGTCTCTGCTTTTTGTAGATTATAAATTATCTTGCCTTAAAAATGCCGTCAACATAGGAAATCAGATTCTTCGGGAAATTCTTGTGACTAACGATATTTCTGCATCTTTGCTCGAACATCAACTCGCCGGGGCGGGTTAGCGATTTGCTAAGGTCGTGGCTGGATAGGTTAAACGACTTGCTAACTCTCTCAATAAAATCGTTCAGCGATATTTCTCCTTCAACATCCAAGATGTTCTCAAGGAAAGAAATAAGGTTCTTTTCTGTAATATCCTTTTTCATAAAATTCCTCCTGATTATATTAGAATTCTTTTGCAGCTCGCGTCATAATAATCTTTTTGTATCTCTACACCGCCGAACTTCCGGCCCAGCTCCACTGCCGCTACACCTGTCGATCCCACACCCATAAACGGGTCAAACACAACATCTCCGGGATTGCTGGCGATTTCAATTATGTGCTTCAGCAGTTTCACAGGCTTCTGCGCAGGGTGCTTTGGATCCTTTAATCTTTCGGGTGCCATACAGATGGGGCATTCAAAGAAATTGTGCATTTCCTTCTGATTACTGAAATTCCATGTGTGGCCCTTATTCCACATACATATTATCATTTCACAGCTATTCAGGAAACCGTTTTTGTATATTTTCGGTGCAGGGTTCGATTTGTGCCAGATGAAAAACTGAAAGGTGTCAAACTCACTGTCGAAAACCTCATGCCATTTGCCAAGGAGGTTGTAGCTGGTGAAAATGAAAATATTACCGGTTGGTTTCAGTATGCGCTTAAAATCATCAATCAGCTCTGCCGGATTAACATCGACCTTGTCCCAGTCTGCAATATCGTTGTTTAATGCCTCTCGTCCCGGCAAGGGAATGTTGCCTGTTGAATATTTTGCGATATTGTACGGTGGATCCGTCAGGATGAGGTCAACGCAGTGATCCGGCATGGTTTTCATGAATTCACGGCAATCGCCGTTGACCAGTCTCGGCATCACAGCTCTCCTATGCAGCTACTTATCATATCGTTGATACGCCCGTTCAGATCTATTTCCTCAAGGGCTTCACGGTATATTTCAGTGAATTCTTCGAAATCTATGCCAGCGGGCAGGATTTTGTTCCAGAACTGTGAGCCGATAAGGAACATAGAAGGATAATTCAGGTGCTTTTTCACGGCTCCCGTCCATGTTTTACCCTCGCCATCCTTATTATAGAGGGTAGCGAAATAAGCTTTGCAATTATCGAGTCCCATATCCACGTATATGGTTAACAGCTTTTCGACGTTTGACGGGGCATTGGAGCTGTCAAGGTCACCACCGGCTTTGAGCTCCATTACGTTCCAATCTGTTCCGTCGAAAAAAGCAAGGTCAACAGGCTTTGACTGGACTGTGGCAACTCTGTACCGCTCTGCCAGAGGCAGCAAATGCTCATGTATGCTCTCCTGCGTGACGCCACTCTCTACTCGGGTTCGGCCTCTGCCGATCGCCTCGTTGTTTGCCCGGAATGCCGCGATCTCACCGCGCAGATCCCCGTTGTGCGTATCGACGTTGGTAATGACGATCTGGCCGGTTACGGATGCGGAATCAATATTATGCGGCAGATTGTGGGGATTGACGATGGCCGGTACATTTTCATCACCGAAAGTCAGACGGGCAATTCTTTTCGCGCATGCTTCTATCGCAAACCCGCTCTTGGATTCAAAGCTGCTGACAAAAACCATACTTGCCGTAATACGCTCGTCCATCTGGGAGAGCAAAAAGTTGTTGACCTTCCGGTCATAGTTGGCTGCAAAATCAGCCTCGATCAGGTGAATGACCTTTGTAAACTCGTCGAGGACGATGTTCTTTATTCTTTCTCTCATAGCGGTTCTCCTGTTATGTAGCGCACCGATCTGCGCTTAGTTTGATGATATAATTTTAGCAAAAAATATCCTCGCCGTAAAGGTGAATTATGCATTTTTCTAAATATTGCGACGGGTTTCACAATCAAGTCCCGCCACTATATCCGTTTGCTGCAAACCTGATCAATTAAGAAACATAAGTGGAAACGCTACCAAATGAGATAATAAAAGACCGGAGTCGCAAATTACTGCCGCTTCGGTCTTGATATTTGATTTAATGAAACATTAAATACTTGACTATCGTACTGGTGTGTCTGTATATTTAAGTTCTGTAACTTCGTATGTTTTGCTACGTGTGCATTTGAATTTCTCCGGATAAAAGATTGTAAGATTGGCTCCATCCTTATGCATTGCGCTTTGATACTCTATCCCATCAAACATGGGCGCCCCAGCATCATCTGTAATTGACATTATTAAATCGCATATATACTGGGTGGGTATGTAATCTAATGGACTGTCTCCTTTGCGCATAGTTCTGCTAATCTCTTGATTGATTTTTTTTAGGTGCTCCCTATTGATCGCAAGTGCAGTACAGTCAAATTCGTCTGATTCAGATGCAAAAGGGCTAATACTTCCTATACGACTCAAATCCACAACTTTTATTGGTTCTAACAGTTTAAATGTCCCTATAGAAACATAATCATATTCTGCAGCTCGGATTTCATGAAATGTTGTTTCCCTACTGTCAGTAAGATACAAGCGGCTTATTCCTGCAGAGTTTGCACGCCCATCAGTGGCTTTATCTGTCGGTGGAGGCCCCATCTTTTTAGGAGTATAGCCTTTAGGATTATGTGAAATTCGACCTCGATAGTATTTTTGTTTCCCTGCTGGGATTTCTTTTGCAATGCTCATGCAAAGAGCTTTAAATCTGTCAGTGTCAATAAGATTCGTATGAAATCTGTTTCTGTGCTTTATAGCTTCTACAAAATCTGACCATTCTCTTGCGCGCAAAATGGAGTGGCCATTTAAATACGTCAAATCGTATTTTTCTGATATTCCTACCTTGCCTGAAAAAAGAGACGGGAAATCCTCTTTCATAGTTGGCGCTAAAGCCTCTAATATTTTATCTATGCTTTCTACTTGTATATCACTAAATATATCCCAGTCTGTTTTAAGACGTTCGGCCAATATTCCTAAATCGTTTTTGGGGAAATCCGGCTGTAAATCTGCCTCTGCAGTATATACACCTATAACTCTATCAAATAGCCCATTCAGGCTTGTATCAGAATCTGTATCATAGATATATGATGTGTTGCCGCAAATAGGGCATGTCCCGTGATGATTAAGAGATTTAATAATTGCCTGTATTTCAAGGTCTTTAAAGCAGTTATCACAGAATATCATAATGTCTCGTCCAAAAAGCGTTCTACCAGTTCAAGGTGATGCATAATTGACAATTTTTTTACCACACCAAGTCCCGGATAACTCTGCGCATCAAAGATCTCTTGGAATTTCTTCATGGCATGCGTATTCAACTGCATGTTTCTATTCCATTCAATCAATTTCCCAAGTGCTTCGTAAAACTTCCTCGCAGGGTCAGTAATATCGTCGTTGCTGTCGGAAACAAAATGATGAATACGCAATTCTTTTTCTTCGTTAAAATAAACGATGTGTATTGCGACCGCATATGGCGCAAAACCTGACTCAGAATATTCAGCACCAATAATTGAGTAATCTGAAAAGCCAATGTATCCATCGTCTGCAAAATATAGATGGTCATCAGAAAAAAACTGATCTTCGTTACCAATATAATCAGAATTGCGATCTTCCTTGCTGAACTTATCATCGATCAGTATTCTATTTTTTCTAATTCTTCTAAATGAAGGTGCATACGGGACAACAGTTGCGATGTCCGTATCGTTTAGCCTTGCATCGTCATAATACTTCACATCGTCAGGGTTTAAGCAAAGAACAACTATAGAATCGTCGTTGACAGGTTTTTGCCTCCACTGGCTTATTGTATCTGTAGTCTTACCATCTACAATGTAGCCGCGTATTATACAGTTTTCTTCTGAGCATACTGTGCGAATCCTGTTTTTGTATTGCTCGTTCTTTGAATTTCTGGCATCACTACCATATGAGCCCACTTTGGGATTTCCAATTAGGACTATCCGATAGTTTTTGCTAACGAAGTCTTCAAGCGTGTTTACAAGAGTGGGAGATAACTTTACCGGCTCAATAATCGGGACTACTTTCCCCTTTAGAATTCCATTATCAAGCAACTCCTTTATGGCAAGTAGTTCATTTTGCCTGCCACGCAGTAAAGGATAGTACATTACTCGCTCCCCCCAACATATGGTTTGTCCAAAAAAAGTTTAAGCTGATCAAATTCTTCCTTGCGGTATTTGCTGAAATACGCTAAAAATACGAGGGCATCGGGTATCTCCGATAAATCCACTATATCCATTCGATTCCTTTTTTTTAATTCTTTCAGGAACATAGGATATATTCTGTCTATTGGTTCATTACATACTATTCGGCAGCATTCCCTATAATATTTTACAGGAGTTACATCTGGTAATGCGCCTTGAAGCTGCATAACAATAGATTCATATTCCGGTTTATTAAGTATTTTAAAAATGCAATGCAAATCCAATTCTTCCCTGTATTCGTCTGGCTCCTTCACTCTTTTCAAAGTGTTTCTCTTTGTTAAAGTGTATATTCCAACAGGGCTATTCTTGAATCTTTCCAGAAGCTCAGTTCTTTGCGAATCACTTGCAACTACACATACATGATCAAAAGCTTTATAGTAGTCATCAATCTGAGTTGCCAATCGTTCAAATGTATCCAACTCGGTTTTTATTTCGTAAACAACGGCTTTGCCATTGATCATGATAAAATCCGCTTTTGATCTGGCAATAGGGACTTCGGTTAATGCGACGGTTGTTCTTAGCCGGTGAATATGAACTAAAAGCTTATTTAAGAGCGTGTTTTTATAGAAATACTCATTCCGATAGGAGGTTCCTATATAGTTATATATTTCAGAAATAACCTCCCCGTTGCTGATCTCACCATCACAAGGAATTTTGTATCTTCGTACTACTTTGCATAAGATTGAGGGGTCATTATCTTCGGATATGAACGACTTCATGGTGCTTTGTGTGAATACTCTCGTGAGTATTGTATTATTATCGCCCAATTATGATCCCTCCCTTTTTGCGTTTTTCATATAATCTCCCAATATGATTATAGCTTACTTTTTTAGCTTTTTCAATCGTTGCAGGGGAAAAATAAAGAAAAATCAAAAAAGTTGAGTGGATTTTTTCACTCAACTTAACGCTTTTGCTGTCTCACATTTCAAATCCGGCACATCTTACTATCTCTGCGATAGCGTTCATAGCCCGCTTCGGACTGCTGTAGTCCCGGATGCGATCCTCGATCCGCCTGTTGCGGATCACCCACACCATCGGGATACCATAGCTGATCCAGATTTTGATTGCGAGTGTGTCGGCGCTCTCGCCGTACCAAGCCACCTGCACCTTGCGGTTCCACTCGCGGCTATATACCTCACAGCCGGTAGGCGTCTTGGCACCGGTGTTAATGAAGCCATTCTGCTCAATGAGCTGGTTGAAGTCCTTGTTCGCCTTTTCGATTGTCATTGTGTTTTCCTCCTTGCGCTTGTTACAACAAACAAGCCTGAGAAAAACGAAAAAGTCCAGACCTAAAAGCAAAAAACATCAGCCACACGGAACAATTCCATGTGGCTGATGCTTTTTTGCCGCTTGTCGGTGTCAACCGAATGTTATTCTGTTTAACACTCCGGCGCACCGCCCTCGAGCGGGATTTTTTCTATTCGATTATAAGCTTGAAATCATGCTCATTGCCGATTTCGGCGGCGAGGGCCTTGTCTGCGTACACGGTCTTGAGCGCCGTCAACGAATCAAGCTCCGACCAGTCGGAAACACCCCTTGTGCCGGTAAGGCGCAGCATCGTCAGACCCGTGAAGCCGTCAAGACCGTTCGAGGACGATAGCGTGCAGTCGACAAGCTCAAGCTCCGTTATCGCACGCTCACGGTCAAACGACTTGAAGAAGCTGCCCGTAAGGTCGCAGTTATAAAGCTTAACCGAGCGCAGCGAGCTCATGTCCAGCACCTGCGCAATGTCGCCCAGCGAGCAGTTAGAAAATGCAACGGACTGAATTTTCGTCAAGGGCTTGAACACATCAAGGTCGGAGCACTTTGCACCGACAAACGAGGCCTGCGTCAGCTCGTGGCACTTGTTGAGGTCGCCCAAGGACGAGAGTGCGGCGCAGTCTGCGCTTATCGCTCTAAGTGCCGGCAGATCGCCTATGCCGGAAAGCGAGCTTACACGGCTGCCGTCAAGGTCAAGGCTCGTCACTCCGCAGGCAGGCAGCGTTTCAAGGCTGCTAAGACTCTGGAACTGGAGCCACAGCGTTTTAAGCCCCGTGAAATACGCAAGGTCACCGAGGTCGTTTATCCCGCCTCGGCTCACCGTGTGCGTCTTATCCTGCCAATCGGTGTAGCCTGCCGAATTATCGGCGAGCTTCACGGCGCTGCCCACGCCGCTTGTCGGCTCGTGCAGGGTAAACTCCGTGCCGATGATGTAAAGCTCCGTCATACCGCTGAGCTCGCCCACGGTAATGTCGCCGCTTTCCTTGCCGGTGTATTCACGGGCGGCTTTCTCGAAAATTTCTGACTTGAATTTGCACACCGTGTCGCTCGGCAGCGTCTGTACCTGAGTCGTCGGGGTCGTGAGCCTTTCAATATAGCCTGTGAAGTAGCCTACAATGAGCGCCGCAATTATAACGCCGAGTACGGCTACGGCTATCGACCAGCGAGCGATCTTTCTGCCCTTGCTTTTCTTTTTCTTCTTCGGCTTGGGAGCGGGAGCGGGCTTCGGCGGCTCGGAAACGGGGCGGGGCGCAGTGTCGGCAAAGTTTTCGCTGTTCAGAAGCGGTGCGCCATAGAGTTTTTCGTAAAAATACTCGTCGCTGGGGTAGGTGTACTTCATCAGCGCAAAGATGTTGCCTATCTGAAGCTCCATGCCAGGGGTCAGCGCCGTCTCCTCGATAAAAATGTTGATGGTCTTTATCTTTTTCGACTGCGCATAGTGCATCTCGCGGCGGCAGTTGTCCGAGCGCATATAGGCGTTCGAGATAAACGCCACGACCAGATGCGCATCGGCAAGGTGCGAGGCTATGCACTCCTGCCACTCGCTGCCGACCTCGATGCCCTCATCGTACCAGATGTTGTAGCCACGGCGGTGCATATCGCTCAGAACAGGCAGCACCTTGTCGTTGTCGGCGTGTGCGTAGCTGACGAAAATATACGGTTTATCGCCCTCGTAGGGCTTGAAATACACAAAATCGCTCATATTATCCTCCAAAACGGTACGAAAATTATAGTACCATGTGCAAGAAATTTCAATTGATTATTTGTAAAAACTTCGTCTTGACCCGAAGCACCGATAAAAAGCAAAAGAGCCTGCGTCTGTGATCTGCAGATGCAAGCTCTTTGTTTGTTATATTATTTGATCACGACATTTTCACTGCCGAGCATTTCTTTAAGCTCGTCTACAAGCGCTTCGTGTATCACGCACTGTGCGCCGATGCGCTTTTTCTCCTTTTGGCAGTAGATTATCATTTGCTGCGTGCCGGGGAACATGGTCAGAATAAGCTCGATGCGCTTCAAGGCGGGGTCGTTTTCGCTTTCTAACTTCACCCAGAGCTTTGCTCCGGCGCCCGGCGTTTTGACCGGCGCAGGGCGGCTGCTTTCGGCCTTCACTTTCCCGATCTCGGTGATGGGCTTTATGACATCGACCATGAGCTGCGGCTCTTTCTCGTCACGCACGGAGATGCGGCCGGACACGACGAGCGGGGCGTTATCACGCACATAAGCGCCGCCCGTATCGAGCGCCTTTTGGAAGGCGATAAGCTCCATTGCGCCCGTATCGTCCTCAAGGTCGATATAGCTCATGAGCGTATTTGACCTCGTGGTGCGGGTCTTTGACGACTGCACGACACCGGCAACGGTGACACGCTGACCGTCGGAAAAGCGCTTGCTGCCCTCATCGGAGGCGAAATCCGACATGATAGCCCCGATGGGGACTGCGCCGGCCTTTCGCACGGCGTCACGGTACTCGTCCATGGGGTGGCCGCTCAGGTACAGACCCGTGGTCTCCTTCTCCATCGCCATGAGCTCTTGGCGAGAAAACTCGGTGACATCGGGTATCTTCACCTGCGCAGACTCGTTCTCGGCAAAGTCCGGCTCGCCGAAAAGATTCATCTGCCCGTCGATATTATTGCGCTGCTCGTGCTGGATACTGTCTATCAGAACGGGGGCAACCTGCAAAAGCGCACGGCGGTTGACGCCGAAGCTGTCGAATGCGCCGGAGCGGATGAGATTTTCCACGGCACGGCGGTTGAGATCCTTACCGCTCATGCGGCGGCAGAAGTCCTCAAAGCCCTTGAACAGACCGTTTGCGCTGCGCTCGGCGATAAGCTCGTTTACAAAGCCGCGGCCGATGCTTTTTATTGCGACCATGCCGAAGCGGATGTTATTGCCCACAACGGAGAAGTCAGCCCCCGATTCGTTGACATCCGGAGGCAGGAGCCTGATGCCGAGCTCTCTGCACTCGGCGATATACTCGGCTATCTTCAGGCTGTTGTCAAGAACGCTCGACAGAAGCGCTGCCATATACTGCTGCGGGTAGCGCCGCTTCATGTACGCCGTGCGGTAAGACACGATGGCGTAGCTCACGGCGTGCGCCTTATTAAATGCGTAGCTTGCAAAGTCCAATATCTCGTCATAGATGCTGTTTGCGACATTTTCGGGAACGCCGCGCTTTACAGCGCCGTCAATGCCCCGCTCGGGGTCGCCGTGGACGAACGCCACACGCTCGGCATCGATGACCTTGTGCTTTTTCTTGCTCATTGCACGGCGGATCATATCCGCCTGACCGAGCGAGAAGCCCGCCAAGCGGCGGAAAATTTCGATGACCTGCTCCTGATAGACGATGCAGCCGTAGGTTACATCGAGTATCGGGCGCAGCAGCTCGTGCTTGTAGCTTATCTTCTTTGGGTCGTTCGAGCACTCTATAAATCTCGGGATGCTGTCCATCGGCCCGGGGCGGTAGAGCGCTATGACGGCGGTGATATCTTCAATGCTCTTGGGCTTTAAGCCAACGCACACGGCGGTGATGCCGGAGCTTTCAAGCTGGAACACACCGCTGGTTCTGCCGGCGGAGAGCATCTCAAACACGGCGGGGTCGTTTTCGGGTATCTTGTCGACCTCGAAGTCCGGCTCGTGCTCACGCACCATTTTTGCCGCATCCTCCAGGACCGTGAGGTTTCTTAGACCCAAAAAGTCCATCTTGAGAAGTCCAAGCTCCTCAAGCGTGGTCATCTGGTACTGGCACACGACCGATTCGTCGTTTTTCGACAGGGGAACATACTCGTACACGGGCTTGTCGGTTATAACAACGCCCGCAGCGTGCATACTGGCGTGTCGGGGCATTCCCTCTAAGGCCTCGGCGACCTCGATGAGCCGGTGCATGGTCTCGTCGTTTTCGTACATTTCCCGCAGCGGCTTTGAAATTTTAAGCGCCTCGCTTATGGTCATGCCGAGCGCCATGGGGACATTTTTTGCGACATTGTCGGTGTCGGCGTAGCTCACATCCAAAACTCTGCCCACATCGCGTATGGCCGCCCTTGCCGCCATCGTGCCGAAGGTGACTATCTGCGCCACATGGTCGTGGCCGTACTTGCGATTTACATAGTCGATGACCTCTCCACGGCGGTTCACGCAGAAATCGACATCGATATCCGGCATGCTGACACGCTCCGGGTTCAGAAACCTCTCAAAGAACAGACTGTACTTAATCGGGTCAACATCGGTGATGCCGAGGCAGTACGACACCACGCTGCCCGCTGCGCTGCCGCGCCCGGGGCCTACGGGTATCTTCTGACTTTTTGCGTAGCCGATGAAGTCGGAAACGATGAGGAAATAGTCGACAAAGCCCATCTGCTTTATCATCGAAAGCTCGTAGTCGAGCTGCTTGCGCACCTCAACTCTGTCGGCGGCATAGCGCTCGGCAAAGCCACGGTCGCAGAGCTTTTTAAGGAACTCAAAGCTATCCGTCTCGCCCTCGGGGAGCTTGAAGCGGGGCAGCTTATAGTGGCCGAACTCAAAATCGTAATTGCACATTTGGGCGATGCGCACGGTGTTGTCGGCGGCCTCGGGGTACTCGGGAAAGAGCGAGCGCATCTGCGCCTCGTCCTTTATATAAAACTCGCTTGTTTCAAATTTTAAGCGTGCCGGATCTGCGACGGACTTGCCGGTCTGGATGCACATGAGGACATCCTGATAGTAAGCGTCGTCCTTTTCGATATAATGCGCATCGTTCGTCACGGCAAGGGGAATGCCGGTCTCACGGTGCAGGCGCAAAAGCCCCTCGGCGGCTTTTTTCTCTATCTCAAGGTCATGATCTTGTATCTCAAGATAGAAATTGCCCTCGCCGAAAAGCTCGTTGAGCTCTATCGCCTTGGCTTTCGCCTGCTCGTAATTTCCGGCGCACAGCATGCGGGGTATCGCACCGGCGACGCAGCCGGAAAGGCACACCAGCCCCTCGGCGTGCTCGTGCAGAAGCTCCCAGTCTATCCTCGGCTTTATATAAAAGCCCTCGGTGAACGCCGCCGATACAAGGTAGCAGAGGTTTTTATAGCCCGTCTCGTTTTTGCACAGCAGGATAAGGTGCGTATACTCGGCATCAACGGAGTGATCCTTGTCAAAGCGGGTGCGGGGCGCAACATACACCTCGCAGCCGATGATGGGCTTGATGCCCTCGGCAAGGCAGGCCTTGTAAAATGCGACTGCGCCGTACATAACGCCGTGGTCGGTTATCGCAACGGCGGTCTGTCCCAGCTGCTTTATGCGCTTTACAAGCCGCTCTATGCGGCAGGCGCCGTCAAGCAGCGAAAACTCGGTATGAACATGTAAGTGAACAAATGACATATCCCGTCCGCCCTTTTAGTCTATACCCTCCGGCTTGTAGTCAAGAAGCTTTTTGAGCCTGTGGCTTAAGCAGCTTTTGCTCACGGGAGGGTAACTGAGCATCGCAAGATCGGCAAGGCTCGCCTCGGGGTTTGCAAAGCGCAGAAGCGCCGCCTCCTGAAGCTTATCCGGCAGCGAATCGAGCCCGTAGAGCTTGTCTATGCGGCGTATCGCCTCCATCTGCTGCGCCGCTGCGGCAACGACCTTGTCGGCGTTTGCCGAGTCGCAGTTGACCTTGCGGTTGATGCTGTTTTTCATATCCTTTTCGATCTTCGCCGACATGAGCTCCATTGCGCAGGTCGATGCACCGATGGTCGTCAGAAGATCCTCTATATGCTCGCTTTTTTTGAAATACAAAAGGTGATTGCCCTTGCGCTCGGCCTCCTTGGGCGAAAAGCCCATGTCGAGCAAAATGGAATACGCCTCGCGGCTGACGCTGTAATGGCTTGTGGCAAGCTCAAGGTGATAGCGCTTGCCGGGATCTGTTACGCTGCCGCCGGCTAAGAATGCGCCTCGTATGAACGACGCCTTGCAGCACGGCTCCTCCAGAACGCCGAAGTTTATGTGCAGTGACGGGGTGTTTATGTCGTTGCCGAAGGTGTCGTATATCGTTTGTATCTTCTTCTCGTCCGTTATCCTGAAGCTTCGCTTGCCGCTGCCCTCGTCAAGCTCGTCAAAGCTCACGCCGAATGCTTTTTTGAACAGGTGCGGCAGCCTCTGCGCAAGCTCGTCGCTTGCCGTTATGATGCGGATGAGCTTGGGCGAAAATGTGTGGCAATACAGCAAAATGCCGTAAGCCTCGGCGACGGCGCAGCATTTGCGCTCGACCCGGGGCTCACAAAGCTCCGCCTTGACCTGCTGCGAAAAGGTCATGTCAGCCACCTCTCGCAAGGTCACGGTTGATGCTGACTACCGGCACGCCCATTTCCTTCAAATGCTCTGCCAGCGCCGTTGCGACGGCCACGCTGCGGTGGCGGCCGCCGGTGCAGCCGATGGCGATGGTAAGACTGTACTTGCCCTCCTCGATGTACTGCGGCAGCAGGTACTCTATCATATCCGTCAGCTTATCCATGAAAACCTGCGTCTGCTCGAAGCCGAAAACATAGCTGCGCACATCCTCATCAAGGCCGCTGTGGTGGCGCATATCCTCGATGTAATAGGGGTTGGGCAGAAAGCGGACATCGAACACGAGGTCTGCGTCCAGCGGCATACCGTACTTAAAGCCGAAGCTCACAACATTGACCATGATGGAGCGGCTGTTCGGTGCATCGGAAAAATAGGTGTACAGCTGATTCTGAAGCTGACCGAGCGTCAAGTGCGAGGTGTTTACGATGTAATCGGCAAGCTCCCTTATCGGCTGGAGCTGCTCCCGCTCACGCTCAATGGCGTTCTCGATAGAGCCGCCGGATTTTATCGCCAGCGGGTGGGGTCTGCGTGACTCCTTATATCGCTTGACGATGACCTGCGTGTCGGCCTCCATGAAGAGTATCTTATAGCCGAAATCCATCTCACGCAGGCTTTTTAATGCGTTGAACACATCCTTGATGCCGTTTTTTTCACGCACATCGGTGACAAGGGCGACCTTTTCGTAGCGCCCCTTTGTCGCTGCGCACAGCTCGGCAAACTTCGGGATGAGCGCAACGGGCATATTATCCACGCAATAGTAGTCCAGATCCTCAATTATATCCGCCGCCTGGCTCTTGCCGCCGCCGGACAGTCCCGTAATTATAAGAAACTCCATATTATCTCCTGTTTATTGCTCCTCATCCGGCTTTGCGCCCTTGGCCTTTGCGAGCCTGAGCATCTCGTCCAAAGCCATCTGCTTTCTTCTCTTCCAGTCGTCTATGAGCACAACGCCCTTGGGATATATTCTTATCTCCGGCTCGAGCGTTATGCCCGATTTTTCGTACACCTCACGGCGCACATGATCCATGAGCGCAACGATATCGTCGTAGCTGGCGCCGCCCTTATTCACAACGAAGCCTGCGTGCTTTTCCGACACCTGAGCGCCGCCCACGGTGTAGCCCTTTAAGCCGGCCTCGTCAATGAGCGCCGCAGCGTAGCCGCCCACGGGGCGCTTGAATGCGCTGCCTGCCGAGGGCAGGTCGAGCGGCTGATTTTTGCGTCGCTTTTCGTTCATCTCATGCATTCTCGCCGCTATCGCCTCGGGTTCATCCTTTGTAAGCTTGAACACGGCGCCGGTTATTGCGCAGTTGACCTTCGTAAAGCTGCTCTGACGGTAGCCGAAGCCGCAGTCCTCGTTTTTCACCTCGCACAGCGCCTGATCGGTGAGGTAGTACATGACGACAGACTCCACAACATCCTTCATCTCGCCGCCGTAAGCGCCCGCATTCATCAGAATGCCGCCGCCGACGGAGCCCGGGATGCCGCTTGCAAACTCAAGACCGGCAAGTCCGTTCGCCTGCGCAAACTGCGCAAGCCGTGCAAGCGATACGCCCGCTTCGGCGTAGATGGTGTCGTCCGTTGTGCCCAGACGCAGCTTCGTGAGCTTCTCGGTGCTAACGACGCAGATATCAAGCCCCTCCTCGGGGATTATGAGGTTCGTGCCCTTGCCGACGATGAGCGGCAGCACCTCGTTCATGTGCAGGTAGTAAAACACCTTCGTCATTTCCCAAATGTCCTTGGGTGCGATGAACGCTCTGACCTCGCCGCCGACCTTGAACGAGCAGTGTAAACGCATGCTCTCGTGCTCACGCAGGTCGAGGTCGGGTATGTTTTCAATTATGCCGCTGAGGGCCTTTTCTAAATTTTCCATGCTGTCTCCTTTACAGTACGCCCTCGTCAATGGCATAGTCGTGATTTGCAGCCAGGGTCTCGGCCGCATTGTAGCCCATCTTCTTCTGACGGTTGTTCATTGCGGCAAGCTCCAGGATGACCGCAAGGTTTCTGCCCGGTCGGACGGGTATCGTGAGGCTCGGCACGGTGACACCGAGGATATCCTGCGTTTCGTTCGTGAGCCCCAGGCGGTCGTAAGCCTTCTGGTCGTCCCATATCTCCATGTTGACGACAAGGTCTATCGCCGATTCGGGCTTGACAGAGCCCACGCCGTACAGATGGCGCACATCCACAACGCCGATGCCCCTTAGCTCCATGTAATAGCGGATAAGCTCGGGCGCAGAGCCTGTCAGGCTGTCCTTGCCGACACGGCGGATATCCACCGCATCGTCGGCGATGAGCCTGTGGCCGCGCTTTATCAGCTCAAGCGCCGTCTCGCTCTTGCCGATGCCCGAATCGCCGGTCAGCAGCACGCCCTCGCCGTGAACCTCGACGAGCACGCCGTGTACCGTCGTGCGGGGCGCAAGGTGCGTGTGCAGCGAGCTTATGACATTGGCCATGAAGTCGGAGGTGTCCTCGCTTGTTGTAAACACATTGCAGTCGTACTTTTCCGCCATCTCAAGACATTCGGGAAACGCCGCTGCGCCGTGGCACAGAACAAGCGCCGAAATGTTGTATTTCATGAGCTCCTCAAAGCTCTGGCGGCGCTCGGCCTCGGTCTTTAGCTCAAGATATGTGCTCTCGACCCTGCCGATTATCTGCAAACGCTTGGGGTCAAAGTAATTATAAAAGCCCGCAAGCTGCAATGCGGGACGGTTGACCTCCGCTAAGGTGAGCACCCTCGTGTCATAATCGGCCGATGTGTGCAGCGGCTTGAGCTCATGCTCGGCCACTAAGGTTTTGAGCTTTACGGAATACTTGCTTGGCATTTGTCCGGCTCTCCTAACAACAATATTATATATTATACATATTACCCTTTTTAGCCCGTTTTGGCAATGATTTTTGCGCAGACGGCGGCAATTCACGGAATCTTAAAAATTTTACTTGCATTTACGGTTACATTCTGTTATTATTATAAAGCTGTTTTCAGCTAAACACAAGCAAGGAGGTGCTTCAATAATGGCAAAATGTCAGTTTTGCGACAAGGGCGTAGCCTTTGGTATTCAGGTTTCCCATTCCCACAGACGCTCCAACCGTACTTGGAAGCCCAATGTGAAGCGCGTCAAGGCCATCGTGGACGGAAGTCCCAAGCATGTTTATGCATGCACTCGCTGCCTGCGCAGCGGTAAGGTCACCCGCGCTGTGTAATATTTTTATTACCCGAAACAAGCTCGCCAAAAGGCGAGCTTTTTTCGTTCCCAAGTAACAGGCTGATTTTCACTCATGCTGCGTTGAAGCCCGAGGGAAATACGGCGTATGTCCCACGAGCTTGGCCTTGCCTGACTTAAAATCATCTCTGTCATATCGTTGCGTACTTGCAACACAAGAAAAAATGGTATATAATCACCCTCGGTTGACAAGGGGATGCACGCCTGACAGTGTATCTCTTGTCTCAATTGGCAGCCTATCTTCACCAAGCAGGAACGAAAGTCGCATATGTGCAGTCCGCTGTCAGGTGCGAAGCAGTTTTGGGAGAGCTGATTTTCGTTCAGGCAAAGGCAAAGCCCGACGGGCATAATGGACATATATGGACTAGGGATTTGACGAAGCATGGGCGAAAAGCAGCCTGCCAAAACCGTGTATACCCTTATCAATCGAGGGTAAGAAAATCGCTTGAAAAATCAATCAGATCGGAGTGTATTACCGATGAAACGCACTAAAATTATTCAGATCTTTAACGAGCCGGAGGCCTTCGGCGGTAAGGAGATAACCGTCTGCGGCTGGGCACGCACCATCCGTGATATGAAAAACTTCGGCTTTATCGAGCTCAACGACGGCAGCGCATTCAAGAGCCTGCAGATAGTCCTTGAGCGTGAGAAGCTTCCCAACTACGATGAGCTTGCCCGTCAGAATGTCGGCGCAGCGTTCATCTGCAAGGGCGAATTAGTCCTCACCCCCGAGGCAAAGCAGCCGTTTGAGCTCAAGGCCGCCGAGGTCACCGTTGAAGGCACTTCCACCCCCGACTACCCCCTGCAGAAAAAGCGCCACAGTGTGGAGTTTCTGCGCACCATTCAGCACCTGCGTCCCCGCACCAACCTGTTTTCGGCAGTGTTCAGAGTGCGCAGCGTAGCGGCACAGGCGGTGCATGAGTTCTTCCGGGAGCGTGGCTTTGTCTATGTCCACACGCCCATCATCACGGGCTCTGACTGCGAGGGTGCAGGCGAGATGTTCAGAGTCACGACCCTTGATCTTGATAACCTTCCCCGCACCGAGGACGGCAAGGTCGATTTCTCCAAGGACTTCTTCGGCAAGAGCACGAACCTGACCGTTTCCGGCCAGCTCAACTGTGAAAACTTCGCCATGGCCTTCGGCGATGTGTACACCTTCGGCCCGACCTTCCGCGCCGAGGTATCGTACACCCAGCGCCATGCCGCCGAGTTCTGGATGATAGAGCCCGAGATGGCGTTTGCAGACCTCAACGACTACATGGACACCGCCGAGGCGATGGTAAAATACATCATCAACCGCACGATAGAGCGCTGCCCGCAGGAGATGCAGTTCTTTAACTCCTTTGTGGACAAGGGTCTGCTCGACAGGCTGCACAATGTCGTGTCAAACGACTTTGCCCGTGTCAGCTACACCGAGGCGATCGATATCCTCAAAAACTGCGGCGAAAAGTTTGATTACCCCGTCGAGTGGGGCATCGACCTTCAGACCGAGCATGAGCGCTACCTGACCGAAAAGGTCTACAAAAAGCCCATTTTCGTCACCGATTACCCCAAGGAGATAAAGGCATTTTATATGCGCCTGAACGACGACGGCAAGACCGTCGCCGCAGCCGACTGCCTTGTTCCGGGCATAGGCGAGATCATCGGCGGCTCGCAGCGTGAGGAAAGGCTCGATGTGCTGACCGCTCGCATGGCTGAGCTCGGCCTTAACCCCGAGGACTACTGGTGGTACCTCGATCTGCGCCGCTACGGCTCGTGCCGTCACGCCGGCTTCGGTCTCGGCTTCGAGCGCATGGTCATGTACCTCACGGGCGTATCGAACATCCGTGATGTCGAGCTTCACCCCCGCACCACCGGCAACGCCGACTTCTAAGACAACAAACAACAAAAAGCAAGCCCGT
>SAMEA3663054__coassemble_652_pt1 | contig 23080 bp, 20 predicted proteins | sample SAMEA3663054__metabat2_low_PE_021 | metagenome-assembled genome bin SAMEA3663054 (sample SAMEA3663054) | pig gut metagenome | biome: pig gut; feature: pig-associated habitat; material: faeces | place: France | collected 2012
CAAGCAGGGATTCGGCGCTTTCCACCGTCGGGGGATCGCCGGGGCGCAGCTTTCTGTATATCTCGATAAGGCACTCGTCACGGCTGGTGGTGGTGTCCTTATCAAGAGTGTTTACGATACGCTCGTCCTCGCCGAAGATCTCCTTGATGCGATCATTGGTGACGGCGCCGACAATGGGATCGGGGGTGCAGGACAGCCAAGTCTCGGGCTTATTTGCATCGTACTTGCCCATTGCCTTGAGGAACCATGTGATGGGCAGCTTGCGGTTTTTATCGATGCGGACATAGAACACATCGTTTGCATCGGTCTCATACTCGAGCCATGCGCCGTGATAAGGGATGACGGTCGCAGCGTAGATGCTGGTCATGCTGCGATCGGTGGTTTTATCATAGTACACGCCGGGGGAACGGACGATCTGCGAGACGATGACACGCTCAGCACCGTTAATGATGAAGGTGCCGCCTGCGGTCATGAGCGGGAAGTCGCCCATGAAGATCTCCTGCTCCTTGATCTCCTCTGTCTCGAGATTGCGCAGACGAACGCTGACCTTCAAGGGCGCGGCGTATGTTGCGTCCCTTGCCTTGCACTCTTCCTCGTTGTACTTGGGCTTTTCGTCCATGGAATAGTCAACGAAGCTGAGCTCGAGCTTACCGCTGTAGTCGGTGACCGCATCGGTATCTCTGAAAACTTCACGCAGGCCGGTCTCCAGAAACCACTTGTATGATTTCTTCTGGATCTCCAGCAGGTTGGGCATGTCCTGGATCTCTTCGTATCTTGCAAAGCTCTTTCTTAGAGTTTTGCCGTAGAGAACATCTTTTGGCATTCGTGCACACTCCTTAATTGAAATTGAGAACACCCGGCTAAGTTGTTTCTTTTGCTGAAGTCGGTGTTGTATTTGCTTTCGGATGATGATATATTGTACTCGTAAACAATGGGATGCCAGCGTTTACGGCACAAGATAACATAGCAAGTTATTCTATCATTGTATATATAGCTATGTCAAGAAATATTTTGTGAAATGTGGATTTTTCGGCGGTTGCTATAAGCTTCCGCCGTTTTTTTGTGAGATTTGACTGCTTATGAACGCTTTTGTAATGATATCGATGCTGCTCATATTTGCGCTGGGGATGTTCCTGCTTTGGCGTGAGGGGCTTTTGAAAAACACCGCTCACCTCGTTTTTGCATTTCTTTTTATGGCCGGTTCCGTTGTCATCCGCTATTTTCTGCTCGATTTTGAAAGCGGCGATTACCTCAGCTTTCTTGCACCGTGGACGCAGTTTTTCCGTGAGCACGGAGGGTTCAAGGCGCTGGGGTTGTCGGTCGGCAACTACAACCTGCCGTATCTGTATTTCCTTGCGCTTTTTTCCTATATTGATATAAGTGAGCTGTATCTGATAAAGCTTCTGTCTATCGTTTTCGATGTGCTGCTTGCGTGGGCGTGCATGAAGCTGTGCTCGCTGTTTACAAAAGGCCGCCTGCGGCTCATCGTCTGCTTTTTTGCCGTTGCGCTGTTCCCCACCGTTGTGCTCAACGGCGCATACTGGGCGCAGTGCGACAGTATCTATACCTTCTTTGCCGTGCTCTCGCTGTACCTTGCGCTGAGCGACAAGCCCGTGGGTGCGATGGTGAGCATCACGGCATCGTTTGCGTTCAAGCTCCAAGCGGTGTTCGTGATGCCGATATTCTTTGTGCTGCTCGTTGCAAAGAAGATAAAGTTCAAGCATCTTTTCATTTTCCCCGCTGCGTACCTCGTCATGGTGCTGCCCGCCGTTATCGCAGGCAGGCCGCTTTGGGACACGCTGACTCTTTATTTCTCGCAGGCGGGCACGGTGGGCGATGCTATGAATTACAATGCTCCCTCCCTGACCTCAATGTTCCGGTGGGGTGAGAACACCGAGATGTGGTCGATGCTGCTCGTCATCGCCGCATTCGTGTTTATGTTCATCGTGTTCGCCGTGGCGATAGCAAACCGCAAAAAGCTTGACGACCGTGTCATTTTCGGCATGGCGGTGCTTCTGGCTGTCGGCATACCGTTTCTGCTTCCGCATATGCACGACCGCTATTTCTTCACCGGCGGCATGATGTGCATCGTTCTCGCAGTTTCCGACCTGCGCTTTGCGGTCATGCCCATTCTCGCCGAGCTTGCGTCGCTGCACTGCTATTACGCATACTTTTCCCGATACTACCTTGTGCAGCCCCGCATCGGCGGTGAGCTGATGCTTGCGGTTTTGGCCCTTTCGGCCATTTATGTCGGCATTTATCTTAAAGAAAACCAAGAAAAAGATAAAATTTATCCTTGACAATCGCATTTTCTCTGTTATAATAACTCTTGCCCTTGATTGGGCTATGCGAGAGTGCTGGAACAGGTAGACAGGCACGTTTGAGGGGCGTGTGTCAACCGACGTGGGAGTTCAAGTCTCCTCTCTCGCACCATAATGAGAACCTGTCGAAAGCGACAGGTTCTTTTTTATTCTCGGGACGGTGAACAAGATGTATTTTGAATATGGCGAAACGGAGATAAACTACCTGCGGCAAAAGGATAAGCGCCTGTGCGAGATCATCGACCGCATCGGGCATATCGAAAGAGCCGTGGATGCAGATCTGTTCTCCTCCGTTGTTCATCATATCATCGGTCAGCAAATATCCACAAAGGCGCAGGCGACTATTTGGCAGCGGATGCAGGACGCACTCGGTGAAGTGAACGCCGAGACTATCCTTTCCGCCGGTGTTTCCGAGCTTCAGGCACTGGGCATGACCTTCCGCAAGGCCGAGTATATAACTGACTTTGCCGAAAAGGTGCACACGGGCGCATTTGATTTGGATGCAGTCGAGCACATGAATGACGCCGACGCTATCCGTGAGCTGAGTTCCCTGAAGGGCATCGGCGTTTGGACGGCGGAGATGATACTGCTGTTTTGTCTGCAGCGCCCCGATGTGTTCAGCTACGATGACTTGGCCATACAGCGAGGTCTGCGCATGGTGTATCACCACCGCAATATTGACCGCAAGCTGTTCGAGAAATACCGCCGCCGCTTCAGCCCCTGTTGCAGCGTTGCAAGCCTGTATCTGTGGGCAGTCTCAGGCGGCGCTATCCCCGAAATGAAAGACTATAAACCGAAAACGAGGTAAACGCCATGACTTATACTCAGCAATACACTTCCCCTTTGGGCGGGATTTTGCTTGCAGCCGACGATATCGGACTGACCGGCCTGTGGTTTGAAGGGCAGAAATTTTTTGCCGATGACCTGCCCGACGAACGCATTGAGCGTGAAACGCCGATACTCATTGATGCAAAGCGCTGGCTCGATGTGTATTTTACGGGCAATGAGCCTGAATTCATGCCGCCGCTGCACCCTGTCGGCTCGGCATTCCGGCAGAAAGTGTGGATGCTTCTTTTGCAGATACCCTACGGGCAGACCGTGACCTACGGTGAGCTTGCCCGGCAGCTTGCCGAGAAGCAAGGTCTTGCGCACATGTCCGCTCAGGCAGTAGGCGGTGCGGTCGGGCATAACAAGATTTCCGTCATCATCCCCTGTCACCGTGTCGTCGGCACGAACGGCAGTCTGACAGGCTACGCCGGCGGAATTGATAAGAAGCTCAAGCTCATAGAGCTTGAGCAAGCCGACATGCAGGGCTTTTTCGTTCCATAAACCATTGTTAAGATGCGTTGCTTGATGCAACGGTCGGCTTTGCGTACAATAGTGACAGCTTCAGGGAAAGGAAGTTGAATACTATGCTAAATGAAAACATCAAAAGGCTGCGCAAGGCAAAGGGGCTTTCGCAGGAGGAGCTTGCAGTCAAGCTCAATGTCGTGCGCCAGACCGTGTCAAAATGGGAGCAGGGCTTGTCCGTGCCGGATGCGGATCTGCTGATCAAGCTGTCAGAGGCCTTTGAAGCTCCCGTGAGCACCCTGCTCGGCGAAGCGCCGGAGGTAACGGAGGCAGACAGCCTCAAGGCGATAAGTGAAAAGTTAGAGGTCATCAATCTACAGCTTGCGCAGAAAAAGTGTTCAAAGCGCAGGGTGCTGCACTGGGTGTTCGTCACGCTTGCGGCGCTGATGGTCATCGGGTTTGCGGTGCTGCTTTGTGTCGGCAGCCCGTATCTCGGCTGGGACTGGTCCGACCCCGAGACAGCCGTTTTCGGCGCAGCGTTCCACGCATTTGAGTTCGCCTTCGTCCGCCTCGCCCCCATCGTCCTCATCGGCAGCCTCATCGGTATCGCCCTGACGAACAAGAAAGACTAAACGCCCCGCTCGGGGCGTTTTTTTATTGCAAACTTACTCGTTTTGGTATATACTGAAAAAAACTAATATATGTAGAAATGCAGGAGGTCTTATTGTGTTTTTTAAAGAATGTGTTGATGCTTCTCAAAACCAATATGAGTTAAAACGATTCGCTGGCGCATATGTTGAGGACTGCAAAAGATTGACGGTTGACGAAATTAAGGCCGCCTTATTAAAGACCGAAGGTCAGTATCTTTCACTTGAAAATGTTACTCGACGGCTGGAAGAATTTAAATTGGATGATAATCCTGTTATCAGAATAGTTACTCCAATTTTCTTGAAAACGCTTCTTGACAAAGATGAATTTCTGTCTCCGTGCAAAGAAACAGAAAATGAAATTTTAGCTTATGAGCAAACAGTAATAGATGATTCAAACAATTTCGACCAAAAGAGCATAACAAGAGATCTTGCGCTTTTTAAATTTGTACTCGATAAATCTTGGGAAAAAGAGGGCAGTATTTCAGTTGACGAGAAAAACTTGATTGAAGAATTACGCAAGTATCTTCATATTACCACCTATGAGCAAAATATGCTTGAAGCTAAATCAAATCGCTTCCCTACTAAGGGGAATGTACTCCACTCTCGTTCCGAAATCGATAGCGTACGAAAGGCTCTTCAAGGGGCGGGTATCCTTTTTTACATAAAAGATGCAGATGGCGTCCCTTGCGATGTGCTTTCGGAAGAAACCGTTCAGTGTGTTAGGCAGTATTATGGAATTGAGATTAGAAGTTACGGCTACAGAGCGTTGATTTCTTATGTCTCGAAAATAAGAAAAAAGCAGTATTTGCTTGATATAATTTCAAAATTCAACGAAAACCCCAACACTTCAATAATAGAAGTTCCAGCCGCTTCAAACATTGCTACATTGCAAGAATTGATTTTCACATCAATTAAGCCCTCTAATCTCATTTGCGGTTTTTCCGCCAGAGACGGGTTAGATATTGCAGAGCTTCAGACATGGTGTTCAAAACTATCGTTGCAAGTATCTGGTTCCAAGGCTGTTTTAACAAAACGGATTCTTGACTACTACGACCAACTTCGAGAAATAAAAGCAAACACTGATGACGAGAGAGAGCAATATTACCACTATTATCACGAATTGGCTTGTAGAGACCTCGCCACTCTTAGGAAAAACGAAGTCATCACAAAAGACCTTGAGTGCGAGCACTACTTTGAAAAAGCAACCAATTTTCTTTTTGAGCAGTTACTGAGAAATAAGCCTCTAAACATGACAGGCAGTGAGCACGCAGATGGAAAGCTATCTTTTAACGACAAGTACATTCTGTGGGATAACAAATCAAAAGAAAGCCCTGTAAATCTTAAAGACCACATACAACAGTTTGATGGTTATATTAGGAATTCAGATAAGCCGGTATCTGTATTTATGGTTATCGGACCGGACTTCACCGAAAACAGTATAAAAGAGTGTGTAAAATATTCTTTGACAAGCGACACCCTAATACTCCTGATAACTGCCGATGAGCTGAAAAACGTAGCCGAAAAATGGGATAAGATGCACCCAACTGAGAGCTTTAATCTGGGATTCTTTAAGCAGAATGGGCGATTTGATATTTCAAAAGTATTATTCTAATTAAGTTAAGCGGTCTTGCATTTTGAAAGGGCGCTTGAATATTAAAACCTGCAGGCGCACAAAATACCTCCGTAAACATTTTTACGGAGGTATTTTGCTGTGAAAAAGAATATTCTTGTTTCCGCTGTGGCACTTGCACTGTGCAGCGTGCTATGCGGCGGGCTAATTGCTCCCGTCAGTGCCGAGAACACCGCTCCGATTGCCGAAAACTTCGAGTTCGAGACCTACAGGGGCGTGTCCTTCGGCGGTCAGTTAGCCGCCGTTGACCCCGACGGCGACACCCTCAGCTACGAGATAACCACAAAGCCCGTCAAGGGCAGCATCGACCTTGACGACGACGGAAGCTTCGTCTACACCCCCGCCGACGGCAAGCGCGGCAAGGACTACTTCGGCTACAAGGTCATTGACGCCGAGGGCAACCGCTCGCAGGAGGCGACGGTCATCATCAAGCTCGTTAAGTGCGACAGCGATGTCAGCTACATCGACATGGTCGGCAGCGGCAGCTTCCGCAGTGCGATGAAGCTTGCCGAGTGCGGCGCATTTGTAGGCAAATGCATTGGCGGCGAGTATTACTTTGAGCCCGAGCGCAGCCTCACAAGAGGCGAATTTCTGAGCCTTTGCCTTGAGGCAACTGGTACGGATCTGCTCTCGGGCGTTGTGAGCACCGGCTTTTCCGATGACGATGATATCCCCTCGTGGCTGAAGTCTTATGTCTCGACCGCAGTCATGCAGGGCATCGTAAAGGGTGAGCTCACCGACAAGGGCAACTGCTTCGGTGCAGACAAAGAGATAAGCCGTGCCGAGGCGATGGTCATACTCGACCGCACGCTCAGGCTCTCGGATGTGAGCTACCTCAAGGTCGGCGACACCGTTCCCACTTGGGCGGCGCAGTCGGCGGCTAATCTCACCGCCTGCGGCATTGCAAGCGCCGACGAAGCAACGGAGGACGCCCTCACCCGTGCCGAGGCTGCGGACATGCTCGCCGCCGCAATGGATCTTATCGAGGCAAGATGACAAAACGGAGTGCGATTGCACTCCGTTTATTTTTTGAGCTTTTCGCACAGGGCTTCGTCGGCCTGTGCCATTACGGTGCTGTAATCGGTGTACACGACCTTGCCGGGCATTGAGCCGGACGGCTTGCGCACAAAGCGCACCATGGTGTAGTCAACGGCGGTCTTGCCGCCTGCCCTGCCCTGCGAATAGTAGGCAGCGATGGACGCTGCCTCGGCGATCGTCCGCTCGGGCGGCTGCAAACCGTCGCAGGATATGATGACATGACTGCCGTGAACCTGCTTGGTGTGCAGCCAGATGTCGGTGCGGCGGGCAAGCTTCGTTGTGAGCTCGTCATTTTGGCTATTGCTGCGGCCGACATAAATTTCAAAGCCGTCGGACGAGACAAAGCGCAGCGGTCCCTGTTTCTTGGATTTATCGGGCTTAGCGCCCTTTTGTTTTTTTAGGTAGCCGGTGTAGAAAAGCTCACGGCGGATATCGGCAAGGTCACGCTCGGTCTCGGCTCGATCTAACTCATCTAATACGCTGTTCAGATAATCAAGCTGCTTTTCGCCCTCGGCAACAAGCGCCGTGAGGTGTGCCTCGGCGGTCTTGAGCTTGGTATACTCCTTGAACATTGCAGCCGAGTTCTGCTGCGGCGTTTTGAGCGGGTCGAGCTTAATTACGACCGCCGGGCAGCCGTCGGTATAATAGTCCTCGACTGTCACGGAGCTGTCGCCGCGCTTGATGCGGTATAGATTTGCGGTCAGAAGCTCTGCGTTTTTGCGTATCTCATCTCTGCCGTAGGTGCGCTCAAGCTCCTCGTGCTGGCTAATAAGCTTGCGCTGTATGCGGTCTCTGGCGGTTTTGACCGAGTGGGAAAGCTCCCTTGCTCTGCGGCGGCGGCGCTCAAGAAGCTCACGCTTTGAGTAGTAAGCGTCCAAAAGCTCGCAGAAGCTATCGAGCGTCTGCTGCTCATACTCTGCGCCGTACTGCTTGAGCGGCATGAAGGAAAATTCGGCGGGCTTGCCGTCTTTTAACAGCAGCGTCGGGATGAACTCCCCTGCCCTGACGCTTTCAAGAAACGCCTCCACGGCATCCGGAAGGCAGCCGATGTCGTTAAATGCTCTATGCGCAAGCTCACGGCACACGAGCGGCGAAAGACCGGAAAAGCCGTCAAGCAGGCGCTTATCAAGCGGCTTTGAGGCATCTGAGGCATTCAAAACAGTCTCTATCTGCGCCCTGTCGCAGTTAAACACAAGCGGCTTGCGCTGCTCGGGCGGTAATCTGTATATCATGCCCGGTAGCATGCACCGCTCGGCATCACCGCCGTATTCCATGCGGCGCAGGCAGTCGATTATTCTGCCGTCAGCGCCGACGAGCACAAGGTTCGAGCTGCGTCCCATAAGCTCAACGGCAAGCTTCAAATTAACACTGTCGCCGAGTTCGTTGTGGGACATTATGTCAACCAAAAGCAAGCGCTCCCAGTTTGGCTGCGTGAGCTTTTCGATCCTCGCCCCGACAAGATATTTGCGCAGGAGCATGCAGAACATCGGCGGCTCTGCCGGATTTTCAAAGCTTTGCCGAGTGAGCGCTATCCTGCCGCTGCCCGCACCGGCATTGATGAGCAGCCGCAGGTTTTCGCCGTTGTTGCGCACGGAAAGCAGAATTTGCTCACGCTCGGGCTGCTGCACTTTGTCAATGCGTGCGCCCTCTAATTTGGGCCGAAGCTCCGACACGAGCGCCGAGATCATCACGGTATCAAGCGCCATGGCTGTCCTCCACGCAAATTGCGTACAGCTCGTTTATCCGCTCGGTCATGCCTTGCAGGTACAGCCAGCCGAACAGCGCCTCTAAGCCTGTTGCAGCATGATACTGGCCGATATCCGCTTTGTGCGGCACGGAGTTGACCTTGGCATTGCGGCCACGCTTATATAGCGCAAGCTCGTCGTCGGTAAGGTGCGGCATAAGCCGCTCCATAGCGGCAGCCTGCGCCGGAGCGTTGACGATAGCGACGCACTTTTTGTGCAGCTCCGTCACCCTTTTGTTGCCGTCCGAGCAAAGCATGGTGCGGGTCAGAAGCTCATACACACCGTCGCCGATGTGCGCAAGTCCGAGCATGCTTATATTGTTGATGTCACGAAGCTCCATTTTGGGGCAAAAGTAATCGTTCATATAGTCACCTATCGAAAAAGGGCGGTTTTATCCGCCCTTCTATTTTATTCGTCTTCGTCCGAATCCATCTCATCTGCAAACTCGAGCTGGGTCTGCAAGATCTCGGTCGGGGCGGTGCCCTGCGTGGTCTGCATTTCGAGCCACTGCTCACGGGTTATGATGATCTGGCGGGGCTTTGAGCCCTCAAACGGGCCTATGATGCCCATCTCCTCCATCTGGTCGATGATGCGTGCAGCTCTTGAGTAACCCAACTTGAGTCGGCGCTGGAGCATGGAGACGGAGGCCTGCTTGGTGTCGAAAATGACATCGACGGCCTGCGGCAGAAGCTCATCATAATCGGGCTTATTTTCCGATACGGGTACAAGCTCGCCGCCTTTATTGTCGGAGCTCTTGTCCTCGGCGGCTTTTTCGATCTGAGCTATGATATCCTCGCTGTAATTTGCGGTGGACTGTTCTTTTATGAAGCTGACTATAGCGTCACGCTCCTCGTCGCTTACGAAGGCGCCCTGAACACGCAGAGGCTTGCCGCAGCCGAGCGGAGCATACAGCATATCGCCCATGCCGATGAGCTTTTCTGCGCCGTTATTGTCAAGAATGATGCGGCTTTCAAGTGCCGATGACACTGCAAAGGCAATGCGGCTGGGGATGTTTGCTTTCATAAGGCCGGTGATGACATCGGCGGAGGGACGCTGGGTCGCAATGACAAGGTGCATACCGGCTGCTCGACCCATCTGAGCAACACGGCAGATGCTCTCCTCGACCTCCTTGGAGGCAACGAGCATAAGGTCTGCAAGCTCGTCGATGACGACAACTACATTCGGCATCTTGGGCTGGCCGTTTTCAACAAGGTGGTCGTTATACGCCGAAAGGCTGCGCACGCCAAGCTCGGAAAAGAGCCTGTAGCGCTTGAGCATCTCGGTGACCGCCCACTGGAGCGCTCCGGCGGCCTTCTTCGGATCGGTGACAACGGGGATGTACAGATGCGGGATGCCGTTATATACGCCGAGCTCGACCATCTTGGGGTCTATCATGATGAGCTTGACATCCTCGGGGTTGGACTTATAAAGCAGGCTTATGATAAGCGAGTTCATGCACACCGACTTGCCCGAGCCGGTCGTTCCGGCGATGAGCAAATGCGGAAGCTTCGAGATATTACCAACAACGGCATTGCCGCCGATATCCTTGCCGATGGCAAAGGTGAGGTCGGCCTTGGAGGTGAGAAACTTCGGTGAATCGATGATATCGCGCAGGTAAACGGTGCTGATTATCTTATTTGGCACCTCGATGCCGACGGTGGAAATTTTATCGGGAATGGGTGCAATGCGCACGCTCACAACGCCGAGGGCAAGGGCGATATCGTCGGCAAGATTGGTTATCCTGCTCAGCTTTACGCCCTGCTCAAGTTCAAAATCGTACCTCGTGACCGTGGGGCCGTGAGTGGTCTCGGTGACGGAGGCGTTAACGCCGAAGCTGCGCAATGCATTTTCAAGCCTCGTGCGGTTCATGTCAAGCTCCTCGTCGACATTTGCGGCGACGGAGTGACCCTTTTTGAGAAGATATATAGGCGGCTTTTCGTAAGAGCCGTCATCGTCCTTGGATTCGATCTCGCTTGCAACCGCAGCGGTCTCCGCCGCAACCTCGGCAGCGGACATTTTTTTCGGCGGATCCATGATCTCGGCAGCTTCGGTAGCGCCGCTGCCGCTGAGCTTAACGCCGGTGAATGCTTCCGCCTCCTCGATGCTTATAGGCTCGACATCGGCGGTGTGGTCAATTTTGACCTCGGCTTTTTTATTCTTTTTGCCCGGTTTTTCGGTCTTTGCCTCCTCGGGCTTCTTTTCGAAGGTCGGCTCGTCATCAAGCGGAATATCTATCGCTCTGCGCTTTGCATTTTTGATGCGGCGCAGCTCCTCCTCATCCTGAACAGGCTGCTTTTTTGCAGGCTTTTCGGGCTCCGGCTCCGGCTCGTACTCGGGATGCTCCCTGTTTCTTGCCCACTCGATGATCTTGCCTATCGTGATGCCGAAGGCGTTGAGCGCAAAGAACAAGAACGAGACCACGAGAATTATCGCAGCGCCGTAGAAGCTGAACGCCTTCTGGAAGGCAAATGCCAGCAGGCCACCGAAAACGCCGCCGCAGGTCATTGCCTTTCCGCCGGCATAAAGCCCGCCGAGTACCGCACCCACACCCTTGAGATTTTCTACGATGACGGTCGAAAACATCAGGTCCAAAAGGGCGCCGAGAAGCAGCGGCATGAGTAGTGCCGAGGTAGTCTTGAACGCAACGGGTCTTCCGTGGTGGAAACCCTGGATCACCGCAACAAGCACAAGAGCAGGCGCACACAGCCAAAAGCCGTAGCCGAACAGTCCCTTTAGCAGTGAGCTTATCGCACCGACGATTATGCCGTCGCTGGAGAATACCGAGATGCCCGTGAGCAGAGCCGCAAACGCAGAGACAATGGCCGCCACCTCACGGCGGATGGGCTGAGTCTGGGTCTTGGCGGCAGTCTTAGACTGCTGCTTGGACTTCGTTTGTCCGCTCCGTGCCGCATTTTTATTTGTGGATTTTTTATTTTTGGTCTGTGCCATTACTAAGCTATCCCTGCCTTTATCAGAATATCATGGAAAGAATTATCGTGAGTGCGCCGACTATCCAGCAGTAGTAGGCAAAGCCGCCGAAGCGCTTGCTCTTCGCTATCATTTTGAGGAGTCCTATCGCCAGAACGCCGGACACCATTGCGGCAACCATGCCGAAAAGATACGCCGGTATGAGCGATGCATCTATGCCCGTCTTTATGGCCTTTATAAGCTCCAAAAGCGTTGCGCCCAAGACCGCCGGAATGCTCATCAGAAGCGAGAACTTTACCGCATAACCACGGTTTTGCCCCGTTGCGATGCCTGCGGTTATCGTCGTTCCCGAGCGGGAAAGTCCCGGCAGGGTCGCAACACACTGACACAGGCCGATGATGAGTGCATCGGAAAAGCGCATATTTTTCTCGGTCTTTGTGCCCGCTGTCATCTTATCGGATACAAGCAGCATAAAGCCCGTAAGTATGAGCGCTATACCGACAAATACCGTTGACTGCGAAAGCTCGCCTATGTAGTCGTTTATCGGCAGAATAAGCACCAGCGGCAGCGTTGCGGCAACGATGAGGAAAAACATTCTTGCCGCCGTATACTGTTTGGGTCTTCCGTCGGCGGTAACGGCCTTGCGGCCGGACAAAAGTGCCAGAACCTCGACGACCATCGCCTTTATATCACTCCAATACATGAAGCAGATGGCAATAAGCGTGCCGAAGTGCAGCAGGACATCGAAGAGCATATGTCCGCCCTCTATATCCGACATATTAAAAAGATTTTGGAGTATTGCAAGATGTCCCGAGCTGGATATCGGCAAAAACTCCGCAATGCCCTGTACAAGTCCTAAAATTATGGCTTCGCCAATGGTCATATCTGCCGGCCTCCGTAGTAATGCGATATTATGTATACTTAACTTACGTATTCTATCATACAAAGCCAAAAAGCACAATAGCAAAAATAGACAGCCTTAGCTGTCTTTTTTTGCTTCGTCACACGATGAGTGCAAATAGTCCAGCGCATCGGAGAGCGTGCCGATGCTGTCTATGAGTCCGCAGCTGACCGCCTCTTCTCCGTAGATGACGCTGCCGACATCGTTTGCTATCTCATCGGTGGCGAGCATCAGTTCATTATAGCGCTCACGACTTATATTCGAGTGGCTCGTCACAAAGCCCACTATGCGCTCCTGTATGCGGGCAAAATAATTATAGGTCTGCGGCACACCGATGACAACGCCGTTTAAGCGCACGGGATGGATCGTCATTGCTGCCGACGGGGCTATGAAGCTGCGCTTTGCGGCTACTGCAAGCGGCACGCCGATAGAGTGCCCGCCGCCGAGAATGAGCGACACCGTGGGCTTTTTCATGCCCGCAATGAGCTCCGCTATGCCCAGTCCCGCTTCAACATCGCCGCCGACGGTGTTTAGCAGTATCAAAAGCCCCTTTATCTCCTCGGACTCCTCCACAGCGGCAAGCAGCGGCATCACATGCTCATACTTCGTTGTTTTCGTATCCTCGGGCATGACCTGATGCCCCTCCACCTGCCCGATTATCGTCAGACATTGTATCATTCCCTGCGGCGTTTGTGCAGTTACGCTGCCAAGCTCCTTTATTTCGTCCAAAAAAATCACCTCTGACTTAGCATAACCAAATCAGAGGTGAAAGTTTCAAATTATTCATTATAAGCAGCTAATACACCTTTATAGGTCATGTAGCAGTCTAACTTTGACACGACCTCGAACGGTGCGTGCATGCTCAGAACGGGTACGCCCGCATCGATGGTGTCGATATTGCGGTTTGCCATAAACTTGGCTATCGTGCCGCCGCCGCCCTGATCGACCTTGCCGAGCTCGCTCAGCTGCCAGATAACGCCGTTTTCTGCAAACAGTCTGCGCAGGTGGGCGACCACCTCGGCGGATGCGTCGCTCGTGCCGGACTTGCCTCTTGCACCGGTGAATTTGCAGATGCCCATGCCGTAGTTGAGCTTGGAGTCGTTGCGCTTTTCCGAGACCTCGGGGAAGTTCGGGTCAAAGGCTGCAGTAACATCGGCCGACAGGCAGAAGCTGTTTTCAAAGCAGCGGCGCAGGCTCACGCCCTGCTGCTCGCAAAGATCCTCCATGAAGCACTCAAAGGCGCTGCTCTGCATACCGCTCACACCGTCCGAGCCGGTCTCCTCTTTGTCGGCGAGGATACAGACGCAGGTCTTATTGGGGGTCTCAACATCGAAAATCGCATGCAGCTCTGCAAATGCGCACACACGGTCATCGTGGCCGTATCCGCCGATGAGTGAGCGGTCGAGACCTATCTCACGCACCTCAAACGCAGGCACTGCTGTGAGCTCGGCAGACAGGAAATCCTCCTCGACGATACCGTAGCGGTCGTTGAGGATACTCATTATGCTCAGCTTCACTCTGTCGCTGCCGGAGTCTGCATAAGGCACGCTGCCGATGAGGATATTCAGCCCTTCGCCGGTTATGCCTTCCTCCATGGTCTTTTTCATCTGATCCTTGCCGAGGTGCGGCAAGAGATCCGTGATAACAAACTGGGGATCCTCCGGCTCACGGCCGATAGTGACATCGACGACCTCGCCGTTTTTGAGCGCAACAACGCCGTGCAGCTCGAGCGGGATCGTCACCCACTGGTACTTCTTGATACCGCCGTAGTAGTGGGTCTTGAAGTAGGCAAGCTCATCGGACTCGTACAGGGGGTTCTGCTTTAAGTCTATGCGGGGTGCATCGACATGAGCTCCCGCTATAACGCAGCCTTCGCTCAGAGGCTTTTTGCCGATGACGGCGAGCATGAGAGCCTTGCCTCTGTTGTTGCGGTAAATTTTTGTGCCGGGCTTGAGCTCCATACCGATCTTATACTCTACAAAGCCTGCCGATTCGGCCTGCGCTATGGCGAGCTTCACCGCCTCACGCTCGGTGCGTGCGGCATTGAGAAAGCTCATGTACTCAAGGCTGTAATCCTCGACGGCAATGCGCTCTGCGGTATCGATAAGGTCATAGCCGTTTTTCTGCTGATAGAATAATTGATTTCTGATTTCATCCATTTTTCAATACTTCCTTGTAAAGATTTGTGCATTTATCGGCAAAGTCCTGCTCGGTCGTATCATTGTGCAGGACATAGTCACAGCTGTTTTCAAAAAATTCGTTCGGCTTCTGCGCTGCGATACGCTTACCGGCATACTCACGGCTTATGCCGTCACGCTTCATGATGCGCTGCACCCTCGTCTCGGTCTCGGCAACAATGCCTATGACCGCCTTGCATCGTTTGGCAAGGCCGCTTTCGATGAGTGCAATTGCGTCAATTGCAGCAAGCTCTCCGCCGTTCATCGCAAAGTCGCACAGTCTGCGCTCGACCTCAAGCGATATATAGTGGTGCGTTATCTCGTTTAGAAGCTTCAAGTCCCGCTCCGAGCCAAACACGATGCCGCCCAAGCGTTTGCGGTCGAGCTTTCCGTCCGTCACCGATCCGGGAAACGCCGTTTCAATGGCATTTAAAAGCTTATCGTCCGTTTCAAGAAGCTCGTGATACACGGCGTCGCAGTCAATTATCATCGCTCCCAGCGCTTCAAGCTGCCGCAGGGCTGTCGTTTTACCGCAGCCCGTGCCGCCGGTTATGCCGAGCACGGTGAGATCATCGGCAAGGGCTTTTCTTATCGTTTCCTCGGGCAGCGCCGCTTCACGCAGTATCTTATACGGAGTTTTGCTCATGTCAATGATGGTCGATTCCGTGCCGATGCCGCACTCGCCGCCGTCAATTACGGCGGAAATTTTGCCGTCGAAGTATTCAACGACCTTAGCGGCGTTCTTTGGACTCGGCTCACCGGACGGATTTGCCGAGGGCGCTGCCAGCGGAAGCTGCGCCTTTTGCAGAAGCTCAAGCGTCAGCGGATGGTCGGGACAGCGCAGTGCAACGGTATCTCCGCCCGCTCGGACTATCTCCGGCACAATGGCTTTCGCCTCTAAAACTATCGTCAACGGTCCGGGCCAAAAGCGCTTTGCAAGCATTTTCGCCTGCTCGGGAACAGGCTCGCAGTAGCGCTCCATGCTGCCGCTGTCGGGTATCATGAGTGCAAGCGGTTTTACCTGCGGTCTGCCCTTGACCTCGTATATCTTCTCAACCGCTTCGGTGTCCAGACCGTTGCCCGCAAGGCCGTACACCGTCTCGGTCGGCACGGCGACAAGCTTGCCGCTTTTTATGAGTGCGGACGCAAGTTCGATATCGTCTTTTATTATCGTTGTTTTCATATCCATTATGCCCGATTTTTGAGTTTTTCCGCCCGATCAGCCGTCACAAGTGCGTCTATTATCGGGTCAAGGTCGCCGTTTATGACACTTGCGATGTTGAAATTTCGTACATCGCCGGTGAGCCTATGGTCGGTAACACGGTTCTGCGGGAAGTTATAGGTGCGCACTCTGTCGCTGCGATCGCCCGAGCCGACCTGACTTTTGCGCTCGGCCGCAATCGCCGCCTGCTGCTTTGCCTGCTCGGCCTCATAGAGCTTGGAGCGGAGTATCTTCATCGCTCTGTCCTTGTTTTTATACTGGCTGCGCTCGTCCTGGCACTCGACGACAACTCCGGTAGGCAGGTGCGTTATCCTTATTGCACTCTCGGTCTTGTTTACATGCTGGCCGCCTGCGCCTGATGAGCGGTAGGTGTCAATTTGCAGGTCGTTGGGGTTTATCTCAAACTCGACCTCCTCTGCCTCGGGGAGCACGGCAACGGTCGCCGCCGAGGTGTGTATCCTGCCGCCGGATTCCGTCTCCGGCACACGCTGCACACGGTGTCCGCCCGCTTCAAACTTGAGCCTTGAATACGCCCCCTCGCCCTCGACAACGAAGCTTATCTCCTTTATGCCGCCAAGCTCGGTCTCGTTCAGGTTCACGACATCTATCTTCCAACCCTTGCGCTCGGCGTACATTGAGTACATGCGGAAAAGATCGTAGGCAAACAGCGAGCTTTCCTCGCCGCCGATACCGCCGCGGATCTCCATAATGACATTGCGGCTGTCGTTCGGATCCTTGGGCAGAAGCAGTATCTTGAGCTTTTCCTCAAGCTCGCCCAGCTTCTGCTTTGCCTCGGAATATTCCTCCTGCGCAAGCTCCTTGAACTCGGGGTCGGACATGAGTTCCTGCGCATCCGTCATCTGCTTTCCGCAAGCACAATACTCACGGTAGCACTGCACAATGGGCTCAAGCTCCTTGAGCTCCTTGGCGCATTTTGTGTATGCCGACGGGTCTGCGAATATCTCGCCGCTTTCCATGCGCTGCTGGATCTCGTTGTATTTATTGTCAAGCTGTTTTAACTTTTCGAGCATAGTCCACTCCACATTTATCGTGATATTTTATCATAGCACACTTTGGCGCACATGTAAATTATCTTAACTGCCAAAATGCAACCGCAGCGGCGGAAGCAGCGTTAAGTGAGTCAACACCGTGGGACATGGGTATCTTTACGGCGTAGTCGCTGTTCAGAACTGTCTCCTCGGAAAGTCCCCTGCCCTCGTTGCCGATGATGACGGCAAGCTTTTTCTCGCTGCAAAGTGCGGGGTCATCGATACTGACGGAATTATCCGTGAGCGCCATGGCGGCGGTCTTGAAGCCGAGTGCTTTAAGCTCTGCGGCACTGTCTATGCGTGTCCACGGTATCTGAAATACCGTGCCCATACTCACCCTGACCGCACGGCGGTACAGCGGGTCGCAGCAGGTATTGGTAATAAGCACGGCATCAAAGCCGAGTGCGGCGGCAGAGCGGAATATCGCCCCGACATTCGTGGGGTCGGCCAATCCCTCAAGCACCGCAACCCTGCGTGCGCTGCGGCAGATATCCGCAGCAGTTGGAAGCACCGGTCGGCGCATTGCGCACAGTACGCCGCGGGTGAGTTCAAAACCCGTGAGCTCCGACAGCACCTCGCTGTCGCCGGTATAGACCGGCGTATCGGCACAGGCGGCGATTATCCCGGCAGCCTGACCGTTAATGTGCCGCCGCTCCATCAAAAACGCTATCGGCTCGCAGCCGAAATTTAGCGCATATTCTATGACTTTGGTGCTCTCGGCAATGAAAATGCCCTTTTCGGGGTCTGATTTTTGCCTTAGCTGAGCTTCCGTCAGCCTTGCAAACGGCGCAAGCTCGGGTGCGGAAATGTCTTGTATCTCAATAATTTCAGCCATTTTGCACTCCTCTTTCGTTTTGCAGCCTGCGGAACATTTTTGAAAGCACTATCACGGCCGCAGCCGCAAGCACCGTCGGGATGCAAAGCTTGGCGACCGCAGTGGGCATCGGAGTTGATTCAAAAATTTCGGTTTTGTCTGTGTTTTTCATTTCTTTATCCTGTATTTTCCCATGATTCCGAGTGTTATTAGCTTCACAAACGCCTTTTGCGTGTTCTGCATGACCTGCTCCTCGCTCTCGACCTTGCCGTGCTCTATCCATGTTGAAAGTATGCCGACCATGGCCGAAGCTATGACGCCCGAGAAGTAGTCAAACACCGTCTCGTCCTTGATATACGGGCGGAAGTATCGCTCCACCTGCTTGCTTCGGCGCAGACTCTCAACGAGAATGTCCGTGCGGTGTATTCTGACAATGGTCTCGAGCAGGGTCACATTCTCAAACCAGTAGTGGAACACCGCCACCCGAATCTCCTCGCCGGTCTCCTCGGCTCGTTTGAACGCTGCGTCAAAGTTGCGGTCGCACAGGAGCATCAGCACATCCTCGATGCGGTCAAAATTGCGGTAAAATGTCGAGCGGCTCACGGTAGACATCCGCTGGATATCGCTTATGGTTATCTGCTCAAACGGCGTTGTTTCCAAAAGCTCAAGCAGTGAAGAACATATGAGCTCGACCGATGCATAGGCACGCTTATCGTTCTTGATGTGGTACATTTCGCCCTCCGATGTTTCATTTCTTGCGGTACTATTGTACCATAACTTTTTGTGTATTACAATATACGCATTACATGAAAGGAATGATTTTTATGAGCACCAACATCATTTATTGCTTTTCCGGCACAGGAAATTGCCTTGATTTTGCGAAAAATCTCGCTAAGGCTCTCGGGGACACCGACATTGTCATGATGCGCTCCCAGCCCGTTGTCACCGATGCCACGCAGGCAAAAAGAGTCGGCTTTGTTTTCCCCTGCCACGGCGGCGGTCTGCCCGGCGGAGTTGAGGAGTTTATGAAGAGCGTGAAGGTCAGCCCCGACGCTTATGTGTTCGGCATCAGCCAGTCGGCAAGCTACCTCGGCACGGGTCTTTATAAGCTCAACAAAATTCATTCCCTAAGCTACTGGAAGGGCGTAACCCATCAGTGCACCTGCATCTGGCTGTTCCCGCACACGCTGATGCTCCCGCCCACGACCCCGAAGCTTGCGCAGAAGCGCAGCGAAAAGCTCGCCGCAAAGATCGCAAAGGAGATCCTCGCAGGCAAGGTCACCGAGAAGGAGCCGCCCTGCAATCCGTTTAATTCCGTCGAGAGCAAGGCTTGGCCGAAGCTCGCCGGCAAGAAGGCAAAGAAGCTCGCCGTCAACAAGGAAACATGCGTTTCCTGCGGACAGTGTGCAAAGCTGTGCCCCAAGGGCAACATCAAGTTTGTTGACGGTCATCCCACCTTCGGTAATGACTGCATCCAGTGCCTCGGCTGCCTGCAATACTGCCCGACCGAGTCGATTTATATGGGCAAGAAAACGCAGAAGCGTGAGCACTACCACAACCCCAACATCACCCCCGAAGAGCTCATGCAGACAGTTATACATATCGATTGATTTTGAATTGATGATACTGATAAACCTCAAAACCGGCGCACCGTTTGGTGCGCCGGTTTTGCTGCTGCAATCATTCATTGTTCTTTGCCAGTTCATAGGGCATTTTCATTAGCTCTGCAGCGCAGGCGGTTTAGCTTTTTAACTATATGTTGTTGTTTACTTTTACATCATAATGTACATACTCATTTATTTTCGGGCAGTCAAAATACTCTCGGCGATCCGTTTTTAGATTGCGTAAAACCGCCTTATTATCAAAAGAGACATAGACCACATACAATTCTATGCTTTCGCATTTATCCCTATGGTTTTCCTCTAACATCAAGTAGATTGCCTTTAGAACATCTTTTGCACCAGCAAGTGGAAATTTTTCAAAATCACACACTATAGGATATGGGATGAAAAAAATCAAATTTTCATCTTTTGTGGTATTTTTCAAGATTAATCGTTCCATTATTCGGTATAGTTCAAGCTCATAAACTTTTTTCTCGCCGTGTTCCGGTATGCACTGGCTGTATTCACTCGCCTCATTATACATTTCATATGGAAATTTCACAATATTACCATTGCGGCTGCCGATTTCTCTCCCTTGCTCTGTGCTCAGCAGAAACTTTGCATCAAATTTTTTGTGCGTCTTTGTTTCTTCGAAGTCACACTCTCCATTCGCTTGTGAATCATGGTGCATGTAATTGCCGGGAAAAATTATTGCAGATTCATTCATTAAATCTAAAATAATTTCTTCATAACTCTTCGCATGCATTAAATCCGCAAAATTTTTGCTTTGATAAGATTTGATTTCAAAAAAAATAAAAGGTGAATTCACTTGCATTTTTTAACCAGCTCCTGATACATTTTCATAAGCTCTGCGACGCAGGCGGTCTCGGTATTGAGCTTACCCCAAAAGCCGTATGCCTGCATGACCGCTTTGTCGTTTGCTTGGTGGGCTCTGCGAAGCTCCGGCGGCATGGTGACTTCGTCGTACAGGTCGGCAAGGCTGCAATCGGGGTACAGCGCACGGGCATCAAGTATCGCCTGCGCAGTCTGCTCGATTTTCGCCTTTTGCTCATCCGTAGGTGTCGGCCACGGGAAGTTGTTGTAGACCGCTGGAGAATAGCTATAATCGCTTTTTAATCTACCTGCCGTCATCCGCATCCATGCCATATGAATATTAGACATCATAACCCCAAACATGTATAGACTTGCTTCAGGAACTAAGTACAATTTGTTGCTCGCAATAATATCAGCAGGCAGAAAGCCAATTGGAATATATTTTCTGTTCTGTGATGACACCTCTGGTACAGCAAGGTAATCTGTTTCTGGTTGGCGTATCTGAGTAAAGAGCATTGGAGTTTCTGCATTGCGTCGAACTGATGCTGTTGGGCTATTTGCTCTGGCCTCTGCAACCTGCTTCAAACGCTCTACAACAGGAGCAATTGTTCGGTAATTTGCAGGGGAGACACCTTTTAGCCACAAACAATATCTGAATTCGTTGTTTATTAGTTCTTTTGAGCCAACAAATCGTTTGATTAACACATTTGCACTAGGATATTGGTTTATAAGTTTGTCGCGTTCTTCTTCTGATAGCAATAAATACCCACCATCTGTTGGCTGGCTGCCTTTACTCATTTCAGGAAGTTTTGATGTTAACGGTTTCCCTCGTGATTGGATAAAAACATTTGGTGCATCTAGTAAGTACCCATTAATATGTATTGCCTCCTTGCATTGTCCATGGTCGAAAAGATATTTTTTTCTTTGACTTTGACAGCAAGAAAATCCAATAATAACGCAATGCACCGCCGCTTTATCTTTTGCTTCACTTGTCCATACAAAGGTCCTATACGCAAAGTCGATATGTATGTGGTTTTCAAAGAGCGGCTTCCATAAAACTGCTACAGACTCTCCCTGTGTAATTGAATTAGTAGAAACAAACGCCACATTAATAGTCGTACCCTGTATATACTCAGTAGCCCTTATAAACCATCCACAAACATAATCAAGTTTTCCGTATTTCGGAATACCTTTGCAGACGCCTTCCAAATCTTCAACTTGATCTTTTGTGCGCCACTGGTGCCCCACAAACGGCGGGTTGCCCATGATGTAGTTGAGCTGGGATTTCGGCACTACGCTCTCCCAATCCATGCGCAGGGCGTTGCCCTCGACGATGTAGGCATTGGTTTTGAGCGGCAGGAAGTCAAGCGACATGTGGACAACATCTTCCGTTTCCTTCATCATCTGACTTTCGGCTATCCAGAGTGCGGTTTTTGCGACCGTCACGGCAAAGTCATTTATCTCGATGCCGTAAAACTGACTGATGGAGACTTGAATGGGATTACCCAAGTCCATGACTATCTGCCCTTTATGGAGCAGAGATATCACTTCGTTCTCCAAGCGGCGCAGGGACAGGTAGGTCTCCGTGAGAAAGTTGCCCGAGCCGCAGGCGGGGTCAAAAAACGTGAGCTTCGACAGCTTTGTCTGAAAATCCTTGAGCTTTTTCTCCCTTGTGCGTTCTACTGCTATCGAGCTGATTTCTTCAAACTCCTTGTTGAGCTCATTCATAAACAAGGGGTCTATGACCTTGTGGATATTCTCGATAGAGGTGTAGTGCATACCTCCGCTGCGGCGTGTCTCGGGATTTAGGGTACTCTCAAACACTGCTCCGAAGATGGTAGGGCTTATTTCCGACCAGTTGAAGTTTGCGCTTGCCTTTTCCAAAAGCAGTGTTCTTATCTCATCGGTAAAGTGGGGTATCTCAATGTCTTCATTTGCAAACAGTCCTCCGTTTACATACGGAAACGCCGCCAGGTCGGGGTCAAGGTACGGGTCTCTGTCCTCGGGCTTTTGGTCTAAAACTCGAAACAGGTCGATAATAGCCGTCCTTGAATGCCTCACATCAAACTGCGCCATATAGTCGTGGAACATTCCGCGGCGACCGAAAATACCGGCATCCTCGGCGTAAAGGCAGAAAACCAAACGGACGCAAAGCACATTGAGGCTTTTCGTGGCTCGTTCACTTTCGGGGTCAACATACTGTTTTGCAAAAGCGTCATAAAGCAGACCGACTATCTCACCGGCGGCAATGGATACTTCCATTTCCCTTTGCAGGCTGACATTCTTGCTGTCGATCAAAAAAGAAAGGCGGTAATACTCCGTCGGCAGGTTTTCAAGCAGTATCTCTTCGGGTTCGCCGTTCGGCCGCTCCATATCGTACACAAGAAATGACTTGAAGTTGCAGGTCACGACCCAGCGAGGGTGCTTTGAAAGCGGCAGCTCGGTTATGTACCTTTTTGCCTGCTGAAACGGAGTTAGAAGCGAGCCGTCCGACTGCCGAATTGCGCTGGTAAGGCTCTTATTTATGCCCTTTTGCTCGACCAAGACCTTTGATTCGGCAATGTAGCCGTCAATAAAGCTCGTATGGTCTAAGTGCACCTGATCTTCAAACGAGATATATTCCTCGGGATGTTCAACACCGAAAACATCTCGAAGCAGTGAAAGCCAAAACGGTTGACTTTCACCCTTTTCATAGCCTTTGCCCGCCCAATACTCGGCAAAGTGTTTTGCCGCTGCCTTTTGCTCCATATCCGTCATGGTTTTTCTCCTTTTGAGCCCTTCTGTGTTAGTTTTACTTATTATACCACACTTTGACTGCAAAGGACAACAGATTATATATAATATTGTAAGTAGTGTATAGCAAAACCGGCGCACCAAACG
>SAMEA3663054__coassemble_700_pt1 | contig 19821 bp, 18 predicted proteins | sample SAMEA3663054__metabat2_low_PE_021 | metagenome-assembled genome bin SAMEA3663054 (sample SAMEA3663054) | pig gut metagenome | biome: pig gut; feature: pig-associated habitat; material: faeces | place: France | collected 2012
GTCTCTGCCGTGGACTGGGTGCTGCCGCTGGGCATATCGTTCTACACCTTCCAGACGGTGAGCTATGTCATCGATGTGTATTGGGAAAAAGTCGAGCCCGAGCGCAACATCTTGAAGGTTGCGCTTTTCACCTCGTTTTTCCCGCTGCTCATCCAAGGCCCGATATCCCGCTTCGGTGACTTGAAGGACACGCTTTTTGCCGAGCATAAGGCGGATCTCAAGCAGATCAGCTTCGGACTCCAGCGCATTTTGTGGGGCTATTTCAAAAAGCTCGTCATTGCCGACAGGCTTCTCGTTGCCGTTACCGCACTTTGCGGCGACCCGACGGCGTACTCGGGCGCGTATGTCCTTCTCGGTGCGGTGTTCTACGCCGCCGAGCTTTACGCCGACTTTACCGGCGGCATCGATATCACCATCGGCATTGCGCAGGTGCTGGGCGTTTCGGTCAGGGAAAACTTCATCCGCCCGTACTTTTCACGCAACATCGCCGAGTACTGGCGGCGCTGGCACATCTCGATGGGCACATGGTTTAAGGACTATATCTTCTACCCGATGTCGGTCGCTCCGTGGCTTCTGAAGCTTTCAAAAAAAGCCCGCAAGTCTATCTCCGACGGCTTCGGCAAGAAGCTTTCGGTGTATGTGTCGACCATCGTCACATGGTTCCTCACCGGCCTGTGGCACGGCGCTGCATGGAACTTCGTCGTGTGGGGCCTCTTAAACGCATTTTTCATCCTGCTTGCCGAGGAGTTCAAGCCCCTGTCGGTAAAATTCAGGGAGAAGCATGCAAGGCTCGTTTCCGGCTTCGGCTACCGTGTGTTTGAAACGCTGCGAACATTCTTCCTCATGTGTTCGCTTAGAATTCTCGACTGCTACCGTGATGTTGCGGTGTCGTTCAAGGCCTTCGGCTCGATATTCACGACGAATAATTGGGGCGAAGCCTTCTCGGGCGAGCTATTAAAGCTTGGCCTTACCGGCGCAGATTACCTTGTTGCGGGCGTCGGCGTTGCGCTGATGTTTGCTGTCTCCTGCGTGCAGGAAAAGTGCGGCTGCGTGCGTGAGCTCATGTGGAAAAAGACCGCCGTGCCGTATGTCGTATTTGCGATGCTTGCGCTTTGCATTTTGGTGTTCGGCGCTTACGGCGTGGGCTACGATTCAAGCCAGTTTATCTATAATCAGTTCTGAGGTCGGCCATGGCAAAGGAAAATAAAAAAGTTCATATCATCTGCCTTGTGCTGTGCCTCGTGTTCGTTGTTGCCGCCGTGTGGCTTCTGGGTAAGCTCATGCAGCCGAAGTATATGTCGGGCGTTTTAGAGGGCGCAATGACGGCGGAGTATTATAACGAAACGCAGCCCCACGATGTCATTTTCATCGGAGACTGCGAGGTGTACGAAAACTTTTCACCCGTCACGCTGTGGGAAAACTACGGCATCACGAGTTATATCCGAGGCTCTGCCCAGCAGCTCATCTGGCAGTCGTACTATCTGCTTGAGGAGGCGCTTGAGAAGGAAAGTCCGGCGGTCGTGGTGTACAATGTACAGGCCATGAAATACGCGCAGCCGCAGAGCGAGGCGTACAACCGCATGGCGCTTGACGGCATGCCCCTTTCGCAGCACAAGATAGATGCGATAAACGCCTCCATGTGTGAGGATGAGGACATGATAAGCTACCTTATCCCGCTGCTGCGCTACCACTCCCGTTGGAGCGAGCTCAGCTCCGAGGATCTTGAGTACATGTTCAAAAAAGACCCGGTGACAATATCCGGCTACCTCATGCGTGCCGATACCAAGCCCATGACGAAGCTTCCGAATGTGCCGGTGCTGGAGGACTACACCATCGGCGAGCGCTGCTGGTACTATCTTGACAAAATGCGTGAGCTGTGCCAAACTCACGGCACCGAGCTTGTGCTCATAAAGTCGCCGAGCCTGTGGCCGCATTGGTACGACGAGTGGGACGAGCAAATTTCCGCCTACGCCGAGAAATACGGGCTTGACTATATAAATCTTCTGCCGTATGCTGACGATATCGGCCTTGACATGCAGACCGATACGGCGGCCTGCACCTGAATGTCTACGGTGCCGAGAAGCTGTCTAAGTATTTCGGCAGGATACTCAGAGACAAGTACGAGGTCCCCGACCGCAGGGATGCAGCGGATATCGCCGAGTGCTGGGCGCAAAAGTGCGAGGACTACTACGCACTGCTTGCCGCTCAGAAGGCGGAGCTTGAAAAATACGGCTATCTTAAAAGCTGGACATTGGGAGAATGAGCTATGAAAAAAATGATCGCAATTTTGCTTTCCGTTCTGACGCTGCTCTGCATGTGCGCATGCAGCAAGGGCGAGCCTCGCACCGAGACCAAGACCGACGACTACACGCCCGATTACGGTGAGCTGTACTACGCCTCGGGCGACACGAAGTTCGGCATCATGGACCCTGCCGAGGAAGTGCTCAATACACTCGGCGAGCCTGTTAACGGCACCTTTGAGTCGGACAGCTGCGCATATCAGGGCAAGGACTATTTCTACTACTACGACGGCTTTGAGGTCATGGTAAACGATGTTGACGGAGTTAAGCGCATCACCGGCATCACCGTCGCCGATGACACCGTCCAGACCCCGCAGGGTCTCAAGATCGGCATGAAGCTTGAGGATGCTCAGGCGCTGCTGACCGGTGAATATAAGCAGGTCGGCGATGTCTACAAGTACACGCAGGGCTCGACGGTGCTCAAGCTTGCCGTCGGCGATGACGGCACACTGACCGCAATCGAATATGCCGTTGCGGCAAACGACAAATAATTAGACGCAGAAAAATCTCGGCTCATTTGAGCCGAGATTTTTCATCTCCAGTCACCGGCAACCCCATCGGGAGCCTTTGGTTCATGGGTCTTGTTTACGGAATTGTCCCTGCCGCGGTAATCCCGGTAGGGCACATTCTGATGCTCCGGCAGCGAGCCGGTGTTTTTCTTTTTGTGCTTCATTTTGATCACCTTATTAAGCATAGTATAAGCCCGTACACGACGCTTGCGGCGATGCCGTAGACGATGACGGGGCCTGCGATGACGAACATTTTTGCCGCCGTGCCGGTCACGAAGCCTTCGGTCTTAAACTCTAAGGCCGGGGCTACGACCGAGTTTGCAAAGCCCGTTATCGGGACGAGCGTGCCGCCGCCTGCGTATTTTGCGACACTGTCGTAAATGCCGAAGCCCGTGAGCAGCGCGCCGATGAAAACGAGCGTCACCGAGGTCGCAGAGCCGGCATCGAGTTTACTTAGCCCCTGCTGCATATACAGGCCGCTTATAAATTGCCCGACACAGCATATAAGCCCGCCGACCCAGAATGCCCTGCACATATTGCCGAGCATCCGTGAGCGGGGCTGATGCGAGTCTGAATACTGCTTATATTCGTCGTTTGTCATGTTCATGCGTGTATCTCCGAAAAAATAAACTGCGCCGGTCGCCCGACGCAGTTAGCTTTTGCGGAAAATTCGGTTTTATGTGTCCAGTCGGAGATTTGCAATGCCGTTTTTCTCAAACTCCGACATGTATTCGTCCATCCTGAGCGCCAGCGCCTCGGTATCGGTGTCGTCAAGGCCGTCGCTTATCATGTCACGGCGGGCGAGCTCCTCGGCTAAAATGTCGAAAAACACGGCGTCCTCATAGTCGGCGATCGCCTCATGGATGCCGCCGTCCTCGTAGGCCCGGGACGGGAACACATGGCCGTGCCATGTCTGCACGAGCGAGGGCATACCGTTTTTGGCGCAAAGCGAAAACAGCTTCTCCTGCACGAGATCGTAATCCTCAAAGCGGTCGGTGGTGCGGGTGGAGTTGAGTATCCAGTTGCCGATGTAAACCATGTCGAGCAGCCTGCGAAATTCTTTGCCTGTCAGATCTATATTCAAAGTCACGCCTCCGATCAAAAATTATCGTCTGTTCATTATATCAGATTTGCCGTCCCAATTCCACACTAAAAAAGCCTTGTAATTTACTGCGATTTAGCATATTATATTACAGTTAGAGTAATTTGGAGTATTATCGCTATGAATAATAAGCCCATAGGCGTGTTCGACTCCGGCTTGGGCGGCCTTACCGCCGTGCGTGAGCTGCGCCGGATAATGCCAAACGAAAACATAATATACTTCGGCGATACCGGCCGTATGCCCTACGGCGGCAGACCGAAACAGCAGATCCGCACCATCGCAAGGCAGAACATCGCCTTTGCCGAGAGCTTCGGCGTTAAGGCGATACTCGCCGCCTGTGGGACGATATCGAGCAATGCGCCCGATATTCTCGCAGAGAATGCGACCTACAGCATAGGCGTTCTGACCCCGGGTGCTCGTGAGCTTGCCGAGACCGGCAAAAAGCGCCTCGGCGTTATCGCAACGAAAACGAGCATCGAAAGCGGCGCATTTCAGGCGGAGCTGAAAAGGCTTTGCCCCGATGCCGAGGTGACGGCCGTGCCGTGCCCCGAGCTTGTCCCGATGATCGAAAGCGGACACATTTCCGCAGACGATGCGCTCGTTGCCGATGTGGTCAAAAGGACGCTTGAGCCAGTGAAAAGCGCAGGTGTCGAGGCTCTGCTTTTAGGCTGCACGCACTACGGCATAATCGCCGAGGCGATAAGCCGCTATATGCCGGAAACGGTGCTCGTTGCCGCCTCCGACGCTTCGGCGAGAGCGCTGTATGCTTATCTTGCCGAGCACGATGCACTCTCGGACGGCCAAGGCTCGGAGCGGTATTTCACCTCCGGCAGCACCGAGGATTTCATCAGACTTGCGCCGGTGCTTTTGGGCGAGCTAAAGGGCGATGTTGGCTTTGTTGAGCCTGCGCCGTTGGAGGATACGCCATGAGAGCGCTCATAACAGTCTCCGGCATTCAGGGCATCGCCGGTGACGACACGGACACCATCGAGCTTGTGACCGAGGGCTATTACACACGCTCGGAAAACGGCTTTGAGATGTACTATCTTGAAAGTGAGCTGACCGGACTTGCCGGAACGGCGACAAGGGTCGTGGTCGAGCCCGACCGTGTCACCGTCGAGCGCAGCGGAACGCTCAACGCCCGCATGGTATTCATACCCGGACAAAAAAGCAGCTTTTTATATGATACCCGGTTTGGCTCGGCTACACTCGAGGTCGAAACCAAGAAGATAAATGCACGGCTGGACGACTTTGGCGGCGAGCTTTGCATCGACTACACGGTCAACATGGAGCACACCGTGTCCAGCAAAAATCAACTCAAAATCAGTGTAAAGGAACAGAGATAAAATGGCAAACATGATTCAGATGGCCAAGGAGCAGATAACGAAGCTTGTAAACGACGCATACCTTGCCGCCGCCGCAAAGGGCGAGCTGCCCGAGGGGCTGACTCTCAACGGCAGCGTCGAGATACCCAAGGACACCGCAAACGGCGATTACGCCGCAAACTTTGCGATGGCAAGCGCAAAGCTCATGCGCATGCCGCCGAGGAAGGTCGCCGAGACGCTTATTGCGAATATGCAGCTTGACGGCAGCTGGTTTTCATCCTGCGAGGTCGCAGGCCCGGGCTTTATGAATTTTCGCATGGGCGACAAGTGGTACGGCGATGTTGTGCGCCTTGTAAACTCGGAGGGCGCAGATTACGGCAGCTGCGATATCGGCAAGGGTCAGAAGCTCATGGTCGAGTTCGTTTCCGCAAACCCTACAGGCCCCATGCACATGGGCAACGCCCGCGGCGGCGTGCTGGGTGACGCACTGGCTTCCGTTCTGCAAAGAGCGGGCTACAATGTCTGGCGTGAGTTCTATGTAAACGATGCCGGCAATCAGATCGAGAAATTTGCAGGCTCCATCGAGGCTCGCTGCCTCCAGCTTGTCAAGGGCGAGGACGCCGTCCAGTTCCCCGAGGACGGCTATCAAGGCGACGATATCAAAGAGCTTGCACGCCTGTTCTGCGAAAAGTACGGCGAGAGCTGGATGGATAAGACTAAGCAAGAGCGCCACGAGATGATGGCAAAGTTCGGCCTTGAGCACAATCTGCCCAAGATGAAGTCAGACCTTGAGCGCTACGGCATCAAGTACGACGAGTGGTTTTATGAATCGAGCCTGCATGAGTCGGGCTATGTCGCCGACAGTGTCGCCAAGCTCGCCGAGCGTGGCTACACATATGAAAAGGACGGCGCACTATGGCTCAAGACCTCCGAGATACTGCGTGAGAACCTGCTCAAGGCGGGTAAAAAGCCCGAGGATATAGACAAGCTCGAGCTCAAGGACGATGTTCTGCGCCGTGCAAACGGTTTCTACACCTATTTTGCCGCCGACATCGCTTACCACCGCAACAAGTTTGAAAAGCGTGGCTTCGACAAGGTCATCAATGTCTGGGGCGCAGACCACCACGGCCATGTCGCAAGGCTCAAGGGCGCAATGGACGCACTGGGTCTCGACGGCGAGCACAGGCTCGATATCGTACTTATGCAGCTTGTCAAGCTCACCCGCGGCGGCGAGGTCGTGCGCATGTCCAAGCGCACCGGCAAGGCGATATCGCTGTCGGATCTTTTAGACGAGATACCCGTCGATGCCGCCCGCTATTTCTTCAACTCCCGCCCCGAGTCGCCCGTGGAGTTCGACCTTGAGCTCGCCCTGCGTCAGGACAGCGAAAACCCCGTGTACTATGTCCAGTACGCCCATGCAAGAATCTGCACCCTCGTTGCAGCCCTTGCCGCCGAGGGTCACGCCGTGCCGAATGCCGATGAGGTGGACTTTGCACTGCTTTCGACCGATGCCGAGCGTGAGCTCATCAAGCAGCTTGCCGCCCTGCCGGAGGAGATTCGCCTTGCAGCCCGTGACTATGACCCGAGCCGCATAAACAAGTATGTCACCGAGCTTGCCGCCCGCTTCCACCGCTTCTATAACTCCTGCCGCATCAAGGGCGCGCAGTCCGATGTGCTCGAGGCAAGGCTCTGCCTTGCCGACACCGTGCGCAAGGTCATTGCGGTCTCGCTGTCGATAATCGGCGTTTCCGCTCCCGAAAGAATGTGACCAAATGCAAATTAACTGTCCCCCGAGCAGAATTTACGGCTCGGGGGCGTATTTTTGCCGGAAAAAAGCAGAAAAGTATTGTAATTCAATGCTTTGAGTGCTAAAATACATTTTTGTGTTGAATTTAGATTAGGAGTTGGAGTTTCTATGAAAAAACTCAGAAATGTGGCGATAATCGCCCATGTCGACCACGGCAAGACCACTCTCGTTGACGAGATGCTCAAGCAGAGCGGCGTCTACCGTGAAAATCAGGAGATCGTTGAGCGTGTAATGGACTCCAACGACCTTGAGCGTGAGCGTGGCATCACCATCATGGCGAAAAATACCGCCGTGCAGTACGGCGATACAAAGATCAATATCGTTGACACCCCGGGACACGCCGACTTCGGCGGCGAGGTCGAGCGTATACTCAAGATGGTCAACGGCGTTATCCTGCTTGTCGATGCCGCCGAGGGCCCGATGCCGCAGACCCGCTTCGTCCTGTCGAGGGCACTTGAGCTCGGTCACAGGGTCATCGTCGTTGTCAACAAGATAGACCGCCCCGACCAGCGTATCCACGAGGTCATCGACGAGGTGCTCGAGCTTCTCATGGATCTTGATGCTACCGATGAGCAGCTTGATTCCCCGATGCTGTTCTGCTCCGGCCGTCAGGGCACGGCAAGCTATTCCCCCGATGTCCCCGGCAAAGACCTCAAGCCGCTGTTTGATACCATCCTTGAGTACATTCCCGAGCCTGAGCAGGATGTCGACAGCCCGTTCCAGATGCTCGTTTCCAGCATTGACTACAACGAGTATGTCGGCCGTATTGCGATAGGCCGCATCGAGCGTGGCGTTATCCGTCAGAATCAGGAGATCGAGGTCTGCAACTACCACAATCCCGATGCTCCGACCATGAAGGCAAAGGCCGTCTCGCTGTACGAGTTTGACGGACTTAACAAGGTTCCCGTGACCGAATCGTCTGCGGGCAATATCATCGCCATGAGCGGTATCGGCGATGTCACCATCGGCGACACTATCTGCGCCAAGGGTGCGGCCGAGCCTCTGCCGTTTGTCAAGATCTCCGCCCCCACGCTGGAGATGACCTTCTCTGTTAACGACAGCCCCTTTGCAGGCCGTGAGGGCAAGTTCGTCACCTCCCGCCAGATCCGTGACCGCCTCATGCGTGAGACGCTCAAGGATGTCTCCCTGCGTGTCAGCGATATGGAGGGTGCGACCGACAGCTTCAATGTTGCAGGCCGCGGCGAAATGAGCCTGTCGATACTCATCGAGACCATGCGCCGTGAGGGCTACGAGTTCCAGGTCTCGCCTCCCCGTGTGCTCTACCGTGAGATAGACGGTGTTACCTGTGAGCCTATCGAGCGTGTCGTCGTCGATGTTCCGTCCGATTACATGGGCTCTGTCATGGAAAAGTTAGGCGCTCGCAAGGGCGAGTTTGTCGAGATGCTGCCTGTGGGCAGCCGTGTAAAGCTGACCTACCTTATCCCGTCCAGAGGACTTTTCGGCTACCGCAACGAGTTCCTGACCGACACCAAGGGTGAGGGCATCATGGCCTCCGTCTTTGAAAAGTACGAGCCGTACAAGGGCGATATCGCCCGCCGCAACACCGGCTCACTCATCGCATTCGAGACCGGCGAGGCAGTTGCCTACGGCATCTGGAACGCTCAGGAGCGTGGTGCGATGTTCATAAGCCCCGGCACGAAGGTCTATGCCGGCATGATAGTCGGCGTGTGCCCGAAGAGCGACGATGTGGCGGTCAATGTCTGCCGCACCAAGCATCTGACTAACACCCGTGCTTCCGGCTCCGACGAGGCGCTGCGCCTTATCCCGCCCAGACAGATGAGCCTTGAGCAGTGCCTTGAGTTCCTCGCCGACGACGAGCTTCTTGAGGTCACGCCCAAGAATCTGCGTCTGCGCAAGAGCATACTCGACCACGGCCTGCGCATGAAGACCGTGATGCGCAACAGATAAGAATGAAAAAATCCCGCTCATGTGAGCGGGATTTTTCGTTTATAGCTTACTTTACGAACTCGGCAGCGGTCTTGGCTGCAAGGCGTGCGTTGTTCAGAACGAGAGCAATGTTGCTGTCGAGACTGTCGCCGCCGGTGAGCTCCACGACCTTTGCAAGCAGGAACGGGGTGGTCTCCTTGCCCTTAATGCCCTTTTCGGAAGCTTCCTTTATGGCCTGATCGATCGCTGCGTCGATGACGGCCTTATCCATGGAATACTCCTCGGGGATGGGGTTGGTGACGAGCATGCCGCCCTTCAGACCGAGATCTCTCTGAGCCTTGAACATGGCTGCACGCTCCTCGGGGGAGTCAGCACGGTAGTCAACGCCGAAGCCGCTGTGGCGGGTGTAGAACGCAGGCAGCTCGTCCGTGCCGTAGCCGATGACGGGAACGCCCTTGGTCTCAAGATACTCGAGCGTCAGGCCGAGGTCGAGAATGCTTTTTGCACCTGCGCACACGACCATGACGGGGGTGTTGCCCAGCTCCTCAAGGTCGGCAGAGATGTCCATGGTGACCTCTGCGCCACGGTGCACGCCGCCGATGCCGCCGGTGGCAAAAATGCTGATGCCTGCCATGTGTGCGATCATCATGGTGGTGGTGACGGTGGTGGCACCGTCTGCCTTGCGGGCGACGAGGGCTGCGATATCACGGCGGCTGGTCTTGGCAACATTTCTGCCGGACTTGCCGAGATATTCGATCTCGTCCTTGGACAGACCCGCTTTCAGTCTGCCGCCTATGATGGCGATGGTGGCGGGGACTGCACCGTTTTCACGGATGGTCTGCTCGACGAGCAGAGCGGTCTCCACATTGCGAGGGTAGGGCATACCGTGAGAAATGATGGTGCTTTCAAGAGCAACAACGGGCTTGCCGCTGTTGAGAGCTTCCGCTACCTCGGGTGAAATATCAAGATACTTATTCATGCTTTTGCCTCCTTGGTGTCATTTGAGAAACGCTGCAATCCCGGTGACGGTGCCGTGCTCAAAGGATAAGTACACGCTCACCTTGCCGTTTGAAGCGCTGCAGTAATTGTAGCCGCCGTTTTTTATGCTGTATCCGTAGTCGAGCAGCGAGGTCTTTGCGGCAAGCTCATTATCGCCTGTGCGGATACCCATGACCGAATAGTATTTCTCTGTTGTGGAAAAGCCCACTACGCGGCAATCGTCAACATTGCCGACCGGGTAATAGCCGAGATAATAGCGGGTGTTTGAGCCGAGGCTCTTAATCCCGCTGCCGTTATCGTCGGTAAAATACTCAAAGTGCTCCGGATCATAGCTCCTTGCGTCTTTTACGTTCGTGATGCCGTCGATACTGCCGCCGAGCTTCCAGTCCATCATTGAAGCGGAGTTAAACTGCGTAAGCTCCGTAGCGCCGGTGCGGCTGAGGATATACACTGCGGCAGCGGCAATGACGAGCAGCACCGCTATACATATAAAAATATGCTTTTTAGTGAGTTTCTTCATACATTTGATCTTCCATACTATAATTCGGTTCTCGTCAGCTATAATACCCACTAAAAGCAAAAATGTCAAGCAGTGAAAGCACTCTGCCAAGTTTATCGTGTAGCAGATTCAACAGCAAGCTGACAGCGCTTGCGGTATATTGATATGGCAAGAATTTTTTACGGAGGCATCGGAATGATAAGAAGAGTAATTGAGATAGACAAGTCAAAGTGCAACGGCTGCGGAGCCTGCGTCCACGCCTGCCACGAAGGTGCGATCGCACTCGTAGAAGGCAAGGCGCAGCTTATGCGGGATGACTACTGCGACGGATTAGGCGACTGTCTGCCCAACTGCCCGACAGGCGCTATAAGCTTTGTCGTGCGTGAAGCGGCGGCGTACGACGAGGCGGCGGTCAAGGCAAATATGGCGGCGAAGAAAACCGCCGGCTGCCCGGGCTCGATGCCTGCACGCATACAGGTCAAAAAGACAGACGCCGGCGACTGCCCCTCGCAGCTTCTTAACTGGCCCGTGCAGATACGGCTTGCACCGATAACGGCGGAGTATTACAACGGTGCTGACCTTCTGGTCGCTGCCGACTGCTCGGCATACGCCTACGGCAATTTCCATCGTGATTTTATAAGCGGAAAGGTCGTGCTCGTCGGCTGCCCGAAGCTTGACCCCGTCGATTACGCCGAAAAGCTCGGCGAGATACTGGCGGCAAACGATATAAAGTCCGTCACGCTCACCCGCATGCAGGTGCCATGCTGCGGCGGCCTTGAAATGGCGCTGGAGCGTGCGCTCGCCGCCTGCGGAAAGCACATCCAATTCAAGGTCGTGACCTTTTCAAACGACGGGAGAATATTGTGAAATCTTGACTAATTTTTGTGCAAGCTCATTGACATGCCCGAAAGACTGTGCTATTTTGATGCGAGAGATGAGATAGAAGCGTTATTTCGGAGGCGCATCATGAAAGATAAAATCAAAGACTCTATTTACAACCGCATGTTTGAGTTTCTCATGAAGCACAGGGCTGCGGATGTTATCCGTGCTGTCAACGCAAGCTCAACGGCGATACAGCGTGAGCAGAAGGCAAAGCACATTCTCGACTGGTATATCAACAACGCAGGGGAAATGGAGCCGTTGACCGACGAACAGCTTGCAGCCGTCAAGGAGACCTGGAAGGATATCTGGGACACGGGCGTTGTGAAGCCCGAGTGGGTGCAGATATACACAAACAAGACCGGTAAATTTGACCCCAACTATGTCGGCAGCGATCTGCATTATTACTACGCCGAGTGGAACAAGATAGATTTTGACTATCTTCGTGCGTTTCTCGATAAAAATTACATGGATATCCTGCTGCCATGCGTCAAGCACCCCGTGACGCTGCTGCGCAAGATCCACGGCGAGTATTTCGATGTTGACTTTAAACACATAAGCCTCGACGACGCCGTTGAGATACTGTATGAAAACCGGGTCCCGGGCGCAGTCGTCAAGATAAGCCGCATGAGCTGCGGCGGAGCGGGCGTACAGTTTATCGACGAAAGCTCTACTCGTGAAGAAATGAAGCAAGCGCTTGAGGTCGACAGGGACATGGCCGTTCAGCGTGTCATGAAGCAGCATCCCGAGATGGCGAAGATGAACGAGTCGTCGGTCAATACAATACGCATAATCGCCGTCATGCTCGACGGCGAATCTATACCCCTTTCTGCCTGCGTGCGCATCGGCAACAGCGGCAGCAAGGTCGATAATTTCTCCAGCGGCGGTGTCGGCTGCGGCGTTCAGCCTGACGGCAGGCTGAACGAATACGGCTACAACTCAAGGGGCGACCGCAGCAAGGTGCACACCAACGGCTTCGTGTTTAAAGAAGGCAGAGTGCCGAACTTTGACAAGGCGCTCGAAGCGGTAAAACGCTGCCACAGCAGGGTGCCGATGTTCGGCTTTGCCTCGTGGGATATCGCCATCGACGAGGACGGCGAGCCTGTGCTCATCGAGTACAATGTTGCCGGTGCGGGCATCGATATCCACCAGTACAACAACGGCCCGCTTTATGGGCAGTACCGTGAGCGGATAATAAACGATGTGTTTAAAAATTATTCGGTGCGCCGCGCAACGCTGGACTACAACTATGCGATAAAGCGTGACGGCGTGCGCATAACGCGCGGCGGCAGCGGCATGAGTGAGGTCACCATTCCTGCCGAGATCGATGGGCAGAGGGTAGTTTGCATCGATATCAATGCATTTAAGGAAAAACGCAGGCTCAAAACGGTGACGGTGGAAGCGAACCTCAAGGAGGTCGCAAGCGGGGCATTCAGTAAGAACACCAAGCTTTCACAGGTCATCTTCAAGGGCAGCGTCGAGGCGTTCAGCCGCTCGTGCTTTGAAGGCTGCGATGAGCTTTCGACGATCAAGCTTCCCGAGGGGACGAAGGCTATCCGCAGCACGGCGTTTGCAAACTGCCGAAAGCTCGGCAGGGTCGTTATCCCCGCCTCGGTGACATTCATCGATGAAACAGCGTTCCTCGGCAGCCCGAATGTCGTCATCTGCTGCAAAAAGGACAGCGAAGCATACACATATGCACACAGGAACAAAATCAAATTCGAGCTGATATGAAAAATCGGAGTCAAATGACTCCGATTTTTTATTGATTTACCGGCAAACAGTGATATAATACCGAATTTGTGAGAGAAAGAATGGGGGTGCGGACAGTGCGCATAAAAGCCTTTGCAAAGCATAATGCGGTGATGCTTACGGCATTTGTCGCAGCGGCGGTGACGGTGCTGTTTGTACCCGTTGACAGCACCTACGTAGGCTATCTTGACATGAAAACGCTTATCTGCCTTTTCTGTGTGCTTGCCGTGGTCTGCGCTCTGAGGGATGTTGACTTTTTCTATATCATTGCCTGCCGCATCGTGCGGGTATTTAAAACCAGCCGTATGTGCATCCTTGCGCTGGTATATATAAGCTTTCTCGGCTCGATGCTCATCACGAACGATGCGGCGCTGCTGACCTTCCTGCCGCTGGGCTATTTTGTCCTGTCGTCCACAGGCAAGGAGAAGTATCTGCCGTTTACATTTATAATGCAGAATATGGCGGCAAATCTCGGCGGCATGCTGATGCCGTTCGGCAACCCGCAGAATCTGTATCTGTACACGAAATTCGGCATTCCCACGGCTGAGTTCCTGCGCATCATGCTGCCGCCGTTTCTGGTATCGATGCTGCTCATCACGGTGTGCTGCCTGTTCGTCAGGTCCGAGCCGCTGAGCGTGAGCGGAAAAACCGTGGAGCTTAAGCCGAAGCCCACTGCGCTTTATCTTGCCCTGTTTGCGGTGGCGGTCGCCGTCGTTCTGCGTGCGCTTCCGCTGTGGGTCGGCCTTACGGTCATTCCGGCGGTGCTTCTGGTCACGGATCGCCACGCCCTGGAGGCGGTGGATTATTCGCTGCTGCTGACATTCATATTTTTCTTCGTTTTTGCCGGCAACATGGCAAGAATAGACGCTGTGCGTGACTTTTTCTCGGCACTCATGGATAAAAACACGCTTTTGTACTCGGCGCTTTCCTGCCAGGTGATAAGCAATGTTCCGTCGGCGATACTGCTGTCGCAGTTTACGCAAAACTATGCCGAGCTTCTCAGGGGCGTGAACATCGGCGGAGCGGGAACGCTCATCGCCTCGCTTGCAAGCCTCATAACCTTTAACGAATATATGCGGCATGAACCGAAGGGCGCAAAGCACTTTATCATTGAGTTTTCTGCCTTTAACTTTGCGCTTCTCGCCGTGCTGCTCGTTATATTCTCGATATTCTGAAAAAACTGCGGAGTTTCCTCCGCAGTTTTTTGCATATAAAAAGGAAGCGGCGTGGGAGAGCCGCTTCCTGAACCTCCGCTTTTTATACACGATACAAAAACCGAAGGCAACACTGGCATTATACGATGCCGTATTTTTTCAGGAGATCCACGACGACATTGTTCGTCAGAGGCTCCTTCAGCAGGCCGAGCAGCGGCATGATACTCGGGAGCAGGAACTCGGCAGGCTTCTTGCCGTCGAGCAGCTTGCTCGTTGCGTACAGCAGGTCACGCACATCGTACACAGAGCCCCAGACCTCAGGGACGCCACGGTCGACATTGCACAGCGTGTAGACCGCTTCCATGCCGGTACGGATGGAATATTCGGTGGTGAACACGGTGTCACGGGGCGTATCGGCGAACTGGCCGACGAATGCGAGGTTGACGGAACCGTCGGGAACTACCTTGGGGCGGTCGCCCTCTGCTCTGGGCATGAAGAAGGTGGTGACATACGGCATCATGCACGGAGTGGTGTTGCACTCGTTGGTGGCAAGATCCATGATCTGATCCTCGGGGATGCCGATATGGTACAGCCACTCGGCTGCAAGCTCGATGCCGGTGCACTGGTACATGGGCTTTTTGATGAAGTCGCCTTCGTCGTCCCAGCAATTCAGGCCGTAGACCCAGATGAGGCAATGATCATCGGGCTGCTCCTGGAACTGACCCTGACGGTTTATCGTCCAGCTGATGAGCCAGCTCGAGTCACGGCAGGTGACGATGCCGCCGGTGACGACCTTGCCGGACAGGGGATCACGCTTGCAGATCTTCTGGATAGCGTCGAGTATCTGCTTGTTTGCGGTATCGACCGTCCAGGACTCCCAGGAGGTCTCCTTGATGCCTGCGAAGAACTTCTCGGGGCGGCCGAATGCCGGATCCTGAGCTGCGATTTTCTTCCACATCTCGATGGAGGGGCCTTCGCCGTTCTTGACGGTGATGACGGGGGCGTGGGTGTTGTCACCGTAAGCGGAAGCGTCGCCCTGGCAGCCGTTGGTGCAGAAGACGAGGTCGTTTTCGGTCAGGTCGATGACCTTCTCAACGCCGCCCTGCGTGTACTCTATCTTCTTTGCGACCTTCTTCTCGGGGGTGCAGTCGCAGACGATGTTTGTAACGGTGGTATCGTAAAGGATCTTGCCGCCGTGGTCGGTGATGTACTTGCACATGGGCAGGATCATGGACTCATACTGGTTGTAGCGTGTAAAGCGCAGTGCGCTCAGGTCGGGCAGACCGTCGATGTGGTGGATGTAGCGCTGCAGGTACAGCTTCATCTCAAGAGCGGAGTGCCACTTTTCAAAGGCGAACATCGTCTGCCAATATGTCCAGAAGTTCGTTGCGTAGAACTCGTCGTCGAACACATCGTCGATCTTCTTATCCTCAAGGGACTTGTTGGTCGCCATGAACAGCTTCAGAAGCTGGGTGGCGGCGCCGGGGGTGAGGCCGTACTTTCTGTCGGTGTGCGCATCCTGACCCTGCTTTTCGGTGACACGGCACAGGGAGAAGTTCGGGTCCTCCTTGTTGAGGTGGTAGTATTCCGAGAACACGGTCTCGCCGGGATTTACGATGGAGGGGATGGACTTGAACAGATCCCACATACACTCAAAGTGGTTATCCATCTCACGGCCGCCGCGCATTATGAAGCCCTTGGTCGCATCATAAATGCCGTCGCACGAACCGCCTGCAAGGGAAAGATGCTCAAACAGAGTGATGTGCTCGCCGGGCATCTGAGCGTCACGGATGAGGAAGCAGGCCGCCGCCAGACCTGCAAGGCCGGTGCCTACTATGTATGCAGATTTCTCGTCGATACCTTTGGGCTTTTTCGGGGTAGCAAAAGCTTCATAGTTACCGCTGCTGTAATACATTGTGGATCCTCCTAAAATTTTATTTTTGTCTGCACATGGTGCAGTAAGTCACACGCTTATCGATGGCTCTGATCGGGCAGGCAAGATAGCATACGCCGCAGCGGATGCATTTATTCTGGTCGATCACCAACGGCTTTTTCTTTGCGTCGATGCAGTCTGCGGGACATCTTGAGTGACATCCGCCGCAGCCGACACATCTTTGGCTTATAAAATAGGTTTCCACAGTGTTGTCCTTCCGGTATCATGTATCCGCTGCGGCGGCAGCTCCCACAGCCGCCGCAGTGGATTGGGGGGAGATCGATGATTTCTATTTAATATTTCTATCTATTTGTCTCGGCAGCTTGCGATGCCTTCAAGCCCTTTCCTGTCAAGAATATAAATTTTGCCTCGGCCGGTGCGGATAAGTCCAAGGTCACGCAGGTGGTCAAGCTCACGGCTGACGACGACCCTTGTCGTGCCGAGATTGTTCGCTATCTCCTCGTGCGTCACGAGCACCGTTCCGCTGTAGCCGCCCAGCGCATCCTGTATGGCGAGCTCACGGCAGATGCAGCTGCGCACGCTGTTGAAGATGCAGTAGTAGATGTTGTTGAGGATGGCCTGAGCGGTTTTTGCGCAGGTCTCGAAGACGAATTTTGCAAACAGCGGCTCATCATACGCCACCGGCGCCATATCCGAACGCTGGAGGTAGGCAAGCTGCGTGCTCTCGAGCGCTTGGAGCGATGGGACTACATCCGTGTCGCTTGCGTTATCGACCGTCATGATACTGAACGCATCGCCCTCACTCAGGTGAAACAGCGTGACCTCACGGCCGCCGCCAGATGCGAGGTATACCCTCAGCTCGCCGGCGAGAACGAAAATTATCCCGTCCTTTTTGACTGTTTTGAAGATGACATTTTCCCCGCACCGATAGCTGCGGTAAATGGTGTTATCCTCAAGCCGCTTTCGGTGCTTTTCGCTGAGCTCGCTCCAAAACGAAATGCACTCGGAAATAGTGTGCTTCATATTATCACTCCACCAAAATTCTTCTCCCACGAGCCGCAGTTTATACGGCTCAAAAATATTTGTGCGGATGCTTTTCATTTATTTGTCTAAAGATTATCAAATTCTGAAAGCATTTCTGCACCTTTTGTTACTTAACTGATAAAATATCTTGTCAGATTTTAAATTTTGTTTAAATTCAATAATTAGAGCTGTTCAAATTTATGTATTATGCAGTATAAAAAATTGCGCAAGATAAAAACTTTTAAAAAATAAATCAAAAAACTTTTTGAAAAGTGTAATATTTGACGAAATTTTCCGTTTATATGGGTGAGGGCGCAAAAAGCGCAACGGTAATACATATGAAAAAGGAGAATTACACAATGAATCTGGGTCCTATCACCGAAATCTATGGTTTTATCAGAAACATCATCGCAAGAAATGAGCCTAACTCCCAGGACGAGTTCGCAGTGCTCGACAAGATCTTTGGCTACGAAGGCTAATTAGCAGATCAAGTATTTAAGAAATCCCCGAAGCAGCGCTTCGGGGATTTCTCTATATTATATCCTGCGATATTTTTTGTATTTGAGCTTGGGCTTGTAAAACTCGAATATGACGGCGTCGTAGAACTTCTCGTTGACCCAGTCGTGCGATGTCCATGCGACCTTCATTGCGCCCAGCGCCTCGCACAGCTTCACCGTGAACGGCTTCGGCGTGATTTTATATGCGATAAACTGCGGGCGGGAAAGGAAGTTTAACAGGCAGTTGCCGAGGATGACCGCCGTTATGGGGCCGACCTCGCCGTTATAATCCTTCGGGGGATTTGCAAGCTGGCCTCTGATGACCTCGGGGGCATTTTTCTTGAACCAGCGGACGATAAAGGGGTTAAAGCTCTCAATGCAGTATTCGCCCGAGTATTTTTCCAGCAGTGCATAGGTCTTTTCGCAAAGCTCCTCGTTGCGCTTGCCGTTTTTCAGCTCGACGATGAGCGGACCTCTGCCACGGACGGTTTTCAAAACCTCCGAAAACAGCGGAATGGTCTGCGTTGTGCCGCAAAGGCTTATTTTGCTCAGCTCATCATATGTTTTTTCATCGACCCTTGAATCGACGCCGCAGACACGGTTGAGCGTGTCGTCATGGAACACGACTACCTGACCGTCCTTTGAAAGCTGAACATCCAGCTCCATGCCGTAGCCGTACGAGGAGGCTCTCTCAAAAGCGGCGAGCGAGTTTTCGGGGACGGTCTTATCCTTTTTGTGCAGACCGCGGTGAGCAAAATTCTTGTACATAAACGGCTTTTTATCCTTCTTGCTTGCCCTGCCGGGTGCAACGAGGAACACAAGTCCTCCGAGCGCCGCCAGACCGGCTAACGAGGCTTCAAGAAGAAGCTTTTCGTGGGTTTTCATTGTGCGCACCTCCGTAATTTTTTGTTCGTGACCCTATTCTACACCAATATACCGGTTTAGGTCAAACATTTATGGCAAAATAATTGTTGTAGAAAAGTCAATTTTGTTATAAACTGTTCAGTACAATATATCGGAGGTTTGATATGAAACTTGATAACAAGCGCACGATACTGACGGGCTTTGCCTTTTTGTCGATATGCGCATTCTGGCAGATGTACAACAGCATCGTACCCCTCATTCTCACGAATACCTTCCACCTGAACGAGACCTACTCCGGCGCTATCATGGCGGCGGACAATATCCTTGCGCTGTTCCTGCTTCCGCTGTTCGGCTCCATCTCCGACCGCACGAACACCAAGATAGGCAAGCGTATGCCGTTTATCCTGTTCGGCACGGGTCTTGCCATCATCCTCATGAACATTCTGCCCATTATCGATAACAGCTATGCCGCAGCTCCCAGCACCTTTAAGACGGTATCCTTCGTCGTCGTGCTCGGTCTGCTGCTCGTTGCCATGGGCACCTACCGCTCTCCGGCTGTCGCACTTATGCCGGATATCACCCCCAAGCCCCTGCGCAGCAAGGGCAATGCGATAATTAACCTCATGGGCGCACTCGGCGGAGTTATCTACCTCGGCGTTGCTGCCGTCATGTACCCCAACAGCAAGGTCGCAGGTCTTGCACATGTTAACTATCAGCCTCTGTTTATCGTCGTTGCGTCTATCATGTTTGTCGCCGTTGCGATCCTTTTCCTCACGATAAAAGAGCCCAAGCTCATCGAGGAGCAGCGCAAATTGGAAGCTGAGCACCCCGAGTGGAACCTCGCACAGGACGACGGCAGCGGCCACGAGACACTGCCGAAGAATGTCAAGAAGAGCCTCGGCTTTTTGCTCGCCTCCATTGCACTGTGGTTTATCGGCTACAATGCGGTCGAGACATGGTTCACCACCTATGTGTCGCAGGTCATGGGTCAGGCACTGGGCGGAGCGTCCACCTGTTTGCTCATCGCCACCGGCGGCGCTGTCATCAGCTACATTCCAATCGGCGTTTTAGCCTCCAAATTCGGCAGAAAGCGCACCATCATGGCGGGTATCATCCTGCTGGCGTTCTGCTTCGGCCTCGGCTACTTCCTGACAACGACCTACAGCAGCATAAATGTCATCATGTTCATCGTCTTTGCGCTCGTCGGCCTTGCATGGGCGGCTATCAATGTCAACTCCCTGCCCATGGTCGTTGAGATGTGCAAGGGCTCGGATATCGGCAAGTTCACCGGCTACTACTACACCTTCTC
>SAMEA3663054__coassemble_771_pt1 | contig 17107 bp, 18 predicted proteins | sample SAMEA3663054__metabat2_low_PE_021 | metagenome-assembled genome bin SAMEA3663054 (sample SAMEA3663054) | pig gut metagenome | biome: pig gut; feature: pig-associated habitat; material: faeces | place: France | collected 2012
CGCCGAAAAGCGCCTGACGGCTATCCGTGAGTTTGCCGAGTTCGGCTCGGGCTTTAAAATTGCCATGCGTGACCTTGAAATTCGTGGTGCGGGCAACCTCCTCGGCGCAGAGCAGTCGGGGCACATGATAGATGTCGGCTACGATATGTATATGAAGCTATTAAATGAGGCGGTGCTCACCGAGCGCGGCATAGCCCCCGAAAAGCGTGCCGACTGCTCGGCGGATCTTTCCGTGAGCGCCAATATCCCCGAAGGCTACATCCGCTCGCCCGAGCAGCGCATGGATATCTACCGCCGCATTGCGCTCATCCGCACCGAGGCAGAGGCGGACGATCTCACCGATGAGATAATCGACCGCTTCGGCGATCCGCCGCCGTCGGTGAATGCGCTCATCCATGTGGCGCTTTTGCGTGGCGAGGCAGGCAGGGCCGGAATCAGCGATATCCAGCAGAAAAACGGACTTCTGCGCTTCACGCTGGAAAATTTCGATATGGAAAAGGTGTCCCGCCTGTATGCACGACCCGAGTATAAGGGTAAGCTAAAGGTCGAGGCGGGCGCAAAGCCCTGCGTCAGTCTGAAGATCCAGTCGAAAAACCGGAGCATAGACGAAGCACGCAGGTTTGTTGCGGCGTGGAGCGATAATTAACGAAAAGTTCTGGATTATTGCTAAAAAAAGTATTAGAATAGGCTTAACCTTATATTGAACGGAGAGTTATAATGAAAAAGTTTGCTGCGATATTGCTCGCACTGGTGCTCGCATTAGGCTGCCTGACCGGCTGCGGCTCAAAAAAAGGCGACACGGTCATGTCCGTAGACGGCACGGATGTCAGCTTTGACGAGTTTATGTACTACCTCAAGACCTCTGCCACCACCCTCACGAAATACTACCAGTCCTCCACCGGCGGCGGCGTCGATTGGGACGGCGTGTGCATCTACGATAAGACCAAAACAAACGCCGAGTGGTGCGTTAACGAGGCGCTGTATAACGCCGCTCAGGCCTGCGTCATCATGAGCAAGGGCAAGTCCATGAACTGCCTGCCCACCGATGAGCAGCTCAAGACCCTTGAGGACAATATAAGCGCCATCCGCAAAAATTATGAGGATCAGGACGACCCCGACGCTGCGTTCACCGCAGCACTCAACGATCAGGGCTTCACGCTCGATTCGTTCAAGACCGTCAACAAGGTCAACTTCACCCTTTCCAACATCTTCGCTTCGCTCTACGGCGAAAACGGCGAGAAGGTCAGTGACGAGATCCTCAAGGGCTACATCGACAAAAACGGCTTCATGACCAGCGCCCACATCCTGTTCAAGACCACCGAGGAGGTCAAGGGCGAGGACGGTCAGACCACCGAGAAGGATATCTCCGACTCTGCCAAGGCCGAGAAGAAGGCAAAGGCCGAGAAGCTCGCCAAGGAGCTCAAGGCCATTAAGGATGACGAAAAGCGCAAGGAAAAATTCCTTGAGTACATGAAAAACGACAGCGACGACCCCGGCAAGGAGTCGTACCCCAACGGCTACTGCTTCACCGATGGCGCAATGGTGCAGGAGTACACCGATGCGACCAAGGCGCTCAAGGACTACGAGGTGTCGGATGTTGTCGAATCGAAGTTCGGCTATCATATCATCATGCGCCTGCCCACCACGGCAAGCGATGTCGATATCAACAACCAGTACGGCTACACGCTCGGCCAGATGGCGGCAAGCTACGACTTTGACGAGGAGATGAAAAAGTGGAAGGTATCGGATAAGGCGGAGTTTAACTCTCAGTACAAGGATTTTGACTTCACCCAATTCTTCGGCGATGCCGGCTTTACCTATACGACCTACGCAGCGTACAGCGCAGAGAAGAAGTAATCAATAAGTGATCAATAAGTAAAAAGCAGCGATTGAGTTTCCTCAATCGCTGCTTTTTTGGTTACGGTGGGAGTGCCAACCCCACATTTCTTTTGACCCAAAGGGTGTGTAGCAGCACATTCTCTACTTCTAAACCATTTCTATTGTGTCTTTATTATAGCAAAATTAATCTCTGTTGTAAAGCGTTTTGTTGTTTTTCCTTAGGCGCTTTAGTGTCTTTGCACCTAGCTGATAGGAAGTAATAACAGAGTTCTTTCTGTCTGCGTCCTCAACTTCAAGAGAAAGTCGTACAACAATGTTTAAATGCGTTTCTTCGATATATTTTATGTAGAAAACCGTGTTATGATTCTTTGAATCCTTCAATATCATATCGGGCATTTCTACTACATCGTAGAGGCACTGATGAAACAAAATATAATCCTGACCGTGCCGCTGTTTGATGTGCGCATCTCGCTCGTCGGTAAGAATAAGCTCGTCCGTTGCAAGTTTGCCGAACTCAGCTTCAAGAAATTCTATGTTTAATTTTCCTATATATTGATATTTGTCAAACTCCATCGCTGTCTTTATCCACTAACGGTAATCTTACATTTTTCTCTGCGCCGTGTTCGCCGAGCTTGAATTTGACTATCAGCGTCTCACCGTCGTCTGTCGGCTCGGCTTTTGTTACGATAAGCGTCAGCGAGTCGCTTTTTATCTCCTTTTCGTAGCGGTAGCCGTTATCGTCGAAGATGTCCCGCACGATGAGCTTTTCGCTTTTCTCAAAATCGTTGTACGCAACGAGCGTGCCGTTATCCCAGAATGCGTCGAAGTACGATGCCGACACTCTGCCGGACTTAATGTCGTAGTAGCGCACGAAGCTGTCGGAATCGGTGTAAAAGCGTATGCCCAAAAGGTCGCCGTTCAAGGGCTTGACCTTGGGCTTGTTTGCGCAGATGGCGGACTCTATGACCTTGCCGTCGTGCGTTTTGACGGTGTAGGAATACTTCTCGTTCCCGTCGTTGTTCTTTAGCAGCGACACCTCGTAGCAATCGCCGCTTGAGACCGCAACGGGACTCGGCTCGGGCGTGGTCTCCGGCCTGCCGTTGTCACAGCCGACAAGGAAAAGCATTGTAATTGCAAGCAAAATCGCAGCGGCCTTTTTCATGATCTACTTCCTTTCATAAACCGTGAAGCGGTAGGCGATGTCGCCCTCGTGAAGCTCCTCGCCATTGTCAACAAGCTGCCAGCCCGGGAGCTCATCGAGGTTCGGGAAGAACGAATCCGACACGGGACAAAGGTCTATCTTCGTGACGAACACCCGATCGATAAGGGGGAAAAAGTCACGGTAAACGCTTGCGCCGCCGATGACGACCGTGGCTTCATCCTTGCACAGCTCGGCAGCTTCCGCCACGCTGTGGGCAACGAAAGCGCCGTCAATTAAAATATTCTGACGGGTCACGACGATGTTCCGCCGACCCTTTAGGGGTCTGCCGTTCGGGAAATCGGCGAGGGTGCGCCTGCCGACGATGACGGTCTTGCCGTCCGTGACACGCTTAAACTGCGCACGGTCGGCCTTTAAGACCACCGGCTGCGTGCCGCCTGCGCCTATGCCCCAATCGGAATAGACCGCAACTATTGCATCCATGTTATCACCTCATATTGCGACGGGAATTTTCTTGTTGAAGTCGGAAAACTCGTAGTTTTCCATCCTGAAGCTGTCGACGGTGAACCTGTAAAAATCGTCGACGGCGGGGTCTATCACAAACCGTGGAGCGGGCTTGGGCTCGTTTGCGATTATCTCCTGCACGAGCGGAACATGGCGGTCGTAAATGTGAGCGTCGGCGATGACGTGCATAAATTCGCCCGGCTTAAGTCCCGACACCTGCGCCAGCATGCAGGTCAGCGCAGCGTACTGCACGACATTCCAGTTGTTCGCCGTGAGCATATCCTGCGAGCGCTGGTTGAGTATGGCGTTGAGCCTGTTTCCCGTGACATTGAAGGTCATCGAGTATGCGCAGGGGTACAGCGCCATCTCGCTGAGGTCTGCGTGGTTGTAGATATTGGTCATGATGCGCCTCGATGCGGGGTTATGCTTGAGGTCAAACAGCACTCTGTCAACCTGATCCATCTCGCCCTCGGGGTAGCGGTGCTTCACGCCAAGCTGATAGCCGTAGGCCTTGCCGATGGAGCCGGTCTCGTCCGCCCAGGCGTCCCAGACATGGCTTTTTAAGTCGTGCACATTGTTGCTTTTCTTCTGCCATATCCACAGCAGCTCGTCTATCGCCGACTTCCAGTAGGTGCGGCGGACGGTGAGGATGGGAAACTCCTCGGAAAGGTCGTAGCGGTTAACTATCCCGAACTTTTTCACCGTGTGCGCACTCTCGCCGTCATCCCACCTCGGGCGGACCTTGAGGTCGGTGTCCCACACGCCGTTTTCAAGAATATCCTTGCAGTTACTGATAAAAATTTCGTCTGCTCTGCTCATTTTGATACCTCATTGTTTTTAATTAAATCATTATTATGCCATGAAGCGAGGCAAACCGGCATAATTTAGCCATGATTTTCGGTTTCCGGCAAAGCCGGAGAGAGAAGCGGCGATAAAAATGTATAATAACCGCTTCGGCGGTTATTATACCACACTCACCGACTGCTGCACAACAGAATAAAATGACGGGAGAGGTGATGTGATGAATTTTTTGATAATAGGCGGCGATGAGCGCCTTGTGTGCCTTGCAAAAATGCTCGTGGATGCAGGGCATGGCGTGCGCTGCTTTGCGCTCGAAAAAGCGAAGCTCCCCGAGGGAGCCAAAATGTCGAAAAAAATCGAAAGCGCCGACTGCGTGGTGCTGCCGCTGCCGGCAGAGGGCAGGATATCCGGCACGCTGAACGCTCCGTTTGCCGAAAAAACGCACGATTTGTCGGAAATTTTGTCGAAGCTTGCGCCCGACACGCTCGTGTGCGGCGGAAAGATTTCGCCGAAGCTGCGGAATGCGGGGGCGCACCTGCGCCTGCGGGATGTCATGACCCGGCCGGAGTTCACGCTCGGCAACGCCAATGTCACCGCCGAGGGGGCGGTGTCGCTGCTGACGGAGAATTTATCTTCGACAATTTTCGACACGAATGTGCTCGTCGTCGGCTACGGGCGCATCGGCAGGCTCTTGGCGCACAAGCTAAAGGGACTGGACGCCAAAACGACGGTAATGTCGAAAAATGTCGAGTCCCGTGCGCTTGCCGAGGGCATGGGTCTGCACGCAATGAAGCCGACGGACACGGCGCTGTATGCCGCCTTCGATGCCGTCATAAACACCGCTCCGGCGGCGGTGATACCCACGCTCGAGGGGTTCAAGAAAAGCTGCCTCATGCTCGAATTAGCGTCAGCGCCGGGGATAGATAAAGCCGACGCCGAGCGCAAGGGACTGCGGTACCTTGCCGCACCCGGGCTTCCCGGGCGGTATGCGCCCGAGTCGGCGGCACGGCTCGTTTTTAATGCGGTCATGAGTATCATAAGGGAGGAAGGACATGAATAAAAAACGCATAGGGCTTGCGCTGTGCGGCTCTTACTGCACCTATGAAAAGCTGTTCGGTGTGCTGGGCACGCTGTGCGAGCGCTACGATATCGTGCCTATCATGAGCGAGACGGCGGCGAGTACCGACAGCCGGTTCGGCACTGCCGCAAGCTTCAAAAAGCGGCTTTTTGACATTACCGGCCGTGCGCCCGTGTGCACAATAGCGGACGCCGAGCCCCTTGGGCCGAGTACGCCCATGGACGCATTAGTCATTGCCCCCTGCACGGGAAACACCATGGCAAAGCTCGCTCACGGCGTGACCGACACCGCCGTCACCATGGCTGCCAAGGCGCATTTAAGAAACGGCAAGCCGCTCGTCATCGCATTTTCCACAAATGACGGCCTGACCGGCTCTGCCCCGAACATAGCGGCGCTTTTTAACCGCAAAAATGTCTACCTCGTGCCGTACAAACAGGACGATTTCACCAAAAAGCCCTACTCCCTCGCCTCGGACTTTGCGCTCCTGCCCGATGCGATAGAGGCGGCGCTTGAGGGCAGGCAATTGCAGCCGATCATATTGTAAAACAAATGTTGACAAAACCGACAATATTGTGTAGATTGTGAAGTGTAAGGCAAGCAGTTGGTATTATCGGTTTCTAACGGAGGGATATACTATGGATCAAGTAGTTTTTTCGGCGCTGACTACTTTTTGGCTTGTTCTGGCGACACCCACGGTGATGTTTGGCATTTTCATCATTCCGGCAACACTGTATGGAGTGCTGCAATGCATAAAAAACACACTGGAAGGCAAGACAGTTAAGGAGTATTTAAAGACATTTATTTGGACTTCCGTCGGACTTATCGTTACGTTTGCTCCGGCGATCGCAAAGACATTCGATTATATTAAATAAAAAAGTAAGCTGTTCAAACGAACAGCTTACTTTTTTATCCTATGGGGTTTCCCAATTTACTCAGCACTTCTTCAAAATATTCGGGGAGGGCGGTTGTGAGGTGGATCTGCTCGCCGGTGCGGGGGTGGATGAATTTAAGCTCACGGGCGTGCAGGCACTGGCCGACAAGACCCTTTTCGGGGCACGGTGCGCCGTAGGTGAAGTCGCCGAGCAGCGGGTGACCGATGTGTGCCATGTGAACTCTGATCTGATGCGTTCTGCCGGTCTCAAGGCGGCATCTTACATGCGTGTAGCCGTTGTAGCGGGCGATGACCTCCCAGTGCGTCACGGCGCTTCGGGAGTTTTTATCCGTCACCGCCATGCGCTTGCGGTCTGATGGGTGTCTGCCGATGGGGGCGTCTATCGTTCCGCTGTCCTCACGCAATCTGCCCTTGACCACGGCCTCGTACACTCTTGACAGGCTGCGGTCCTTGAGCTGCCCGGAAAGTCCCAAATGCGCAAGGTCGTTTTTCGCAACGATGAGCAGTCCCGAGGTGTCCTTGTCGATGCGGTGGACGATGCCGGGGCGCTTCTCGCCGCCGATGCCGGAGAGCGTGTCGCCGCAATAGTGCATGAGGGCGTTGACTAAAGTTCCGTCCGGGTGCCCGGCCGCCGGATGCACCACCATGCCCCGGGGCTTGTTTATGACGATGACATCGTTATCCTCAAACACCACATCGAGCGGGATATCCTGCGCAACAAGCTCCGTTTCCTCCGGCTCGGGGAGACTAAACCGCACCGTGTCGCCGCTTTGGCATTTGTAATTTTTCCTTACCGCTTTTCCGTTCACGCAAACCTTTCCTGCGTCCAGCAGCTTCTGCGCCGCCGAGCGGGTGAGGCTATCTTCCGAGCGTGCAAGGAGAGCGTCGATACGCTCGCCGCTCTCCTGTGCAATAATTTCGATAATTTCCATTATAAGTCCTTGAACTCCGCCAGAATCGACTCAAGGTCGTATTCGGACGATTTCGCCTTTGCCTTGGGTGCAGCGGGCTTGGGCTCGGCCGCCGGCTGCTGCTTGGGTGCGGCGGGCTTGGGCTCGGCTGCCGGTTGCTGCTTGGGCTGCTCGTCCTCGTCGCCGTTTCTCAGCTCAAACTTGAACGACTTCCAAAAATCGCTCTCGTCGGCCTTGTCGTCGGACACAAGCGGGGTCGCCGTGTCGGGGAACTCAAACGACAGCGTCTCGATGCCGGAGACATCGTACTTGTCGTCGCTCACGGTCCTTGACCGTCTGCCGGCTCTTCTCGGCTTCTCGTCATCGTCCTCGCCGTCGTCGTCCTCGTCGTCCTCGTCCTCGCCGTCATCGTCTTTGCCTCTGAACAGATCGACGATGAGGTAGATTATAAACGCAAGGCAGGCCACGACAAGGAACACATCGGCGACATTGAACACGGCAAAGTCCATAAACTCGACCTTGAACATGTCCACCACATAGCCGTACAGCGCACGGTCGATGCAGTTGCCCACGGCGCCGGCAAGCGCCATCACGGCGCACCAGTTTGCAAAGCGGGACTTGAACAGGTGTTTTGCCAGCACGACGACGATGACGATTATAAACAGTGCGGCAATGCCGAGAAACAGCCAGCGTGCATACGCAGCGTCGCTCAAAAATCCGAACGCCGCTCCGCTGTTATGGATGTTGACGAGCTTCACAACGCCCGGGATGAGCGCAGCCTCGCCCGTTGAAAGCGTGATGTTCACCGTGACCCAGTATTTCAGCCACTGGTCGCCTATTAAAATTATGGCGGCTATTATTGCATATAACATATCTTTTCACCTTTGGGGTATATATGGACTATTTTGCACCAAAAAGCTCAAATAGTCAATAGGGACAGCGTTTTGCTGTCCCTATTTCAACATATATTTTACAGTTTTGCAACGACTGCCGCACAGCGGGGGCACAGTCCGGTCTCGGGATCGGCCTTAGTTGAGTGCATCCAGCAGCGGGGGCACTTGGTGCCCGGTGCTTCCTTGACGGAAACGGTCAGGCCGCTGTTGTAGCTGCCGTCGCCGACAACGGCCTCGGGATCATGCTCGTCCTCGTCGGAGATAAGGCACTCGGACACGATGAACAGCTCGCTCAGGTTCATGTCGGAGATGCGCTCAACGGTCTGCTTGCTTGCGCCCTTTGCGTGCAGGGTGACGGAAGCCTCAAGGGGCTTGCCGATGCGCTTTGCACCACGGGCAGCCTCGAGAACGCCGTTTACATCGTTTCTCACGGAGATGAGTGCGTCCCACTTTGCCATCTCGTCGTCGTCGAGAGCGTACTCGGTGAAGGGCTTGTTCATCTCATTGAGCACGACATTGCGGACATCGTCGCTCTCACGGTGCGGCATCGCAAGCCAGATCTCGTCGCAGGTGAATGCGAGGATGGGGGCGAACATCTTGGTCATGGTGTCAAGGATGAGGTACAGAGCGGTCTGGGCGCTGCGGCGCTTGAGACCGTCACGCTCCTCGCAGTAGAGCCTGTCCTTGATGATGTCGAGATAGAAGTTTGAAAGCTCGACGACGCAGAAGTCGTTGATAAGGTGCGACACCACATGGAACTCGTAATCGTCATATGCGGCGGCGGCCTTCTCGATGAGCTTGTTGAGCTTGGTCATTGCCCACTTGTCAAGCTCCAGCATATCCTCGGGCTTAACGAGGTCGTTTGCGTCGAAGCCGTCAAGGTTGCCGAGGCAGTAGCGGGCGGTGTTGCGGAACTTGAGGTAGTTCTGCGAAAGCTGCTTGAAGATCTCCTTGGAGCAGCGCACATCGACATGGTAGTCGGCCGAGCCTGCCCACAGGCGGATCATATCTGCGCCAAACTCCTTGACGATGTCGGCGGGGTCAACGCCGTTGCCGAGGGACTTGTGCATTGCACGACCCTCGCCGTCGACCGTCCAGCCGTGGGTCAGGCACTCCTTGTACGGTGCGCCCATGCCCAGTGCGCCGACGGCAACGAGCAGAGACGACTGGAACCAGCCACGATACTGGTCGCCGCCCTCCATGTACATGTTTGCAGGCCAGAAGCCCTGGTCACGCTTCATTGCGGCAAAGTGGGTCGAGCCTGAGTCGAACCAACCGTCGAGCGTGTCGGTCTCCTTGGTGAAGTGGGTACCGCCGCAGTGCGGGCACTTGAAGCCCTGCGGCAGAAGCTCCTCGGCCTCACGCTCAAACCATGCGTTCGAGCCGTGCTCCTCGAAGATAGCGGCAACGGACTCGATGCTCTCGTCGGTGCAGACGGGCTTGCCGCAGTCCGAGCAGTAGAAAACGGGGATGGGCAGACCCCAGCGGCGCTGACGGGAGATGCACCAGTCGGCACGCTCACGGATCATCGATGCCATGCGATCCTGACCCCATGCCGGCAGCCAGCGGACATCCTCGCATGCCTTGACGGCCTCCTCCTTGAAGCTGTCAACCGAGCAGAACCACTGCGGAGTGGCACGGAAGATGATCGGGTGCTTGCATCTCCAGCAGTGCGGGTAGCTGTGTACGATATCCTCGGAGGCGAACAGAACGCCGCTGTCTCTCATGTCGTTTAAGATGATGGGGTTGGACTCATCGGTCTTGAGACCGGCGTACTTGCCGGCATAATCGGTGTGTCTGCCCTGATCGTCGACGGGGACGACCATGTCCATGCCGTAGCGCTTGCAGGTCAGATAGTCGTCTGCACCGAAGCCGGGTGCGGTGTGGACACAGCCTGTGCCGGAGTCCATGGTGACATAGTCGGCCAGCAACAAACGGCTGGTCTTGGGCAGGAACGGATGCGAAGCGAGCATATTTTCAAAGAAGCTGCCGGAGTGGGTCTCGACGATCTCGTACTCGTCGATACCGCCGACCTTCATGACCTTCTCGACGAGCGCCTCGGCGACGATGTACATTTCGCCGTTAGCGGCCTTAACGATGGCGTAGCTCTCGTCCGGGTGCAGGGCGATGGCAAGGTTGCCGGGCAGCGTCCAGATGGTGGTCGTCCAGATGATGAAGTAAAGCTTCGACTTATCAAGGTGCGAAAGCTTGCCGAGGTCGTCGTTCATGGCAAACTTAACATACACGGTCGTGCACGGGTCGTCCTGATACTCGATCTCGGCCTCGGCCAGTGCGGTCTCGTCATGAGCGCACCAGTAAACGGGCTTGAGGCCCTTGTAGATGTGGCCGTTTTTATACATCTTGCCGAACACACGCACCTCGTCTGCCTCGAAGCCCTTGTTCATGGTCTTGTACGGGTGCTCCCAGTCGCCGATAACGCCCAGACGCTTGAAGCCCTCCATCTGGATGCCGATATACTTCTCGGCGTAGGCCTCGCAGGCGGAACGGAAGTCGGCAACGCTCATTGCCTTGTGATTGAGCTTCTGCTCCTTGATGATGGCGCTTTCGATAGGCATGCCGTGGTTATCCCAGCCGGGGATGTAGGGCGTGTAGTAGCCGCGCATTGCGTAAGAGCGGGTGATGAAGTCCTTGATGCACTTGTTAAGGGCGTGACCCATATGGATGTTGCCGTTGGAGAACGGAGGGCCGTCATGCAGGTTGAACAGCGGCTTGCCTTCGTTTTTCTTGAGCATTTCGTTGTAAATATCGAGCTCCTCCCAGTGCTTGAGCATGTCCGGCTCACGCTTGGGAAGGCCGGCTCTCATGGGGAAATCGGTCTTGGGAAGATTCAGGGTCAAATCGTATTTCTGTGCCATTGTTTACTCCTCCAGATGTTGTTCTTTTTCTCTTTCTATTCAGTATCGGAAACACCGACAGGCTGTTTGTCTCCTGTCGAATAAAACGCAAAAAAGCGTGCTAAGGGATGAAATGCATCCTCTGCACGCCTTTTTGCCGAGCAATCGAAAAAACTCAGTTGTCCTTAGAGAACGAAAATACCTGAGTATTGCCGGCATCAAAAGCAGATTTATCGGCGGCAGGTGCATTGTTCTCCTGAGGTATTCGTACGCTGTCCTTATCGGAGGCCGCTGTGGCAACGGCGTTGGAAGCGGCGATAAGGTCGAGCTTATTGAGCTGGTCCTGGCAAAGTGTGCGTGCCTGATCAAGGAACTTCGCAGCGGATATCTTAGCCTGCTGCAGACGGTTCTCCTCGGTAGCTATTCGCTCATCAATGCTGCCCAGAATGGAAGCGGCCTTAGTCTCCGCCTCGGAAACGATGGTGGCGGCACGGGAGCGTGCGTCGCTCTCTATCTGAACGCTCAGCTTCTGAGCCGACAGAATGGAACGGTTGAGTGCGTCCTCGTTGGTGCGGTACTCCTCTATCTTGTCAACCAAAATTTTCATCTTGGTCTTGAGAGCGGAATTTTCCTTCTGCAGAGCCTCAAAGGCATCGGCAACATCGTCGAGATAATCCTCGACCGCACCCATGTCGTAGCCGCCGAACACGGCCTTTGCGTTATCAAAACTCTTTTCACGGATATCCTGATAAGTGATCATATCTAAATCCACCTTTCTAATTTGGGACAAGCTGCGTTTTTATAAAATCAGAAATACAGACCTGCGCTTTCGAGATCTGCCATGCCTTCGCCGACAAGGTCGACATTCGTAGGCGTGAGCACATATGCCTGTGCGGATATGCGCATTATCTTTCCGCCGAGAGCGTACACCACACCGGACAAAAAGTCAATAAGTCTGCGGGCGGTCTCGTTATCGGTTTTTTCGACATTCATTAGCACCGCACGGCGATCCTTGAGATTATCGGCTATCTCGGCGGCCTCGTCAAACTCCGTGGGTGTGATGAGCATAAGGCGCATCCTCGCCTTTTCGGGAGCGGGGGCCGGCTGCGGAGCGGCGTAAGCTCTGTGCTCCTTCCTGCCGAACTTGGGCTTGGGCTCGGAGTACTCCTCCTGAGCGGGAGCGGGCTGCGGCTCGGGCACGGGCTCAAATGCGGCGGTCTCCTCCTCGGTAGCCTCGTTTTCTATATAGTCATCATCGTCATACGGACGAAGTGCGTTTTTAAAGTTATCCAAAAATGCCATGGTACAGCCCCCGGTAATTATTTATAGTTTCGGGCACCGAAGATGCCCGTGCCGACACGCACAAGGCTTGCGCCCTCCTCGACGGCCACCTCGTAATCGGCACTCATGCCCATTGATAAAAGCAACATACAGACATTATCGTATTTTTTTTGCCCGATGTCAATAAAAAGCTGCTTCATACGCCTAAAATATACCCTATTGTTTTCCGAAATTTCACAAATTGGGGGTATCGCCATCAATCCGAGCACCCGAACGGAGGAAAATTGCGCTATCTCGTCCAATGCGCCGGCAAGCTCGTCGGGCGCAAAGCCGGACTTATTTTCCTCCGCTCCGATGTTCACCTCGAGCAAAATGTCCTGCGTGATGCCCAGTGCGGCGGCACGCCTGTTTATCTCCTGCGCAAGCGAAACGCTGTCGACCGAGTGGATGAGCTCCACCTTGCCGACGATGTTTTTCACCTTGTTTTTCTGCAAATGACCGATGAAATGCAGCGGGCAGCCGTCATATGCCCCTTGGGCGAGCTTCTCCTGAAGCTCCTGCACACGGTTTTCCCCGCAGATATCCACTCCGGCGGCGATGGCCTCACGCACACGGGAAGCATCGTTCATCTTCGTTGCCGCAACGAGCTTGATCTCCTTCGGGTCACGGCCGCAGCGAATTGCCGCCGCCGCAATGTTTTCCTTAACAAGCTTCACATTTTCCGCAATGCTCATTTTTTATCACCTTATCCCACTAAAACTTTCATATTTTCAAAAATGCCGTCGCCCTTTACAAGGCAGAGACCGTTTTTGTTGAAAATAACCTCGACCGGCGTGCGCTCGGGCTTGTCCGTCTTGAGGACATACACAAAACAGCCGCCGCTGTCCGAGTGCAGCGCCCTTTGCGGCACTCGCAGCCCCTCAAGCTCCGCCGTCGAGAGCGTCGCCTTGACAGTGCCTGCCTCCAGAACGGCGTCGAGCCCCGTTTTGCAGCGCACGGTCACGGTGTTATTGTCGATTTTTTCGATATACGCAGGATATTTGTCGAAAACCGTCAGATACAGCCGCTGACCGACACGGTATTGGCCTGCGTTTTTGAGCCTGGCAACAAACCGCCAGCCGCCGGAGACTATCCTGCCGACTGCGTTTTCGGGCGCATCAGCACCAAGCGTGCGGGTAAAGTAGCCTGCGCACGGTGCGGTCACGAGGTTTTCAAAGCTTGCGTCCCCGAGGGCGACAAGCTTGCCGCCGGAGACCCACTGCCCCTCCGAGACCGTGAAGTACACGGTCTCAAAGTCGGCTGTGATATACTCTGCATCGCACTGCACCCTGCCGACTGCCTCCACGCTGTCGTCTACCTCCATGCGGTAGACCGAAGCGGTCTCGGGCGAGCGCTCGACCTGCACGAACAGGCACACGAGATACGCCGCCGCACCGAGGAAAATGACCGCCGCAACGATGTGCAGGTAGTTACGCATCTTCCGCCGAATATTCCACGGGCTTTGGCGGGATTATCGTCGAAATTGCGTGCTTGTAGATAAGCTGCTGCTTGCCGTCGGAATCGAGTATCACGGTGAAGCCGTCAAAGGCACGGATGACCCCGTGTATCTGAAAGCCGTTCATCAGAAAAACCGTGAGGCTCGTCTTGTCCCTGCGTACCTGATTCAAAAATGCGTCCTGTAAATTTTGTGTCTTTTGCATTGCTGCCACTCCTATATATGTAATCTGCCGTTAGGCAGAATTATCATATACCGCAGTGGTGCAAATAATCGGTCGAAAGCAGTCGGGCGCTTTCAATATCGGGCGTTTTGCCGTGGCGTATCCAGAAGATATCGCCGTTTCGCCGCAGCCATGTCAGCTGTCGCTTGGCGTAGCGGCGGCTTTCACGCTTGATCAGCCCGATAGCTTCATCCTTTGTTATCTCGCCCCTTAGATAAGCCGCCGGCTCTTTGTACCCTATTGCCTGCATGGCGGTGCACTCGTCGGAAAGTCCGTCGTTTAAAAGACCCTCGACCTCGTCAAAAAGCCCCTCAAGCACCATGATATCGACACGCTTGTCGATGCGGTCGTACAGGTCTTGGCGGTCGAGGAAGTCAAGTGCGATCATTGCCGCATCGTATCTCGGCGGGCGGCTTCGTGTCTCCAGGTCGTGCTGCGTGATGGTCTTGCCCGTGAGCTTAAAAACCTCAATGGCTCGCACTATCCTGCGGCGGTCTGCCGGGTGGAGCTTTGCCGCCCTGTCGGGGTCAAAGCTGCGCAGGCGTTCGAGCATAGCCTCGCCGCCGAACTCGTCATACTGCCGGTCGAGCTCGCATCTGAGGGCATTGCCGCCCTCATTGTCGGCAAAGTCACGGCCGGAGATGAGCGAATCGATGTATAAATTCGTGCCGCCTGCGATGATGGGGAGCTTGCCCCGGGCAAGGATGTCGTCCACGCAGCGGGTCGCTTCCCCGACATATCGTGCCGCCGAAAAGCTCTCGGCGGGGTCGGCGATGTCTATCATGTAATGCGGCACGCCCTCCGTTTCCTCGGGCGTTACCTTTGCCGTGCCGATGTCCATGTGCCGGTAGACCTGCATGGAGTCGGCCGAGACTATCTCACCGTCAAAATCATGCGCCAGCGCCACGGCAAGCTTCGTCTTGCCGGTCGCCGTAGGCCCTGTTATAACTACAACTTTAGGGATCATATCAAACCTCCTGAACCGACGAAAGCCGAGCCTCTGCCGGTTATGGCGGGTCGCTTTCCGCTCATGCTGCGTTAAAGCCCTTGGAAATACGGAAGTATTCCCTTCAGTCTTCGCCTTGCCTGAGCGGAAATCGCCGCCGCCATAACTGCAAAGCACCAGAAAGGCGGCAGAGTTCGCCTTCCGTCGGCTCAGTCGGTCGGCGGTGATAATGTCGGTATATTCAGCGTTTATACTATACGACTGAAAAATTTGTCGAGCTCGTTTTTCGTAAGGCGCACGGAGACCGGGCGGCCGTGCGGGCAGTATCTGACCTCGCCTGCGATAACGGCGTCGGCAATGCGCTCAAGCTCACGGATATCGTGCCGGCGTCCGGCCTTTATCGCCGCCTTGCAGGCAACCGTGTGCAGAAGCTCGTCACGGGCCGAGTCTGCGCTCACGATATCGCCCCGCCGGAGCTTTTCGCATATCTCCTCAACGGCGGCCCTGGCTTCCGTGACCTCCATGTCGTCGGGCAGGGCACGGATGGCGTAAGCGCCGGCGCCGTAGGGCTCTATCTCAAAGCCGAGATCCGATAAAAGCGCCTCGTTTTGCTCCAAAAGCTCGCCGTCCTCGCCTGTGGGCTTTATGATAACAGGGGTCAGAAGCGTCTGCGACATTATCTGCCGACCCTGCGCCTTGAGCCTGTCAAAGATCATGCGCTCGTGCGCTGCGTGCTTGTCGATGAGCAGCAGCTCGTCCCCGATTTCGACAAGAATGTATGTGTTCAGACATTCCCCGATAACACGGCGATTTAAAGCAGTGATTTTTTCAACACTTTCAACCGCTTTTTCAACATTTTCAGTTGAAAATTCCGTGCTTTGCGCTGTAAACCCCGTTGTTGTTAACGGCTCGTTCACACTCGGGCGTGCCGTGGGGCGCGGTGCGGCATAGCTCGGCTCACGGCGGGGCGTCGATGCCGCCGCCGGACGGGTGTACTCCGTGCGGTATTCTCTGGCGGGCATGGAGCGGAAAAAGTCCGTTCGGGGGGTAGATACCATCCGCTGCGTGCTCTCGGAGATCTTCAGCTCAAGCGGCCGGGTCTCCGCTTCAAGTGCGGCTTTGACCGTCTGATAAACGGTGTCGAAAACCTTCTTCTCGTCGGAAAACCTGACCTCGGTCTTTGCCGGATGCACATTGACATCGACGGCGCTGGTCTTGAGCGTGATAAACAGCGTGCACGCCGGGTATCTGCCGGTGAGCAGCGTGTTTCTGTACGCCTGCTCGACAGCCGACTGCAACAGCGCAGACTTTATGAATCTGCCGTTGCAGTAAAAATACTGCATACTGCGGTTGCCTCGGCTCAGTGCGGGCGAGGACACGAAGCCTGTGACCTCAACGCCGTCGCCGGACCCCGTGCACGGGAGCATGGAGCCTGCGATATCACGACCCAGAAGCGAGTATACGGCGGAGTCCGCTCTGCCGTCGCCGGGGGTGAAGAAAACCTCCTCGCCGTCTTTTATGCATTTTACCGACACCTCGGGTCTGCCGAGGGCGCAGCGCAATGCCGCTGCGGTGCAGGCGGTCGCTTCGCTGCGGTCGGATTTCAAAAATTTCAGGCGAGCGGGCGTGTTGTAGAAAAGGTCACGCACGGTGATGCTCGTGCCCTCCGGGCAGCCGCAGGGGCTCATGTCGATTATATCGCCTGCCTGCACGGTGACTCTGATGCCCTCGGCAGCGCCCTTTTCACGGGTCGTGAGCTCAATGCGTGAAACGGCGGAGATAGCCGCCAGAGCCTCGCCTCGAAAGCCCATCGTGCCGATGGCCTCAAGTCCCTTTTCGTCGTGCAGCTTGCTTGTCGCATGGCGCATGAACGCAATGCCCGCATCCTCCGGCGACATGCCGCAGCCGTCGTCGGTTATGCGGATATAGGTCGCACCGCCGCTTTTGAATTCTATCGTCACCTTTTTTGCGCCTGCGTCAAGGGAGTTTTCCGCAAGCTCCTTTATCACGGAGGCGGGCCGCTCCACGACCTCGCCCGCCGCTATCATATCCGCAAGAAGCGGAGAAAGAATATTTATCTTTGTCATGCCAAGTCCTCCGTATTATGTCATTATACATTATTTTAGTTGAAAGTTCCACACCTTTTGTGTTAATATTAAGTTGACGGGAGCCGAACCCTATCGTCTGTCAGTGTGCCCTTTCGGTGCTTTTCGCCTTTTTTCGTCTTGCC
>SAMEA3663054__coassemble_776_pt1 | contig 17002 bp, 17 predicted proteins | sample SAMEA3663054__metabat2_low_PE_021 | metagenome-assembled genome bin SAMEA3663054 (sample SAMEA3663054) | pig gut metagenome | biome: pig gut; feature: pig-associated habitat; material: faeces | place: France | collected 2012
GCGCACTCGGCGCAGCAGAGTATGCACGCCAGAAGGGTCTTGCAAAGAAGTAATTTTTAGCTTGACGATAAAAAAGGAGACACGATACCGTGTCTCCTTTTTTTGTTTTTGCTGAGACGGCAGCGGATACATTCGTCAACAGGCCGCCAAAGAAACTCCTGTTAAGGTAGCTTTGCGTGTACGAGTTTAAGAAAGCAGAGTAAAGTGCGGCAATTTTCTTCGGTTGTTTGCACGAAAGCATCGCAATTGAGCCAAATTGGGCAAACAAGACAGATAAACAAACATATTTCGTTATTATACTTGCAATACTTAAAATATTTGATATAATATATTAAAAATTTTGAACTATTGGAGATAAAAATGGAGCTTGTACTATCTGCCGTAATTGCATATCTGTTAGGCTCGGTCTGTGCGTCTATTCCGCTTTCCAAGCGCTGCATGGGGGAGGATATCCGCCAAAAGGGGAGCGGCAACGCCGGAGCAACGAATGCCGCCCGTGTGTTCGGACTCAAGGCGGGGCTGGTTACGTTGGCACTCGACATGGCAAAGACCGTGGCCGCCATGCTCATAGGTAAGGTGCTTGCGGGCGTGACCGGTGAGGCACTGAGCGGCGCAATGTGCATCATCGGCCACTGCTTCCCGCTGTATTTCGGATTCCGCGGCGGCAAGGGCGTTTCCGTCGGAGCGGGGCTCGGGCTCATGACGGGGCTTCCCGTGTTCGGCGTCATCATCGCCGTTTTTGCGCTGACTGCGGGCTTAAGCCGCAAGGTCTCGCTCGGCTCAATACTGGCGGCTGCCTCGCTTCCGATAGCCTCGGTCGTGTTCGGCGCAGAGCCTGCGTTTGTTGCCATGAATGCGTTTTCGGCGCTGCTCGTCATTGTCATGCATAGGGAGAATATAAAACGGCTCATAAACGGGACTGAGGCCGATTTTAAGCCTGCAAAGCGGAGTGAGAAATTTTTTCATATATTTTGTACAAAATAACGAAAATGTCTCAATACTTTATATAGTTATTGACAAATTAATCACCATCGTGTATCATATATTCTAACAGCGGCGGTCATGCATGACTGCCAAAACGAGAAAAGTTAAAGGAGAAATATTATGCCTAAGTTTGATGAAGTAACAGGCGAACAGTTCCTGAAGGAGTACAACGGCAAAGAACTGTTTAAGGAGTTTATTCCCGTTATCGGAAAGATGCCCAGCATCGCTTATGTTCCTTTCCACAAGAAGCAGGCTAAGGATGTTGTCGGCTATATCCTCGGCAAGGGCTACTGCGATCAGGCAGCAGCTGATGCGCTCATCGAGAAGTTCAACGCTCTGTACGGCGACAAGTAATTAAATCAACATGAAAGCCCTGCCATTTGGCAGGGCTTTTTCTTCAGGAGAATGCTATGGATTTTAACAATATGACTGTCGGCGAATTTTTCGAGGATAACGGCGGAAAAGAGTTGCTCAAGGAGCTTGCACCACATCTGCTCAAGTACCCCTTGAGGCTGTTTTATAAGAAAAAGTGCGGCGATGTGTTCCCACTCATTACCGAAAAGGGACTTGTCTCTCAGGACACCGCAAACGCAATAAAGGCTGCAATCGAAGAAAAATAAAAGTCCTGCCCTTTGACAGGTGTTCGTAAAACAGGTTTGGACCGAAATTACGAAATGAGCATCTGTCAGGCAGGGTTGGGCAACGAAATAACGGGTATCTGGTGAAAGCCGGATACCCGTTATTTTTTGCCGTCACGAAAAGCAATGGGTTTATTCACAGCTTTCAGGTATAACTGCCTTAAATCAATCCTATCCCATCCATTCCGAGATTTTTTCAAAAAATCTCAAAAAAGTTTAAAAGCATTGGAACAATTCAGCCGTTCTCATGTCATATGCCATATATAGCGGATCGGCGGGCGCAAATTGGTGATGAAAAAAGAGTTGGTGGAGTGGCTGAAAAGCCGCACAAACAGAACACCATGAAAATGCAGTCAAGAGCTGGAAGAGTGGCAAATCAGCCGACAGGACAAAGTGAAATGTACTCCGCATCGTTTGGGGAAATCAGGAGGCTTTATGAGAACAGGGCTTACCAAAAAGCAAAAGACAACCGTGATTTATTTTGACGAGCATAGCCGCATCATTGAGGTACAGACCCACAACACCGATCTCAAAAAGCGGCTAACAGCATTTGCGGCAAAGTACCCGCAATGTTGCCGTCAGACCGACGATGATGAGCAAGGAGGGCTGACCTTTGATATTGAAAAAGGACGGTTGAGCTTTGCCGTGCAGGAGGCAGCGAACAGCCATGCCTATGAGCGCACGGCCAATGAGCGAAGCGGCGACGAGCGCTGGAAGGAGCTGCGCGACAACCGCGACTGGACGCGGCTGGAGCACTGAAAAAGTGATAAAATGGAAGAAAGAAGAGAAAGAGCCCGACTGAGTCGGACCCTTTCTCTATCCGTTTCCGCGGGAAGACGGGAGGTGCTTTTGTTCCGCAGCTTCCACAGGGCGATCAGTTCCTATGGAAAAGGAGCGAAAATTTTTCCGTCCCGCCTGTTGACAGGGGGGACATCACAGACTATAATACTTCAAAAACGAACAGTTCAAAAAAGAACGGAGGAAGGGTATGAACCGAAGCATATCGATCTCCCGAAAGATCACTCTGGCCTACAGCGAAGTGTGCAAGCCGCTCTGCAAGGAGCTGGGCCTGCCGCAGACGGCCTTCGACATACTGATGTTCCTGGGGAACAACCCGGCCTATAAAACGGCCAGCGAGATCGTGGAGATCCGCCGTCTCAAGGCGAATCTCGTATCGGTCAATGTGGAAAAGCTCGTGCAGGAGGGCTATATCACGCGCTGCGCGGTGGCGGGCGACCGACGGAAGACGGAACTTCTCTGCACCGAAAAGGCAGCGCCCATCCTCGCACGCGGGCGGCAGCTCCAGAAGGATTTTTCCGAGAGCCTCTTTGCCGGCATGGACGAAGCACGGCGGGAAGCCTTCGCCGCGGCGCTCGCAGAGATCGAAACCAATCTTGATGCAATTTTGGAGGCAAACGAACCATGAGTATCCTGACGACCGTTCTGGTCACATTTTTTGCGGGCATGGGTGCGGGGCTTGGCACCGGCTTTGCCGGGATGAGCGCCGCCGCAGTCATCAGCCCAATACTGATCACCTTTCTGGGCGTTGAGCCCTACATGGCCGTGGGCATCGCACTCTCGTCCGATGTGCTCGCGAGCGCCGTCTCGGCCTACATCTACCACAAAAACAAGAATCTCGACATTAAAAACGGCCTCATCATGATGGCGAGTGTGCTGCTCTTCACCGTTATCGGCAGCTACGCGGCAAGCCTCGTCCCCTCGGCGACGATGGGCGGCTTCTCCGTCTTCATGACGTTCCTGTTGGGCGTCAAATTCATCCTGCGCCCCGTGATGACCACGAAGGAAACGATGGCGCAGGTGGACGCAAAAAAGCGCGCGGTGCAGTCGCTCGTCTGCGGCGCGATGATCGGAATGATCTGCGGCTTCATCGGCGCAGGCGGCGGCATGATGATGCTGCTCATCCTCACGAGCGTCATGGGCTACGAACTGAAAACGGCCGTCGGCACGAGCGTTTTCATCATGACCTTCACCGCCCTGACCGGCGCCGTTTCCCACTTTGCCATCGGGGGATTGCCGGATACGCTCACATGGGTGCTGTGCGTCGTCTTCACGCTCCTCTGGGCGCGTATCGCCGCAGTCTTTGCCAACCGTGCGCAGCCCAAGACCCTCAACCGCGCAACGGGCGTGGTGCTCGTGGCGCTGGGCATTGCCGTGATGGGCTTTCAGCTGCTTGCGTGAAAATATGCCCCTTTGACGATCACTTCACTTTTCTTCACCATCACAAGACCTCCTGCGTCCCTTCGTTTTTTGATAGGAAGGAAGGAGGTCTTCTCTTTTGCCGAAAACAAGAAAAAACCTCACTTCCAAAGAAGTGAGGTTTTGGTGGAGACTGCCGGACTCGAACCAGTGACCTCCTGCGTGTGAAGATACGTAAGGGCTTGAATCCCATGCTATGCAGTGCGTTCAGAGACGTTTGCATCCGATTTTTTCGAGAAACAGGAGGTTTGCAAGCCCATTGTGTCCAGTGTGTCCATTCGCTGATTTGCTGATATTGGTCAGGGTATTGGTCAATGCGCTGTGTTCATAAAATCAGGCGGGCGGTGTCCTTCCTCTGGACTGAGGTGTTGCCGAGATGGTAGCTTGGATAGACGAAATTGTCAAGTCATACCTATGCGTTGAAACAGGCACAAACATTTGTCCGCAAGCTGGAGCGCATTACCAGCAAAAAGTTTGCAGAAAAGATAGAGAATTCCGAATGACAAATACGCAGTCTCTTGGTGCAATAGAAGCAACCAATCCTGTACTGACAGTTGCTCCACCAAGGAAACGGCGTGACCGAAGTCACGCCGACCCTTGAAAACACAAGGTTTTCACCATTTTTTGATTTTACTGTTTTACGACCACCCGGTATTTCGGCAGGTCTTATTTTGCCTTTTGTATCGCAAACATCATGACGAATGTACCGGCGGCGGACACGAGAACACCGACCAATAATGCAGCCTTTGCGCCGGCACTGTCGAGCAGGGCACCGCCGACTAAGCTTGCAAAAATGCTTGCCATGGAGATAACGGCGGTTATGTATGTCTGACCCTTTGCGGCGTTTCGCTTTTCGATGACCGCATCGGCATAGCGCACCGAGGCGGGGACGAATATTGCAAAAGACAGCGCCTGCAGAGCCTCTGCGGCGTAGAGCATCCACACGCTTCCGGCAAGGTAAATTGCAAGCTCCTTCACGGTGAACATTATAACGGCAAAGCGCAGGAGACTCGAGCAGCTAAAGCGCTTACCAAGCCTTGAAAACAGCAGCATCACCGGCACCTCCGTGATCGTCATGAACGCCAAGATGCTGCCCATGTCGGAGCTTCCGCCGCCGACATTGCGCACAAACTCTATCATGAAAACACCGAGCAGCGAGTGCGTGAAGTATAAAAGCGCCGTGCCCAGCAAAAACAACGCAAAGCGCTTGTTCTCCCGCAGAAACTCGAAAATGCCGCTCGGCTTTTCAATTTGTCCTGCCTGCAGCTCGGAGATTTCCCGCTTCGGCTTTGCACCAAGGGCGAGGGAGAGGGTCAGCGCACCGAGCGCAGCGGTAAATATAATGTAGGACACGGGCACACTTTGCGCACTCACACGCTCGACCAAGATGCCCAGCGCCACATTTGCAAGCGCATAGAAAAACGAACCCACCGCACGGGCGGCGCTGAAGTTTATCTTTGAGCCGATGCTTTCAAGATAAAAATACAGCGAGATGCACAGCGGCTGGAACAGGATGTTTCCGCCGATGAGCAGCACGAACGCCGCTGAGAGCGGCAGACACGCCGTCGGCATGAAAAGCACCGATATCATCAGCGCAAGAGAAAGTGCCGCTGCGATAAGAATACAGCGCAGAAGCGTGCGCTGGCGGGTTTTATCGATGTGACCGGCAACGAGTGGCTGAGCAATGAAGCCTACGATGTTGCCGAGGGCGAAAATGATGCCGATGTCGTAGTTCGTGTACTGCTTACCTTGCAGATACACCGCCGTGAAGCCGAATATTATGCCGCTGAGCGCCCAATAGCTGGCCTGTATGAGTCCGTACCGTAAATTAAATTTTTTGCTGCAGTCTTTCATAGGCTTAATTATAGCATGTGCGTTTGCTTTTGACAATCAGCATAAACTATGTGTTGCAAAAACAGCAAATTGTGTATATAATGTTAACATCGTTCAAAATACGACGAAGAAAGAGAGAATCACATGGTAGAAAAAATTGACGGCGTTATAAACGCCATCAGCGGTGTACTGTACCAGCCGTACATTGTGCCGCTGTTCCTGCTCGTTGCGGGTGTGTACTTCACCGTCCGCACGGGACTTTTGCAGATAAGCCTGTTCGGCGAGTCTATAAAGGTCGTCAGCGAAAAACCCAAGGAGAAGGGTAGCGTATCCTCGTTCGGTGCGCTCATGGTCTCCACCGCATCCCGTGTCGGCACGGGCAACATTATCGGCGTCGCCTCGGCGATCGTCCTCGGCGGCCCGGGTGCGATCTTCTGGATGTGGATAACCGCCATCCTCGGCGGCGCTTCCGCATTTATCGAGTCCACTCTGGCGCAGATCTACAAGCGCAAGGACAAAGACGGCACCAGCTACGGCGGCCCGTCGTACTATATTCAGGACGGTCTCAAGCAGCGCTGGCTCGGCGTTATCTTTGCGATAGTTCTCATCCTCACCTATGCTGTGGGCTACAATATGCTCGCTGCGTATAATACCCAGTCGACCTTCGGCGGCTTTAGCTTCTATGATCCCGAGACCACTCCGTACATAATCGGCGGCATCCTCGCCGTTCTGTTCGGCGCATGCGTACTCGGCGGCGGCCTGCGTCTTACGAAGGTCACCGGCATTCTCGTCCCCATCATGGGCGTATTGTATGTAATCGTCTCGCTCGTGATACTCGTCATGAATATTACCTACATCCCCGCAATGTTCAAGGCAATATTCGTCAGCGCATTTGATTTTGAGGCCATTTTCGGCGGCTTCACCGGCTCTTGCATCATGTGGGGCATCAAGCGTGGCCTTTACTCGAATGAGGCGGGCATGGGCTCTGCCCCCAATGCCGCAGCAAGCGCCGAAGTTGCGCATCCTGCCAAGCAGGGTCTTGTCCAGATGCTGTCCGTGTTCATCGACACGCTGCTGATCTGCACGGCTACCGCTTTCATGTGCCTGTGCGGCCAGCTCAGATCCGGCGGCATCAACTCCGCAGCCTACATCAATGCCGACGGCAGCGCCAATGCGGCAAACTTCATTCAGGACTCCATCTTTGCATCCCTCGGCGCAGCAGGACCGATCTTCATCGCAGCGGCGCTGACCCTGTTTGCGTTCACCACGCTCCTCGGTAACTACTATTACTGCGAGGGCTGCCTGAGATTTATACTCAAGCGCAAGCCCAGCAAGGCGTTTATCACCTGCTTCCGCATTGTTGCGACAGTTCTGGTGTTCGTCGGTGCGATACTCTCCGTCGGTGTTGTTTGGAACACCGCAGATATGCTGCAGGGCATCATGGTAGTCATCAATGTGCCCGTCATCCTCATCCTCGGCGGTCGGGCTATTGCCGCACTAAAGGATTACAAAAAGCAGCGCAAGGAGGGCAAATCCCCCGAGTTCAAGTCGGCCAATATCGGCCTTTCCGGCAAAACCGACTGCTGGGAGTAAAATTTAGACAACAAAAAAATCGATGGTTTTTTAAACCATCGATTTTTTATATCACTTTTTTCTTGAATTTCTGACGCTGGAGAACGGGTCTGCGCCGCCGCCGGAGAACATGGTGAAGTTGAGGCTCGAGGTCACATGGTCGGTCATGGCCTGACGGGCAAGCTCGGGAATGTGCATCTTTATAGCCGAGACAACGGCGGCGTGGTTATAAATCACACTCGACGACCACGGGTTTTCCTCGGAGTTACTGATAAACTTTATCATCGACGACTGATACATCGTCAAGTTCGGCAGCAGCATCTCGTAGCATTTTTGAATATAGCTGTTGCCGCAGGACTCGACGATGAGACTGTGGAAGGGCATGTCGGTGGCGATCATGCCGTCGTAGTCCTTGCGAATGACGCAGTCGGTGAACTCGTCGGCAAGCTTCTCAAGCTCGGCAACCGTTTCGGCACTTGCACGCTCCGTGCACAAAGCGGCAGCCTCACACTCTATCGCCGCACGCACGCTGTAGAGATCTATCATATCGCTCAGGCTCAGATCAATGACATAATAGCCGCTGGTGTTCGGCTTTGACACCACAAAGCCCTGCTCGCACAAATTGACAATAGCCTCGGCGACCGGCGTTCTGGATATCCCAAGGGCGGAGGCTATGCTGTTGACATTGAGCTTCGTGCCCGGAGCAATGCGCAGGGACACTATCTCGTCATAGAGCATCTGCGAGACCACATCACGCAGCTTGGATGAGCTGCTGCTTTCCAAATAAGACTGAAACTGAGCTTTATTCATAAAAACACCTCGGAAGCGGATGCAAAAAATGCGCTGCATCCTTGATATTGCATTTCAATACGAAAGGTATTTTACTGCATAATAACTCAAAATGCAACAAAAAAGCTTCCCCGAGGGAAGCTTTTTTGTCATATGTATTCTCTTTGGGTGATCCGTTTTATTATCGCCCGAGCCAGAAGTCCGGCGACGCCTATCTTTTTTGCAACATGCTTCTTGCCGTGCAGATAGAGTGCCTTGACCTCGATGCCCGCTATATCCTCCGCAGTGAGCGGATCATCGCCGAGAACGACGAAATCGGCAATCATACCGGGTGCAAGAGTGCCGCGTTTATTCTCCTCATGGCTCATATACGCGGGATTTGCCGTTATCATGCGCAGTGCGTCGAGACGCGATATGCGCTCGTCCGGATTGGGATGATTTACGGAGCACGCCATACCGTACAGGGGATTTGGACGAGTGCACGGTCCGTCGGAGCCGTCGCCTACGACAAGTCCGAGGCGGTGCATCGTTCCCAGTGCGTTTAGTCTGTCAGTGCGCTCTCTGCCGAGCACCGAGCACAGATACTCGTCCGGCTCCTGCTTCCAATATATAAACGGCGACTGCGCGGCTATGCACAGCTTTATCTTTGCCGCGCGCTTTAGCTGCTCCTCGCTTGCAAGGCAGACATGGATCATCACATGGCGCGCATCGTCCCACGGCTTATCGGCATAAGCCGCCTCATATGCCGTTATGCACTGCTCCACCGCCGCATCGCCTATGGCGTGCATGGTTATCTGCCAGCCCTCGCGGTTTGCGCCGATGGCGAACTCGTTCACGCGCTCCTGCGGATAATTCAAAACGCCGTAGTTGTTCGGATCGTTCGCGTACGGCTCCTTGAGCGCCGCATCCTCTGAGCCGAAGCAGCCGTCGAGGGCAAGCTTGAAGCAGCCGCCGACGCGCTTGAAGCCGTGCTTTTTCACAGCCTTGAGGTCCATGGTCTGGAAGAATATGCGGAACGCCTGCGGCAGGCCGGGCGCGAGTATTTTTATCATGTCTATATCCAGATCGTTTGCAAAGCCCACGCCCTCAACGGTGTGCACGAGCCCGATGCCGACCGACGCAAGGTACTCCGCGCCTCCGGAGAGACCGCGTATAATATCCATCGTGGGGATATACGCCGTCGCCTCGTTCACACCGTTATAAAACGCCGACTGGTACAGCCATCCGGTCTCGGTATTGCAGCCGGGATCGGATTTCACCTTATCCGACAGCAGTGATAGCATTGCGCTGTTGCACACGGCAGCATGACCGTCGTACTTCATGACCATGAGCGGACGCTCCGTCCAGTCGTCAAGATCGCACTTTTCGGGCAGCCGATGCTCGGCAACGGTGTTCGCGGTGCAGCCGTAGCCCATGAGCACCTTGTTTTTCCGGTGACTGTCTGCATAGCGCCTGACCACCGCCTTTGCTTCGGCAAAATCTTTGACATCCATGAGATAGAATGTGTTCTCGAAAACGCACAGCGAGCCGAAATGCATATGCGTGTCGCCGAACGCGGGCGTTACCGTCGCGCCGCCGAGATCGACCCGTTTTGCCTTGCCGTAGCGCGGAGGGATGCTGCTTTCATCGCCGAGCCACACGATGTGACCGCCATTTACCGCCATCGCAGTGTAAATGCGGTTTTCCTTTTCGCAGGAGATGAATCTGGCGTTAGTATAAAGCTCCATAACCTAATTCCTTTCACTTCTAAAATGGGCTCCATGTAGACATGGAGCACTACAGCCTGTTTAAAATCCAAGCTGTTTAGTAAAGACAAGTGTACAGCGGGTGAGCGCAAGGGGGGTAAGCCCCCGCTCGCAATTGGATCATAGCCATCAAAAACGACTGAAAAACTGATTTATCAGTTTTATCAGGCTTCTTGACGAGCGCAGCGAGATTTTTTGTGAAAATTTATTTTTACAAAAAATGTGGCGTTTTTGAAGCGTACAAAAAGTCTCTGACTTTTTGTACGCTGAGGGGCTCCATGGTAAACATGGAGCCCAAATGTTTTCAGTCTTCGGATATGTGTATCTCGCGGATGAGAAAATCCTTAATGTCGTTTTGTTCGGCAAAATCGGTGACGGGTTTGACCATTGAGCGGACAACTCCGATCTCGTGTATAGCGGCTCCTTACTTTCTTGCGATCTTCTTGGTGACGAGCTTTGCGACTGCCGCCGGCTTTAAGGGTAGTTATGACTGCTTAATTTATAATGGGCATTGCAAACCGCTTTGCTTACAGCGCCGCACGCTGCTCCGGTGTCATTCGGTACTGCGGCTTGACATGGTAAGCAATCTCGGCGTACTGGCGTGCCCGCTCTCGCAGCGAAAAATTCCCGTTCTGGCTGCACCAGACATAAAGCTCGTGAATAATAAGGTCAGTCGCAATACGCGACAGGAGCTCAGGCGGCTCCTCCGTCTCGATTATCCCGTTTTTAGCGCAGTTTTTTGCAAGCGTGGCAAACAGTTCGTCAAGTGCGTGTACCGCATCCCTTATTCCCTGAGGCGACTCAAACTGCATGATAAACAGCCTGCTTGTCAGCTTCGGCCCAAAATCGAGAGCAATGAATATAAACCGTTCAAACAGCTGCCAGATGCGCTCAAAATCGTTCTCGGCGTCCGCAAAGCGACGAAATCCCTCGTCATCATTTTTCTGCGGCTTCGAAACGACATAATCGAGTATACCCCGCTTTCCCTTGAACATCGTGTAAAACACCGACCTCGAGACATTTGCCTTCTCGCATATTTCATTGACACTAACGCTATCGTAGACTTCCGACTTGAACAGCTCAATTGCGCATTTTGCTATGTTTTACTTGACTTTGTGCGACAAATCCTGCAAAAATCCACCCGCAAAACTGTTCGTGTTTTAGAAACATTTTAGACTATTTGTTTTCGATTGTCAACTAATCGACGATGTTTATTCTCAAATTTTTTGTAATAATTTTGTGAGATTTGTCTAATTTGCGGCATGTATATTGACTGTTTTGAACAAAAAAGTTACTCTGCGCTCAGGAGTTGATATTTAATTCACAAGCAAAGCGTAACAGGATCAAAAAACAGAAGATTGCTAACTATGACAAAAGATCAAAAGATCGCAAAACTCGGTAAGGTGATCTTAAGGGCAAGCGTTACAGGAGCCATCGTATGGGGCGTTCAGTCGCATTACTACATGGACTTCCTCGTGTGGCTGCTCAACTGCTGGGGTATTGTTCCTCTTACCGATATGCTGTCAATGGACAACACAGATATGATCGCCGAGGTGGATACACCCGAAAACCGTGAGCAGGCGATATATGATATAGCAAAGCTCACCGAAAGAATGATCATGCGTAACCGTACACATGGCGGCTACAGGGTATTGCTTGACGATCTCCGGAAGTTCGTTGAAGAGTTCAATGCCGATATGGTCATACTTTGGGAGCACATGAGCTGCAAGGCTCTCGACGGTATGCACGGTTTGTTTGAGCAGAGAGCCCGTGAGCTCGGCATCAATCTTGTATGGGTCTCTCATGACCTGTTTGACCCGCGTGTGGTCTCCCGTCAGGGCGTTCGCGACCAGATAAACACATATATGCGCACGGTCATGGGCGAGGAGCCGGTTGACCCGACGCTTGAGGTCCTCCCCGATGAGGAATCATGGTAATTGAAAGGAGAAAATGTAAAATATCCAAGCTTTGCACCGTCGTAAAAAAACTGTCGCTTGCCGGTACCGCATTTTTCGTCGTTACCTTTGCGGCCTATTACTTCAATCTTGACATTAAGCTCACCGCTGCCATGGAGCCTGTGCTCAACTACTTCTATGACAGGGTTGACCGTGACCAGCATCTGTGATACAACCTGAATAAAAAACTTCCAAAGAGTGGGAGGCTTCCTGATGAAGCCTCCCCCTCAGCGTTTCAAAAAAAGTCCTGTGACTTTTTTGCACGCCGGCACGCCAGATCCTTTGACGGTAAAAAAACAGCTTCCCTTCGGGGAAGCTGTTTGGCTGTTTAATTACTTGTTCTTGTTCTTTATGTACTCGTCAATGCCCTTTGCGCCTGCTTTGCCTGCGCCCATTGCGAGAATGACGGTTGCAGCGCCGGTAACGGCGTCGCCGCCTGCGAACACGCCCTCACGAGCGGTCTGACCGTTTTCGTCGGCCTCGATGCCGCCCTTGCGGGTGAAGGTCAGGCCCTGAGTGGTGTTGCGGATCAGGGGGTTGGGGCTGGTGCCGATCGCGATGATGACGGTGTCAACATCGAGCACCCAGTTGCTGCCCTCAATGGGAACGGGCTTTCTGCGGCCCTTCTCGTCGGGCTCACCGAGCTCCTGCTTGACCAGCTCAATACCCTTGACATTGCCGTTCTCGTCGCCGATGATGGCAACGGGGTTGTTGAGCAGATTAAACTCAATGCCCTCGGCCTCTGCATGCTCGACCTCTTCCTTACGGGCGGGCAGCTCGTCTCTGCCGCGGCGGTAGGTGATGTAAACATGCTCGGCACCGAGACGCTTTGCCACGCGGGATGCGTCCATTGCGACATTGCCTGCGCCGACGACGGCAACACGGTTGAAGTGCTTGATGGGCGTATCGTAATCGTCTCTGTAAGCCTTCATGAGGTTTACACGGGTAAGAAGCTCGTTAGCCGAGTATACGCCGAGGAGGTTCTCACCGGGGATGTGCAGGAACTGGGGCAGACCTGCGCCGGAGCCGATGAACACTGCCTCGAAGCCGTCCTCAAACAGCTCGTCAACGGTCTCGGACTTGCCGATGATGGCGTTGGTGATGATGTTAACGCCCATTGCCTTGAGGTTCTCGATCTCGGCAGCAACGATCTCCTTGGGGAGACGGAACTGCGGGATACCGTAAACGAGAACGCCGCCGGCCTTGTGGAAGGCCTCAAAAATGGTGACATCGTAGCCGAGCTTGCGCAGATCGCCTGCACAGGTAAGGCTGGACGGACCCGAGCCGACAACGGCGACCTTGTGGCCGTTGGATTCGGGAGCTACGGGTGCGACCTTCTCGGCCTTGTTCATGTGGTAGTCTGCGACAAAGCGCTCAAGGCGGCCTATGCCGACGCTCTCACCCTTGATGCCGCGGACGCACTTGGACTCGCACTGTTTCTCCTGCGGGCAAACACGGCCGCAGACGGCGGGCAGGGAGTTGGTGGAGGTGATTATCTCATAAGCTGCATCGAAGTCGCCCTCTGCGACCTTTGCGATGAACTCGGGAATACGAACGGAAACGGGGCAGCCGGTACGGCAGGGGGTGTTGTGGCAGTTAAGGCAGCGCTTTGCCTCGTCCATTGCCATCTCGGGAGTGTAGCCGAGAGCGACCTCGTCAAAATTGCCTGCACGGACCACGGGATCCTGCTCGGGCATCGGGTTTTTATCCATTCTCATATTAGCCATTGCGCTTACCTCCGGTCATATTGCAGATATGCTTTGCAGCCTCGTCCTGCTCGGGCTTATAGAAGGCTGCACGCTTGATCAGCGAGTCAAAATCGACCTCGTGTGCATCAAAGTCGGGGCCGTCGACACAAGCAAACTTGGTCTCGCCGCCGACGATGACACGGCAGCCGCCGCACATGCCGGTGCCGTCGACCATGATCGGGTCGAGGGAGATGATGGTCTTGATGCCGTAGGGGCGGGTGACCTCTGCAAGGAACTTCATCATGATGTCCGGGCCGATAGCGATGACACGGTCAAACTGGGGTCTGCCCTCGGCGATATTAGCGTCGATCTCCTGCTGCAGCAGAGCGGTGGTGAAGCCCTTGATGCCGTAAGAGCCGTCATCGGTGCAGATGATGGACTTGTTGGAAGCGGCCTTCATCTCGTCCTCAAGGATGACGATGTCCTTGCTGCGGAAGCCTGCGATAAAGGTGACATCGATGCCCTTCTCGTGCATTTCCTTAGCAATGGGGTATGCGATGGCGCAGCCGACGCCGCCGCCGACGACACAGACCTTCTTCAGACCGTCCATCTCGGTAGCCTTGCCGAGCGGGCCGACGAAGTCGGAGATGTAGTCGCCTTCCTCAACGGTGTGGAGCATTTTAGTGGTGCGGCCTGCAGCCTGGACCATGACGGTGACGGTGCCCTTCTCACGGTCGTAGCCTGCAACGGAGACAGGGGTACGCTCGCCCTGCTCGTCAAGACGGAAGATGACGAACTGGCCGGCCTGCGCATGTTTCGCAACCAGCGGAGCTTCGATCTCGAACAGGCAGATGGTCTTTGCCTCGTTCAGAAATCTTTTAGTTACTACTTTGAACATTTTTTACTACCTCTTATCCATTTAATAATTATTTTGTTTTCACATTATTCGGATACCAGTCGTATTTTAATCTAATTGCACAGGAATGTCAACAGAGCAAATGCATAAGTTTGTTTAAAAAGCCTTGAATTTCAAAGGTTTTTTAAACATGCTTGATTATTAATTAACTAAGAATTGCGCATGATCATGCTCAATTTGCGCATTTTTGCGTTTTGCCGTATAATGCTGTCGAGGTGAGGCACATGTCAGTTGAAAAAATAAGCTTCGGAGCATACACGCTCTATACGATAAAAAACGCCGCCGGAGCGAGTGTCAGCGTAACGGATCTCGGTGCGGCGGTGCAAAGCATCATCGTTCCCGACAGAAACGGTGTATTGGGCGATGTCGTCCTCGGCTACGATACGCCGCAGGAATATCTCGATAACGACGGCTATTTCGGAGCCACCGTCGGCAGGTACGCAAACCGCATTGCCGGTGCGCAGTTTACGCTGAACGGCAATGTTTATAAGCTCACCGCAAACGAGGGTGCGAACACCCTGCACGGCGGTGTCGGATTTTCAAAGCGCCGCTTTGATTTGACCGCCGTCACCGAAAATTCCGTGCGCTTTGAGCTAACTGACCCTGACGGGGGCGACGGTTTCCCGGGAAATATCACGGTGAGCGTGGAGTATGAGTTCACCGACGATAACAGATTCGTCATAAGCTACACCGCCCGCAGTGACAAGGACACCGTACTCAATCTTACAAACCATAGCTATTTTAACCTTGCAGGCAGGGGAGATATCCTCTCGCACGAGCTTATGATAAATGCGGACAGCTACCTGCCCGTTGACGGTGAGCTCATCCCGACAGGCGAGGTGAGACCCGTTGACGGCACGCCTTTTGATTTCCGCACTCGCCGAGAAATCAAAAACGGATATTACGACCACTGCTTTGTGCCCAACGGCGAAAAATGTGCCGAGCTGTACGAGCCAGAGTGCGGCAGGATCATGCGTGTCACGACCGATATGCCCGCCGTCCAGTTTTACGCAGGCGGTGCAACCGGCACACGACATGGCAAAAACGGCGCAGTCTACGGCAAAAACTCCGCCCTGTGCTTAGAAACGCAGTTTTACCCCGATGCCCCCAACCGCCCCGACTTCCCGACCGCAGTCTTAAGAGCAAACGAGACCTACTCACACCGCACGGCGTACGAGTTTGCGACGGATAAACGAGAATCTACGATAAAGATAGACGAATACACCTTCTCAGTCGATATCGAAAAGACGAGAGAGTATTACGAAACGCACTCCCTGTGCGACTGCGCAAGCTGCCGCAATTTCTATGCGCAGGCGAGGGGAAAGCTCCCGAAGCCGATAAAGGCAACGGCACCGTCAAAGCTCAAGCGCTTTTTCGGCAAAATCTTCGGATAAAATAAGCCTCCTTTTGCATCGGCAAAAGGAGGCTTTGCTATTAACTAATCAATCCAGCGCCAAGCCCCAGACTGTGTCACGGGGGAGAGCTTTGGCCTCGTAGGCTGCAATAAACGGAGTGCCGTAGCGGTCAGGGCGGCGTACAAGCGCACTTTTTGCGCCGAGCTTACTGCACAGCGCCGGAATAAACTCCGGAGAGTCGTTCAGCACCTCTTTCACGAGCAGAACACCGTTATCCACATAGCCGCAGGCGATGCCGCCCTTGCAGCCGAACAGCCCGCCGCCGTATCTCTTGCAAAGAGCTTCCTGAAACAGCATGTAGCCGTAATTTAGGTTTACATAATTATTATCACGCAGAATATCCGCACGCTTGAAGGCGTACTCATCGGCAAAAAGCGGTGTTATTTCGGCGGCGCTGTCCGAGGGAAGCACCGTCTCGTACAGGCACCTTGTTGCGGTCTGAAATCCGCCGACACGCTCGTACCATGCATACAGCGACTCCTCGGCGGGAAGCGTGGTGCAAATTTCAATGCCGTTTTCCCAGCAGTACCTTTCGCAGGCTGAAATGAGCTTTGCGCCGATGCCGCAATTGCGGGCAGAAGGCTCAACGGCGACGGCGTAGATATACCCTAACTTTACCGGCGGCTTTTCTGGGCTCCAAAGCTCGGCGTCCAGAAGATACGCAGCGCCCAAAAGCTCACCGTCTGCCTCTGCGACAAGCCCGGTTCCCATCGACGGCAGCAACTCAAAAAAGCGGTCAACGAGCTCCGGTGCATCACCGAAGGTCTCCATCCACAGGCGCTTGAGCGAGGGGATATCCTCCTGCCGGTATTCGTTTATATTGATTGCGTAATACATATCATCTTGACCTTACGATGTATTTTATGAGTATCTCCTCGGGCTTATACGACAGCTTGGAGGTGCGCAGAGCAGGGTTGCCCATGTCATCTTCTCGGTTTACATAACGCACATCCGGGTGCTTTGCCATGACCGTGCGGGCCATCTCACGGCAGAGCATTGTGTATGCTCCGTCAATGTCGGTGTAGGCCTTTTCAAAGTGGGTGCAGAAGGTGTCGGAGTTTATGACCTCACCGACGGTGAAGCCGACAAGCCTGCCGTCTGCAATGAGCATACCGCCCTCAAGACCCAGCTCGTCAAAGCTTTCAAAGCCACGGACTATGGCATTGTGCTCAAAGCCTATATCATCGGTAAGCCGGTCTTGCGACTGCCGCATCCATTTATCGAGCATATTGAGGCAATCGGGGAGGCGC
>SAMEA3663054__coassemble_794_pt1 | contig 16633 bp, 16 predicted proteins | sample SAMEA3663054__metabat2_low_PE_021 | metagenome-assembled genome bin SAMEA3663054 (sample SAMEA3663054) | pig gut metagenome | biome: pig gut; feature: pig-associated habitat; material: faeces | place: France | collected 2012
AGGCGCTCCTGGTCGGTGTCCTCGATGCGCAGGATAAACTTGCCCTTGTTGTGGCGGGCGATGAGCCATGTGTACAGCGCCGTTCTTAGGTTGCCCACATGCATATAGCCCGTGGGGCTGGGAGCAAAGCGGGTGCGCACCTCGCCCTTGGGGATGCGTGCCTCCTGCTCGGAAAACCATTTTTCGTCTATCATTTTTACCTCCGTTCAATCCGAAGTCAGCTTAATTATTATACTCCTATATACTATTTTACATTTTCGTTATTGTCAAGTGAGAAGTAAAATGATACAATGCTAGATTAGCATAATAGAATTTCCTGAAAGGCGATAATTAAAATGGAAAATACTACGAAGAAGATAATGCTTTCCGGCATCCAGCCCTCGGGCGACCTGCATTTAGGCAACTACTTAGGTGCGGTGAAGAACTGGAGTGCGCTTGCCGATGAGTTTGATTGCTACTACTTCATGGCCGATCTGCACACGCTTACCGTGCGCCAGAATCCGACGGAGTTCCGCCGCCGTGCGCTCACGCAGCTTGCGCAGTACATCGCCTGCGGTCTCGATCCCGAGAAGAACACACTGTTTTTGCAGAGCCATGTGCACGAGCATGCCGAGCTCGGCTGGATACTCAACTGCTACACCATGTTCGGCGAGCTAAGCCGCATGACGCAGTTTAAGGACAAGTGCGCAAAGAACGCCGACAACATTAACGGCGGCCTGTTCACCTACCCCGCTCTCATGGCGGCGGACATCCTGCTTTATCAGGCGGATTTCGTTCCCGTCGGTGAGGATCAGCGCCAGCACTGCGAGCTGACAAGGGATATCGCCACCCGCTTTAACAACCTCTACGGCGAGACCTTCAAGATCCCCGAGGCGTACATCCCCAAGGTGGGTGCAAGGGTCATGGGTCTTGGCAACCCCTCCTCGAAGATGAGCAAGTCCGACCCCAACGGCTGCGTGTTCCTCTTGGAAAAGCCCGAGGATATCGCACGCAAGTTTAAGCGTGCCGTCACCGACTCCGACACCGAGCACTGCGTGCGCTTTGACCCCGAGAACAAGCCCGGCGTTTCCAACCTCATGAACATTTACGCCGCCGTCACGGGCAAGAGCTTTGACGAAATTGAGAAAGAATTTGACGGTCTCGGCTACGGTGCGTTCAAGCCCGCCGTCGGCGATGCCGTTATCGAGATGCTGCGCCCCATTCGTGAGGAGGCAGAGCACATTCTCACCGACAAGGCGTATCTTGAAAAGGTCTACACCGAGGGCGCTCAGAAGGCAAGCTACATCGCCCGCAAGACCCTGCGCAAGGTTTACAAGAAGATAGGTTTAGTAGAAAAACCTAAATTCTGACGGGTCTGTTTCCGCTCATGCTACGTTGGAGCGCCGGGAAATACGCCATGGTATTCCCTGCACGCCCGGCCTTGCCTGAGCGAAAATATCCGACGGTTTAACTTAGCGGAAATTTTAAAGATATAAATTTTTTCGGAGACAGCTATGGTCGATTACAGCACGGCTGCTTGGATAAAGATAATCCTTGCATTAGTTATTGCATTTGTCATTTCATTTATAGCGACGCCGCTCGTGAAGAACTTTGCGGTCAAGGTCGGAGCTATCGATATTCCCGACAAAAAGCGCCATATCCACAGCCACCCGATACCCCGCATGGGCGGTCTGGCGATATTTATAGGATTTTTAATCTCGGTGCTTTTGTTTGCAAATATAACAACGCAGGTACGAGGCATCTTGGTCGGTGCGATACTCATCGCCGTCGTCGGTGCGATAGACGATGTTCTTAACCTCAACGCATGGCTCAAGTTCGGCGTGCAGATACTCGCCGCCGTCATTGCGGTGCTCTCGGGCATCATCATAAATGTCGTCACCAATCCACTGCATATAACGAGCTCTCAGGCCATCACCATCGGCATACTTTCCGTCCCCGTGACGATACTGTGGATAGTCGGCTGCACAAACTCCGTTAATCTCATCGACGGGCTTGACGGACTTGCCTGCGGCGTTTCCGCCATCGCATCGCTGACTATGCTCGTCGTGTCGATGCTCGTTTCCGACTCCAACAGCAATGTTGCGACGATACTCGCCGCCCTGTGCGGAGGGTGCCTCGGCTTTATCCCGTATAACCTCAATCCGGCGAAAATTTTCATGGGCGACACGGGCGCTCTGCTGTTAGGCTACATTCTCGCAACGGCTTCGGTCATCGGCATGTTCAAGTTCTACGCCATCGTGACCTTTATCCTGCCGGTGCTGGCACTGGCCGTCCCGCTTTCGGACACCATCTGTGCCTTTACCCGCCGCATCCTGCACGGTCAAAGCCCGTTTCACGCCGACAGAAGCCATTTCCACCACAAGCTGCTCGACATGGGTCTGAATCAGAAGCAGGCAGTCGCCGTTTTGTATGCGATATCGGCGATCCTCGGCCTTGCCGCCGTGCTGATAACCTCAAAGGGTCCTGCAAGAAACATCCTCGCCGCCATCGCCTTTGCGATTGCCGTGTGCATCTGGTGGTTCGTGTTCAGGCACAATAAAAACATCCATCTCCACCACGAGCCGGCCGCCCAAGCGCCTGCCGTCGAGAAAACGGAAGATAAGAATGAAGAAAATTAAGGTCATGTCCGTCTTCGGGACAAGACCCGAGGCAATAAAAATGCTCCCGCTCGTGCGGGAGCTGGAAAAGCGTCCGGAGACGGAGAGCGTTGTATGCGTCACCGCCCAGCATCGGCAGTTGCTCGACTGCGTGCTACGCTGTTTTGAGCTTGAGCCGGACTATGACCTTGATATCATGACCGAGGGACAGTCGCTGTATTCTGTCACCGCCAAGGTGCTTACGGGCATGGAGGGCTGCCTTGCGCAGGCAAAGCCCGACCTCGTGCTCGTCCACGGCGACACCGCAACGGCGCTCGCCGCCGCCCTCGCCGCATTTTACGCAAAAATTCCCGTAGGCCATGTCGAAGCCGGTCTGCGGACATATGATCTACAAAGCCCCTTTCCCGAGGAGGCCGACCGCTGCCTGATATCCCGCCTTGCGGCGCTGAACTTTGCGCCCACCGAGGCCAACGCCGAGAACCTGCGGTTTGAGCGTGTCCCGGGCGAAATTTTCGTCACCGGCAACACGGTCATCGATGCGATGAGAATGCCGTCAAAGCGCGCGGCGTTTCGCTCGCCGGAGCTTGCGCAGCTCGATTTTTCACGCAGGATCGTGACCCTCACCTGCCACCGCCGTGAAAACTACGGTGAGCCGATGGAGAGCATTTTCTCCGCCGTGAAAGAGCTTGCCGAGCGGCACGGCGATATTACCGTTATCTACCCCGTGCACAGTGCGCCCGAGGTGCGCAGTACGGCGAAAAGAATTCTCGGCAGCACGCAAAATGTGAAGCTCATCGAGCCGTTGGACGCATTGGATATGCGTCTGCTGCTTTCCAGCAGCTATTTTGTCATGACCGACTCCGGCGGCCTGCAGGAGGAGGCTCCGGCGCTGGGCAAGCCCGTTTTGCTTCTGCGCCGTGAGACCGAGCGCCCCGAAGCGGTCGAGGCGGGCACGGTGAAGCTCACCGGTGTGCGCCGTGACGATATTCTCCGTGACGCAGAGCTTTTGCTCACAGACCCCGCAGCCTACGAGCGCATGGCGAACGCCGTAAACCCCTACGGTGACGGTCACGCCGCCGAGCGAATCGCCGATGCGATAATCGAACACTTCAAAACCATCTGAAAGCCGTCCCAGCAGGACGGCTTGTTGAGTATATTACAAAAGATACATCGCACCCATGATGATGAGCAGATCTTTATCCCCGCTCTCACGGTACATGAGATAGAGGATGAGTATCAAAAGCAGATCCTCCGTCTCGAGCTCGCCTAACTTTTCCGGGATGAGCCGTGCCAGCGAGCCGCCTAAAAGCGGCATTTGGTTCGGCGGCTTTTTCTGCGCAGGTCTCGGCGGCGGGGGCGGCGGTCTGCGATTTTGCTCCTTGGGCTCGGCGACCTTTTCGGGTCTGCCGGAATTTCCGCGGTAGCGGTTATACATTGCCATCGTCATCGCCTCCGAACTGCGCCGCTATTGACGCTATGGACGCAAGCTTTGCTATCTTCATCGCTTTGTCCATCTTGCTGCGCCGCTTTTCCGACAGATACGGGCGCATGGCCTCGAGAAGCTTTTTGTCGTTCGAGGTCTTAGCTTCCGAGCTCTTCATAAGCCCGCTTATTTTTTTAAGAAGTCCTTCATCCGACCCCGTGTCCGGCGCAGGTTCCGGCGGTGCTTCGCCGCCCATGAGCGACTTTGCAATGCCTGCTATCCGCTCCATCTGTCCCGGATCATTCAGCAGCTCATTGAGCTTATCCTCAAACTCGCTCACAGGCAGCGCTCCTTTCACTCCATCGCTTTTTTAAGCTTTTCGGCAAGCCTTTTGCCCTCGTCGGTGCTCAGTACCTGCGAGAGGATATCCTTGAGTGCTGCGGTGTCGCCGCTTTTTGCGGCTCGCTCTAATTTCTCCTGATCTACCATGCGGCTGACCGCCTTACCCTCGGCGGTGTCGGCAAGGCTTTTGAGCCGTTCGCCCTTTCCGCTGCGGCTGAGCTCCTCGCCCAGCCGTTCCAAGTCCTTCATAAGTCATCACCCGGTCTATTATATTCACCTATACTGCGGAGGTTTACAATGAAAATTGCCGTTTTTTCCGACACCCACGGTCTGGCACAGGGCATGATAGATGCCGTGCGGGAGTATCGCCCCGATCAGGTCATCCACCTCGGCGACGGTATGCGTGATGCCGAGCGCCTAATGCGTGAGTTTCCTGAAATACCCGTGTGCACCGTGCCCGGCAACTGCGATTATGACAGCTATGACCCCGAGTACAAGGTCATTGATCTATGCGGCATGAAGGCGTTTTTGACGCACGGCCACCGTTACGCCATCCGCAGCGGCAGGCTCGACACACTCTTGTACGCCGCCGAGTGCAGCGGTGCGCAGATAGTCATGTTCGGTCACACGCACCGTGCCGGCTTTGACAACATCGGCGGCATGTTCGTCCTCAACCCCGGCACCGCCGGTCAAGGCCTCAACCGCACATGGGCAAAGCTCGAACTCGGCCCCACAGGCGAGATACATTGTGAGATATGCAAGATAAAGTAACGCAAAAGCGACCGGAAACCGGTCGCTTTCTTAATTATTCTAATGTTATCTCACTTTCTCCATGTTGCGGGGGCGAACATTATAAGCAGGGGGAATATCTCAAGGCGGCCGAGAATCTTGATCTTGCCCATGCTGTTGATGCACGCAAGCAGTATGCCGGGCTTGAGCTTAATATCCATGAGCGGCTCGTTAAGATGCTTTGTCGCCTCGGTCACGGCAAACTCGAGTGCCTCTGCACCTCCGTCATCGACGAGTACGGCCAAACCATCGCCCCCGCCAACGACTATGTCTGTTACTTCTCCGTCGAATTCGGCAAGTAACAAGTGACAAGTAATAGAAACCGGACAGCACACGCTGTCCGGTTTTAATATACATCGGTGCGGTCAAGACACGGAGATAGACTTATATAAACCCAACCGGGAACGACAAAAAAATATCATACAATAAATGTCTTGACAAATTTCGACATTGGATGCAAAATATTTGAGGAAATTGCCCGGAACGCGCATTTCTCCGTCGAATTATGTCAACAATTTCCCGAGCGGCTCGACAAGATTCGTGCGAAAAAAGTTTCCGAATATGGTAAGTTTATATCGCAAAGGCGGTAGTTTTTGCTCAAAAAATACATGAAAGCCATTTTGGCTGCTTACTGGAGGATAATAACTTATGGAAACCAAAACCCGCGTACTTATCGCAGATACAAACGATGATTTCAGGCGGCTCATGACCGAGGTTCTGAGAAACGAGGAGGATCTTGAGCTTGTGGGCTGCGTCGGTGACGGAGTTGATGCTCTTGCCCTGGTAGCCGAGAACAAGCCCGATGTGATAGTTCTCGACCTTGTTCTGGCAAAGCTTGACGGTATCGAGGTGCTTCGGCGCCTGCACGATGCCTGCCCCGATACCAAAGGTCTTGTTGTGTCCGGCTTTTATAACGATAAGATAGTGAACGAGTGCGCAGCTTTGGGTGCAGCATATTTTGTCACAAAGCCCTGCGACATAGTTACGCTGCTCGACCGTATCCGTCAGATCAGCATCTCAAAGCAGCCGATCACGCAGACAAAGACAAATGATGCTTCTCTTGAGGCGCTTGTCACCGAAATAATCCACGAGATCGGCGTTCCGGCGCACATAAAGGGCTATCAGTATCTGCGTGAGGCGATCATTCTCACCATCAACGACATGGACATCATAAACGCCGTCACAAAGGTGCTGTATCCCGAGGTTGCCAAGAAGTTCAACACAACGCCGTCGAGGGTCGAGCGAGCCATCCGCCATGCGATAGAGGTCGCATGGGACAGGGGCGACATCGAGGTGTTGCAGAAATTCTTCGGCTACACCGTGTCGAACATCAAGGGCAAGCCCACGAATTCCGAGTTCATCGCCATGATCGCCGACTGCCTGAGCCTGAGGCAAAAGCAGGCAGTGAGGTGAGGGAAAGCAAAAATGCACACATTTGCGAAAACGTGTGCATTTTTCATCGGATTTGCAGTTGACAATATCGGGGAAACAGGTGTACGCTCAAAAGAAAGCATTGGAGAGCGCATGATGAGGATAATAAAGAAATGGATAGGACGCAAGCCCGAGACGGCGGGCGAGGTGCGGCTCCTTGAGGTCAGCCAGAGCGAGATGTTCGAGCAGATGTATCCGCTCCTGGGTCAGCTTGCCCTGCACGCAACGAGCGGTCGCGATGTTGACTACCGCCTGTATTTTATCTGCGAGGGCGGGCGCAGGATCCTGCCGGTCGATAGGCCGAGCGTCATGAGCGGCGCATTTAATAACGGGGTCAATCCCCTTGTTGACTGCGAGATCGTCACGGCGGAAAACATCGCCGAGTTAGTCGATACCGCAGCACTGCTCCCGGCAGTTGAAGCAAGCGCATATTTGTTCAAATAACAAGGAAAAGCCTCCGGAGAACCGGAGGCTTTCGGTTTTATTTCGATTTTATCGAGACGGTGTTGCTGAAGTCGGAGGCTATATTCTGGCGCTCATAGTAAATGACGGACTTTATCTTGTAATAGTAGGTCACGCCGGCGGTCGTTGCCTTGTTGGTGTAGCTCGTCTTTGTCGTACAGTCGTAGTACTTGAAGTTCTTGCCGTCTGTCGAACGATAGATCCAGTACTTTTCGCCGAGAATGGGAGCTTTCCAGCTCAAATGCGGCTTGCCGTTAACGAGTTTGACACTGATATCGGTCGAGTCAGGCGTGACTCTGGCGGATACCGTTTTGCTGAACACGGAGTTTGCGTTGGAGTTTGAGGCGCATATGGCTTTGATCTTGTAATAGTAGGTCACGCCGAGCTTGGTACCGCTATCCTCGTAACAGCCGTTTTCAGAGTAATCGTAGTACTTGAAGTTCTTGCCGTCTGTCGAACGATAGATCCAGTACTTATCCGCGTCACCGCCGCCGCCTTGCCAAACGAGCCGAATGCAGCCGTACTGGCTCCATGCGTTGGGATAGGGTGCACCGAGCGAGGTCAGAAGGTTTTTGCTGTTGCTGTACGCCGAGGCGACATTCTTGCCGCTGACGACCGCAACTGCTTTGACCTTGTAGTAGTACTTCGTGCCGTTCTCTGCACCGGTGTTGGTGTAGCTGAGCTTGGTTGTGCTGTCGTAGTAATTATAGCTCTCGCCGTCGGTGGAGCGATAGATCCAGTACTTCGATGCGCCGTTGACGGCTTTCCATTTGAGCTGCGGCTTGCCGTTTGTGCGGTAGATGCTGATGCCCGGGGCCGCCGGACGGCACTGAATGCTCTTGACGGCGGTGGTATTCAGAACTTTGTCGTTGTTATCCTTGTCTATCGCCTTGACCATGTAGTAATAGGTCGTGCCGATGGTGGTTGCTTTGTTTGTATAGCTCGTCTTGGTGGTGCTGTCGTAGTACTTGAAGTTCTTGCCGTCGGTCGAGCGATATATCCAATACTTGTCCGCACCGTCGACCGCTCTCCAGCCGAGCTTGGGCTTGCCCGCTGCGGTAGTGATGGTAAAGGTACGCACATCCTCGTATGCGCAGTTGTAGTGGAATTTCACACCGTGGAACTGATACCATGTGTCCAGGTCGATATCGATCGCATTCCACTGATCGGAGGTTCCGGCATAGTAAATGTCGGTCGGGAAGCACTTGAAAAACGCATTCTCCTCGATCGTTTTCAGGCTCAGGGGGAGCCTGATGCTCTTGAACGAGGAGCAGAACTCAAATGCGTAGGAGCGTATGGCCTTGACGGTGCTGGGCACGGTCAGGGTCTTGAGACTGTAGCACCGTGAAAATACGCCGGTGTTCAGATTCGGGATGGGGCAGTTGAGTGTAACGCTTTCGAGACCCTCGCAGTTGGCGAAAACACTGCTGCCAAGACTTGTGACGCTTTCGGGAATGGTTATGCTCTTGAGACTGCGGCACTCGGCGAAGGCTTCGTATGAGATGGTCTTTACGCCGTAGGGCAGCGTGATGTCCGAAAGTGCGAAGCAGGCTCTGAAAGCACCCATGCCGATGGTCCTGAGGCTCTTGGGCAGGGAGACACCGACAAGCTTGAGGCAGCGGTCAAACGCATGGTCGCCGAGCGTTTCTACGCCCTCGGGAACAACAACGCTTTCAAGTGCGACGCAGCTGGAAAACGAGTATTTGCCGATGACCTTGACGCTTGCCGGAATGGACACGGCGGTCGCATTGACGCAGTCTTGGAACGCCATGCTGCCTATCTTGGTAACACCGTTTTCGACGATTATCGAGGTGATATTTTGGGCGTACTTGTACCAAGGTATCCCGGATTTGCCCTCGTAATCGGTCATCTCTCCGGTGCCGGAGACGGTGAGTGTGCCGTCAGTGAGCTTCCATGTCAGATTCTTGCCGCAGCTGCCGCTGAGAGCTTCGCCGTCGGCGAGGGCCGCCGCAGGAACAAGTGACACGAGCATGCACAGCACGAGTGCGATGCTGAGTATTCGCTTTTTCATGTTAACTTAACCTCCTATTAATAAGTTGTTAACTAATTGTTTTTAATTTTTAGCGCCGTTTGGTATATGCTAAGTTCGAGTAATTCTATGAAAGCAGCAGGACTGATAATGGACGGAAGGTACTATTCATACAGGTACAATGCATGGTTCGACTCGATCGTCTCGCAGGCAAAGCTACTGTGCGAGCATGAAGGACTGTTCCCTGCAATGTATTATGACTTTTTGTATAGGGACGACGAACGCACGGCAATAGCCTTCGCCGATTGTCCCGAAGGCTTCGGCTCATGCTTTGAAGACGCCGTGCGGCTCATAAAGAGCATGGGCAGGGCAAAGCTCGTGCCTGCTTATCAGCCGTGCTCACCCGGCTGCACAGTCAGCTGCGAGGACGGTGCGATCTTCATAGACGGCACCGAATACAGTGAAGCCGAATGCGTAGGATATCTGAAAACGCTTGAAAGCGAATATGTGCTGACGGAATATTTTGACGACCCCGCTGACGGAACGGTAAATGTGCTCATACTCAGCCGACCCGGGGAAAGCGGCATGATCTGCGAGCCCTGCGGCGCATTCGTATCCGCAGGAGACGGCTTTGAGCCGTTGAGCGAGGGCAAACACGCCGACCTTATCCTGACGGCAAAAAGCGTCGCCGCCTACCTTGCGTTTTTCGAATTTTTGCAGTTTAAGTTCGTCCCCTGCGGCGAGGGATATAAGCTCATCGACGTCTCGACCAGACTTACGCTCCCCGAGGGATATGACCCGGGCGAGGCGCTTACGCAGTTTGTCGCCGACTGGGACGAAAGGCTTGCTCACCCCGATGCCGAGTATGCCGAAAACGAGCGCCGTGAGCGGGAGTTCAACGAAAAGTGGACGAAGATCACGGGGATCGAGCACCGCAGCGGAATGCGGCCGTACATGGCAAGCATGTGGGACGCAGAGCTGCGAGCCGACATGGCCGACGAAAGCATCACCGATGCCGAACGCAGGTGGGCGTATGAGCGGGGCTTTTTCGGCTATCGCATAAAGGAGCTGGGACTCACCGAGGAAAATTACCGGCGCTATGTCTCCGATTACGACTATTTCTGGGTCAACAGAATAAATCCGGGCTATCAGCTGTGGATAGCAGACAAGCTTGCAAGCCGCTTTGCACTCGGCCGCTTCAAAAGCGTGCTCCCCGAGCACTATTATACAATAGCGCGAGTAAACGGAGCAAGCAGGATTTTGCCGCTTCCGGAGCTCCCCGAGGGCTTTGGACTGACTTACGATTCGCTTTTTGCGCTGCTCAGAGAGAAAAAGCTTTTGGCGGTCAAGCGCACCTACGGCTCGCACGGTCAGGGCTTTAATAAGCTTGAGTACCGTGACGGCGAGTACATTCTCAACGGCGAGGCGATCCGGGCGGATAAAATGATCACGGAGCTGTTTTCCGCCGAGGGTGTGTATCTTGTCACGGAGTATGTGGTGATGCACGAGTGGTTCAGAAGCTTTTATCCGGAAGCGCTCAACACGGTGCGTATAAACTGCTTCTGCCGCACGAACGAACAGCCGCAGATAGGCGCCTGCTTTATGAAGCTCGGCCACTCCGGCGGCGGTTACACCGACAATATAAACACTGCTGCAGGCGGCATAATAATTAGCCTTGACAAGTCCGACGGCAGAATAATCGAGCCGGAATTCAAAAGCGGAGATCACTACACGCCCTGCCCCGTGCACCCGGATACGGGCGTTGCCATAGAGGGCAATGTGCCTCATTGGGATATGATAATCGACGGCGTGAAGGCCGTGTGCCGCAGGATGCCGCAGCTTCAGTATTTCGGGTTTGACATTGCCGTCACGCCGACGGGATATAAGATAATCGAGGTCAATGTGTTCCCCGACTACACGAAGTATATTCTGCGTGACGAAAAAACGCAGGAGTTTCTGGCCGAAAAGGTGCGCCAGAAGTACGAAAGCCTGCGCATCGACCTGCCCGAACGCTACCGCACGCAGACCGACGGTGCGGACTTACAGTATAAATTCAAGTTCAGCATCGTTGCTCCCGACGAGCCCACGGCGAAGTCATTTATCAGGCAGACGATGGGCTTTAAGGAGAATGTCCAGCTCATCGTGACCGGCGAGTGCGGGAAATTGAGAGCCGACTACCCCAAAAATGTCGTCCGGGCCGCAGATCGAAGCTCCGCCCTGAGCATTGCCGAGGGCAAGTATATTCTCTTTGCCAAGACAGGCGACACATGGACGCAGAGCTCCCTTGTCAAGGTCTGGGATCTGTTCGAGACCGTGTGCGGCAGAACCGATGTCCTTGCCTGCCGCCAGAGGTGGACGGGCGGCAGGACAGGCTGGATCAAGTTGGATTATAAGTTTTCAAACGGCAGCGGAGCGGTCGGCATAGACGAGCGTCCCGACTGCATCCAGACGAGCCTGTGCTCTGCGTTTTTGCGGACGGATGCCGCAAAAAAATGCGGCTTTGACGAGTCGGAACCCGTTCTCGGCGACTTTTTGCTTGTCAATGAGCTTGTACTGCGAAAGGGAGCCATCGGGCTTTGCACCGAAGCGGTCTGCACAAGACGCTTTGAAAATGCGCCCAAGGGCGAGACGGACCCCGCCGCATTTTCCGAGCAGTGCTGCAGGAGTATATTTGCATTGTCCGAGCGGATACACGGCAAGGTCGTGCGCTATGCGCAGTACCTTGCGGCGGACGAGCTTTGGGAGTTTGCCGTTTCCGGCAATGCGCAGCCCTGCGGCTGGGTCGCCGAGCTGCTTCGGCGCATTGACGCCCACGTGATCGCCACGACAAAAAACTGCTCGCTCGGCACAAAGGGCGTGCTGCTCAGGATGCGGGACGGGAAGCGCTTTGACGAGACCCTGTGCATCGACGGCGGTGATGTTTTTGCCGAGGACGAAAATCTCGGTATGCTCAATACTGCGGGTGCGCTGACGGTGTATTCCGTCGAGACCGGCAGCCAATATCGCATCACCGGCAGAGTGCTGCTTCCCGGCTTTGTCACTGCGCCGGAAATGTACCTTGCCGATGCCGAAAGCGGTGAAGGGCTTGTGTGGATTGAGCTTACGGCGGCTCCGGAGGATAAGTACCGCTGCCTTGGCAGCGAATACAGCTACATTCCGTATAACTTTGAGCTTGCAGTCGCAGAAAGTCTGCTTGCCTCAAGAAACCGCTTTATGCTTGCGACCGATACCGAGCCTGTGAAGCTGTCCGTCAACTTCCTGAAGGGCAGCGAGCTTGCCGCAATGCGCAGCAACGGTGAGCTGTGCGTCAAAAAAAGGGACTCCTCAACATACTGAAAAGGTCAAAGTGAGTCGCAAATGCGGCAGACTCGGCGGTGTTCCGGCACATTTTATCCGGCTTATAATTGAAAAAGCCTGTATGTCCTATTTGAACTGCCCCAGATTGTACGGACAGCACAAAAAACCACCCTATGCAGTACTTTCATTTTCCTACATAGGGGGTGTTTTGTCTATTGTCCGTTTTTACTGGGGCAGTTCAATTTGGGACATACAGGCTTTTCGCATCAGAACATATCGATTATCTCAATTTTATAAATGTCCTCGAACAGCACCTTTTCGCCGTCGAGCTTGAGGTACTTAAACGGGATGCTTATCTCCGTCACCGTGCCCTCGCCGACAATGTCGTGGAACGCACGGTAATACTCCATGCGCACCCGCATGCCGCGGCCGAGTGCGCACAGCACACGGGAGTTTTGCTCTATCGCCTCGTCGGAAATGTCGTGCTTTTCGACCCGCAGGTGCCGCTCCTCACGGTCACGCAGCGCCTCGCTCAAGCCCTTCATTGCATCAAAGGCCATGAACTGCTTAGCCCTTTCCTGTCTCGTCATAGCCTGCTCTGTGCCCTCCTATCATTCCGTTGCGCTCACGCTGTGTCGCCCCGGGCATGAAATTTATGCCCCGCAGCACGGCGTTTTTGCCGTATTTGTCCATGATGCCGAGCACCGCCTTCTCCCGTGCCTTTTCGCTCTCGACCGCTTCGAGGTCGGTGAAAAAGTCGTAGCCCTCGCACAGCTCGTCGCAGATGTTGCCGAAGCTTATCGACAGCTTGCGGATGGGCGTGTCACGGTCGGCAATGCGGTCAAAAAGCTCCAGCGCATGGGGCGCTATGAGCGAGTTTACCGCCGTTGCGCTCATCAGGCGCACCTGCCCGTGGGCGCTCGGCAGCGTGTCACGGCTGTAGCCCACGCCTATCCACACGCTGCGGCAGATGACCCCTTGGCGCATCATGTTCTGACAGCCGTGCAGCACCATCTCGCTGAGCACCGTGCGTGCCTCGGCAAAGCCGTAGTCGCAGGGCAGTATCTGAGAGCTTGACAGCGAGCGGGTCTTGGGCTGATAGCTTTTAATATCCTCCATCAGGCAGCTTTCCCGACCCCATGCGTGGTCTATGAGCAGCTCGGCGTTCACGCCGAAGGCCTTGTACACAAGCTCCTGCGGGCACTCGGCAAGGCTGCGCATCGTCGTCACGCCGAAGCGCTCCAATCTGCGTGCCGTGCCGACGGATATCTGCCAGAAATCCGTTATCGGCCGGTGATCCCACAGCGTTTTCTTGAATGTCTCCTCGTCGAGATAACCCATGTGCTCCTTTGAGTGCTTTGCAGTGATATCAAGGGCGATCTTGGCGAGAAAAAGGTTCGTGCCTATGCCTGCGGTCGACGGGATGTGCAGCTTCTGCGCTATCTCGTCCATGAGCTTTTTGGCAAGCGCTTTTGCGTCCGTGCCGTAGGTCTTGAGGTAGTCCGTTGCGTCGATGAACGCCTCGTCGATGGAGTAGACATGGATATCCTCCGGCGCAAAATAGTCAAGGTAGATCGAATAAATGTCGGCGGCATACTCGATGTAAAGCTGCATCCTCGGCGGCGCCGCCTCGTATTCTATCGTTTTCGGTATCTCGTAGAGCCTGCATCGGTTGCGCACGCCCTGCGCCTTGAGCTTCGGCGATATCGCAAGGCATATCGTGCCGCTGCCACGGCTGAGATCGGCAACGACAAGGTTCGTCTCAAATGGGTTGAGCCCTCTTTCCGCACACTCGACCGAAGCGTAAAAGCACTTCATGTCGATGCAGAAATATGTCCTTTGCTTCGGCATAATGCACCTCAATACAAGTCCTTGAGCACCTTCACCGCCACGCCCTGTATGACGCAGTCACGGACGATGATATCGTCATAGCTCGGGTTTTCCGGATGCAGATACACGCAGTCGGCCTGCGGACGGAAGCGCTTGAGCGTCGCCTCGTCGTCAACGAGCGCAACGACTATCTGATTGTACACAGCCGTCGGCTGCTGCCGCACGACGACAAGGTCGCCGTCGTCTATCCCGGCGTTTATCATCGAGTCGCCCTTGGCACGCAGCAGAAAAAATTCACCGTGGCCGAAAAGGGAGAGCGGGAGCTTGACATACTCCTCAATGTTTTCCTCGGCAAGCTTCGGGATGCCGCAGGAAACGGCGCCGAGAACCGGCGCACGGAAGCAGCCGTCGTTTTGCATCTGTCGGGTCGCGGCGCTTCGGCAGCCGCCCATTTGCAGCATGTCCCGCTGCTTCATGAGATTCAGATACTTTGACACCGTCGACTTTGAAAGTCCCACTCCGGCGGCCATCTCCCGCACGGTGGGCGATACTCCGTTTGCCTCGGCGTAGTCGTTTATGAAATTTTCAAGCAGCGTGAAGTTTTCCTCATTCAGACGGCGCATATCGGCAGCTCCTTTCTATCTCGGACAAATGTCCACGATAGAATCATACCACCGATATGCGCCGAAGTCAAGCCCTACAGCTCGGAAATGAAACCCATTGCGTAGGCCGCAAAGCTTTTTGCGGCGGGGGAGATGACCTCCCGGGCGGGGGGTATGACGCAGATATCCACATTTTCCGGCGGGTCGAGCGGCACATACGCAACGCCGCCCCGAAGCTCGTCTGCGATAACGGAGTTTACGAGCGCAACGCCCAAGCCTGCCTTGACCATGCCGCAGGCGATGATGCTGTCGGGCGTGGAAAAGCTCAGCTTCGGAACGATACCTCGGGAGCGGAAGCGCAGGGTGTTGTCCGTTTGCAGCCCCGTGTGTATCTCAATATACGGCTCACGCTCGAATATCGTGGCGGGCACACTTTTTGCCTGCGCAAGGGTGCGCTCGGCTTCACGCACGGCGCAGCGCTCATCCTGTCAAGCTTATTTATTCCGCACTTTTTCTCCACGCACCAAACAGCACACAGGCAGCATCATAAAACAAACAGGCAGCACCGGTGATGCTGCCTGTTTGTCTTATGTAGGTTTATTTCTCCTGGCGGAGCTTGCGGATCTGAATTTTCTGCTGCCGCTCGGCGATGAACTCCGGCAGCACCTTTTTGCGGAGCGGGTACTCGATGCTCTCGACATTCGTGCGCTTTCTCAGATGGATAGCCTCGAACTTGCACCTTGTGGTGCAGATGCCGCAGCCGAGGCACTTGTTCGGGTCAACGACCGAAGCTCCGCAGCCTAAGCAGCGTGCGGTCTCCTTTTTGAGCTGCTCCTCGGTGAAGGTCTGGCGGTTATCCTTGAAGCTTGCGACATCGACGGTGTGCGGCACCTGTCTGGGCGTGCTGTCGTAATCGGCCTTGATGCCGTCAAAGTCGAGGTTATCCTTATCAAGCGAGCGGTACTCGAGCCTGTCTCTGCCGATGGTGAGGCTCTGCCCCTCCTGCACATAGCGGTGGAGCGAGATCGCACCCTGCTTGCCTGCGGCTATCGCATCAATGGCAAATTTCGGGCCTGTGTATATATCGCCGCCGACAAAAATGTCGGACTGCTTAGTCTGATAGGTCATGCCGTCTGCCACGGCGTAGCCCTTGGCGTTTTTCTCGAGCGCACCGATATCGAGCTTGCCCCAATCGGCGGTCTGGCCGATGGCGGCGATGACGGCATTGCACTTTACCGTGCCCTTGTCGCATACAAGCTCCGTGACCTTGCCCTTTGCACCCTTGAGCTCAACAGGCTTGTGCTCGAAGATAAACTTCACGCCCTCGGCCTTGGCCTCCTCGACCTCGGCGGGGTCGGCGGGCATATCCTTTTCCTTTCTGCGGTATACGACCGTGGTGTCGGCGCCGAGACGCACCGCCGTGCGGGCGACATCCATTGCGACATTGCCGCCGCCGATGACGACGACCTTTTTGCCGAGCTTGAGCTCCTGCTCGTCGTTGACGGCACGCAAAAAGTCGATGCCGCCGTAAACGCCCGAAAGCTCCTCACCCGGGATGCCTAACTTTGCCGACTTCTGTGCGCCGATGCCGAGGTAGAACGCCTCAAAGCCCTGCTTGCGCAGCTCGTCGATGGTGATATCCTTGCCGACCTCAACGCCGCACTTAAACTCAACGCCCAGCTCACGCAGGACATCGATCTCGGCGTCGATGACATTTCTTTCGAGCCTGAATGCCGGAATGCCGTAGCGCAGCATGCCGCCGGGCTGTGCGTTTTTGTCAAACACCGTGACCTTGTAGTCGTCGCAGGCAAGGTAGTATGCGCAGCTCAAGCCCGCAGGGCCTGCGCCGATGACAGCGACCTTGTGGCCG
>SAMEA3663054__coassemble_860_pt1 | contig 14520 bp, 15 predicted proteins | sample SAMEA3663054__metabat2_low_PE_021 | metagenome-assembled genome bin SAMEA3663054 (sample SAMEA3663054) | pig gut metagenome | biome: pig gut; feature: pig-associated habitat; material: faeces | place: France | collected 2012
TTGAAGCGTGCAAAAAAGTCGCAAGACTTTTTTGACACGCTGAAAAACCGCCGGTTATCCGGCGGTTTTAGTCTTTTTTGAACGCAAAGAGTTTTTGCCCAAAGTAGTTTAGAACGGTGAAGATGACCATTCCGGCGAGCATTGCAATGTTCTCCTGCGCAGTCACCGAGGCACTCGCCAGAAGCTGCGTAATCAGCGGCTTTGCGACCGAGTATGCGGCAAAATAGCACACTGATATGTTTATCACGAAGCGCACTATATATTTTGCGCTGCGCTCGGTACGCCGGAAGGTGAAGTACTTATTCAGGAAGTAGCTCAAAATGCTGCCGAAAAAGTAGTTTGACGCAGAGGACAGCCAGTAGCTTAAGTGCAGGCAGTTGTAGAATATGAACATTATACCTGCGCCGAACAGCGTGTTCACTGCGCCCACGAGCACAAAGCGCACGACTGTGCTGTCAAATAATTTCTTCATCATAGACCTTTATATCTCCGATGCTCTCGCATTTTGCGCACACGGCGATATGGTAGCCGTCGTGCTCAAGCTGCAAAGTTGAGTATTCGCCGATGCGCCTTGCTGCTTCAAACGAGGGAAGCGGCGTTTTGAAGCCCATGCCGGAGGCCTTTATGTAGCTTTCCTTGACGACCCAAATGCGGCAGAACTCCACATCGGGCGCATCGCTTGCGGCAAGACGCTCATTTTCATCTGCGGTGAAAAATCGCTTTGCCAGCCGAGCGGTGTTTTCCCGTGGATACTCGATATCCACGCCTATCTCGCAGTCGGAAACTGCACACACGGCGTATTTGCCGCTGTGCGACAGAGAAAAGTGTGCTCCACCGTCAATGTACGGCTTGCCGTTATCGCCCAAGGCATATTCGACCGGTGCGCCTAGTGCACGATACAGCAGAAGCTCCACACCCAATGAGCAGCGGCACTTTTCGTCGTCCGGACAGCGCAGCGCCTTCTGACGGCGATAGTCGGACACCTCGGTCAGCGCACGCTCGATATCGAGCGCACTCACATCGGCAATATAAAGACTTACCATCACGCTCTCATCGCATCGAGCGTTTTCTGGAACAGCGTGTCCAGATCCCAGCCGCACATCTCGGCGCCGCGGATGATGACATCACGGGAGCAGCCGGCAGCAAACTTCTTGTCCTTGAACTTTTTCTTTATTGACTTGACCTCCATGTCGGAGATGCCGTTCGGGCGCATGAGCGCAACAGCGCCGATAAGCCCCGTAAGCTCGTCCGTTGCGTACAGCACCTTTTCCATGAAAAGCTCCGGCTCAACATCGATGCAGATGCCGTAGCCGTGGCTGATAACGGCGTGGATTACCGATTCGTCTATGTCCAGCTCGTGCAGCATCTCGTTAGCCTTGACGCAGTGCTGCTCGGGATACAGCTCAAAGTCTATGTCGTGAAGCATGCCGACAGCTGCCCAGAACTCGACACGCTCGGGGTCAAATTCCCTGGCGAGCTCGCCCATGACCTTGGAAACGGTCTCGGCGTGCTGAAGATGGAAAGCGTCCTTGTTGAAGCGGCCGACAAGCGCTCTGGCCTGCTCAACGGTGGGAATGTAACTCATAAATACCACTCCTTACAGCAATGATATCTGATGATACAACATTCGACATTGAAAATCAAGAAAAACAGCGTCGTTGACGCTGCTTTTCATGGCGTGATGACCTGTGTTCCGGGGATGGCGGTAGCCTGCGGCTGAGCGGGGCTTGTGTCCGGCCGTGCAGTGTTCTCCGCACTGTCTTTTACCGCATCGCCGACATCGTCTGCACCGTCTTTTACCGCATCGCCGACATCGTCTGCCGCGTCCTTGATATCGTCGCCGATATCGCTGTCATGGGGGTTGTCGGTCACAACGCCGCCGTGGTTGTCGTTTACATTGCCTCCGTCGGTGCAGGCGCAGACCGCCGTGCACAGCATGGCAAGCGCAAGTATGAGAAGAATGGCTTTTTTCATAGAAGAACCTCCAAATCCAAATTATATTCGCAGGTAGTTTCTGCGAAAAAGCAAAATTATATTCACATTGAACACATTGAAAATTTTCGTACGGCATGGTATATTGTGAAGCATGGAAGATTTGAGAAAAAACGATATATTTGAGGCCGAGATAGTCGGCTACTCCTCCGACGGCAGCGGTGTGAGCCGCATAAACGGCAGGGCGGTATTCGTCCCACGCACGATCGTGGGCGAGGTGTGGCAGGGGAAGATACTCAAGGTCACGAGCTCCGCCGTGTGGGGGAAAGCGATAGAGCCTGTGCACCTGTCGCCCGAGCGGCGCACGCCCGACTGCGAATATTGTGTTCGCTGCGGCGGCTGCACCCTGCGGCACATGAGCTATGACGAGGAGCTGCGCTTTAAGTTAGGCAGGTTAAACGATGCGCTGACGCATATAGGCCGGCAGACCGTGCAGGCAGAGGAAATCATCGGCAGCGACCGCCGGGAGCGCTACCGCAACAAGGGTATTTACACCGTGCGCAGAGTCGCAGGTGAGCTCAAAAGCGGATTTTTTGCGCCCCGCACGCATGAGCTCGTGCCGGTCGAGCGCTGCCTTCTGCAAAACGAGGCAGCCGACAGGGTGACGGCGGCGGTGCTGGAGTTTATGCGCAAAAGCGGTATTGACGCTTATGACGAAAAGTCCCGCAAGGGCAGCGTACGCCATGTCTTTGTGCGCACGGCGGTAAACACCGCCGACTGCGTTGCCTGCATCGTCACCGCCAGAGGCTTCGGCGACAAGACCACGGCGCTGACAGACTACCTGCGCAGCGCTTGCCCCGAGCTCACGGGCATAGTTTTGAATGTCAACAAGACCCCGGGCAACACCGTGCTTGCCGGTGATTTTTACACGCTTTGGGGCAGGGACACCGTCTGCGACAGTCTCGGCGGCGTGGAGTACGAGATATCCCCGCAGGCATTTTATCAGATAAATCCGCCGCAGGCAGAAAAGCTGTATAACAGGGCGGTCGAATACGCCGGATGCACGGAAAATTCGACGGTGCTCGACCTGTACTGCGGCGCAGGCACGATAAGCCTGTTTTTGGCAAAAAAGCGGGGAGAGTGATAGGTGCGGAGATAATTCCCGAGGCCATCGAGAACGCAAAGCGCAACGCCCGCCGCAACGACATCGAAAATGCCGAGTTTATCTGCGCAGATGCGGCCGAGGCGGCGGAAATGTTCCTGAGAGACGGCATCCGCCCCGAGACCGTGGTCGTCGACCCGCCGAGAAAGGGCATGGACGAGGAAGCGATACGCACCGTGTGCAAAATGCGCCCCGACAGGGTCGTGTACGTTTCCTGCAACCCCTCGACCCTTGCCCGGGACATTCTGATTTTCAACGCCCACGGCTACACCCTCACCGCCGCCACGGCACTGGACATGTTCCCGAGAACGAGCCATGTGGAGACCGTAGTATTGATGTCAAGAGTAAGCAAATAAAGGGCCTTGTGGAACTTAGATTAAAGAAAGATGTTGCAAAGGGTAAAGAGAAAAAAGCTATTGCAGAATCTATAAAAAGGCAGAAGAATCTGTGGAAGCAATGAAGATTGCCCGCAAGAGTATGCTCAAATACAACAGTTCCTTTGCTGAAGGATTACAAGCGAAGCAGTGATCGCTGATTAAGATAATTTTAGTTAAATAGTGGAAACTGAGGTGAGAGTATGGCAAAAAAGAATAAAGGTTGGGATTATCTTAACTCTGATGATGTAAACAGTATGTCTGATGGCAGCAAGGATGATTGGGGTTATACTGATTCTGATGGCAGCGGCTCTTTCTACGGCGGTGATGGAAGTTGGGGTTATAAAAATTCAGACGGAAGTGGCTCATATCATGGTTCTGATGGAAGCTGGGGATACAAAAACACAGATGGAAGCGGATCGTTTTATGATGCCGATGGAAGCTGGGGTTATAGAAATTCAGATGGAAGTGTTTCCTATCACGGGACTGATGGAAGTTGGGGTTATAAAAACGCTGATGGAAGTGGTTCTTTTTATGGTGGAACCGGAAACGATGATTCTGAATACAACGATGACGAAGATGATGACGATTCTAGTGGTAGCAGTTTAGGTGATGCACTCGGTACAATAATTGGTGCAGGAATTGTTGGAGTTATGGCGGCTGGTGCAAGAGCTGCGGCTGAAGAACGAGAGCGAGAAGCACAACGTGAGGCAGAACGGCGAGAAAAGGCGCGTATCAACAGTGAGAAAAGGCGTGCCTGGAGAAAAAAGCATAGAAAAGTTATTGCTATCACAATCGTAATTGCCATTATTATCGTGCTTTCATTGATAGGATATTATGAAATTCAAAAACTGATTCCGATGGGTTATTCGAGTGATTCTTTAGAAGGACTTAAATACACAGAGGTAGTTCAGATGTTGAAAGAATCCGGTTTCTCAAATGTGCATACAAAAGAAATATCGGATTTGACCATATCCAGAGATCACGAGGAAAATCTTGTTACAGAAGTGAAACTCATGTTTGGCGATTCTTTTGATGAAGATACAAGATATCCATCAAATTTATGGATTACGGTGGTATATCATACGGTGGAATTATATGCTCCTCCACTGACATCTAAAGAGGCAAAAGGCATGAATTACCTTGATGTTATAGATGAATTTGAAAATGCCGGATTCGTCAATGTTACCACGGTTGTGGAATACGACATTGTTACAGGATGGCTGACAGATGATGGCGAAGTAAAATCGGTAACCTTCAACGGAGAGAAAAAATTCGATTCTTATGATGAATATAGATTGGATGCCGAAGTTGTTGTTACATATCACACATTGAAAAAGAACAAACCAAAATAGCTGTTGAAGAAGATAATATTTCAGTTTGTTCTCTCAATCAGGAGTGAAGAAATTATGGCTTCTTGACTTGTTTCCAAGAACTATTTATGTTAGCTGGGACAAGAGTGGTCAGTCGATTTGTTTCCGAGAACGAACAAGGGCAATCTGATATCAATACTATTTCCTCGACCCATGTGGAGACGGTAGTTCTGTTGTCTCGAGCCTGAGTTGAGACTACAGGACTATTGTCAGAGCAACAAGCCTAAATTTTGTGCGTCATAGATAGCAACTGAAGAAAGGATACAATTTAATTATGATTATCATGAAAAATAAATTGAAGATTGCGGTAGTTCAGGCTGCTCCTATTATGTTTGATAAGGAAAAATGCAAAGAGAAAGCGATTCGTATTATCAAAGAGTGCGCTGAACATGGGGCTGAATTTGTCGTGTTTCCGGAGTTGTTTATTCCCGGTTATCCTTATGGCATGACATATGGTTTTACTGTCGGTAGTCGAAATCCTGATGGGCGAAAAGACTGGAAATGCTATTATGACAACTCAATTCTTTCCAATGGCTCTGAAATGAGAGAAATAATTGAAACAGCCAAAGCAAGTAATGTGTATGTAAGCATTGGATATTCTGAGGTTGATTCCGTAACCGCAACCTTATACAACTCCAACATGATGATCTCACCTGAAGGTAAAACATATAATCACAGAAAACTCAAACCTACAGGTAGTGAGCGTGTTGTCTGGGGCGATGCTGATAAGGAATTCTTCCCTGTTATGAATACACCGTGGGGGCCTGTCGGAAATCTGATCTGTTGGGAAAGCTATATGCCGTTGGCGCGTGTAGCTCTTTATCAGAAGGGGGTTACAATCTACATTTCTCCAAACACGAATGATAATGTGGAGTGGCAGAATACGATTCGTCATATTGCTATCGAAGGGCATTGTTATTTTGTGAATTGCGATATGTATTTTACCAAACAGATGTATCCGTCAACCTTTAGCGCGGCTCATGAGATTGATAAGCTCTCCGATATCGTATGTCGAGGCGGCAGCTGCATCATAGACCCATATGGTCATGATGTTACGGAAACCATTTGGGATAAGGAAGGCATTATCTATGCTGAGCTGGACATGCAGAAGGTGCCAGCTAGTAGAATGGAGCACGATGTTTGTGGACATTATGCCCGACCGGATGTATTAACGCTTCAGGTAAGGGACGAATAACAGAATTTAGTTTGATCGCGCAATCAAAAACAAGATTTTCATTGTATACCTAAGCGATATGTTCCCGTGTACTGTGGGGGTAGATTTGTTCCCGTGTTGTATGGACATTCACGGCATTGCCTCAACCCATATGGAGACAGTTGTACAACTGCTGATTTTGAGGAGCTTTGATGAAAAGAATTAAAATTACGGTCATGAGGATGGCGTGCTACACCGACCTCATGGAAAAATACGAAAATCCCATTGAGCATGCCTGCACCATGAAACTCGGGCAGGTGTTTATTGCCGAGGGCTGGCAGAAGCCGCAGGGCTTTTGCGACAGCGCATGGGACAGCGTTTCACCCTTCGTCATGACCCTTGCCCACGGCGGAGGGGATTTTTACGACGGCTGGATGAAGAACAGAAAATCGGCAATGATATCCTGCAACGACGGCTTCAGACCCGTCAGCTTTTTGATAGAGGCACTCGACGAGGACACTTAAAAACAAAATGAAGCAAAAAACTCCCGATATCTTAATATCCGCCGGCGGAGTTGCCGTGCTGGCGGCGATATTTGCGCTGTGGTGCGGTGGAGTGCGCTATTCGGCGGCAGGCATGACGGCGGCGGTCATAAGCGCCGTTTTGTTTACGCTCGTGTGCCTGCGATTTGTGCCCAAGTGGGTGGATGCATGGCGTGACGGCGAGCCGGACGCTCCGGGCCTTGACGGCGAGCCACGGCATATCTGTGTTCAGATATTCACGGCGGTACTGCTGTGGGATGTGCTCATCATAGTTATCGTCTACATCCTGCGCCGTATCTTCGGCTGCACCGACGGCTTTTTTGACGCACTCGATTTCTGGACATGCACCGACAGCGGGCATTACCTCGATATCGCCCGTGACTGGTACCTGTCAGAGGGCAGCGTCGACAGGCTCGTGCAGCTCGTTTTCCTGCCGGGCTATCCCATCGCTGTGCGGCTCGTCACGGCGGTGACAGGCGACGGGCTTATCGCCGGACTTATCGTGTCGGCGCTGTGCTTTGCCGGAGCGAATGTCATGCTTTATAAGCTCGTTTCGCTCGACTGCGGGCACGAGACGGCGCTGAGGGCGGTCAAATTTCTGAGCCTTTCTCCGGCGGTGTTCTTCTTTGCCGCACCCATGAGCGAGAGCCTGTTTTTGCTGTGTACGCTCGGCTGCATGTACCTCGTGCGGCGGGGCAAAATGCTGCCTGCTTGTTTGCTCGGCGCATATGCGGCGTTTACACGCTCGCTTGGCGTGGTACTTATAGTGCCGGTGGTGTTCGAGCTCGTGCAGCGCAGGGCGAAATTGAAAGACTACCTGTGCGTGCTCATCATTCCGCTCGGCTTTGCGGCGTACTGCCTTGTGAATTACACGGTCTCGGGAGATGCGTTCAAGTTCATGCAGTATCAGCGTGAGCATTGGAATCAGCAGCTCGGCTGGTTCTTCAATACCGCTGCGTATCAGACCGAAAACGCCATATACAGCGCTTCCGGCAACAGCGTCAACTTTTTCGGCCTGTGGCTGCCGAATTTGCTTGCGCAGGCGCTGTCGCTGGTGCTCATGCTTTTTGCGGTCAAAAGACTTCGCAGCTCGTACACGGCGTATTTTCTCGCATACTTCATCGTTGCCGTCGGTGCGACTTGGCTTTTGAGCGCACCACGCTACCTTGCGGCGGCGTTCACCGTGCCGACGGCGCTTGCGGTTATAACTCACGACCGGCGAGTTGACTGGTGCTTAACGACACTGAGTGTCATTGTGGGGGCGGTGTATTTGTGCGAATTTGTCCTACGCTGGCAGGTTTGGTGAAAAATGAGCAGTAAAACAGGAGAAATATTAAAAGTTTTACTTGTAAAGCGCAAAAAGCTGTGGTATAGTATTAAAGCTATTTGGTGTAATTATCGAAAGGATTTGATATAAATGAGTACTGTTAAGCTGATTCTTACTATTTTGCAGCTCCTGTCCGGCCTGGCCGTGACGGTCGTCGTTCTTATGCAGAGCGGCAAGAGCGCAGGCCTGTCCGGCGCTATCGCCGGCGGCGCCGAGACCTTCCTGTCCAAGGGCAAGGCCAAGACCATTGATGCAAAGCTTGCAAAGTGGACAAAGTGGTTCGCACTTGCATTTGCGATCCTGACTCTCGTCCTGAATATCGTCAAATAAGAAAGAGACAGTGACGGTGCAGTTTTGTGACTGCACCGTTTTTTGTTTTGTTATGAAGAAGTTGAGCTTAAAAAAGATGCCGGGCGGGATAAAGGCGGCCTTCCCGTATACGATACCCGTTTTTCTCGGTTGGATATTCGTTGCGCTGACCTATGGCGTTCTGATGAGCGATATCGGCTACAACGCATGGTGGACGATGCTGTTTTCGGCCGTGTGCTTTTGCGGGAGCATGCAGATAGCGGCCATCCCCATGATGGCAGCGGGCTTTGACCCTGCGCAGATGCTGCTCATGAGCTACCTTGTCAACTTCCGCCACAGCTTCTACGGAATCCCGCTGCTGGAAAAGTACAAGGATGCAGGCGTGCTGAAGCCGTTTATGATATACACGCTTTCCGACGAGCAGTTTTCGCTCTCCGTTTCGGCGCAGAAGCCGGAGGGAGTTGAGGACAAATATTTTTACTTCGGTATAAATTTTTTGTGCTTCATCTACTGGGTCGGCCTTTGCGGCCTCGGCGGCGTTATCGGAGGACTGATAACCTTCGACACGACGGGGCTTGACTTTGCGCTGACTGCGATGTTCGTCGTCATGTTCCTGCAGCAGTGGAAGGAAAAGCGCAATCGCCCCGCCTGCGTTATCGGCATAGGCGTAACGCTTTTGTGCCGTATATTCTTCGGCACGAGCGTGTTTCTCATCCCCTCGCTGCTCGTCATTTTGCTGATTTTCTGGATAGGGAGGGATAAACTGTGACGCTTACCGTGACCCAAACCCTCGTGACAATTGCGGCCATCGCCCTCGGCGTGCAGATATCCCGCTGGCTGCCGTTCGCTGCGTTTTCCGGCAAAAAGGAGCTTCCGGAGTTTATTAAATACCTCGGCAGGGTGCTTCCGCCCGCACTCATGGGGCTTTTGGTGGTTTACTGCTTCAAAAACACCCCGATACTCACGGGAAACCACGGCCTGCCGGAGCTTATCGCAACTGCGGTCGTTATCGGCACATATGCGTGGAAGGAAAATTTCCTCATCTCCGTCGGCGGCGGCACGGCGGTGTATATGATACTTGTTCAATTCGTTTTCTGAAAAGTCGGCTTCGGCCGACTTTTTTTATTGTTCAAATCCTGTTTATTGCAATCGGTGATGCGCAATGGTATAATAAGCTATCTTCAAATCCGAAAGGAAACAATACTATGTGCGGAATCGTTGGCTTCGTCGGAAAAGAACAGGCAGCCCCCATATTGTTGGAGGGGCTGGAAAGACTTGAGTACAGAGGCTATGACTCGGCGGGCATTGCCGTTGTCTCTCCAAGGCATGAGCTCCAGGTCAAAAAGGCAAAGGGGCGTCTGCGGGTGCTCAGCGATATAACTCAGGGCGGCAAGAGCGTTGAAGGCACTCTCGGCATCGGCCACACCCGCTGGGCGACCCACGGCGAGCCGAACGATGTAAATGCTCACCCTCAGCTCAGCGGCGACGGTAAGATAGCCGTCGTACACAACGGTATTATAGAAAACTATGTAGAGCTGCGCGATTTTCTGATCGCCAAGGGCTATAAATTCTGCTCCGAGACCGACACCGAGGTCGTCACTCAGCTGATATCGTACTATTACGCTGAGTGCGGCGATATACTCGACGCCGTGTTCAAGGTGCTGCACCGCATCGAGGGCGCATATGCGCTGGGCATCATCTGCGCCGACTGCCCGGATCGCTTCGTCGCAGCACGCAAGGATGCACCGCTGCTCATAGGCTACGGCGAGGGCTGCAATTTCATTGCCTCCGATGTTACGGCGATAATCAAGTACACCCGTGACATTTCCTACATGGAGGACGGCGAGGTCGCAGTTGTGACGGAAAACGGCGTGCAGGTCTATGACAGCATGGAGGAGCCTATTGAGAAGGAGCACCATTTTGTCGACTGGGATGTTTCCGCCGCCGAAAAGGGCGGCTATGCCCACTTCATGCTCAAGGAGATCATGGAGCAGCCCGAGGCTATCCGCAAAACTGCGTTCAACCGCATCCGTGATAACCGCATCGTGCTTGAAGATCTTACGATAGACGCGGACTATATTAAAAGTATAAGCAAGATATTCATAATCGCCTGCGGCTCGTCATATCATGTGGGTGTAGTCGGGAAGTACAACCTTGAGCGCTTGCTCAGAAAGCCCGTTGAGGTCTGCCTTGCGTCGGAATTCCGCTACTGCAATCCGCTCGTTGACGAATCGACGCTCGTCATCGTCATCAGCCAGTCGGGCGAGACGCTTGACACGATGGCGGCGCTGCGTGAGGCAAAGAGCCTCGGCGCTCACATACTGTCGATAGTCAACGTCGTGGGAAGCTCCATAGCAAGAGAATCCGACGATGTGCTCTACACTTGGGCAGGCCCCGAGATAGCGGTCGCAACGACAAAGGCATACTCCACCCAGCTCGTGCTTTTGAATATGCTCGGCCTTTGCTTTGCCGATATCCTCGGCACGGTAAGTGCAGCCGAGTACACCGAGATGGTCGATGAGCTTCTGCGCCTGCCTGCGAAGATGGAGCAGATACTCGAGCATACCGACGATATCAAGCACTATGCTTCCAACTACTTTAACCACAACTCCGTGTTCTTCATCGGCCGCAATCTCGACTATGCGATGGGACTGGAGGGCTCGCTCAAGCTCAAGGAGATATCCTACATCCACTCCGAGGCATACGCATCGGGCGAGCTTAAGCACGGCACGATATCTCTTATCGAAGACGGCACGCTCGTTGTCGCCCTCGGCACATATGCTCCGCTGTTTGACAAGGCCATGAGCAATGTCGTTGAGGTTCAGGCGAGAGGAGCGGATGTCTTGGCACTGACCACCGAGAGCCATGCTGCGGAGATGCGCAAGACGGTCGAAAATGTAATTACCGTACCCGAGTCACATACGATATTCCAGCCTTCTCTGGGGGTTGTGCCCTTGCAGCTTTTCGCCTACTATGTGGCACTGCTGCGAGGCTGCGATATTGACAAACCCAGAAATCTTGCAAAGTCGGTGACAGTTGAGTAATTGAAAAGTTTATTGGCATTTGTTGCGTGCGTGGTCTGTAAGATCACGCACGGAATTTTAAGGCTTCTAAACAAAGGAGGAACGGCGCTTCCGGGCAAGCTTGCGCTTAAAATTTGCCCCGAGGTGCTGGAGCTGACAGCCCGTGGGGTGAGCACGCTCATGATTACGGGGACAAACGGAAAGACCACCTCTGCCAGAATGGCGGAAACGGCGCTGGGTAACGCCGGACTTGACGCATTTTCAAACCGGTCGGGTGCAAACCTCATCGGCGGCATAGCCTGCGAGTTTATTGAAAATGCAAGCATTTTCATGCGCCCGAAGAAAAAATGGGCGGTCATCGAGTGCGACGAGGCGGCGGCTCGTCGGGTGTTTCGTGCAACCAAGCCCAAGGCCGTGCTTGTCACGAATCTGTTCAAGGATCAGCTTGACCGCTACGGCACGGTGACAACGCCCCGAGACGCAATTGCGCAGGGCTTGAGCGCAACACCCGAAACGCTCGTGTGCCTGAACGCCGACTGCCCGATGGCGGCGAGCATAGCCGATAAGGTGCCGAACAAAGTTTTGTGGTACGGCCTATCGGCGGGCGATAAGCTCTCACCCGAAAGCGGCGAGGAAAGCCGATGCGTTAATTGCGGCGCAAAGCTTGAGTACGACTATGTGACCTACGCAAACTTAGGCGGCTTTCGCTGTCCAAAATGCGGCACTCGTCGGCATGAAACGCTCGTCACGGTGAGTGATGTGCTGGCGGACGGATGCTTTGTCATTTCAGACGGTGCGGAGAAAACTCTTGCGGAATGTGCACTCCCGGGGCTATATAATATCTATAACGCCGCAGGCGTGACTGCACTCATGACGGCGGCGGGCGTTGAGCTGCGATACACTCTGAAAGCCGTGTCGAGCTTCGAGTGCGGCTTCGGACGCATGGAAAAGTTTGCCCTCGGCAAGGCCGGCGCAAGGATGATACTTATAAAAAATGCCGCTGCGGCAGACCAGACGCTGGATACGATACGCAGCGACAAAAGCGCAAAATCTCTCGTTTTCGTCATTAATGACAGGCCTGCCGACGGCACGGATATCTCGTGGTTGGACGATGCCGACTTCGGTGCGCTCCGGCGCATGAGAAACCTCAAGAATGTCTACTGCACCGGCGACAGAGCCGAGACCATGGCGCAGCGTCTTGAGCGTGAGAGCATCGGGTGCGAGACAATTTCAAATTACGCACAGCTTTTCAAACGCCTCCGAGACGAGGATGCGTTTATCTATATACTTCCGACATACACCGCCATGCTCGAAGTCCGGCAAGAGCTTATACGCAGGCTCGGCGGCAAAAACTTCTGGGAATAAAGATACGGGACGGAACAAATGATAAGACTTTATAACGGCAGGGTGCTAAGCTTTGTAAACGGCACCGAAATTACAAATGACGAGGTATGGACGGACGGCAGCAGCATATGCTATGTTGGTCCGAAAAAGGCAGCTATGCCGCAGTTTGAGCGGGAAATCGACCTTAAAGGCGACCTGCTGCTCCCGGGGTTTAAAAATGCGCACACACATTCGGCGATGACCTTCCTGCGCTCGATGGCGGACGATATGCCGCTTGACCGCTGGCTCAACGAGCAGGTGTTTCCCCGTGAGGCGAAGCTTTCACCGGATATGCTGTATGTCATGACGAAGCTCGCCATAATGGAGTACCTTTCAAGCGGCATCACCTCAAGCTTTGATATGTACTTCCACAACGATGCCTATGTTAAGGCAAATGTGGACGCAGGCTTCCGCACAGTCATCTGCGGTGCGCTCAACAATTTTGACCGTGACATCACGGCGCTCGAGCGGGAGTATCTGCATTTTAACGACTGCAACGAGCTTATATCCTACCGCCTCGGCTTCCACGCCGAGTACACGACAAGCCTTGAGCGCATGGAGTATGTCGCCTCCCTCACGCATAAATACAAAGCGCCCATGTTTGTCCACTCGTCCGAGACAAAAGGCGAGGTTAAGGGCTGCATCGAGCGCCACGGCGTTACGCCCACCGTGCTTTTTGATAGGCTCGGCATGTACGATCACGGCGGCGGCGGCTTCCACTGCGTGTATATGAGCGAGGAGGATATCGACATCTTCAGGCGCCGCAAGCTTTGCGCGGTTCTGAACCCCGCATCAAATCTTAAGTTAGCAAGCGGCATTGCACCGGTCACGAGATTTCTTTCCGAGGGCATTGACCTTGCCATAGGAACCGACGGCGCAGCGTCAAACAATGCGCTCGACTTCTTCAGGGAAATGTACCTTGTTACGGCTTTGGCCAAGTACCGTGAAGCGGACGCTTCCGTGTGCGATGCAAACAGGGTGCTTGAAATGGCGTGCGTTGGCGGCGCCAAGGCGATGGGTTTAACGGACTGCGACTGCATAGCCACCGGCAAAAAGGCGGATATGACGGTCATAAATCTGCACAGACCGAATATGCACCCGCTGAATAACATCAGCAAAAACATCGTTTACGCAGGCTCGAAGGAAAATGTGCGCCTGACGATGGTAAACGGCAAAGTCTTGTACGAAAACGGCGAGTTTTTCATCGGCGAGGATGCCGGGAAGCTCTACGCCGAGGCAGATAAAATTTCGGAAGCGCTAAGATGAGAGAAATTGACCTTCATACACATACGAATATATCCGACGGCTCGGAAAGCCCCGCAGACACCGTTGCTCACGCAAAGGCGCTCGGACTCAAGGCCATCGCCATAACCGACCACGACACGGCAAACGGCGTTCCCGAGGCTAAGGCCGCCGGAGAAAAGCTCGGAATCGAGGTCGTAGGCGGCTTGGAGCTCGGCTGCGGCTGGTACGGCAAAGAGGTACACATGCTTGCATACGATATCGACCCGTACAACGAGAAGCTCAACGGCACACTCGAGTGGATAGTCACCGACCGTGACGAACGCAACAAAAAGATGGTCGACCTCATGGCTAAGGACGGCATAATTATAGACTTAGACGAGCTCAAGGCCGAGCACCCGGGCTCGATAATCGGCAGGCCGCATTTTGCGCTGTGCCTTATCAGAGCCGGGCTTGCCGACAGCGTGCAGGACGCATTTGTGCGATATCTTGACCCGGGCAGAAAGTATTATATCCGCAGGCACTTCCTCTCCGTTGAGGAAGCGGCGGAGCTTATCCGCGGAGCGGGCGGAGTGTCGTCTATTGCGCACCCCATGCAGTACAGGCTTGACGATGAGGGCATGACCGAGCTTATGGAAAAGGCACGGGATGCCGGCGTTTCGGGCCTTGAGTGCTACTACTCGGGCTACTCACCCGAGTT
>SAMEA3663054__coassemble_969_pt1 | contig 12388 bp, 9 predicted proteins | sample SAMEA3663054__metabat2_low_PE_021 | metagenome-assembled genome bin SAMEA3663054 (sample SAMEA3663054) | pig gut metagenome | biome: pig gut; feature: pig-associated habitat; material: faeces | place: France | collected 2012
CCATGTTGAGGTCATATCGATGCTCTCAGAGCGTGCGATTCAGGTTGCAGGTATCAAAAAAAGCGATATAGATGCCGTTGCGGTGACCTATGCGCCCGGCCTTATCGGCACGGTGCTCGTGGGGCTAAACTTCGCCAAGGCCGTTGCACTGAGCCTTAATGTGCCGCTTATACCTGTGCACCACATAAAAGGCCATGTAGCGGCAAACTACATAGCCTATCCTGAGCTTGAGCCGCCGTTTCTCTGCCTTGCGATATCCGGCGGCAATACGCTTATAATCGATGTACGCAGCTACACAGATCTTAAGGTCATCGGCGCTACCCGTGACGATGCGGCAGGGGAGTGCTTTGACAAAACCGCACGAGTGCTCGGATTGCCTTACCCGGGTGGTAAGCCAATTGACCTGCTCTCCCAAGGCGGAGACGACAAGAAATACCATCTTCCCAGAACGCATATTGAGGGAAGCCCATATGACATGAGCTTTTCGGGGCTCAAGACCGCCGTTATCAACATCGTTCACAATGCCGAGCAGAAGGGCGAAGAGATAGACAAGCCTTCGCTCGCAGCATCGTTCACCGCTGCCGTCAGCGATTGCTTGGTGCCCCGCACGATGCTGGCGGCAAAGGCGCTTGGATATAAAAAGATAGCCGTTGCGGGCGGCGTTGCGGCTAATTCAAGGATAAGGGCGGATTTTAAGGCCGCCGCCGAGAAAGCCGGATGCGAGCTGTTCGTTCCGCCGCTTAAGCTGTGTGGCGATAATGCGGCAATGATAGGCTGCCAAGGCTACTATGAGTTCCTTGCGGGCAACACTGCCGGAAGTGATCTTAACGCATACGCCAACATGGAGCTTTGAGAGGTGCACAATGGGAGTTCATGACGGTCACCGACAGAGAATGAAGAGCCGCTTCTTAGAGGCCGGTTTGGATGGCTTTAATGACCACAATGCATTGGAAATGCTCCTGTTTTACGCTCTGCCACGCAAAGATACAAACGAGCTTGCACACAAGCTTTTGAACCATTTTGGCTCGCTTGCAGCCGTGCTTGAGGCAGACCAAAAGGCGCTTTCCGAGATAGACGGCATAGGTGAGAATGCAGCGGTTTTGCTGAAACTTATACCTGCGATAAGCCGCCGCTACATGGAGGAGGTCATGGCACCGAGAAAGAGCGTTGAGTCAGCAGAGCAGCTCGGGCGGTACTTTATAGCCAAATTCATGTATTTTCAGGATGAGGTCTGCTATGCGCTGCTGCTTGACAACGCAAACAGGGTCATCACCTGCAAGCAGATAAGCAAGGGCGTTGTCAATGCGACCGAGGTAGGTGTGCGGACACTTATAGAGCTTGCGATGAAGTACAGGGCATCGGGCGTCATAATTGCGCACAATCACCCCAACGGCATGCCGGAGCCCTCCCGTGAGGATGAGGACTGCACCGTCACTGTGCAAAATATGCTAAATGTGGTAGGAGTTAAGCTCATTGACCATATCATTGTCGGCGGCGGAGTATACTACTCGTTCAAGCAATGTGGAGTTATGTAAACAATTTATTGTTTCTATTTTGTTATTTATATTCGTTTTAAGCTTTACGAAAAAATTGAAAAACTGCAAGAATCGCTGATATAGCAGGCGATAATGCATGTTGAAAAACCTGTTGAAAATGTTGATAACTATATGAATAATAATTTTCGCACTTCGTTATGGTAACCGTTATGCAACCTTTTGCATTCAAAAAAACCTTGAAATTCAATGCTGTAATTTTTGAGACCGTTCACAGTTTGCAATAAAGTTACAACAAATAATACATACTGTAATTATAATTTCGATTGACTTTACTTGTACATTATGCTAAAATATCAAAGCTGTGGTTTGCTGGTGTAGCTCAGTCGGTAGAGCAGCTGATTCGTAATCAGCAGGTCAGGTGTTCGAGTCACCCCACCAGCTCCATAATAAAACCCTGTTGGCGTCTGCCAACAGGGTTTTTGATATATATTAATATTAAGTATTACATGTAGCGGAAGGGTATGAATGAATACTCTGACGATCTGCTTTTTGCTTGAAAAATCAGTCTTAGAATGTCACTTAATAATAAAATCGACTTTGATATCATTTATCATCAGCTCAGCGTTACCGGCGGTACCGGTCGTTTTGACATATGTGCCGCCGCAGCCGCCCTTGAGAGAGATAACATGCGGGCCGATGATTTCAAGACCATCGGAACAACTTAAAATGACTGGTTCTTGATAATATACGGCGGAATTACCGAGTTCATCTCTTGCATATATCCTGACGGCGGCGACATCGTATGTGTCACCCTCGTAAAGCTCGGTGCTGCTGACTTCAACTTCAATGTGTGCCTTTTGACCGGGCTTTTTGATAACCGATTTTACGACTTCGCCGTTTTTGACAGCGTCAAAGCGCCATTCGGTCGCCTCACCGCCCCAGTTGCTCACGTATTTGCCATAGAGCTCAACGCCGTCGGAAAACTTTAGTCCCTTGAGCAGCATGAGCTTTCCGAGCTTCAGCAGGTACTTCGGCGGCAGAGCACTTGTGCCGTACTTTGCAACCGCATACAGGCACTCCTTTAGCTGTTCGGCGGTCTTGGCATCGAAGTTTTCCTGCGTTTCGAGAAGATCACCGATGAAATCATCAATTACAACAGGCGGGTGGGGCAGTGCAGGGTAGCTTTCGCTGTCGGGGTAAAACTCCTTTACGAGCAAGCCGTTCTTAAAAAGCCGCACGCTATCGGCATTGGTGAACACATAGACGCTGCCGATATCACCGGCAGGGTGCTCGCCGATATCCATGGACGAGGATACGACACAGCAGGGATTTTCCTCGGATTGACTTGCGTAAACGGCGGCTGCTAACTTCGGATTTCTGAACATATCCATGACGCCGTGGTAGCATACACCGTCCCCACTGCCGAAGTCCTTGTGCGTGTTGTAGTCAAACATGCACCACGGGAATATGCCGCAGATGTCGTCGGCAGCGTACATTGCGTCAAGTACCTTGGCATGGCGCAGAGCATGACTCAGGCGGTGGCGCTCATCGTCAAATGCTTTCGTGGGGAACATGTGTCCGTTGCACTCGGAGACAAGATACGGGCGGCGTTTGTTGGATGTAACGCTATTTTTGGCCTTAAGGCCGGCGTTATTGCCACTGTGTGAAAAGTCATTGAGTGCGTAAACATCTTCAAGCAGACTGCTCTTTTCAATATATCTGACACCGCTGGTCTGGCGGGAACGGTCAAGCTCGTGAGCAACGGCATTTGTCCTCTTGTACAGTCCGTCATCATCCTGCGACTCGTTTATCCTGACGCCCCAAAGAATTATAGACGGGTGGTGCATATACTGCATGACCATCTCACGGGTGTTCTCAACCGCTTGATCCTTCCAAGCATCGTTTCCGATATGCTGCCAGCCTGGTATCTCGGTAAACACGAGCAGACCGAGCTCATCGCACCTGTCTATAAAATGCTGAGACTGCGGATAGTGCGAGGTGCGCACAGCGTTGACACCGAGCTCGTTTTTGAGGATATCCGCATCAAGTCTTTGCATTGACTTTGGCATCGCATAGCCCGTGTAAGCAAAGCTTTGGTGCCGGTTAAGCCCACGGAGCTTCATTTTCTTGCCGTTTAGGTAAAAGCCGTCGTTTTCAAACTTTGCTGTCCTGAGACCGAAACGGTAGGACTTTTCGTCGAGCACTGTATCGCCGTCGACTATCTTTGCTTTTAAGGTGTAAAGATACGGATTGTCCGGCGACCAAAGCTTGCCGTCGGGCACAGTGAGCTTAAACTTGGCCCCCATCGCCGATGCTGCGACCTTGCCGTCTGCATCAATGACCTCTGTCACCAGCTTGCCGACTTTTAGTTTGCCTGAGGTGTCGATACTCACCGAGATATCACGCAGGCCGGTGTTCTCGATTCGGACATTTTTTATATATGCGCTGTTTCGCACTTCAAGCTCGACATCACGGTACAGACCACCGTAGCAAAGGTAATCTATGACAAAGCCGAAGGGCGGAATGTTAAGGTTCTCTCTTGTGTCAAGTCTGACAGTAACGGTGTTCTCCTGACCAAATTTCAGAAACTCCGTTAAATCAGCGGTAAAGGCGGTATAGCCACAGGCGTGGTGCGCAGCTAATTTGCTGTTGCAGTAGACTGTGGCATCGTGTGCAGCACCATCAAAGCGCAAAAGTATGCGCTTACCCTGCCAATCCTCGGGGACAAAGAAGCTCTTTTTATAGCCGCAGAGCATCTGATAATCTTGGCAGTCAATGTAATTGTACGGTATTTCACGCACGGTGTGCGGAATCCTGACGGTCTCGGCATTGTCAAAGCCAGCGTCATAGTCGCTTGTGAACAGCCAATCGTTGTTAAACGGAATAGTCATAGCAGCTCTCCATAATATTTGATAAGTAAATAATATCACACAACTTTGCCCTTGCATAGATACGCTGTTGATTTTCGGGAAAAAAGGCTATATAATAGCCACATTCGAAATATAGGAGATATGTGATGGATAAGCTTTTAAACACCAAACTTTTTCTGCTTGATATGGATGGTACCCTTTACCTCGGCGACGAGGTGTTTGACGGCGCAGTTGATTATATCAATACCATAAAAGCAAGCGGCAGGCAGTATATTTACCTTACCAACAACTCGTCGAGAGCCGGCATAGACTATGTCACCAGACTGCGCAAGCTCGGCTTTCCCTGCGAGATGGAGAATGTTTTCACCTCCGGTATGGCGACCGCCATGTATCTCAACACCAAGTTCCCCGGCTGCACCGTTTATCCCGTCGGTACAAGGGCATTTATGGGCGAGCTTGAAAGCTACGGTGTGAAGCTCGGTGAGGACGATGTAAAAGTCGTCTGCGTTGGCTTTGATACTGAGCTTACCTATGAAAAGCTCGACAAGGCGGTGCACTACTTGCGCCATGGTGCAGCGTTTATTGCCGCAAACCCCGATTGGGTCTGCCCGATGCCTGCAAACGAAGTTCTGCCCGACTGCGGCAGCATATGCGCTCTGCTCACGGCGGCAAGCGGCGTAAAGCCGGAATATATCGGAAAACCCAACCGCAATATGGTTGACATAATATCTGCAATGACCGGAGTTCCCAATGGGCAGATTTGCTGCGTGGGTGACAGACTGTATACCGACATTGCCGTTGCGCAGAATGCGGGCGCCGTGTCCGTGTGCGTCCTGTCCGGCGAGAGTACGCTTGAGGACATCGAAAAGGCCGAACGCAAGCCCGATTATGTTCTGAACAGCGTTGTTGACATTGCAGATATCTTAAAAGCAAATATGTGAAAATGAAGCCTGCATCGCAGGCTTCATTTTATTGTTATATCGTTTTTTGGCACGAGTGACCAATCGAAAGTTTGTAAGAGCTTCTGCACACTGATGGGTTTGCCGTCACCTAAACCCAATCGAGCGGCAAGATATCCGATAATTTCTTCCGGCGTGCGGTTCTGCCTTAAACTCATTATATTCAAATCACCGTCACGCTTTGAAAGCTTCCTGCCGTCCTCGGAAAGCAGCAGGGGGGCGTGGCAGTATTCCGGCAGTGAGCCGCCCAGCTCGCTTATGAGCCATATCTGCCGTGCCGTTGAGCTTAAGAGATCACGGCCGCGGACGACACGGTCAACGCCCATGTCCATGTCATCGAACGACACTGCAAGCTGATAGGCAAAAACGCCGTCTGAGCGCCTTATGATGAAGTCCCCGCCGTCGGCGAGGTTCTGCCTTATGCGCCCATAGTGCCCATCAACAAAATTTATTTCCTTATCCGGCACATGAATTTTCCATGCAGGCCTCTTGCCGAGCCTTTCAAGCTCCATTCGCTCCGATCGGCTCAAGTGTCTGCACCTACAGCCTGTGTCATGCGCACATTCGCCCGGGTGCGGTGCGGAAGCGGCTAAGCGCTGGCTTCGGCTGCAATAGCAGGGGTAGAGCATGTCATGCTTTAAAAGCTGCCCGAATATATCCTCATAAAGCTCCGTGCGGCTGCTTTGATAATACTCCTCGCTGAGTTCGTTATCCCAGCCAAGCCCAAGAAAGCGGAGGTCGTCTGCAAGCAGCAAGGCATACTCCTTTGAACACCTGTCGGGGTCAAGATCCTCTATCCGCAATATAATTTTTCCGTCCTTAGAGCGAGCATCCAACCAAGCAAGCAGGTATGATGACAGGTTTCCTAAGTGCATAACACCGCTTGGACTTGGTGCAAATCGCCCTGTAACAGTAGCTTTTTTGTACATATTTAACCCTTTGTTTAGATTTGTTACATATATTTTATCATATTTACGAGAAAAATTAAATAAACAACTATCATTTTTTCTAAACATGTGGTATAAAGAGATTATAATAATTATGTATGGAGGGCAATTATGGCTACTTCGACGAAAGAATCACTTGGTAATGCGCTTAAAAAGATGCTTACCATCAAGCCTATCGATAAGATAACCGTAAAAGACCTTGTTGAGGAGTGCGGTGTTAACCGCCAGACCTTCTATTATCACTTTGATGATGTTTATGACCTGCTTGAGTGGGTGTTCGAGGAAGACGCGAACAGGACTTTGCCGCAGGAGATACTTTATGAGAACTGGCGCGAAAATGTTCTCACATTCTTCCATTATCTCTACAACAACAAGCTATTCGTCCTGAATGTCTATAACTCCAACAACCGCTCATATTTCCTGCGTTACTTTAAGCGCAGACTGCACTACTGCATCCACAGCTTTGCTGTCATCGTTGCAGAAGGTAAGAACATTGAGTGGTCCGATCTTGAGTTCGTCTGCGAGTTCTACGCAAATGGTGTTGTCGGTCTTATCTCGCAGTGGCTCGACAGGAACATGGAGCTGCCTCCCGAGATAACCGAGGAGAAATTTATCAAGGTGCTTGACGGTAGTATCGAGAGCATGCTGTCAAGGTTTCAGAAAAACTGAATAGCAGCAAAATGAGGGTCTTCGTATTAGGCGGAGACCCTTTTTTTTATGTTGAAAGAAAAGAGAAAAAAGGATATAATAGATTGGTTGAAAGAGGTGACAAGATGAAAGAACAAAAGACAAATGTCATGCGCCTTTTAGAGCAGAAAAAGATAAGCTATATTCCGCATGAATACCCGCACGGTGACGAGGCAGTTGACGGGCTGACCGTTGCAAGAATATGCGAGCAGAACCCCGAGCATGTGTTCAAAACGCTTGTTGCAAGGGGTGCAAGCAAGACAATATATGTGTTCGTTATTCCCGTGATAGGCGAGCTTGATCTTAAAAAGGCGGCAAAGGCAAGCGGGGAGAAGTCGGTTGCGATGATCCATGTCAGCGAGATAAATGCGCTGACGGGTTATGTTCGTGGCGGCTGCTCGCCGGTCGGAATGAAAAAGCAGTACAAGACATTTTATGATATAAGCGCAGCAGACAAAGCTACCATTATGGTCAGCGCAGGTAAAATCGGCTATCAGGTCGAGCTTGCGCCGGACGAGCTTGTTAAGCTCACACGAGGAAGCTACGCAGAGTTGGTGTAACTTAAATGGAAAACAGCATTGTAATCAAAGGTGCAAGAGCCAACAACCTTAAAAATATCGATATCGAAATACCCAGAGATAAGCTCATCGTCATGACCGGAGTGTCCGGCAGCGGCAAATCAAGCCTTGCTTTTGACACCATTTATGCCGAGGGACAGAGACGATATGTCGAGAGCCTTTCGTCATATGCAAGGCAGTTTCTCGGTCAGATGGATAAGCCCGACCTTGATAATATCCAAGGTCTTTCTCCGGCAATTTCCATCGACCAGAAGACAAGTTCAAGAAATCCTCGCTCGACCGTGGGCACGGTGACGGAGATATACGACTACATGCGTCTTTTGTGGGCACGCATCGGTGTACCGCATTGCCCGAAATGCGGCAAGGAAATAAAGCAGCAGACGATAGATCAGATAATCGATCAGCTTATGCTCCTGCCCGAGGGGACCAAGCTTCAGATACTTGCACCTGTTGTAAGAGCGAGAAAGGGTGAGTATGTAAAGGTTTTCGAGGATGCCCGTAAGTCCGGTTATGTCAGGGCAAGGGTAGACGGCAGCATTTACGATCTGTCCGAGACTATTAAGCTTGAGAAGAACAAAAAGCACAATATCGAGATAATCGTTGACAGAATCGTTATTAAGCCTGAGATAACCCGTAGGCTCACGGACTCCGTAGAGACCGCCGCTTCGCTTGCAAACGGACTTGTCATTGCAGATATTATCAGCGAAAAACGCGAGATACTCTTTTCGCAGAATTACGCCTGCGAGGACTGCGGCATATCCATAGAGGAGCTCACACCGAGAATGTTCTCGTTCAACACACCCTACGGCGCTTGCCCGACCTGCGATGGCCTTGGCATACAGCTTCTTGTTGACCCTGAACTTATCGTGCCGGATGAAAGTCTGAGCCTTGCCACCGGTGCCGTTCAGGCGAGCGGATGGGCGTCGGGTGCAAATGACTCGATTGCCAAGATGTACTACACGGCACTTGCAAAGAAGTACGGTTTTACGCTCGACACGCCGTTTAATAAGCTCCCTAAGGAGGCTAAAGACGCACTTTTCTACGGCACCAAGGGTGAGCCACTCGACCTGTTGTACGAAAGGGAGAGCAAAAGCGGCTCGTTCTCGGGTAAATATTCAAAGCCCTTTGAGGGCATCTGCAATAATTTAGAGCGTCGCTATCACGAGACGCAGAGCCCTGCAATGCGAGCGGATATCGAAGAGGTCATGTCCGAGATCACCTGTCCGACCTGCGGCGGCTTGAGACTGCGCAAGGAAGCACTTGCGGTCACTGTCGGCGGGAAAAATATTGCGCAGATGAGCGATATGTCTATCACCGAGGCGATAGACTTTGTCGATAGCTTGGTTTTGACCGAAAAGCAGCAGATAATTGCGGCTCAGATATTAAAAGAGATAAAGGACAGGCTCGGCTTTCTTAAAAATGTCGGACTGCAGTACCTCACGCTTTCAAGAGGCGCCGTCACACTTTCCGGCGGTGAGAGCCAGAGGATAAGGCTTGCAACGCAGATAGGCTCGTCGCTAATGGGCGTTTTGTATATTCTTGATGAGCCGAGCATCGGTCTGCACCAGCGCGATAATGAAAAGCTTCTGAAAACGCTCAAGGATCTGCGGGATCTCGGCAACACGCTCATTGTTGTTGAGCATGACGAGGACACTATCCGTGCAGCAGACTTTGTCGTGGATATCGGCCCGGCTGCGGGCGTTCACGGCGGCGAGGTCGTCTGCGCCGGCACTGTCGACGAGATATGTGCCTGTGAGCGTTCGGTGACGGGTCAGTATCTCAGCGGCAGAAAAGTGATACCTGTGCCCAACGAGCGTAGACCTACGAATAAGGGCTTTATCACTGTCCATGACGCAAGAGAAAATAACCTGTGTGGCATCGATGTCGCTTTTCCCAAGGGCGTTGTCACCTGCGTGACCGGTGTGTCCGGCAGCGGCAAGTCCTCGCTTGTAAACGAGATCCTGTATAAGACCATTGCTCTTGAGAAAAACAGAGCCAAAACGAAGCCCGGCAAATGCGGCGGCGTGACGGGACTTGAGGATATCGACAAGGTCATCAACATTGACCAAAGCCCCATCGGCAGAACTCCACGCTCCAATCCTGCAACATACACGGGACTGTTTAACGATATTCGAGAGCTGTTCGCTTCGACCGAGGATGCAAAGCTCCGTGGCTATCAGTCAAGCAGATTTTCATTCAATGTCAAGGGCGGGCGCTGCGAAGCGTGCAAGGGCGACGGTCTGCAAAAGATAGAAATGCATTTTCTGCCCGATGTCTATGTGCCGTGCGATGTCTGCAAGGGCAAGCGCTATAACAGAGAAACGCTTGAGGTCAGGTACAAGGGCAAGAATATCTACGAAGTCCTTGATATGACCGTTGAGGAAGCAAGAGATTTCTTTGCAAATCTCCCCAAGCTCAGAATTAAGCTCGATACACTGTACGATGTCGGCCTTGGCTATATAAAGCTCGGCCAGTCGAGCACGACTCTGTCCGGCGGCGAGGCGCAGCGAGTGAAGCTTGCAACGGAGCTGTCTAAGCGCAGCACGGGCTCGACTATCTACATCCTTGACGAGCCTACCACCGGTCTTCACATGGCGGATGTGCATAAGCTCATTTATATAATCAACCGCCTTGCCGATGCGGGCAACACCGTTGTAATAATCGAGCACAATCTTGATATCATAAAATCCTGCGACTATATAATCGACCTCGGCCCCGAGGGCGGCAGCGGCGGCGGAACGGTCGTTTTCACAGGCACACCCGAGCAGTGCGCCGACTGCAAGAACAGCTTTACCGGCAAGTTTCTTAAAAAACTGCTTTGACCCTACCGTGCTCAGTCTCATATAATGCACAAAGGAGGCTGGGTATGTTAGTCGATTTTATAGTAGGTCTTGCGATAACAACAATACTTCTTATTATGCTTTGGGCGCTAAAGGGCCTGCTGCTCACGCCCATAACAAGCGGAGAGAACACCAACATAAGTATTGAGCTTCAAGTTATAGGCGCCGAACCGAAGCTTGAGCAGACCATAAAAGGCTTTGTATGGCTGCGTGATAACGGCACACTGAGGGCAAATTTGCGCATAGACGCTTGCAATGCCGATTCCGCTGCGAAGCACATTGCCGAGTCTTATGCCGAGAAATACGGCTATATTACGCTATCAAAAGATGGAGAGAGTTATGGTAGAGCAAACTGAGATAAATGGAATAATAAGCTCAGTCATTTATCTTAACGACGAAAACGGCTATGCCGTCGTGCGTATGGAGACAGACAGCGGTGAGATGGTCACTGCCGTCGGCTGCCTTCCGTATATCGCACCGGGTGAGATGATCTCTGCCGAGGGCTCGTGGGTGACGCATGCCCAGCACGGCAGGCAGTTCAAGATAGAGCAGTCAAACAGGCTGCTGCCGACCTCAGCCGACGGCATTTATGAGTATCTTGCCGGGAGCACCGTTAAAGGCATTGGTCCCGCTACGGCGGCACTTATCGTTGACAGATTTAAGGAAAAGTCACTTGATATACTCGAAATGCACCCGGAAAAGCTTGCAGAGATAAAGGGCATCAGCCTTACCAAGGCAAAGGATCTGAGCGCAAGCTTCAAAAAGCAGGCAGGAGTGAGACGGCTAACGGAGTTTTTGTGCGCTTATGGCATTAAGCCGCTTGTTGCGCTCAAGCTATATAGAGCCTACGGATCGGCGGCACTTGAAACGGTGCATGAAAACCCGTACATAATCTCCGCAAGCCACATCGGCGCAAGCTTTGCCGAGGCGGATAATCTTGCACTTGAGCTCGGCATCGAGGGCGACAGCATAAACAGAATTTCGGCCGCTGTTTTGTTTGAGCTTCAGCACAACAGCGGCAACGGCCACTGCTTTATTCCGAGAGATAAGCTCATCGCTGCGACCTCTCAGCTCATCTCCGTGCCGGCGGATTTGGTGTCGGACGCTATCGACAGCCTATCGGAAAACGGCGGGCTCGTTTGCGATAAAGTAGCAAACCTCAATGTTTGCTACCTTACCGAGCTATACGAGGCTGAGACCTATACAGCCGAGCGCCTTAAAAGCATGGTTGGTCTCAAAACCAAGAGCAGCGCCAACATCGAACGGCTTATAACCAAGCTTGAAAGCCTGTATGACATCAGCTATGCGCCGCTTCAAAAGCAGTCTATCGAGCTTGCGCTTAATAATCGCATACTTGCCATTACGGGCGGCCCGGGCACGGGCAAAACCACGATTTTAAAAGGCATTTTGAGCCTATACGATGAGCTTGAGCTTGAAACGCTGCTTGCTGCCCCGACCGGCAGAGCGGCAAAACGCATGAGCGAGCTCACCGGAAGGGAAGCGTCCACCATTCACAGGCTGCTCGGTGCAAAAATGGCCGAGGACGGCGAGACAGTTGTCTTTTCAAAGCACGAAGGCGACCCGTTAAACTGCGATGCACTGGTTCTTGACGAGTGCTCAATGGTTGACATAACACTTATGAGCTCGCTGTTAAAGGCGCTTAAACCCGGCTGCAGGCTCGTATTGGTCGGTGACGCCGATCAGCTTCCCTCGGTAGGCCCCGGCAATGTCTTTTCGGATATCATACGAAGCCAGACCGTACCCACCGTGCGGCTGACAGAGATTTTCCGCCAAAAGGGCGACAGCCGCATCGTGCGCAATGCACATATGATAAACAGGGGAGAGCACCCCGACTTTGAGGCCAACACCGGCGACTTTTTCCGCCTGCGCAGGCTCAAGGGCGGCACGGCGGTCGAGACGATAGTCGAGCTGTGCGCACGAAGACTTCCCGAGAACATGAAGATACCATCTGCAAGTATTCAGGTGCTTTCACCTACGAGAAAGGGCGAGA
>SAMEA3663054__coassemble_1070_pt1 | contig 11060 bp, 6 predicted proteins | sample SAMEA3663054__metabat2_low_PE_021 | metagenome-assembled genome bin SAMEA3663054 (sample SAMEA3663054) | pig gut metagenome | biome: pig gut; feature: pig-associated habitat; material: faeces | place: France | collected 2012
GGTGGCGTGGCTTGTCCTTAAAGGTCATGATCTTCGTCTCGATGCTCGGGCAGTAGCGTGGGCCGATACCCTCGATAACACCGGAGTATATCGGGCTGCGGTCGATATTATCAAGAATAATTTTATGCGTTTTTTCGTTTGTATAGGTCAGATAGCACACCGCCTTGTTCTCCGGCGGTGTGACGGTATCAAAGGAAAAGCCCTCGGGCTCAGGGTCGCCCTCCTGAAGCTCCATTTTTGAAAAATCGACACTGCGTGCGTTTATCCTCGGAGGTGTGCCGGTCTTGAAGCGGCGAATATTAAGTCCCATGTCAACAAGGCACTTTGTGAGCGATGTTGCGGCCGCAAGGCCATCGGGGCCGGACGAGCGGATGACCTCGCCGACTATCGTTCTGCCGTCAAGGTATGTGCCGCTTGCGATCACCGCAACACGGCATTTGAAAACTGCGCCCGTGTGCGTTGTAACAGAGCAGACACAGCCGTTTTCAACGCCTATCTCGACTATCTCCGCCTGCTTTGTGCGCAGGTTTTCCTGCCGTTCAAGCGTCTGCTTCATGATCTCCTGATAGCGTCTGCGGTCGGCCTGCGCCCTCAGCGAATGCACGGCGGGGCCTTTGCCGCGGTTTAGCATGCGGTACTGGATGCACGCCTTGTCTGCCGCCTTTGCCATCTCGCCGCCGAGAGCATCGAGCTCACGCACGAGGTGGCCCTTGCCCGTGCCGCCGATGGCGGGATTGCAGGGCATATTGCCCACGCTGTCGAGATTCACGGTGAAGCATATCGTGTCAAGTCCCAAGCGAGCTGCCGCAAGCGCCGCTTCAATGCCTGCGTGACCTGCGCCGATGACTGCAATATCACATTTTCCTGCGTAGTATCTAATCAATTTTCTTCACCTATACCTATACCATACATAACTAAAAGCGCACCGTCCGTTACCTCAACGGTCGCTTCCTCCGCCGCCATGGAGTTTGACACACCGATGGGAAAATCGGAGGTAACTTTGGCGTTTTGAAGTTCATATTTAAGTCCCTTGAGCGTTACTCCACGGGCAACGCCGTCAAAGCAGAAAACCGCAACATTGCCCTCGCCTTTTAAGGTTATCGAGCTGTTTTTTATCGCCGTCCACACGCAGTTTTCACCGAACAGCCATCCTCTTGCCTTGCGGTTTGCAAGGTAGAGAAGCGATTGCAGGTTTGCGATCGTGTGATCGCTGCGCTTACCGCCGAGACCGCCGTAAATGTAAAAATGGCGGTAGCCCTTTTCAAGTCCGGTTTTGATGGCAAACACCGTGTCGGTGTCGTCCTTTTCAACGGGAAGCTGCATCACATTCGGATGCTTCGGCGCAACGCCCAAGGAGTCAAAGTCGCCGAGGACGAGGTCGGGGATAATGTTGTTCTTGCGGCAGTATTCATAGCCTGCGTCGGCAGCTATAACATAGTCGCTGTCGTCGGGTATCTCACGCAGTCCGAAAAAATCGCCTGCACCGATTATATAGCACTCATGTCCGTTCATCCTTGACCTCCAAAATTAATTCTGACTTTAAATAATATCACATTTTGTCTTAAAATAAAAGAGATATTCGCATTTGACTTGTTCTGTACATCGTGGTATTATGTTAACATTAAATAATGGAGGTAAAAGCATGGCTAACAACCCTGTATTTGACCCCGAAAAAGCCCTTGGCAGTGGTCTGGGCAAGCTCACCCGTGACGAGCTGCTGAGCTTAGTCAAGAGTCTGTGTGAGATCGCCGTGGCTCAAAGCGACGAAAACCGCTTCCGTGGCGGATTCCGCCCGGGCAACATAAATTTCTCCGCCGACGGCGTTACGGTCGGCCCTGCCGACAAGGCCGGTGAGGACGGCTGGACGAAGGATGAGCTTGAGTTTATGGCCCCCGAGGTCTTTTGGAACGGTCGGAAAAGCGAGAGCGCCGATGTCTACTCTATCGGTCTTATCCTCTTTGTCGGTCTCAACTGCGGCAATGTGCCGTTTGTCCCGATGGCAGACTACAATCCTACACCCGAGGTCAGAGCCAACGCTCTGCGTGCCAGAATGAACGGCAAAAAGGTCGTGCTGCCGAAGCCCGAGGATAAGGAGCTTGCCGCCATTGCCGAGAAGGCAGTGTGCTTTGCCGAGGAGGACAGGTTCGCCGATCCTTTGGAGCTTCTAAACGCCCTGCGTGCCTACTGCGGCGAGGAACCCGTGACGAAAATAGACAGGCTGCCGCCCACGGTCGTAAAGGCCGCCGAGCCGGTGGTCGAGGAGAAAAAGCCCAAGGAGCCGCCCAAGAAGCCGGAGCCTAAGCCCGCTCCCGAGCCGGAAAAGCCGAAGGAGAAGGCTTCCGAGGAGCCGCCCAAGCGCAGAAAACGGCACAAATATGTCAAGGTCACCGAGTATATGCGTCATTCCCGCAAGGTGCGCGACCGCACTTTGCTTATAATCGCAGTCATCCTCTGCGTCTCCGCCGTCATCGGCGAAAACCCCGATGGCACAGCTAAGCTCTTTAACGGCGCTAAGGATGCGGTCGTCTCGCTTGCCGAACGCATAACGGCAAAGCCCGAGCCGACGCCAGAGCCCACTGTCGAGGTCACGCCGACCCCCGAACCCACACCGGAACCCACGCCCACACCCACCGCCGCTCCGACGCTGGAGCTGCTTGTTGAGGATATTGGCTGGGACGCCGCCGAGGCCAAGTGCAGAGAAATGGGCGGTCAACTTGTGACCATCAAGGACGAGGCCGATTATCAGCATGTCTGCGATATGCTCAAGAACACATCGGTCAAGTATGTGTGGATAGGCTGCTACCGCAATAGCGAAGGCGAGCTTACCTGGACAAGCGGCGAGACGGTCGATTACTACAACTGGGCAAGCGGCGAACCGTCGAAGATCGATGCTTACGACGGCACTCACGAAGACTATGTCATGCTCGTGCGCCAGCCAAACGGCACATGGAAGTACAACGACAGCCGCATGGATCCCATTGCCGACTACGCACAGTACTACAGTGGCAACATCGCCTACATATGCCAGCACGGCGCATAAATTCATAAAACAACAAAGCTCCACTGTTCGTTTGAACAGTGGAGCTTTTGCGTTTAGAAGCCTTCAAAAAGGTTTATCTGCGAGCTTTCGGGCATTTCGCCGAGGGCGCCGAGGCGCTTGAGTGCTTCGATATGCGTCTGGCTGACCTTGGGGCAAGCGGCGCTGACCTCCTCGATGGAGATGTAGGTCTGGCCGTTTTTCGTACAATTTTGCAGGTCCCGTGCCGCAGCCTCGCCGAGGCCGGATATTGCAACGAACGGCGGGAGAAGTCTGCCGTCATCGGTGATGATGAACTTTACCGCATCGGATTTATACAGGTCGATCGGCGCAAACTCAAAGCCGCGCATGTTAAACTCGTACACCGCTTCGAGGGTCGTCATGAGATCCTCCTCCTTGGCGGTGACATCGGGCTTTTTCTTAAGCTCGTTTATCTTGCGCCGAACAGCATCCGCTCCGCCTGTCATCATCTCGGCATCAAAGCCGTCTTTCTGACTGCGGCGATAGAAATACGCACTGTAAAACGCAAGAGGCTCATGCACCTTGAACCATGCAATGCGGAATGCCATCATGACATACGCAACGGCGTGCGCCTTGGGGAAAAGGTAAGCTATCTTGCGGCAGGACTCAATATACCACTCGGGAACGCCGAGAGCGTGCATCTGCTCTTCGGCATCACCGGGGAACTCGCCGCTTTTCTTGACCTTGCCCTTACGCACGGCCTCCATGGTCTTGAACGCCAGCGAAGGTTCCATGCCCTTTTGAATGAGGTATAGCATGATATCGTCACGGCAGCCGACGGTCTCGTTAACGGTAGCGATGTTATTGACGATGAGGTCACGGATATTGCCCGCCCAAACATCTGTGCCGTGGGAGAAGCCGGAAAGTCTGACCAGCGTATCAAATTGCGTCGGCTGCGTCTCAACGAGCATCTGGCGGGTAAAGCCCGTGCCGAACTCGGGGATACCGATACTGCCGGTCTTGCCGATTATGGGGTCATCGTCGGGAAGCCCCAGCACTGTGGGGGTCGTGAATATCTTCATTGTGTCGGGGTCTGACAGCAAGATTTCCTTTGCGTTCACGCCCGTTGCGTCCTCTAACATGCGGATCATCGTCGGGTCATCGTGACCGAGCTCATCAAGCTTTAAGAGGTTTGCTTCCATGCAGTGATATTCAAAATGCGTGGTGATTATATCGCTCTTGGGGTCGTCGGCCGGATGCTGCACGGGGCAAAAATCGGTGACATCCATATCCTGCGGGATAACGACAAGGCCGCCGGGGTGCTGACCTGTCGTGCGCTTAACGCCGACAAGTCCCTTTGCAAGGCGGTTTTCCTCCGCCTTTGTGACCTTGAGTTGGCGCTCCTCGAGATACTTTTTTACATATCCGTAGGCGGTCTTTTCCGCCAGCGTGCCTATCGTGCCGGCACGGAAAACATGGTCCGAGCCGAAAAGCTCTTCTGTATATTTATGCGCCTGTGCCTGATATTCGCCGGAGAAGTTAAGGTCGATATCGGGGGTCTTTTCATTTCCCGGGAAACCGAGGAAGGTCTCAAACGGGATATCAAAGCCGTCCTGCCGCATGAGCGTGCCGCACTTGGGGCAGTTTTTCGGCATGTCCGCTCCGCAGCCGTAAGATCCGTCGGTTATGAATTCCGAGTGCCTGCACTTGGGGCAGACATAGTGCGGCGGCAGGGAGTTGACCTCGGTGATGCCGGACATATAGGCAACGATAGACGAGCCGACGCTGCCTCGGCTGCCGACGAGGTATCCGTGCTCGAGCGAATTCTGCACTAACTTCTGTGCGCTCATGTAGATGACATCGTAGCTGTGGTCGAGGATGGTGTTGAGCTCCGTGTCGACACGCTCCTGCACAAGCTCCGGCGGGTTATCGCCGTAGATAGCGTGCATTTTGTCATAGACAAGGCGCTTCAGGTCCTCGGCCGAATTTTCTATCTTCGGTGGGAACAGATCCTTGGGCAGCAGCTCTATATCGTCGACCTGAGCGGCAATGGCGTTGGGGTTTGTGATGACGACCTCTTTTGCAAGCTCATCGCCGAGGTATGCAAACTCGGCCAGCATTTCATCGGTCGTGCGGAAGAATATCGGGCAGCCGCGGTCGGCATCGGAGAACTTCTTTGCAGCCTGCAATATCTTGCGGTACTGCTCGTCCTCCTTGTCGAGAAAATGCACATCGCTGGCGGCGATGACGGGCTTATCGAGCTCACGACCTATCTTTATGATGCGGCGGTTGTAGTCCTCAAGCACCGTCTCGTCCCTGACAACGCCGTTATCGACAAGGAAGTGATTGTTGCCTATCGGCTGAATTTCAAGGTAATCATAGAATGAGGCTATGCGCCGCAGCTCGGCATCCGATGCTCCGTGCATGACCGCACCGTAAAGCTCGCCCATGCCGCAGGCCGAGCCGACCAATATGCCCTCTCTGTGCTGAACAAGCAGGCTTTTCGGCACGGTCGGGGTCTTGTGGTAATACTTAAGATACGACTGCGAAACAAGCTCGTACAGGTTTTTAAGGCCGACCTTGTTTTTTACGAGCAGTATCATGTGGCGGGACTTGCTGTGGTCAGCGGGCTTTATCTTGCGGTAGACCGCTTGTATATCGTTCACCGTTTTTGCGCCCTGCTCGGCGAGCATGGGGAGAAAACGCCCCATTATGCGGGCAACGACGAGCGCATCGTCCGATGCTCTGTGATGATTGAAGTCCGGCAGGCTCAGCCTGTTTGACACCATGTCCAATTTATGGCGCTTCAGGTCGGGCAAAAGTGCGTGCGAGAGCGCAAGCGTGTCAAGATACACAGGCTCAAATTCAAGCCCACTGCGAGCTGCCGCCGATGCCATGAATCCGGTATCAAAATCGGCGTTGTGCGCTACTATGGGGCGGTCGCCCGCAAATTTGAGGAAGGCACGCATGGCCTCGGCCTCGCTCGGTGCGCCCTTTACATCGTTGTCGGTAATGCCGGTGAGCTGCGTTATCTCGGCAGGGATGTGCATCTCGGGGTCGACGAAGGTGTTGAAGCTTTCCTTTATCTCGCCGCCGGCAAATATGACGGCGCCTATCTCGGTCATTCTGTCCGAGCCTGCGTTCAGGCCGGTGGTCTCGATATCAAAGGCTACCATCTCGGTATCAATGGGCAGATCACTTTCACCGTGCACGGCGAGCGAGCCGTCAACATCGTTGACGAAGTAGCACTCAACGCCGTAAATTATCTTGACACCGTGTTTCTTCCCTGCTTTCCACATGTCGGGGAACGCCTGACAGACACCGTGGTCGGTGACGGCGATAGCCGGATGCCCCCAGTAGGCGGCACGCTTGACTATCTCGGCAGGGTCTGTGAGCGCATCAAGGGCGGAAAACCTCGTATGTACATGAAGCTCAACTCGTTTTTCCTCGGCATTGTCGGGGCGAACATGCTTTTTGCCCTTCATGATATGCCTCGGCTCGATGACCATGTCCTCGTCATAGCGGCTGTAATTTACAACGCCGGATACGATGATGTGGTCGCCGACATTTATCTTGTTTATGATCGACTGGTCGTCCTCCGAGCGCAGATAGCGTGAAACACGGATAGAGCCCGTGAGGTCAGTCATATCAAAGCACAGCACCGCACCGTCACGCTTTTGCAGCTTGCGGCTGGTGACATCGAAAACATCGCCCTCAATGACGACGTTGCCCGAATCGAGTGTCAGCTCCGACATGGGCACGGGTGCTTTCTTGATGCTCCTGCCCATGAGGATATCGCCTGTCGGCTTTGCGGCCGCAGGCTCCTTGCCGCCGGAGGTGCTTAATTTCTTCGGTGGGATGTATTCGGTTTTTGGCTTGGGATAGTCGGGCTTGAGTTCGACAAGGCTAAGGCCGTAATCGTCTCTTATCCTGCCGCACAGTGCGTCTATCTCGGCCGGCGCCGGCAGGCGGGTAAAGTGGGCGGCAATGCTCATTTTGCTTTCGGCGGTGATGACCGCAACATCGGTCACATACGCCTTATCAAGTCCGCCGCAGCTTGCTTTCAGCCCCGCAAGCCCGGGGAAAATTTCAAGTAATGATGTGTGTTCGCTCACGCTTAAACCTCGGTGTCTTTCTTGATCAGATCAATAAGTGCGTCACACAGCGCTTCGTAGGGGTATGTCCCCAAAACCTCGCCGTGCCGCATGAGTAGTCCGCAGTCCTTGCCGCCTGCGATGCCGTAATCGGCCTCCCTCGCCTCGCCCGGGCCGTTGACGACGCAGCCCATGACGGCGACGGTGATGTTGCGGTCGATGCCCTCGATGCGCTTTTCCACCTCGTGGGCAAGGCCGATGAGGTCTATCTGTGTTCTGCCGCAGGTCGGGCACGAAACGAGCCGAATACCCTGCCGCAGGCCGGCGGCCTTGAGTATCGCAACGCCGGTCTTGACCTCCTCAACGGGGTCTGCCGTGAGTGACACTCTTATGGTGTTGCCTATGCCCTCGCACAGAAGCGTTCCGATACCGACGGCGGACTGGATAGTTCCGTTCCACGCCGTGCCGGTCTCGGTCACGCCGAGATGCAGGGGGTAGTTAAATTCCTCCGACGCAAGGCGGTATGCCGCCACCGTGAGCGGCACACGGGAGGCCTTCATCGAAAGGCAGATATCATCAAAATCGAATCTGTTTAGCAGCTCAATATGTCCCCTTGCGCTTTCGACCATGGCCTCCGGCGTGGGGTGGCCGTACTTTGCCAAAAGCCGCTTTTCCAGGCTTCCGGCATTCACACCGATGCGGATGGGGATATTGCGCTTTCTGCACGCCTCGGCAACGGCCTTGACATTCTCGTCGCCGCCGATGTTGCCGGGGTTTATCCTTATCTTATCGATACCACGAGCCGCCGCTTCGAGCGCAAGACGGTAGTCAAAGTGGATATCGGCGACAAGCGGGATATCGACCTGTTCTTTGATTGCCGACACCGCCTCAGCCGCCGCCATATCGGGTATGGCAATGCGGACAATGTCGCAGCCGGCTGCTTTGAACTGCTTTATCTGCGCAACGGTCGCTTCGACATCGTGCGTTTTCGTGTTGCACATCGACTGCACCGTGACCTCGGCATCTCCGCCGACCGGCACACCGCCGACAATGATCTTTTTCGTTTCGTTTCTTTTATCCATGTCTTACCCCGTTATAAGCTTTGCAATATCGTTGTACATGACAAGCGCCATCAGCCCGAGCAGCAGCACCATGCCGCCGAGGTGGATATAGCCCTCGTACTTGGGGTCGAGCTTTTTGCGGCTGACGGCTTCGATTATGACCGTAACTATCATGAGAAACACCCTGCCGCCGTCAAGCGCCGGAATGGGCAGCATATTCATGATAGCAAGGTTCACCGCAATGAATGCGGAGATATACAGAAGATTATCGGCGGCGGCCTTGGCACTTTCCGCCTGCTGTCCGACCTCGTTCATCATGTCGACAATACCGACAGGTCCGGACATATCCTTGAGCCCGACTTTGCCGTTTATAAGGTCACCGAGCCCCAGCCAGACAAGGCGTGAAAACTCAAGCGTCGTGTTCCATGTGTACTCAAGCTTCGTGCCGAAGGTGGCCTCGGTGTAGCCGAAAACGAAGCCGTATTTTGGCCCCTCGTTTGCATACTCGGCGTAGGTCTTGGTCGTGAGGGCAAAGTCCTTTAGCTCGACCTTCTCGCCGTCACGCAGCATGACGATGTCATACACGCCGTCGCCGCGCATGAGGAAGCTCGACACATCGCTCACAAGATAGATGCGCTGACCGTCGATGCTGTAAAAGGTGTCGCCCGCCTGCATGGCCTCGGTGCCCTCGTAGGGGCAGCCGTCCATGAAGTGGTCAATTGTCGGCGTGACGAACGCCTGCGCACCGGCGTACATGATGAGGATGAGCACGATGCCGAGAACAAGATTCATGAACGAGCCTGCGCACAGGATGACGAACTTTTTCCAAAAGCCCTGATTTGTGAAGGCTCTGGGGTCGTCGGATTCCTCATCCTCGCCCGCCATGGCGCAAAAGCCGCCTATCGGCAGAATGCGCAGGGCGTACACCGTCTCGCCCTTTTGCTTCTTAAACAGCGCAGGGCCCATGCCTATCGCAAACTCCTCGACCTTGACACCGCACAGCTTTGCCGCCGTGAAGTGGCCGAACTCGTGGATGGCGATAAGTATGCCGAATATGATTATTGCAATAATAATATACATCAGGAAAAATGCTCCGTAACAAATACTCTGGCGGCCTTATCGGCCTCCAGTATAGTCTCAAGATCGGGGTCTTTTACTATGTCTATGCTCTCGACCGCCGCCAAAGCACAGTCATAGATCCGATTGTAGCCGAGCTTATGGTTTAAAAACATCGAGACTGCGACCTCGTTTGCCGCACTCATGATGCACGGTGCCGTGCCGCCTTCCCTTGCGCAATCCATCGCAAGTTTCAAGCAGGGCGTTTTCTCAAAGTCCGGCGCTTCAAAGGTGAGATCCCGCATGGTCGCAAAGTCAAGGCGCTCAAACGGCGAATCGACCCGTTCGGGATAGGTCATCGCAAGCTGTATCGGAAGTCCCATATCCGGCACGCCGAGCTGGGCAATGACCGTGCCGTCAACGAGCTCGACCATGGAGTGGATGATGCTCTGCGGGTGGACAACCACTTGGATATCGTCCGGCGTTACGCCGAAAAGATGCATTGCCTCGATAAACTCAAGCCCCTTGTTCATCATCGTCGCAGAATCGACCGAAATCTTTGCACCCATACTCCAGTTGGGATGCTTTACCGCCTGCTCGGGCGTGACATTCTCAAGCTCGGCCCGGCTCTTGCCTCTGAACGGTCCGCCGGAGCCTGTGAGCAAAATTTTCTTGAGCTCTCCCTTTTTTCTGCCCATGAGGCACTGAAAAATTGCCGAGTGCTCGGAGTCAACAGGCACTATCTCCGCCCCGGTCTCGGCCGCTCGCGGCATGACTATCTCGCCTGCGCACACGAGCGTTTCCTTGTTTGCAAGAGCTATGCGCTTTTTGGCATCGATAGCCGCCAGCGTGGGCTTTAAGCCGACAGAGCCGGACACTGCGGTCACAACGCAGTCAGCGGCGTCTATCGTTGCCGCCTCAATAAGCCCCTCCATTCCGCTTCCGACCCTGATGCCGGTGTCGGCGAGCGAAATTTTAAGCTGCGCCGCTGCCTTTTCGTCGTAAACTGCGACAAATTCGGGCTTTAATCGGCGAGCCTGCTGCTCGAGCATATCCGTTTTTCTGTTTGCGGTCAGCGCCGCAACGGGCAGGCCGAGATGCTCCGCCGCCGCAATGCTCTGGCGGCCGATAGAGCCGGTGCTGCCCAAAATTGAAACTGCCTTTGTCATGTCTTTACCCCTCCGAAACGGCGGTCACGGCTGCCATACGCCGCAATGGCCTTGTCAAGCTCCTCGGGCGTAAAATCCGGCCACAGGGTGTCGGTATAATAAAACTCCGAGTATGCGCACTGCCACAAAAGGAAGTTAGACAGCCTGTACTCTCCGCCGGGTCTGATGATGAGCTCCGGATCGGGGATATCCGCCGAGTACATATACTTTGACAGCTTCTCCTCGGTGAGCTTGCCCTCAGTCTTGCCCTCGGCAACATCCTTGGCGTAAAGCTCCGCCGCCCGCACTATCTCGGCTCTGCCGCCGTAGTTAAGGCAGATATTTGCCTGGAAGCCCTTGACATGCTGCGTTATCTCGTCGGTCTTTGCAACGAGCGCCTGAAGCTCGGGCGACAGCCTCGATGTGTCGCCGAACACCTTCATGCGGATGTGCTTTTTCTCCATGTCACGGATAGCCTCGTGCAGGTACTTGTCCAAAAGCTTCATTATGCCGCCGACCTCATCCTCGGGACGCTTCCAGTTTTCCGTTGAGAATGCGTACACCGTCAGATACTCTATGCCTATCTGCTGACAGTAGGTCGCTATCTTTCTGAAATTTTCCGCACCGGCAAGATGCCCTGCGTTGCGGGGCATGCCACGCTTTTTGGCCCAGCGGCCGTTGCCATCCAATATGATGGCAATAT
>SAMEA3663054__coassemble_1085_pt1 | contig 10950 bp, 10 predicted proteins | sample SAMEA3663054__metabat2_low_PE_021 | metagenome-assembled genome bin SAMEA3663054 (sample SAMEA3663054) | pig gut metagenome | biome: pig gut; feature: pig-associated habitat; material: faeces | place: France | collected 2012
GGGAAACCACTGTATATTCATTTTTTCAAAATTCATATCTGCCATAGCAATCAATTATAAGGCGATCCTATGTTATCAAACGGAAAGGCAACATACACGACCTTGCCGATGATATCACGGGTATCGACCATGCCAATACGCTTATCACGGCTGTCGGTCGAGTCGTTTCTGTTATCGCCCATGACAAAGACGCATCCTTCGGGTACGACCTGAATCCCGGTAAAGTCGATCTTATTTTCCGTCGGCTCGGCAATATACGGCTCGTCAAGTTTTTTACCGTCAACATAAACGATGTGTCTGTCAAAGTCTATCTCAACGGTCTGACCCTCGGTGGCAATGACACGCTTAACAAGCGCATAATCAGCATACTCATCTTTTTGAAATACAACAATGTCGCCGTACTTGGGCTTGTAGAAAACATCTGTCACTATCATCTTATCGCCGTTTTCAAGCGTCGGGTACATTGAGCTTCCGACAACATCGACAAGTCGAACAAAAAACACAAAAACAACAACGCAAACGATAAGCGCCATTATTATGCACTGTATCCACTCATAAACATTGCCCCGCTTTGTTGTATTTTCGGTACTTGCTTTCTTTTCATTGTCTGCTTTTTTCATTTGCATCACCTCTGATACGTGTGTTTCTAATCATTATACACTCTTTGACCTCATTTAGGCAACAAAAAAAGAGGCTGACGCCTCTTTTTTTGACCATTTGTGGGTCTTGAGCTTACAGACGCTCCTTGACCTTTGCGCTCTTACCGACACGCTCACGCAGGTAGTACAGCTTTGCTCTGCGGACTTTACCGCGGCGGACTGTCTCTACGGAGACGATGGAGGGAGAGTGCACGGGGAAGACCTTCTCGCAGCCTACGCCGTAGGAAATACGACGGACGGTGATGGTCTCGTTGATGCCGCCATGCTTCTTGGCAATGATGGTGCCTTCAAAAGCCTGGTTGCGCTCACGGCTGCCTTCCTTTACACGAACGGTGATGCGGACGGTGTCGCCGACATTCAGTTCGGGCAGTTCGGGCTTCATGTACTGTTCGCTGAGAACTTTGATCAGATCCATAGTCTAATCCTTCCTTTACTTAAGGCGTTCGTGCCGGAGGACTCCCTTTGGGTCTCGGCAGAGGACCGCTTGATAGCTCGTACCATATCTGCACAAGCCATAGTATATTATCACACAAAGTCTTGTATTGCAAGCACTTTTTAGCGGAAAACTCCCATATTTTCGTCAAACACCTCAAGCCTGCGGAATTTTGCAAAGTCTGGTGCGATATCTGGGCATAGCTGCCTTGTCGCCTCGGCAAGCAGCTCAGGGTTGAGTGTCGGCTCTTGGGCGGAGATAATGGCATTGAGCCGTACATCGCTGCCGTCAGCCGCAAACGATATCTCCTTGATTGCGGGTGTTATATCGCTCTCGCCCATGCCGCGCTTGGTCTTTTTGGTGATGACGATGCTATCCTGTGCGTAAAACTCGCCGAGCTTTGCCGCCATTTCCTCGGCGCTGCGCTCGTCATACTCAAAAACGCCGGATATCTTGAGCCATTTTAGCTCCTTGACCTTGCGCTCGGAGGAATACACCTCGATAGCCTCGATGCCCTCGGGAAGCTGCTTTGACAGCGCAACGAGTATATCCTGCGGCTGCCTGTCCTCAAGGAGCTTAAAGTCCATTATCTCACAAATGCTCTCGGCGCCGACCGACAGCGGAAGCGCAATGGATATCTGTGGGTGCGGGTTAAAGCCCTCGGAATATTTTAAACGGCACTCGGCACGCAGAAAAGCTCTCGTGAGCGTGCGCATGAGGTCAAGATGCGAGATATAAACAGCTCTGCCGGTCTTGGAAAACAAAAGTCTGTACTTATCCATCGCAGCGTCCTCCCTTCAAAAGCTTTGCGGCACCGCAGGCTGAGCACTGCTTGCGGCAGTCGGGCGAAAGCTCGGAGCGATAGCACTGCTCCTTTTCGTGCCACAAATGCTCTTTACGCACGCCGACATCAACAACATCCCACGGCATGACCTCGTCCTTGCAGCGCTCACGGTGCGCATAGAAGGTCGGGTCAACACCGGCGTTGTCAAATGCCTGCATCCAGCGGTCAAACGAGAAATAATCGGTCCATGCTTCAAGCCTGCCGCCGCTGCGCCAAACATTTTCGATTACCTTGCCCATGCGGCGGTCACCTCGGGAGAGTGTCGCCTCGATATAACTGGTCTGCGGGTCATGCCAGTTGTAGACCACATTCTTGGCTTTTATATTCTCACGCAGGAGGTTTACCTTGGCGATATACTCGTCCATCGTGTTCTGCTTTTCCCACTGGAACGGACTGTGCGGCTTCGGCACGAAGCAGGAGGTCGACACGGTTATGCGCACTCCCCTGTTTTTGTTCTTGGCATAAAGCCGCCATGTGTGCAGAACTTGATTTGCAAGCTCCGCTATGCCGAGAATATCTTCCTCGGTCTCGGTTGGAAGGCCGAGCATGAAGTAGAGCTTTACATTGTTCCAGCCGCCCTCAAACGCCAGACGGCAGGTGTTTAGAAGATCCTCCTCCGTGACATTCTTGTTTATCGCATCACGCAGGCGCTGGCTTCCTGCTTCGGGCGCAAAGGTGAGGCCGCTCTTGCGGGTCTTTTGCAGCTTATGCATTATCTCGATGGAAAAGTTATCGGCTCTAAGTGACGGCAGAGACAGACCTATGCTGCGAGGCTCGCAGTATTCAAGCAGGCCATCACAGATGCACGAAAGATGCCGGTAGTCGCTTGAACTTAGCGACAGCAGCGTGATATCCTGGCAGCCGGTGTTTTTTAGAAGCGCCTTGCCCTGCTCGATAAGAAGCTCCGGGCTTTTTGCTCTAATGGGTCTGTAAACATGACCTGCCTGACAGAAACGGCAGCCACGCACGCAGCCGCGGAAAAGCTCAAGATTGACTCGGTCGTGGATGACCTCGGTCGAGGGAACAACGGGATGAAGCGGAAAATGCACCTTGTCAAGGTCGGCTATGATGCGCTTCGTGACACGCTCGGGCGCACCGTCGGCGACTTCGATGTGATTTATCGTATTATCATCGTTATAAACGGGCGTATAGAAGCTCGGGACATAAACGCCGCCGATGTTGCAGGCTTTTTTAAGAAACTCCGCCTTGCTCCAGCCGTTTTGCTTCGCATCATGGATGAGCGCCAAAAGCTCGTTATTCATCTCCTCGCCCTCACCGAGAAGGAAAATATCCACGAAATCCGCCATAGGCTCGGGGTTCAGTGCTGCCGTGCCGCCGATGAGCACAAGCGGCAGAAGCTCAGTTCTTTCGGCACTGTGGATAGGCAGTCCCGCCATGTCAATCATGTCAAGCACTGTGGTGTAAGCCATCTCGTAGCCGACTGAGAACGCCAGCACATCGTGCTCGGAAATGGGGTCGCCGCTTTCAAGCGCATAGAGCTTGACATCGGACTTTTTCATCTCCTCGTACATGTCTCCCCATGGCGCATACACACGCTCGCACCAGACATACGGCAGCTCGTTCATCGTTGAGTAGAGTATGCCCATGCCGAGGTTCGACATGCCTATCTCGTAGGTGTCGGGAAAGCAGAATGCCACCCTGACATCGACCTCGTCTTTGTTTTTTATTATCTGATTATATTCGCCGCCGGTGTAGCGTGCAGGCTTCTGCACTCTCGGCAGTATGCGCTCAAGTTTTTTATCCATATTAAATCTCCAAACAGTTTATCTTTGTAATTTTACAACATTGCACCGTTTTTTACAATACCCGTTTGTGCCGTTAGTACCCACACTCCGGCGATAAGCAGCGCTGCACCGAACGAGCGGCGTATGAAATACGCTCCCGCAAACAGCAGCGCCGCACCCGTGAGCATTCCAGAAATCTCAAGCAGCGTCTGTGCAAATACGGTGCCGCCGAAGAATCGGGCAATGCACTCAAGTGCCCGCGGCAAGGCAGGCAGTAAGTTGTACACCGACAAAACAAGGCTGAAGCCCGCTGTTTTTATAAGCAGCAGGTTTTGGCTCAGGTTGCCGAGGTATGATGCGGCATAAGCAAGAGCAAAGCCCGCCGCAGGGCCGGCGCATAAACAAATGACGCTTTCCAAAGTACCGCCTGCACCGGAGCAATTTATGCAAAGTCCGCTAACACTGACCTTGAGACCATGCACCCTGCCGCCGCATAATTCAATTGCCGCAATGTGACCAAGCTCGTGGATTAAAACGGCAAGCAGCAGCGCCGCAAGGCTCGTAATGCCCCCGAAAAAGTAAATGACCGAGAGCAAAAGTATTGCTCCGGCGCTGATATCTACCCCTTTCATATGTAAAACTCGGGGTTGAGGTAGGTTTGACCTTTCATAAGTTCAAAATGCAGGTGCGGTCCGGTGGCAGCTCCCGTCTCGCCGACAAGGGCTATCGCCTCTCCCCTTTTGACTTTGCCGCTGCCTTTCAAATGCTTGCTGCAATGGGCGTAAAGCGTGCGGTAGCCGTCGTCGTGGTCTATGATGACATACTTGCCGTAGCTGTCATTTTCGCCGATGGCGTATATCGTGCCGTCGGCAAAGGCGCACACCTTTTCACCGGTGTTTGCCGCAAAGTCCGTGCCGTAGTGGTACTTGACCTCGTTTTGAATGGGGTGCTCTCGGTAGCCGAAGCCCGAGGAGGTTACACCTTTTACCGGGCTTGTATACTTAAACGGCAGCGCAGAATAATCATATGACACATTTGACGGCACGGCGTAGTTTGAAAACGCCTTTTGTGCTGCGTAAAATGCTGCTACCTTGGGCGGCGTTGTGGGCTTCGGCGTGGGCGTAGGGGTAGGCGTTGGAGTTGAAGTCGGGGTCGGACTCGGGGTCGGAGCAGGTGCGGCGGTCGGTGTGGGGGTTGCGGCAACAACTGCACTCGCAGGCTTGGGCTTGAAGTCCTTTGTGAAATCAAAGGCGTTTATAATATCCTCCTTTGTAAGCTCCGAGCCCAGTGCGATTATCGCCTGCGTCTGCTCATCCTCCATGCGCAGCACATCGGTAATTCCGTCCCGTATCTCGTCCGAGAGTGACGGAAGCAGCATTTTTATCGCCGTCAGCGCTATGAATATGCCCGCCGATATGTATAGCTTAATATCCTTCATGGCTTGTCACCTCAACTAATTATATTCGGTCAAGGCTGACAAATTCGTAAATAATTCTTGACAATGCCACATTGTCTTATTATAATAATAAAGCTGATTTCGGGGTGTAGCGCAGTTGGTAGCGCGCTTGGTTCGGGACCAAGAGGCCGGGAGTTCAAGTCTCCCCACTCCGACCAAAAAAGCACGATGGTTTTGATACAAAACCATCGTGCTTTTTCTATATTGGTTGATATTTACACAGCAATTTGATACAATCTATTCGACAAACTTAAATTTGTAGGTGGGGATTATGAGAAAGAAATTGTTTTTAATAATTGAACCAGTAAACAATGACAACAAGTTGAGCAATATTTACGATTTTGTAATGATGGTAACTATCGTTATAAGCATTGTGCCACTTGCGTTCAAAGAAACAAATATTGTTTTTCAATGGATTGATTATATTACGGTAAGCATTTTCATTTTAGATTATTTTTTGCGGTTTATTACCGCAGATTACAAACTAAACAAATCTGTCGCTTCGTTTTTTGTGTATCCGATAACACCAATGGCAATTATTGATTTGGTTTCAATATTGCCGTCTATAACAGTTCTGAATAACGGGTTTAGATTGCTTAAACTGTTTAGATTACTGAGAACATTAAAGGTGTTGCGTGCTTTCAAATTTTTAAGATATTCAAAGAGTTTCGATATTATAGCAAGCGTATTCAAAAAGCAGAAGAAGGTACTGTCTGCTGTTGCAACAATGGCAATTGCTTATATTTTAGTGTCTGCACTTGTTATATACAATGTTGAGCCTGAATCATTTGATACATTCTTTGATGCTATCTATTGGGCTACTATATCACTAACAACCGTCGGATATGGCGATATTTACCCAGTAACAACAATCGGTAGAATTGTCACAATGATATCTTCCGCTTTTGGTATTGCGATAATTGCCCTGCCATCTGGTGTGATTACTGCAGGTTACCTTGCCGAGATAAGCAAAGAAGAATAAAAATTCCAATTTGACAAACTGATTAGCATAGTTTCAGTCCTAAAAGAGAGTTTCACTTCCCGCTTAATAGTTTCATTTTTTGAGTGAAACCAAATGAAACCTTTTGAATCCGTATCATTATTATCAAACTAATTCATAAGAAAAATCCTGTCGTATTTTCGACAGGATTTTTCTTTTATAGAGAGTAACGCTGAAAAAGCGGACAGTCAGAGAAATAAATACAAGGCTTGACTTGACAATCGCTCGGCTGCCGAGCTCACCGAAAGCGGCGCTTCCCATGCGCAGCTTGAGCTAAATCTATTCGGCATACAATCGAACCTCCCAAAATGTTTCATTCAACAAAAAACTCCTGATTTTAGTGGAATTCAGGAGTTATGATCATCGTTATAGAAATTTCGGCATTGAAACAAAGAAAAAGCAAGCATCATAAGATGCTTGCTTTTTGGAGCGGGCAACGAGACTCGAACTCGCTACCTCCACCTTGGCAAGGTGGCGCTCTACCGGATGAGCTATGCCCGCACACGGAACATTTAATATTTTACCACACAAGTCAGATTTGTCAAGCAAAACTTTCATGTTCCGGATAAATTCATTTGAAATCGGCAATATCTCCGAAGCCCTTGCCGAAAACATTCTTGGCATCGGTGATGATGAAAAAGGCTTTTTCATCGACACTCTTTATCATTTTCCTGATATCGGCTATCTGCGTGCGCTTGACAACGCACAAAAGCACCTGCTTATTCTGATGCGAATATGCGCCCTCGCCCCTGAGAATGGTTACGCCACGGTGCAAACGGTCGGTGATGTCGGTCACAAGCTGGTCGCTCTTTTCGCTGATGATGTAGCACACACTGGAATTGTCGATGCCGTACAGCACAAGGTCGACGACCTTGGACACGACAAACATGCTAATGGCGGCGTACATTGCAGACTCAATCTTGTTGAAAATGGCCGCAAATGCAATGATTATAACACAGTCGGTTATGAGAACAACAGTGCCGAAGTTGAGGTACGGAAACTTGAGCCGTATAAACTTTGCAATGATGTCCGTGCCGCCCGTGGTCGCACCGGCATAGTAGACGATGCCGAGACCGAGACCCTTGACGGCGCCGCCGATTATACACGCAAGCAGCATATCGTTTGTCGGCGATATCGACAGCAGAGCAAACAGGTCAACGAACACGGATGAGAGCAGCATACCGACGAGCGAGCTGACGATGAAGCCCGTGCCGAAATAGCGCCACGCTATAATAAACAGCGGGATATTGAGAACGATGGTGAGCAAGCCGACAGGAAGCTTGGTCAACAAATTGATTATCATTGCGATACCGCTGACACCGCCGACAATTATCGAGTTCGGGTACAGGAAGAACTGGAAGCCAGCTGCAAACAGTGCAGCGCCGACAACGATAAGCATATACTTGAATGCAATTGCTTTGATTTTCTTGTTTTTAATCATAATAAAGCCCTCAGTTTATAAGTGACATCTGCTCCTCTCCCCTGTCTTCGTCCTTGAGCAGCGCACCGGCTGCCGGAAGGCTGCGGACACGGTAGCGGGAGACATTCTTTATTACGGTCGATTCGAGCTGTACCGCCGAATTCAGTTTATGATTTTTCTTTAAGCTCATTCCCGCAACACCCTGTGTGGTGCGGCTGGTCTTGAGCTGCAAAAGCGAGGTGTTGAACACGAGCGCCCTGCCGTCGGTCGAGAACATAGCAACATTGATATCTTCGCTTATCGGCATGACCTCAACGAGCGGACTCTTGTCGGAATATGCGTTTATGAGCTTCTTGCGGTTTGTCTTTGTCTCGTATGCCGACATTTCGAGCCTTGCTATCTTGCCGTTTTCAAAGAACAGCAGAAGCTGCTTTTTGTAGTCGCCCGGGCAGATGACGCTTAAGATGCGCTCGCCGTCCTCCATTTCGAGTTTTGTCGGCAGATACACGCCGAGGTCGGAGGCTTTGGTGTTGTCAAAATCCGATAGCTTCGTTTTGTACACACGCTGCTGATCGGTGAAAATCAAAAGCTCCGTGCGGTTAGACGACTCAAAGGACATTTTGAGTCCGTCCCCGTCCTTGAACTTCTGTTCACTGTTCATGCGCAGCGACAGCGGTGTTATCTTCTTAAAGTACCCCTCGTTTGAGATAAACACCGTTACGGGGTAATCCTCGACAAGCTCGGTCTCCTCAAATTCCTCTATCTCGTTTGCGTAAACGATGCCCGTTCTGCGGGGGCAGGGGTATTTTTTGATGACCTGCCTGAGCTCATTAACGATGATGCTCTTTATCTTGCGTCGGCTCTTGAGCGTTTCCTCAAGCTCCTCTATCGCCTTTTCCAGCTCCTCGGTCTCGGACACACGCTTGAGGATATATTCCCTGTTTATATTGCGCAGCTTTATCTCCGCAACATACTCGGCCTGCACCTTGTCGATACCGAAGCCCATCATGAGGTTGGGTACGACCTCGGCTTCAAGCTCGGTATTGCGAATAATTGCAATCGCCTTGTCGATATCGAGAAGTATTTTTTCAAGGCCCTTGAGCAGGTGCAGCTTATCCTTTTTCTTGGACAGGTCAAAATACACACGGCGGCGGACACATTCCATGCGCCATGCGCTCCACTCGCTGAGTATCTCCCTGACACCCATGACCTTGGGGTTGCCGGCGACAAGGATGTTGAAGTTGCAGGGGAAGCTGTCCATAAGCGGGGTGAGCCTGAACAGCTTCTGCATGAGCTTTTCGGGGTCGGTACCGCGCTTGAGATCGATGGCGAGCTTAAGACCGCTGAGGTCAGTCTCGTCTCGCATATCGTTTACCTCACGCACCTTGCCGGCTTTAATAAGCTCTGCGACCTTGTCAACGATGGCTTCGGTCGTGGTGGTATAGGGTATCTCGTAAATCTCGATGATGTTTTCCTTTTGGACATAGCGCCAGCGGGCTCTGATCTTGAAGCTGCCACGGCCGGTGTTATAGATGTTCTCCATCTCCGCACGGTCGTAGACTATCTCACCGCCGGTGGAGAAATCGGGTGCAGGCATGGTCGAGAGCAGGTCGCACTCGGGGTCGGACAGATACTCTATCGTTGTGCGGCAAACCTCCTCAAGGTTAAAGCCGCATATCTGGCTTGCCATGCCGACGGCAATGCCGGTGTTGCTCGACACGAGCACATTGGGAAACGAGGTCGGCAGAAGTGACGGCTCTTTCATGCTGCCGTCGTAGTTATCGATAAACTCGACAGTGTCTTGGTCTATATCTCCGAAAAGCTCGGCACATATGGCAGACAGCTTTGCCTCGGTATAACGGGAGGCTGCAAAGGACATATCTCTTGAATACACCTTGCCGAAGTTGCCCTTGGAGTCGACAAACGGGACGAGCAGCGCATCGTTGCCCTTTGACAGTCGCACCATAGTCTCGTATATCGCAGCGTCACCGTGCGGGTTAAGGCGCATGGTCTGGCCGACGATGTTGGCACTCTTGGTGCGGCCGCCGTTTAGAAGTCCCATCTTGTACATGGTGTAAAGAAGCTTTCTGTGGGATGGCTTGAAGCCGTCTATCTCGGGGATGGCGCGGGAGATGATAACGCTCATCGCATACGGCATGTAGTTTTGCTCAAGCGTCTCGGTTATCGGCTGCTCCAGCACCTCGGCACGAAGGCCGATCACATTGGGATTATTGAATTTTTTCTGGTCGGGAGCTTGTTTTTTAGCCATTTAGAATGTTTCCTTTCAACGCTTACCCTTTTTCTTTGCACCGGTCTCAAAGCTCCGGCGGCATTTAGGGCAATGCGTAGCCTTGAACAGCCCCAAGTAGATCACTTTTCCGCAGTAGGGGCATTTGCAGAAAATAAAGATGACGACGAATGCCATCACAAAGCACACAAGCGACAGCACCGCCGAATATATGGGCAGCACCGTGCCGTTGCCGTTTGAGATAACACCCACGGCACCGAACATAACGCACAGCGCAAGCAGCAGCTTAACTGAATTTCTGGCTCTGTCAAACTTCATATCCGCACCTCTCAGGATATATCCGCCATGTCAAGATACAGGTATCCGTTTTCGGCGATGTGATTTTTTCTGCCCGCAAGGTCGTCGCCAAGCAAAAGGTCAAACATCTGCGACATGTGCTCGGCATCCTCGGGCATGACTTTTATAAGCCTGCGTGTCTCGGGGTTCATGGTGGTCATCCACATCATGTCCGGATCGTTTTCACCGAGACCCTTGCTGCGGTTGATGCTCGCCTTAGCGCCGTTTAATGACGCAACGATATCCGCCTTTTCCTTGTCTGAGTAGGCAAAATATGTCTTGCCCTTGCTCTCTATCTCATAAAGGGGCGATTCTGCGATGTACACATATCCTTCACGGATGAGCGTAGGCACGAGCCGGTATATCATCGTCAAAATGAGCGTTCTGATCTGGAAGCCGTCAACATCGGCGTCGGTGCAGATGATGACCTTGTTCCAGCGCAGGTTATTGATATCAAAGGAATTTAGATCCTTCTGACCCTTGACCTGAACCTCAACACCGCAGCCGAGCACTTTCAAAAGGTCAGTTATGATATCGCTTTTGAATATCCTTGCAAAATCGGCCTTGAGGCAGTTTAATATCTTGCCTCTGACAGGCATGATTCCCTGGAAATCAGCGTCACGGGAAAGCTTACATGCGCCCAGCGCCGAGTCGCCCTCGACAATGTATATCTCACGCTTTTCGGGATCTCTGCTGCGGCAGTCGACGAATTTCTGCACACGGTTTGCGATATCAATGCTGCCGGAGAGCTTCTTTTTCATGCCGAGCCTTGTCTTTTCCGCCTCCTCACGGCTGCGTTTGTTGACAAG
>SAMEA3663054__coassemble_1094_pt1 | contig 10858 bp, 12 predicted proteins | sample SAMEA3663054__metabat2_low_PE_021 | metagenome-assembled genome bin SAMEA3663054 (sample SAMEA3663054) | pig gut metagenome | biome: pig gut; feature: pig-associated habitat; material: faeces | place: France | collected 2012
TGATGTAGTCGTCGGTGAGCTTCTGAATGTCCTTCTCGACTGTCTTGTAATCGTCCTCGGTAATCTCGGACGCCTTCTGCTGCTTTTTGAACTTATCGATTGCTTCACGGCGAATGTTGCGCACTGCGACCTTTGCTTCCTCGCCGTACTTCTTGACCTGCTTTGCAAGCTCCTTGCGGCGCTCCTCGGTCAGCTGCGGGAACACGAGACGGATTGCTCTGCCGTCGTTCTGCGGATTGATTCCGAGCTCGGAGGCGAGAATTGCCTTCTCGATGCCCTTGAGGACGGATGCGTCCCAAGGCTGGATCAGCAGAGAGCGGGGGTCGGGAACGGAAACGGATGCTACCTGCTGGATGGGGGTGGGCACTCCGTAATAATCGACGGTGATCTGATCGAGAACCGCTGCATTTGCACGGCCTGCACGAACGGATGCAAGCTGGGTCTTGAGCACCTCGGCGGTTTTCTTCATCTTGCTTTCAAATTCAATATAATCGGACATGTTGCTACCTCCTATATGTTTTATCTTATTTTGTGACCAATGTGCCGAGCTTTTCACCACGGAGCACACGGACTATGTTTTCCGGCTGTGCCAGTGCAAAGACGATAACGGGAATGTCGTTATCCATTGCAAGGCTGGTTGCGGTGGTATCCATGACGGCAAGGTGCTGTGCAAGCACTTCGTCATAGCTTATGCTGTCGTACTTGACGGCCGATGCGTCCACTCTCGGGTCTGCACTGTAAACGCCGTCTATGTTCTTTGCAAGGAGTATTGCGTCTGCGCCTATCTCCGCCGCACGCAGGACAGCGGCCGTATCTGTCGAGAAAAACGGGCAGCCCGTGCCGCAGCCGAACATAACGACTTCGCCGTTTTCAAGGTGCTTTATAGCCTCCGTGGTGCTGTAGCGCTCGCCTACGCCCTGAATATCAACGGCAGTCTGGATAGTGGCCTTTGCGCCTATCTGCTTGAACACATCGGCGACAGCAAGGCAGTTCATAGCCGTTGCGAGCATACCCATTCGGTCTGCGCTGACACGCTCGACATGGCCTGCGCCGTCCTTGACGCCACGCCAGAAGTTGCCGCCGCCGACAACTATGCCGACCTCGACACCCATATCGACGCAGCTTTTTACCGTCTTGCAGACATCGGCTATAAAATCAAAGTCAAAGCCGGTCTTTTTCTCGCCGGCAAGTGCCTCGCCGCTGATCTTTATCAGCACACGCTTATAAACAGGTTTCTCCATTGCACTCTCCTTTTAAATATCAAGTATTCCTATGATAACTATGCCCACTACGACTATGAAAACAGACACATAATGCTTGGCCGACAGCTTTTCCTTGAGGAAGACGCGGCTCCAGATGACGGAGGCAACGCAGTAGGACGAGATAATGGGAGCGGCGAGCGCTGCGTGTTCAGAATCAGCCAGAGCGTAGATATACGCAAACTGACCTGCGGTCTCAAACAGTGCGCCGGTGTACTTGGGCACTTCCCTTTTGGGTATGAGCCGCTGTTTTTTAACGCCGAGAACATAAATTGCGCACACGATGCCGACAGCAAGGAAGGTAAGCTCATACGCAACATTAGCGGAGTCCTCGTTGAGAACCTCGAGAACCTTTGAGTCTGCGAAGGTGCCCAGAGCATCGAGCAGGCAGTAGATGACCGGCAGTGTAATGGCAATCCAGCTTTTTGCGTAATGATGATTGCTTGCATCCTGACGAGCCTTGCGCAGCTCTTCATCCTCGTTTGCTTCGGTGATACCGAGACACACAACGCCGATACATACGAGCGCCACCGCAACGAGCGCTATCGGCGGAAGCTCGCCGAAGCCCTTTGTCGCAAAAATGAGTATCGCAACTATTGCACCGGAGGAGTTGCATATAGGTGAGGATATAGAAAGCTCAATATACCTCAGTCCCAAATAGCCGACCGCCATTGAGGCTATATACAGTGCCGACACCGGCAGGTATGTAATGATGACGCTCCAGCTTATCTCAACGCCGCCGACGAAAATCTCATAGGCAGCGTGAAGTCCCATAACTACGCCGACCGCCATGACCATCTTCAGATGGCTGTACTTATCGTCGGCATCCTGGCAGCCGATCTTTGAAAACAGATCAGAGCCGCTCCAGCAAAGCAGTGCTATTACAGCAAACCAAAACCACATAACTTGTTTCCTTTTATTCTGCAGTATTTTTATCTAAAGCATTTTACCACAGCCAAGCTTATTTGACAATTATCAAATGACAAATTGTGCGGCTTTGAAAGTATATAATTTTCGCATGGAGACGATATACATAGACCGGCTGTTTATTTTGAACTTCATATGCGACTATCTTATCCTGCTCGGTTCGGCAAGAGTATGCGGAGTTTTGCTGCGCAGGCTGCGGTATGCCGTGGCGGCGCTGTTCGGGGCTGCGTACGCCGTTGCATCCGTTTTCCCCTCATTTGCGTTTTTGACGCTGCTGCCCATAAAGCTTGCGTCAGGCGTTTTGATGGCGCTCATCGCATTCGCAAAAGAGCCTAAGTTCTGGCGCTGTGCGGCGGTTTTTTTCGCCGTGTCTGCCGTATTCGGCGGCACGCTGTGGGCGCTGTCGGTGCAAAGCGGCGGTATGGGAAACGCCGTGTATCTTCCCGTTTCGATGCCCGTTCTTGTGCTCGGCTTCGGGATAATTTACGCTGCGCTGAGCCTCGTGTTCCGCAGGACGGCGAAAAGCACGGGAAAGACGGTACGCACCGTGGTCATCGGCTTTTGCGGCCAAAGCGTCACGCTGCGGGCATTATATGACAGCGGCAACTGTTTGTATGACCCGATGACCGGGAGTGAGGTGCTCATTGCGGGAACTGCGCAGCTTGTACCGCTCCTCGGCGAGGGAAGCGAAAATTTGTCCCCTACGGAGCTTATCACGCTCTACGCCGGAAAAATGCGGCTCATCCCCTACTCCGCCGTCGGCACGCAAAGCGGCCTGCTGCCTGCGTTCAGGCCCGACAGTCTGACAGTTGACGGCAAGGTGCGTGAGGATATTTTAGTTGCGATATCGCCCACCGCAGTCAGCGGTGACGGCTTTGACTGCATAATCTGATTTTGTCCGGCTATAACTTAACAGATTGGAAAGGAGAAGTCATGAACATTCTGAAACTTATTAGAGACTGGCTTGAAAAGCATTTTGCCCCCGCTCCGTCGGAGCTTTTCTACATCGGCGGAAGCGACATTCTCCCGCCGCCGCTGGGGCGTGACGAGGAGGAACGGGCGATACTCGCCATGGAGGCCGGCGATGAGAAGGCAAAGCAGACGCTCACCGAGCACAACCTGCGCCTTGTGGTCTACATTGCACGGCGCTTTGAAAACACGGGGCTGAACCTTGAGGACCTCATCTCCATCGGAACGATAGGGCTTATCAAAGCAATAAACACTTTCAAATCCGCCAAGAACATTAAGCTTGCGACCTACGCATCACGCTGCATCGAAAACGAGATACTCATGTATCTGCGCAAGGTGAGCAATCAGCGCACGGAGGTGAGCTTCGACGAACCGCTGAACACCGATTGGGACGGCAATGAGCTGCTGCTCTCCGATGTTTTAGGCACGGATGACGACGAGGTGTGCCGCCCGCTCGAGGACGATGCCGACAGGCAGATGCTCTCGGCTGCGATACAAACGCTTAACGAGCGTGAGCGGAGCATCATCGTCCTACGCTTCGGGCTCGGCGGCAGAAACGAGCTCACGCAAAAGGAGGTCGCAGACCTCATGGGCATTTCCCAAAGCTACATAAGCCGCCTTGAAAAGCGCATAATCGTGCGTCTTAGGCGTGAGATGATAAAGCAAATGCAGTAAAAAATCGACCGAATAATTCGGTCGATTTTTTCGTCATTCTTGAGTTTTCCACTTTTTGCAGCGGTTGGCGATGCGCTTTTTCTTGCGCACGCCGTGGATGGTGAAGTACGCCGCAAGGCCGACGGCGATGACTGCCATGCTGACTATCGCATAGTTGTCGACGCTGCCCTGCGTTTTGACCTCGAGCCAAAGCGAATCCATGAGCTGGTTTGTCTGCTCGCCGAGATAGGAAAACGCCGAGCCCATTGCAAGCGTTTCCTCGCTCGGGTAGGCTATATCGCTTGCGACCATGTCAGGGTCCATGTATTCCTTTGCGGCGGAAATGGGCGTTGAATAACCGAGATAATCAAGGTTCTCACCCGCTACCTGAGCGTCGCACAGGAAGTTGATGTACGCCTCGGCGGCGGCCTTGTTCTGGCAGCTTTTCGGGATGCACATTGCATCGATGAAGAGGTTGAACCCCTCCTTGGGGAAGTAAAAGCCGAGATCTTCGTTCTCCTGCACCATTTGCAGATAGTCGCCTGCGTAATACGGTGCAATCCACGCCTCCTCACGCTCCATCTTGTCATAGATCTGATCCATGACATAGCTCTGCACAAGGGGCTTTTGCTCGATGAGCTTATACGCTGCACTGCGCAGCTCGTCCTCAGCCTCGGTGTTTATATCGATACCCAGCAAAAGCTCCGATATCGCAAATGCGTCACGGGGATTATCGAACATGAGTATCTTGCCGGAATACTTGCTGTTCCACAGCAGATCCCACGAGCCGAGGTCGGCTTCATCAACATATTTTTTGTTGTAGATGATACCCACGGTGCCCCAAGTATACGGCACTGTGTACTTGTTATCCGGGTCAAAGGCGGTGTTCTTGTACGCCTCGTCAACATCGGCGTAGTTGGGGATATTCGAGTAATCTATCTCCAGCAGCATGTCCTCGGAGATAAGGCGGGCTATCATGTAGTCCGATGGGATGATGACATCGTAGGTGCTGCCGCCGGTCTTGAGCTTGGTGTACATGGTCTCGTTCGAGTCAAAGGTCATGTAGTTGACCTTGATGCCGGTGGCCTCGGTGAATGCCTTATTGACATCGATATAGCCGTCCGTTCCATCGGAGATATACTGACCCCAGTTATACACATTTATCGTCACCTGCTCTGCGCTCGCCGTCACGGGAACGGCGGTCAGCACGAGCACAAGGCACAGGATAAGTGAAAGCAGCTTTTTCATGCGCTCACCTGCTTTCTGCGGAAGGCACGGCGGTTTTCACGGCTGCGCTTTGCGTCACGCTCCTGCAAGAGGTTCATGACAACCATCACGAGCAGTATCGCCGCAAACAGCAGTGTAAACAGTGCGTATATCTTCGGCTGGAGCGGCTTTTTGGTGTAGTTATATATCTCTACGGGCAGGGTAACGAAGCGGGGGCCGTAGACAAAATAGCTGATGACAAAGTCGTCAAGGCTCATGGTGAACGCCATGAGCGCACCCGAGACGATGCCCGGAGTTATCTCGTGGATAACGACCTTGTAAAACGCCTGCCACGGCGTGCAGCCGAGATCCATTGCCGCCTCACGCAGGTGGGGATCCATCTGCTGGAGCTTTGGCATGACCGAAAGGATGACATACGGCAGGTTGAAGGTTATGTGCGCAATCAGCAGCGTGGCAAAGCCGAGGATGTTGTTTATCTTCATCATCGTGCCGACAAAGGCAAAAAGCAGTGCCAGTGAAACGCCGGTGACAATCTCGGGGTTTGTGAGCGGGATATTCGTCACTCCCATGGTGAAGCTGCGAAGCCTCGGCCCCATTGAGTGGATGCCGATGGCGGCGGCAGAGCCGATAACGGTCGCAATAAGCGAGGAGATAACGGCAACGATGACGGAATTAAGCAGAAGCGGCAGCAGCACGCTGTCTTTGAATAATTCGCCGTAGTTATCAAAGGTAAAGTCCTTGAACACCGCAATGTCCATGCCGCTGTTAAACGAAGCCACGCCCAGCACTATCATCGGCAGATAGAGGAACAACATAACGATGACGGTGAATATCTTGTTGAATTTTTTCATACCGTTATGACCTCCTCATCGTCGCTGAAGCGGTTCATAACTCCGATGCAGACAAAGATCATGATCATCAGCACAAGGCTGAGCGCCGCGCCTAAATTGGGGTTATATGCAGTTTTGAACTGGCTCTCGATGACATCGCCGATGAGCGTTGTGCCCGACGAGCCGAGCTTCTGGGAAATGTAAAAGGTCGATACCGCAGGCACGAACACCATGGTAAAGCCCGAGATGATGCCCGGAACGCTCAGCGGCAGGATGACCCTTTTGAACACATTTGCACCGTTGCAGCCGAGATCCTCCGCTGCTTCGATAAGGTGCCTGTCGATCTTCATGATGACGGTGTAAAGCGGCATTATCATGTACGGCAGGTAGTTATACACCATGCCGAGCACAACGGCGCCGTTATTGCGTATAAGCGGCAGCGGCTCCATGCCGAGGGCGGTGATGATGTTATTTATAATGCCCGTGTCCTCGGTGAGGGCGACCCACGCCAGCGTGCGCAGCAGAAAGCTTATGCACATGGGCAGCATGACGAGCATATAGAGAAACCTCTGCGTCGTCTCATTGCAGCCTGCGATATAGTACGCCACCGGGTAGCCGATGACAAGGCAGATAAGCGAAGAGATGAGCGCAAGCCAAATGCTCTTTATGAGAATTGGCATATAGTTTCCGAGGTTTGCGATGTTCTTCATCGTAAACTCACCCGTCTGCGAATCGGTGAATGCAAAATATGCAACGATGGCAAGCGGAACTATCGTAAAAAGCGCCATCCATACAAGGTATGGTGCGGCAAGCGATCTACTCTTCATCTTCGCCGCCCTCCGCAGACTCCTCCGCTTCCTCGCCGCCCTCAAGGTAGACCTCGGGGTCATCCATTTCATCGTACTCGGCAGAGTAGGAGCTGTAATCGCCGAACATGCCGGAATACTCGCTCTTATGCATGATGTGGATATCCTCCGGCTCAAGGCGGATGCCGATATACGAGCCGACCTCATAAAAATCGGTAGTCTGGATAAGCCACTTAAAGCCCTTGAAATCGACTATCGTGTCGTAATGAACGCCCTTGAATGTGACGCTCGTTACCGTGCCGCAAAGGTGACCGTCGTCGGGCGGAACGATATCGATATCCTCGGGGCGGATGACGACATCGACAGGCTCGTTTTTCTCAAAGCCTGCGTCGACGCACTTGAATTTACGACCGAAGAACTTGACCAGCCTGTCCTCGAGCATAACGCCGTCGAGGATATTGCTCTCGCCGATGAAGTCCGCAACGAAGGCGTTTTTCGGCTCGTTGTAGATATCCTCGGGAGTGCCTATCTGCTGGATGCGGCCCTTGTCCATGACAACAACGGTGTCGGACATGGAAAGCGCTTCCTCCTGGTCATGAGTGACATATATAAAAGTAATGCCCATCGCCTGCTGAATGCGCTTGAGCTCGTTCTGCATATCCTTGCGCAGTCTGAGGTCAAGTGCGCCGAGAGGCTCGTCAAGCAGCAGCACCTTGGGTCTGTTGACAAGAGCTCTGGCAATGGCAACACGCTGCTGCTGGCCGCCGGAAAGCTGCGAAACCTTGCGGTTTTCAAAGCCTTTGAGGCTGACAATCTCCAGCATCTGAGTAACACGCTCGTCTATCTCCTGCTCGGGCAGCTTTGCAAGGCGCAGCCCGAAGGCGACATTCTCGTACACATCAAGGTGCGGAAACAGCGCATACTTCTGGAAAACGGTGTTGACCTTTCTCTTGTGAGGCGGGACATCATTGATCCTCTCGCCGTCAAAAAGCACATCGCCGCCTGTGGGCTTTATAAAACCGCCGATGATCCTGAGCGTGGTGGTCTTACCGCAGCCGGAGGGGCCTAAAAGCGTGAGGAATTCCTTATCATTAAAATACAGGTTAATATCGTCTAAAACGATCTCGTCGTCAAACGCCATTTGACAATTCACAAGGCGAATGAGTTCTTTGGACATTTATCCTCCCCCATTTCTAAAAATTTTAATACTAAAGGACGCTCCGAAACTGCTTCCGGAGCGTCCTTTGCAGACGATAATAATATACATACAAACCATTGGAAAGTCAACAAAAATCCCAAAACTTCGCCGCATTTTTGATTATAGTGACCCAAGCTCGGATATACCGAAGTATTTTTCGGCAAAATCGACGGAACGAACGCAAAATTCACGGCCTCTGAGATACTCTAAACAGCCTGCATCCGTGGGAAACTCAAAGCGCAGCTTGTACGAATAAAGCGCCTGTCCCTTTTCGCCGTAGCCCTTGTTAAACCGCTCGCTGCCGTACTTTCCGTCACCTAACAGCGGGCAGCCGAAATGCGCCATCTGTGCTCTAATCTGATGCGTGCGGCCGGTCAGGAGCCTGCACTCGACAAGCGACAGCGCACCCTTTGTTGCTATCGTGCGGTACTCGGTGACAGCGGTCTTCGCCCCGGGCTCGGGACGGGTTTTTACATAGACCTGATTTTTCTGTGCGTCCTTGAAAAGATAATTTTCCAGTCTTCCCTGTGCAGGCTTGGGCCTTCCCTGCACGGCGCAAAGGTAGAGCTTTTCAATCTCACGGTCTTTTATCTTGTCGTTTAATATCCGCAGTGCCTCGGCATTTTTGGCGGCAATGACGATACCGCCGGTGTTGCGGTCGATGCGGTTGCACAATGCAGGCGCAAAGGAGTTTTCCTCTTTTGGCAGCCACTCGCCCTTTTGCGCCATATAGGCTTGGATGTTGGCAATAAGGGTGTTATAGTCCCACTGTCCTGCGCTGTGGCACAATACACCGGGCTTTTTGTCGGCAAGCAGAATATTCTCGTCTTCGTAGACGATGCTTAATTTCGGCGTTCCGACCTTGAGGTAGGAGTTTTCCTCCCTCGGCTTTTCAAAAAATTCATCGTTTATATATAGGCTCAGCACATCGCCCTCATTCAGGCGTGTGTCACGCTTTGCGCCCTTGCCGTTAAGCTTTATGCGTTTTATCCTTATGTATTTTTGCAGCAGAGCCTCGGCCTTGCCCACGAAGCGGTCGAGCCGCTGGCCTGCGTCGTTTCGTTTTACAGTTAATTCTTTCATGTCACCAAGTATACACGCTTTATGCCGCAAGCGCAAGAAAAAAGGCAGCCGGTCAGGCTGCCTTTCAAGTCTATATCAATAAGTCAAATCTATTATGCCATGCCCTTTATGGTCATGCAGACCATGCCTGCAAAGTAAGCTGCAACAAAAATTCCGAGTCCTGCTACCATTTTAATAGATCTCCTTTTCATAAATTCAAGTCCGGGTTTGTTTCCCTGTCTGTGATTTCAGTATAGCTGTTTTTTATGAAAAATCAACTCTTTTTTGTGAGACCTACACAAACGCATTTGTTGAAATTGCACAATTAAATCGCTTTTGCAGTTTATTTTCGCCATCTTTCAAAACCGTGCAATTTCATTTTTGCATTTTGAAGGAACGCACCATGCAATATGCATTTTAGGTGCTTTGAGCGTTAATCAGGCGTTAAAAATGCAAGTTTAAGTTTTAACAGATGCATTGCGCCTTGCATTTTGCAGACAGTCAGAATTTCATTTGCAAGTTCAGGCTTAGAAAATATGCAAATTTGCCGCTGTTTAAGCTTTCCTTGATTGCCGGACTTGCATTTTTGAACGGCTATTTTCGGGAGATGCTTAAAATTTTCGTAAAACTCCCACAGACGAACGGGCAAAATCTGTATCGATTCATTTTGGGCAGCAATTGCGTTGTGCAAAATCGCAGGATGAGAAATTTCAGCTTTTGGGCGCAAAAAAGCAGCCAAAAGCGATTGCCGGGCTGCTTTTACCGAGTTTTCGGCATGTATGCCGGCACGCTGTGCCGTTTTTGCAAGGAATGTGCCTTGTTAGTTCATGTCGATAAACACGATCTCATCCGATTTGACGAGTCCTAACTTTTCCCTTGCAAGCTTCTCGGCGGACTCATCCGTGCCGAGGCTGTCGATATCGGCCCTGAGCTTTGCGTTTTCGCTGTGTGCCTGTGCAAGCTCGGCCTCAAGCTCCGCCGTAGCCGCCATAGCTTCATTAAGATCGCTCATCACGCCTGCGAGGCTCAGTGTAGCGTATACAACCAGCACCGTCAGAGCTATCCCTAAAATGCATTGTGTCCTCTTCAACTGTCTTCTCCTTGCCCTTTCTCCTCTTTTGTGCTCTCAGTTTAACCCAATTTCCTGCTTTTGAAAAGTGTTTTTTGACGAAAGAGCCTGCTTTTTTCATAATTAGCAATATCGGTGCAAAAAGTGCTGCAATGAGCTGCACAATCTTGTTGAGGAGGGCAAGCACGAGATCGCTCAAAAGCAGCATATAGCTTGCAAAGCCGAGGCAGAAAAAGGCTATCATGAAAATGTGCAGCGAGCCGCCGCCTGCGCTCATGCCGAGAGTGAAAAGTGCAAACAGCACGGCAAGGCAAAACAGCCCGTCAAACAGCGACGATGCTTTCAGCCTGCGGCGCAGCACACGGAAAACATCGTAGGCAAATCCCGCTGCAAAGCCTGTGAGCCATGAAACTCCGATCTGCAGAAGCTGCTTTGAAACATCGATCCCCATTTAGCCGAACAGCCTCGACCAGAAGCCGCCTGTGTGCGCTTTTTCCTCGTAATTGAGGTCTGTTATCATGCCCTCGACCTTGATTTCGCCCACATCAAGGCTTATCTTGCCGATATGCAGGCCGCTGCCCCGAACGATAAGATTGCCCTGCGAGGTGTTCATGACGATGGTCGCCTCGTCAAAGCTCTCAACATCATCGACCCCCGTGACATTGAGCCTGCATCTGTCGTCCATGCTCACCGAATGCGGCTTTACCGCCGGCTTCAGCTTTTCCTTTTCCTCGTATGCCATAGTCTGTGCTCCTTTGCTTTTTGTACAAGACTATGCCGTGATATTAAAAAAGAGACCCCCGAAGGGCGAATTCAGATAAGGATAAATCGCCCTGTAAAGAGCCTTTTTCCCCGAT
>SAMEA3663054__coassemble_1145_pt1 | contig 10317 bp, 8 predicted proteins | sample SAMEA3663054__metabat2_low_PE_021 | metagenome-assembled genome bin SAMEA3663054 (sample SAMEA3663054) | pig gut metagenome | biome: pig gut; feature: pig-associated habitat; material: faeces | place: France | collected 2012
ACCCAGGACGATATCGGCAAAACCGTTAAGCTTTCAAAGCAAAACTCCGAGCAGATAATGGATACCTTCGCTTACGACGAGTATACAATAGTCGGCCTGACGGATAGTGCTTTGTACATTAACCTTGAGCGTGGTTCAAGTACCCTTGGCAGCGGCAGCGTTGAGGGCTATATCTACCTTCCGTCGGACGGCTTCTCGGTCGATTACTTCACCGATATCTATGTAACCGTCGATGCCGAGGGCTATGTGTACTCGGACGAATATAAGGATAACGCCAAAACGTATGTAAAGCCGCTTGAGCAGTTTATGGAAGAGCGGGCTGTCATCCGCTATAACAGCATCATCGACGAGGCAAAAGCAAAGCTTGCCGACGCAAAGGCACAGTATCAGTCGGGACTTAATAAGTACGAGCCTGCAAGGGCGGAGTACGAAAACGGTGTAAAGCAGCTCAAGACCGAGAAAGCAAACGCCGAAGCCAAGCTTGCCAAAGCTAAAAAGCAGCTTGACGATGCGGAGAAAATGCTGCAAGACCCGTCAATTTTAGACGAAAAGCAAGCCGAGCTCGATGCCGCCAAGGCAAAGCTTGACAAGGGCAAGACCGAGTACGAAAGCGGCCTGAAGCAGTTCGAGACCCGCAGCAAGAGCGCATATCTTGTTGTCGACCGCCAGATTGAGACCTATACTGATAGGGTGGAAAACCGCAAGGCCAACATAGCGCAGATCAACACTGAAATTGAAGAGCTTAATGACGAGCTGGAAGCTGCTGAAGCAAATGGCGAAATCCTCAAGGCGGTAAGACTCAGAACAAAGCTACGGCTCAAGCAGCCGCAGCTTGAGACGAACGAGCGGGAGCTTGAGCGTGCCGAGAAAAATTTAGCCACGGCTCAGGCCAAAAAGGCCGAGATAGATGCCGAGCTTGCACCGTATAAAAAGCAGCTTGACGACGCCAAGGCCGAGCTTGACAGCGGCTATGCTCAGGTAAACGCCGGTCAGGCTGAGCTTGACAAGGCGAGAAAACAGCTTGAAGACGCACCGAAGCAGATAGCACAGGGCAGGGCGCAGTACGAAAAGTCCAAACAGCAGATGGAGACCGAGTTTGCAAAGGCCGAAAAGAAGCTTGCCGCCGGCAAAAAACAGCTTGATGCGGCAAAGGCACAGCTTGACTACGCCAAGGCGCAGCTCACCGCCGCCGAAAAGCAGATAAAGAACATGGAGCATGCCGACACTTATGTGCTCGGCCGCGACACTAATATCGGATATGTCTGCTTGTCAAGCGATACAGATGTAGTGCAGAGCGTTGCGAGTGTATTTCCGGCATTCTTCTTCCTCGTTGCGGCACTTGTGTGCCTTACAACCATGACCCGAATGATAGACGACCAGCGCACGCAGATAGGCATCATGAAGGCCCTCGGCTACAGCTCGTCGTCAATAATGCTCAAGTACATGGTTTATTCCGGAAGTGCAACGCTTTTTGGCAGCATCTTCGGCATAGCTGTCGGTGCTTTTGCGTTTCCTGCCATCGTTTGGTTCGGCTATGACATTATCTACAATTTTTCAAGCCTTGTTTTCACCATGGATTGGGCGCTTGCGTTCGGCATGGTGTGTGTGAACCTGCTTGGTATGCTTTTAGTGACATGGTTCTGCTGCGTGAAGGAACTCAGGTGCGCACCCTCGGATCTTATAAGACCCAAAGCACCCGAAGCCGGCAAGCGTATACTTTTAGAGCGCATCGGTTTTATCTGGAACCGCCTCAGCTTCATGCAGAAGGTCTCTGCGCGTAATGTTTTCCGCTACAAGAAGCGTATATTTATGATGCTTCTCGGCATCGGCGGCTGCACCGCCCTTGTCCTTACGGCGCTCGGCCTTAACGATACGATACAAGGCGTTGTCGACAAGCAGTACAGCGATATTATCCTGTACGACTACGAGGTCTCACTTGCCTATGACATGACCGCCGACGAGCAGAAGATATTCCTTGATGATTGCGGCGATAATGTTGCTGAGGCCATGTTCATGTACCGCACGAGCGCCGATGTCAGCGCAAACGGCTCGACAAAGTCCGTGACGCTCACGGCAAGCGACGGGCAGGGGATAGGCGATTTTATAAATCTCGTGAACGACGGCGAAACGGTCGCATACCCCAAAGTGGGCGAAGCGATAATTAACTGTAATCTTGCGAGGATGATGGACATAGGTATAGGCGATGAGATAAAGCTCACCACAGCCGACATGGACATACTCACCGTTAAGGTCAGCGGCATTTTTGATAACTATGTCGAAAACCTTGTGTTTGTGAACCTTGATACCTGCACAGAGCAGTGGGGCGGCGCCCCCGAGCTCAAGGCGGCGCTTCTGAAAGCCCCCGAGGGTGCGGATGTGTCGGCTTGCGGAGAGAAGATATCCTCCGTTGACGGTGTGCGTACGATGCAGATGAGCATAAGCTCAAGGGACAGGATAAGCAACATGATGTCGAGCCTTTTGTTCGTCGTTGCGATGATCATCCTCTGCGCCGGACTTCTTGCGTTTATAGTTCTGTATAACCTCACAAATATCAATATTTCCGAGCGCATACGTGAGATAGCAACGATAAAGGTGCTGGGCTTTTACCCGCAGGAGGCGGCAAGCTATGTCTTTAGGGAAAACCTCGTGCTCACGGGAATGGGAGCGCTTTTCGGGCTGCTGCTTGGTGTGGTGTTCCATGCGTTCGTTATGGACGCTATTAAGGTCGATATGATGTACTTTAAGCCTATAATCTCGCCGCTGAGCTTTGCTTTTGCCGTGCTTCTCACATTCGGCTTTGCGCTCATCGTAAATGCCATCATGCGCCGCAGGATAGATAACATCGACATGGCAGGCGCACTCAAATCAATAGAGTGATTTGACAATCTGCCTGAAATGCATTATATTCATTATATTGATAAGGATATAACATTCCGATACATATTAGGATTGGGTCAAAAATGGAGAATTTGCAGGTCTTATTGCCCGGCTGGGAGACGGTGCGCTGCATCGGCAGCGGCAGCTCCGGCAAGGTCTACGAACTGAGAAAGAAAGATGAATACGGCGGAGATTTTCATTCGGCGCTCAAGGTGATATCCATCCCCTCAACTCAAAAGGAGTACGAAGAGATGGAGAGCACAATGAGCGAGTTTGCCATGCGCTCAAAGCTGCGTGACAAGGTCGAGGAGATAAGCGGCGAGTACCGCCTCATGGGCGTTTTGCGCGGCCACCCGAACATCGTCAACTGTGAGGATCAGATGATAATCCCGCATGAAAACGACCTCGGCTGGGATATCTATATCCGCATGGAGCTTCTGACTTCGCTGCCGGACTATGTGCGTGAAAACGGCATGACCGTGAGCGAGGTAATTAAACTCGGCATAGATATTTGCAGTGCGCTTGAGCTGTGCCGCCGGAACAATATTATTCATAGAGATATCAAACCGCAGAATATTTTCGTCAGCAAGTACGGCGGCTTCAAGCTTGGTGACTTCGGCGTTGCCAAGGTTTCAAAAATCAATGACCGGACGGATCTTGTCGGAACTTATTCCTACATGGCGCCCGAGGTCTATAAGGGCAAACCATACGACGACAGAGTTGATATCTATTCTCTTGGCATGGTGCTCTATTGGCTGCTTAACGAACGAAAGGGACCGTTTCTGCCGCTCAATGATGCGCCGACGTCTGCTCAGCTTGCCGATGCTCAGCTTTTAAGATACCGCGGCGAACCTCTTCCACCGCCGAAAAACGGCAACCAAGCGCTTAAAAAACTTGTTCTGAAGGCTACATCATACGATAGTGCCGACCGCTTCCTAAGCCCGTCTGAAATGAAGCAGGCGCTTGTTTTAGCTGCCAGCGGCATGACTGTGCCGGAAGCACCAAAGCCCGAGTTCGACAGCGATGCGACCGTTCGTGAGGAGTTTCCGAGACAAGAGCCGGTTCGCCAAACGCCGACACCGCCGCCTGCGAAGGAAAAGCCGAAGCCTCAGCCGCAGCAGAAGCAGCCCGATCCCCCGAGGAACGAGAGGCAGGACAATAAAACCGCCGCACAGTTTGTAATTGCGATCACAGTCACCGTGATTGCAATGGTGGCGGTTGCACTTATAGTTTTGGGATTTGGGAAAGGGTGGTTCGACTCGAAACCTGATCCTGAACCCACACCGGCGGAAAGTACAAAGCCTGCTCCCACGGCAACAATTGAGCCGACAAAAAAGCCTGAGATAACATCGGTCGTGGTCAGCTCGCCAAGGCTGATAATGACCGAGGGTGACTCTGCCGTGCTGACCGCAAGCTGCATGCCGGAGCCCGAGTCCGAAGCCGATATGCCCGAGTATGTCTGGAAAAGCAGTGATTCGTCCGTTGCTGCTGTTGATGACAGCGGCAATGTCGAGGCTGTGAGCGAAGGCACGGCAACCATCATGGTCTATGTCAAAGACAAAATGGAGCTTCACGACGAGTGTATGGTCATCGTCGAAAAGCCGGTCGTGACCGAACTCAAGATTGAAACGATGCCAACAAAGACCGTCTACACGGTCGGCGAGGAACTTGACACAACGGGACTGGTCCTGCGTGCCTCCTATAATAACGGCACGGCAGAGCGCATAACAAATCCCGAGGAGTACACCGTTTCTTGTGATATGGACGGTTTTGGCACAAAGACAGTCACCGTTTCCTATGGCGGACAGACAACGGAATATACAATTAGAATCAGCCTATTTGGTCAAGTTGATCCGCCGGATCAATAAAAAAGATAAGCTCATCCGTTTGGATGAGCTTATCTTTTTTATCTTCTGCCGAGCTTTGAGAAGAATTTGAATGTCATTGGCCAAATAAGTCCGGCAAAGAGGATGACGACAAAGTACCGCACGCCGTGGGCAACACTGTGTCCGCCGAAGAGCGCCAGCAGCGGAGCCTTGAGCGCCGCCTTTATGCCGACTGTAACGCCGAGACCGACGGCGACTTTGATTATCTGCGCCCACCAAACCGCCTCAGTGGGAAAGTTGATGTACTTCCTGTCAAGATGGAATACAAGCAGCAGACCAATTGCACAAAACAGTATCATGTACGCATTCTTAAGGCCGGATGCGTAGTTTCCCGTATCGAGGTCGGCGGGAAAGCTATACAGCTCCACAAAGGCAACAAATGCACCCGCAAGCACGATAAATACGGCAAAAAGAATGTAAATTCTCTTTGGCTTATCGTCCATGTCACGGAAAAACGGGTACAGCACGAACATGAGAATTAAACCGATGCCGAGCGAAACACCGACATCAAGCGGTGTGTGAACACCCACATACATTCTCGAAAACGCCGTCAGGACGATGAGCAGTATAAGTACTATCCGCAGCACGGTGTTTTTCGTGTACCTTGCCGGTGCACCTAATGTTGCAAATGCATTTTGAGTGTGACCGCTCGGAAATGAGTAGCCTGTGGCCTCGGCTCGTGCGCTTTCGACTATCGAAAAATTCGGGTCCTTGACCCACGGCCTCGGTATCCTGAACCACAGCTTCAAAAACTGATTGATGATAGTTCCGGCAAAGCCGACGGTCATCATGTAGTAGCCGCATTTTTTGCTGATGCACCAAAAAACGATTATCGCCGCAGCGATAAACACGGTCTCGCCGCCGAGGTTGGTGACCAGCGCCATGAGCTTGTCGAGAAACGGAGTTCTAATGCTCTCAAGAGCGTAAAGCAGTTCCATAAAACACCTCTGGTTTTAGTAAAAGAGCGCCTGTTTGTGCAGACACTCTAATAGGTAGTTTGTTTATGCCTCGTCGATTATTCTGTTTATGACCTTTATCATGCGGGCCTTGTTGTACAGAACGGGGACAGGGGAGGTGGGGTTAGCTTCCTTGAGCGCCCACTCGGCCATCTGCGGGATATCCTCCTGCTTTATGTTGTCAAAGCCGGTGGGAATATTCATGCGCTTGTTCATCGCACGGATCTCGGCGATGAATGCCTTTGCCTTTTCCTCGTCCGTGCCGGTGGTCTTGGTACCTGTGAGCTCGGCAAGGCGGGCAAGGTCTTTATAAACGGCAGAGCCGTAATCTTCGAGAACGATGGGGAGGATGACAGCATTTGCAAGGCCGTGCGGGGTGTTGTACAGACCGCCGAGTGTGTGCGCAATTGCGTGGACATTGCCTACGCCTGCACGGGTGAAGGCGAAGCCAGCCTTGTATGCCGCCATGAGCATTTCCTGACGAGCCTCCATGTCGTTGCCGTCATTGTACGCTCTTTCAAGGTACTTGAATATCGCAACGGTCGCCTCCTCGGCAAGCCTGTCGGTCTCCTTGGTGGTGAGCTTAACGGAAATATAAGCCTCAACGGCGTGGGTCAATGCATCCATGCCGGTTGTAGAGGTGGTCTTGGGCGGAAGATTGCGGGTGAGCTCGGGGTCAAGTATCGCATACTTAGGAACGAGGCACAGATCCATGATGGCGTACTTATGGTGCGTATCCTGGTCGGTTATGACGGCGGCTATCGTGGTCTCGGAGCCGGTGCCTGCGGTAGTGGGCACTGCAACAAAGGTGGGTATCTTGTGCATGACCTTAAACAGACCGGCCATCTTGTTAACGGGCTTGTGGGGGTGAACTACACGGGCAGCAGCACCCTTTGCTGCGTCCATGGGCGAACCGCCGCCGATCGCAAGGAAGCCGTCGCAATTGCTGCTCAGGAACATATCCTGAATTTCGTCAACGACCTTAACGGTGGGGTTCGCGGAGACCTCGCTGTAGTGCACATAGGCAATGCCTGCCTTGTCGAGAGCCTCCATTGCAATTGGGGCGATGGTCTTGCCGACGGTGCGGCCGGTGACGATCATGACCTTCTTAACACCGTTTTTCTTAAAAAGCTCGGGAGCTTTTGCAAGCGAGCCTTCGCCGGCTACGGTAATGGGCTTGCGCCAATTTAAGAAGCGAGCGCCGATATCGAAAAAAAACTGATAAGTGCGGTAATATGCATTTTTCACTGCATCCATGTGTTTTTCCCCTTTCAAATTGCTGCCTTAATTTTAATATATTGATTAATTTTAGTCAAGAGAAAAACACGCTTGACAATATCGATAATCGATGTATAATGGAATCGAACATCGAATATCGATATAATGGAGGGATGAAAATGGCACGACGAAAGTTTCAAACCCTGACCGAGCCGATGTTTTATATCCTGATGAGCCTGCAAAGAGATGACCGCTGCGGCATAGACATAAGCGCCTACATTGCGCAAAAGAGCGCAGGGCGGGTCGCCATCGGCCCGGGGACGCTTTACGCTCTTCTCGGCGACTTTGAGCAGGAGGGCGTCATACACTGCATAGGGGTCGAGGGTAAGAGAAAGATATACAGGATAAGCGAGCTTGGCCGCGGCCTGTACGCCGAGGAGCTTAACAGGCTCAAAAGATGCATAAGCGATGCGGAAGGAGGAGACGATAATGAGTAAATTTGTAAAGAAGCTGATACCGTTTGAGTCATGCGACATTCCTGCTATCCAAAGCTGGCTTGAGGACATGGCGGCACAGGGACTGTTCTATGTCGACTGCGGCTTTTTCTGCGCCCGATTTGAAAAGGGCGAGCCAAAAAAGCTGCGCTATCGCCTTGGTTTCTGAGATGTGTCGCTGGGGAAGATACCCGAGGAAAAGGCAGAACTATACGAGCGCAGCTCGTGGCGTGTCGTGGGTGAACTCAAAAACGACCTTGTCGTGCTCACGACCAACGACCCCGACGCACCCGAGATATTCAGCGAGCCCGAGCATCTGATAAAACCGCTCAAGCGCCTTGCCAAAAAGCACACGGCGTATTGGATATTGTTCCTCATCATGTTCCTGCTGTCCCGTGTAGGTTCGCCGTTTATATATACCATGCTCGGAATGGACACCTTTGTTGGCGGTGTGTTGGATATCGGCACTGCGTACTACATTTTGCTGCTGCTAATGGCGGTACTCCTACTGTTAGAGTTTATCGTGCATCTGCGAAGCTGCCGACACCTTGCCGTCCCGATGGGTGTTACGAGCCTGCACGGCACGAACGATCTGTCCGGCCTGCCGTTCCCAACGATGCAGGAGATAAACATTGACGAATATAACTACTATGTCGAAGGTCTTAAAAAGCTGGATGGAGCCGGTTTAGCCGACATTTCCGAGCGCCACGATCTGCTTGCGCCCACAATAATCGAGTTTTCGCAGGATAGCTCTTGGTTTGAAAACCTCACCGGAAGGGCGAAAACGCCTTTGAGTACAGTGTTCGATATTATGAAATGCGCTTTGAAAAGGATGCAAAGGAAGCCGTTGACCGGATGATATACGATTACGAGCACTTTTGATATCCGCGACCTGAGCCGAGACGGGGTCGAGATAAAGCTTGTAGATGAAAAGTACGGCAACGATGAGGACGACACCAGACAGCACCTTATCATGAGGTTTGGGTGAAAATATATCGCTGTTTCCTACTCCGGCAGCAGCGATTTGGGCGAATATACAGATTTGTATATCGCAAAGCTTAAAGCGTAAAATAAGTTTTAGTTAGTTTCACGATTGACTTTTTTGGCAGATGTAATACAATATTTGCATACAAAAAAGCGAGGTACACGAAGTGAAAAAGATGACACGAGTGGCGCTCATCACCTCCGGCGGAGACTGCCAGGGGCTGAACGCTGCAATGCGGGGCATAGGAAAGGCTCTGTATAATAAAATTGAAAACCTTGAGATATTCGGAATGTACGACGGCTACCGTGGCCTCATCGACGGCGATTACATGTACATGGAGCCGAAGGACTTTTCCGGCATTCTCACGCAGGGAGGCACCATCCTCGGAACCTCCCGCCAGCGTTATGTCCCGGGAAAGGACATTGTCGATGAGGAGGGCAACAGCCTCATTCCGGCCATGAAGGATACCTACAACAGGCTCAATCTCGACTGCCTTGTAATTATGGGCGGCAACGGAACGCAAAAAAGCGCAAAGCTACTGATGGATGCGGGCATGAATGTCGTGACATTGCCGAAAACTATTGATAACGACATTTTCGGAACTGACACAACCTTCGGCTTCCAAAGTGCCGTTGACATTGCAACCAATGTCATCGACTATATCCACTCCACCGCAAGCTCCCATGGGCGAATCTTCCTTGTTGAGCTCATGGGCAGGGATGCGGGCTGGCTGACGCTGCATGCCGGCATCGGAAGCGGAGCGGATATAATCCTCATACCCGAGATACCGTACGATATAGACAAAGTCTTGAAGGCCATTGAGCATCGCCGCCGCCACGGCAGAAGCTTCTCTATTCTGGCTGTCGCTGAGGGCGCAAGATCTATTGATGACAGGCTGCTTTCCGAGGAGGAAAGCCGCAAAAAGCTTGAAAACTCCAAGCATTCCACGGTTTCTTATAAGATAGCCGATCAGATAGAAAAAGCTCTCGGCCAAGAGGCAAGAGTCACCGTACCCGGGCATTATCAGCGTGGCGGCCCTCCGTGCCCGTATGACCGTGTGCTGGCAACTAGGTTCGGAACTGCGGCGGCGGAGCTTATCGCAAACAAGCAGTATGGAAGAATGGTCGCCATCCGCGGTGGCAAGATTGTCTCCGTTCCGCTTGAGGAGGCCGCAAGCAAAACAAAATTCCTCCCGACCGACCATCCGCTTATCCAAGTCGCAAGAGATATCGGAATATCGTTCGGCGATTGAAAAACTCGGTAATGCGTTTGCATTACCGAGTTTTTTGATCATTTATTCTTTTATCACGCCGTTGAAGCCGCCCATGAGCATATTGCACAGCGCTCGTGCCAGAACCTCCGGCTCGGCCTTGATGTCATCTGCCATCCAGTTGTTGTATACGTGAATCATGCCGCCGGAAATGAAACGGACAGATATCCTTGCCTGATCCTCGCCGCCGAGCTTTTCGACAAGCACTTCGTCCGACAAAATGTACTTTGTGAGCCAAGTTTTAAGGTTACGGCCGATATCGTAGGCGTTTATAAACTTGAAAAGCCGCTTGGTGGGGTCAGCGCTTTTCGCCATGATATCTGCCATAAGGAACAAAATAGGGTAGGGATCCTTTGCAAGCTCGCTGGGCTTGTAGTTTGCGCCGATGGAGTCTGCGTAGTCAAAAAGGTCATTTATCAGCTGCTGCCGGACATCTTCGAGATTTGCAAAATGCGCATAGAAGGTGCCTCGGCTGATACCGGCTCTTACGAGCAGCTCATTGACCGTGATGCGGCTGAACTCCTTTTCGTACATCAGCTCAAGCATGGCGTCTTTGATATTCTTTTTTGATCTTTCAACTATTCTGCTGCTTCCGCTCATATTCTTTTCCCCCCAAAAATGAACAATATAT
>SAMEA3663054__coassemble_1252_pt1 | contig 9495 bp, 11 predicted proteins | sample SAMEA3663054__metabat2_low_PE_021 | metagenome-assembled genome bin SAMEA3663054 (sample SAMEA3663054) | pig gut metagenome | biome: pig gut; feature: pig-associated habitat; material: faeces | place: France | collected 2012
CTACCGTTATGTCGGCGCAGCGGCCGCAAAGTTCATTACGGAAAACGGAATGTGCCTTGAGGAGTTCGTGGATCACTACGATTATCAGAAATAAATGTATCTAAACGCAAAAAATGCTTGCAATGCAACTGCGTTGGTGTTATTATATCAATGTAAGTCAGCAGGTTTTTCAGAGTGGGTCAACGCCCACTCTTTTTGTTGAGCATTTTGCAATTGTTAAAAAGGCGGTTTACGATGAGTAAAGTAACGGAAAAGGTCGAAGCACTGGCAAGACCCGTCATTGAGGACGAGGGCTGCGAGCTTTGGTCTGTTGAGTATGTCCGTGAGGCGGGCTCGTGGTATCTCAGGGTGTTTATCGACAAGGACGGCGGCGTCGGAATTGACGACTGCGAGAGAATAAGCCGCAGGCTCGATCCTATCCTTGATGAGGCTGACCCTATCCCAGACAGCTATGTATTTGAGGTCGGCTCTGCCGGCGCCGAGCGTGAGCTCAAGCGTCCCTCGGATTTTGAGAAGTTTATGGGCAGCGAGGTCGAGGTAAAGCTGTATCAGCCGCATGAGGGTAAAAAGTCTCTTGTCGGCAAGCTTGAAGGCTATGAAAACGGCGATATCACAATCAGCTCCGTTCAGCTTAAAAAGTCACAAATTGCGCAGGTAAAGCTGCACATATCGATATAATATAAAAGGGGTATAAAAAATGAACGCAGAATTTTTCTCGGCAATCGAAGATCTTGAAAAAGAAAAGGGCATTCCCAGGGAATACATGTATGACAAGATAAAGCAGGCGATGCTTGCGGCCTTCCGCCGTGATAATCCCGAGTGCGCCGACAATGTCGAAATCCTGCTTGATGAGAGCAGAAAGCGTATCGAGATGTATGTCAACAAGGTTGCCGTTGAGCAGGTCGAGGACAAAGCTCTTGAGATAGACCTTGAGGCTGCGAAGAAGATAACCAAGCGTGCCAAGGTCGGCGATACCATCAAGGTTCCCGTTGAGACAAAGAAGTTCGGCCGCATAGCCGCACAGGCTGCAAAGCAGGTCATCATCCAGGGCATTCGTGAGGCCGAGCGCGGCATCATCTACGAGGAGTTTACCTCCAAAGAGCATGAGATACTCACCGGTGTTGTCTCCCGCATCGAGCCGAGGACCGGCAGCGTGTCCATCCGCATAAACTCCAACAGCGAGTTTACCGAGGCAATGCTTGCTCCCAATGAGAGAATTAAGACCGAGACCCTCACCGAGGGCGATCGCATCAAGGTCTATGTTGTTGAGGTCAGAAATTCCACCAAGGGTCCTCAGGTGCTGATCAGCCGCACCCGGGCCTTGTAAAGCGCCTGTTTGAGCTTGAAGTTCCCGAAATTTTTGACGGCACGGTTGAGATTAAGTCCATCGCCCGTGAGGCGGGCAGCCGCACCAAGATGGCGGTATGGTCAAACGACCCCGATATCGATCCCATCGGCTCATGCGTCGGCCCCAAGGGTGGCAGAGTTGCAAACATCGTTGAGGAGCTCGGCGGTGAGAAGATAGATATCATCAAGTACAGCGATGTTCCCGAGGAATATATCGCAGCAGCGCTTGCTCCCAGTGACGTAATAAGTGTCACCATGTTTGAAGACGGCAAGAGCTGCCGTGTCATCGTCCCCGACAGCCAGCTTTCCCTTGCCATCGGCAAGGAGGGTCAGAACGCAAGACTTGCGGCAAGACTGACCGGCTTTAAGATCGATATCAAGCCCGAATCCGAGGCGTAATTTTCAAGAAAGGCGGCAGCAGGATGCAAAAGAAAATACCGATGCGGCAGTGTCTTGGCTGCCGTGAGATGAAGCCGAAGCGTGAGCTTATCCGTGCGGTGAAGTCGCCCGAGGGCGTAATAAGCCTTGACTTTAAGGGAAAGGCGGCAGGCCGAGGGGCATATATTTGCCCGAGCAAGGATTGCCTGAAGAAAGCGATAAAAGGCAAGGCGCTTGAAAAGGCGTTTTCCTCGCAGATACCGCCCGAGGTGTACGAAGAGCTTGAACGGCAGATGGAGGCGGCAAAGTGAAGGAAAAAGCACTTAATCTGCTCGGCCTTATGCGAAAGGCCAGCGCCGCCGCAATCGGCGAAACGGACACGGGAGCCGCTGCCCGTGCGCAGACGGCAAAGCTCGTGGTTTTGGCAAGCGATGCGTCGAGCAATGCGCAAAGCCGGGCAAATGGCTTTGTGCATGGACGGGATATCCCGCTGATAACGCTTCCGTTTACAAAGCAGAAGATATCCGAACATGTCGGCAAAAGCGGCTGCTCGATGGCGGCAATTTGCGACCTCGGTTTTGCAGATGCATTTTTGAAGCTTTTATGTGAGCTTGATGACGGCTATGCCGACACGGCAAAGGCAATATCCGAGAGGCTCGAAAATCAAAAGCAGCGTAAGCATGAGACCAAGGCGCATGAGAAAAACAAGAGGACAGGCAAGAGGAGGACTAATGCATGAGCATGATAAAATACAGAGTACACGAGGTAGCAAAGGATTTCAATTCCACATCCAAGGTGATAAGTCAGATACTGACCGACTATGCAACAACGCCCAAGAACCATATGCAGGTTCTTGAAAACGATGAGTTAGATCTCATATTCGAGTATCTTACCCAGCATAATCAGGTCGGCAGCATCGCCGAGATTTTCAATACTCCGGCTCAGGCAGAACCCAAGCCTTCCGAGAAAAAGCCCGCAAAGGATGAGAAAACCGCAAAGCCTGCTCAGCAGCCTGCGCAGTCTGCCGCTCCCGCTCCCGTTAAGAAGGAGAAGGAGAATAAGCCTCATGTTCCCAGACAGGTGGCCGAGAAGCGTGTTATCGACACCCGTGGCAGCGCAGCGGTCAACATGACCAAATATGACGAGAAGTTTGACAAAATGGCAGGCGAACGTGGCCGTGACCGTGACCGCAAGGGCGGTAAGGAGAAAATCGTCAACAAGTCCAAGCAGCGTCAGCAGCAGGCCGCAAGTGCAAAGCGCCGTCAGGAAGAGCGCGACAAGATGCAGAAGCTTCAGCTTGAGATAGCAAAGAAGCAGCAGCTCAAGGTCTCGATTCCCGATGAGATAAATGTCGGCGAGCTTGCCTCCAGAATGAAAAAGACCGCAGGAGAGGTCATCAAGCAGCTTATAAAATTAGGCGTTTTCGCCTCCGTTTCCGATGTTATCGATTACGATACCGCAGCGCTCGTTGCAATGGAGCTTGGCTGCAAAGTCGAGAAGGAAGTTGTCGTCACCGTTGAGGAGCGCCTTATCGACGACCACGAGGATACCGAGGACGAGCTCGTCTCCCGTGCACCCGTTGTCGTTGTCATGGGTCATGTCGACCATGGCAAGACCTCACTGCTCGACTATATCCGCCATGCAAATGTCGCTTCCGGCGAGGCAGGCGGCATCACCCAGCACATCGGCGCATATACCGTTGAAATTAACGGCAGTCCCATCACCTTCCTCGACACTCCGGGTCACGAGGCGTTTACCTCCATGCGTGCAAGAGGTGCGATGGTCACCGATATCGCCATCCTTGTTGTCGCGGCGGACGACGGCATAATGCCGCAGACCATTGAAAGTATAAACCACGCAAAGGCAGCGGGCATCCCGCTTGTCGTTGCAATAAACAAGATGGACACCGTCGGCGCTAACCCCGAACGCATCAAGCAGCAGCTCACCGAGTACGATATCGTACCCGAGGAGTGGGGCGGTGATACCATTGTTTGCCCCATTTCCGCAAAGACCGGTATGGGCATCGACAATCTGCTTGAAAACCTTGTCATTCTCGCCGAGGTTCAGGAGCTCAAGGCAAATCCGAACCGTGCCGCAAAGGGCGCTGTCATCGAGGCTCGCCTTGACAAGGGTCGTGGTCCCATCATGACCGTTCTCGTCCAGAACGGCACGCTCAAGCTCGGCGATATAATCATTGCCGGTACCGCTGTCGGCCGTGTCCGCACGATGATAAACGACAAGGGCATGCGCATAACCGAAGCAGGACCGTCTGTACCCGTTGAGATATCCGGTATGTCCGAGGTCCCCAGTGCCGGCGACACCTTCAACGCCGTTGCCGATGAGCGCATGGCTCGAGAGCTTGTTGAAGAGCGCAAGACCCAGCAGAAGAACGCAGCCTTCGGCACAAACAAGAAGGTCAGCCTCGAGGATCTGTTCAGTCAGATCCAGGCCGGCGAGATGAAGACCCTCAACATCATCGTCAAGGCCGATGTTCAGGGCTCTGCCGAGGCCGTCAAGGCTTCACTTGAGAAGATCACCAACGATGAAGTGCGCGTAAAGGTCATCCACAGCGGCGTCGGCGCAATAAATGAGTCCGATGTCATGCTGGCGGCGACCTCCGGTGCAATCATTGTCGGCTTCAATGTAAGACCCGACAATGCTGCCCGTGACAATGCCGCCCGCTCGAATGTCGATATGCGTATGTATCGCGTTATCTACGACTGCATCAACGAGATAGAAGCTGCCATGAAGGGCATGCTCGCACCCAAGTTCAAGGAAGTAGTCATCGGTCATGCCGAGGTTCGTGAGACCTACAAGGTCTCCAAGGTCGGTACCGTTACCGGCTGCTATGTCACCGACGGCAAGATCCAGCGTGGCTGCTCTGTCCGAGTCCTGCGTGACAATGTCGTCGTCCATGAGGGCGAGCTTGCATCGCTTCGCCGCTTCAAGGATGATGTCAAGGAAGTCGCAAACGGCTACGAATGCGGCATGCAGGTCGAAAAATTCAACGACATCAAGGTCGGCGATGTGATCGAGTGCTTCGTTATGGAGCAGGTAAATCCGTAATAAAACAATCGTGGGCGGTCAGAAACGACCGCCCATTCGACGATAGGAGGAAATGAAATGCCTTCAAATAAACTGGCAAGAACGAATGACGATATCCAGCTTGTCATGAGCAAGCTGCTTCGTGAGATAAAGGATCCCCGTGTTAATCAGGGCATGATAAGCGTAACAAGGGTCGAGACCACCGGCGACCTGCGCTATTCAAAGATATGGCTGTCGGTCATGGGGCTTCAGAATGAAAAGGAGTTCAAAAAAGGACTCAAATCCGCCGCCGGTTGGCTGCGCCATGAGCTTGGCAGCAGCCTGAGGCTCAGAAACACACCCGAGCTCACCTTTGAACTTGACCACAGCATAGAGTACGGTGCGCACATAAATGAGCTTATCAGCAATCTTGATATCAAGCACGACGAGGACGAGCAATGAACTACCGTGAGTGTGCCGAATGGCTGAAAAACCATGATAATATACTGCTGCTGACCCATGTCCGCCCCGACGGCGATACACTTGGCAGCGCCTCGGCGCTGTGTTCGGCACTGCGCAGGTGCGGCAAAAAGGCGGCGCTTTATAATAATCCCGACATCACGCCCAAGTACATGAAGTACATTGAGCAGTATGTTGATGCCGACTTTGCCTATGACTGCGCCGTCGCTGTCGATGTCGCAGAAAAGCACATGTTCCCTGTGGGCTATAACGGCGAGGCCGATGCCTGTATCGACCATCATCCGTCAAATTCGCATTATGCGCACGAGCTTTTGCTACGCCCGGAAAAGGCATCCTGCGGAGAGGCGGTGCTTGAGGTGATAAAAGAGCTTTGCGGCAATGTAACGCCCGAGGAGGCAAGCCTTTTGTACATGGCCGTTTCTACCGACTGCGGCTGCTTCCGCTATGCCAATGTCACGGCGGAGACATTTGCCGCCGCAAGCGAGCTTGCGTCATACGGCGCTTCGGTACAGGCACTTAACTTTGACCTGTTCCGTCAGGTGTCGAGGGCAAGAATTGTCCTTGAGGGAGAGATATGCTCAGGACTTAAGTTTTATAAAAACGATGCGATTGTTGTCGCAACCGTAACGTTGGATATGATGAAAAATGCCGGTGCGACCGAGAATGACTGCGATGATATAGCAGGTATACCCGGCAGGGTAGAGGGCTGTGTTGTGAGTATGGTCATCCGCGAACTCACCGAGGGTAAATGCAAGGTCTCGGTACGGTCGCAGCCTAACTTTGACAGCTCCGCGCTGTGTGCCGTATTCGGCGGCGGCGGGCACAAAATGGCATCCGGCTGCACGATAAACGCAGACCCCGACACCGTGCGCCAGATGATGATCGACGCCTTGGATAAGCTATGGGACTAAACGGGATAATACTTGTAGACAAGCCCAGCGACTGGACGAGTCACGATGTCGTCGGTAAGCTGCGGGGCATCCTGCATGAGCGCAGGATCGGCCACTCCGGCACGCTTGACCCGATGGCAACGGGACTTTTGGTAGTGTTCGTCGGCAGAGCAACGAGAGCCGTTGAGTTTGCCGAAGCCGACAGCAAGGAGTACATTGCCGGACTGCGACTCGGCGTTTCGACCGATACGCAGGATATAACCGGCAATACATTGAAAAGCAGCAACAGTCTGCCATCAAGAGCCGAGCTTGAGCAAGCACTCGGTGACTTCAAGGGCGAGATAAGCCAGATACCGCCGATGTATTCGGCGATAAAGGTCGGCGGCAAAAAGCTGTACGAGCTTGCAAGGCGGGGCGAGAGCGTTGAGCGCAAGCCACGCAAAATAACGATTGATATGCTTGATATAATAGGCGAAAATGATGGCGACTACCTCCTTGATATCGTATGCTCTAAGGGTACTTATATCAGAACGCTGTGCAATGATATAGGCGACGCACTCGGCTGTGGCGGATGCATGAGCTCGCTGCGCCGTGTCAAAGCCGGTTCGTTCTCGATCGAGCAGGCATACACGATAGATGAGATACAAGCAGCCGCCAATAACGGCGAGCTTGACGCAAGTTTAATTTCCGTTGACAGGTTGTTTTCGGCATACCCTGCGCTCACCGTGAGCGACACGGCCGAGAAAAAGCTGTGCAACGGCAATATCATAAAGCTTGCTTCCCCGAACGGCATTTACAGAGTCTACTCCCAGACCGGCGCTTTTTTGCTGCTCGGTGAGGTTGCGGATAATAAACTCAAAACAATAAAAAGCTTCTTTGAGGTTTGATATGGCAGATACAAAAAGAGCCATGGCGCTCGGATTTTTCGACGGTGTTCATATAGGTCATGCCGCACTTTTGAATAAAACAAAGCAGCGAGCCGAGGAGATAGGTGCAATGCCCTCCGTGCTGACCTTTGATATCCACCCCGATACGCTCGTTTTCGGTACCGAGGTGCCGCTCATAAACAGCGCCATCGGTAGAAAGGATATCATAAACCGCTGCTTCGGCATCGATAATGTCGTGTTCATCCACTTTAACCAAAAGGTAATGCGCATGGACTGGCATGAGTTTATTGACGAGCTTATCGAGGAGCTCGGCATCGCATGGCTCGTTGTCGGGCATGATTTCTGCTTTGGTTACAAGGGCCTAGGCACGGCACCTTGCCTTAAGGAATACTGCGCCGAAAAGGGTATAGGCTGCGATATCATCGAGCCTGTTTGCCGTGACGGCATTGTCGTGAGCTCAACCGAGATACGAAAGCTCATCCAAAACGGCGAGATAGAAAAGGCAAACGAGCTTTTGGGTCACCCGCACATGCTGTCGGACACTGTGCGCTCGGGCTACCACCTCGGTACTAAAATGGGCACTCCGACTATAAACATGAAGATACCCGAGGGCGTTGTCATACCCCGCCACGGCGTGTATGCGGCCAAGGTCATTCTTGATGACGGTTCGGAGCACATCTCAGTCACCAATGTCGGCGTGCGCCCCACGGTCAGCGACAGCGGCACTGTCAGTGTCGAGAGCTTCATCCTCGACTTTGAGGGCAACCTCTATGACAGGCAGGCGAGAGTTGAGTTTTACGGCTTCCTGCGTGACGAGCAGAAGTTTGACGACATTGCCCGCCTCGGCGAGCAGATAAAGCTCGATGGTCTGCATACAAGGGAGTTTTTCGCCAAAAACGGCAAGAGATAAAAATTACAGTTGCTCATTTTGAGCGGCGTATGTTAATATACTGTACAGATAATATAGAAAAGTGGGTGAGTGAACGATGAATGAGCTGAAAACCAAGTTTTCGCATAAGCTTCAGCGCTTTTGGGCGGCATTGCTCGATATATTCGGCCCGAGAAAGGTCGCTGTGTTCTGCGTTGTTATCCTGACTGTGATGATGCTGGTGCTGACTATCAGCGTCCGCTCATGCAGCGGAGTTGGCGGCAGCGGCGGAAATAATACCGATCCTGCGATATCGGAGCGAGATACGATAACCTCCAAGGTCACCGGCAAGCAGCTTCCCAAGACTGCATCCGGCCTTAAAAACGAGGCCGACAGACTGGCAGCGTCATATGATTACGACAAGGCGCTTGCACTGGTCGCCGAGTATGAGAGCGCCTATGATAACGCCGAGGATTGCTCTGCATACAAGCAGGAGCTTGAGACGCAGAAAGCCCAGTGCTCCCGTTGGGAGGACACGACCCATGTCCCGCATATATTCTTCCACAGCCTTATTGCCGACACCGATAGAGCCTTTGACGGCGACGGGGAAGAGGACGGCTACAACCTCTATATGACCACGATAAGCGAGTTTAACGCCATCATGGAGCAGATGTACGCAAGGGGCTATGTCCTCGTGGATATCCACGACATGGTCAAGCAGGTCAAGACAGACGACGGCAAGACCGTATACAAGCAGGGCGACATTTATTTGCCCGAGGGCAAAAAGCCCTTCGTTCTCTCTGTTGACGATGTGAACTACTATAAGTACATGACCGACGGCGACGGTGACGGTTACGCCGATGCCAAGGGCGACGGCTTTGCGCATAAGCTTGTCATCGGCAAGGACGGCAAGGTCACGAACGAGTATTACGAAAAAGACGGTACCTTGGTCACCGGAAGCTACGATGTTCTTCCGCTGCTTGAGGACTTCATCGAAAAGCACCCCGATTTCTCCTACCGCGGCGCAAAGGGGATTCTTGCTGTCACCGGCTATGAGGGTGTTTTCGGCTATCATACCCATCCGGATTGGAAGGAAAAGCTGACAAGTGATGAGTATAACAAAGAGGTCGAGCAGGCAAAGGCGGTCTCCGAGGCCATTAAGAAGCAGGGCTGGACGATAGCTTCGCACAGCTATGCGCACTTCGGCTACGGCAGTGCCGATGCATATAAGCTTGCAGCCGATGTTCAGAAGTGGGAGGATCAGATTCAGCCTATCGTCGGCGACACCGATGTTCTCATTTACCCCTTCGGCGAGGATATCGCCGGAGTTGAGGACTACAGCGGCGCAAAGTACAAATCCATGTACGACGCAGGCTTCCGCATTTTCTGCAATGTCGATGCCTCGCAGGATTACTGGGTGCAGATCCATGACAGCTATGTCCGTCAGGGCAGGATAAACCTTGACGGCTACCGCCTGTACCATTCGCCCAACCTCATTAAGAACCTCATTGACGCAAAGACCGTTATCGACAGTGCAAGACCCACACCTGTCCCAAGCATGTAAAAAATAAGCTCCGGCGGATCATCCGTGAACAGCACCCCATTTGTTAGACAGTATGGT
>SAMEA3663054__coassemble_1281_pt1 | contig 9214 bp, 9 predicted proteins | sample SAMEA3663054__metabat2_low_PE_021 | metagenome-assembled genome bin SAMEA3663054 (sample SAMEA3663054) | pig gut metagenome | biome: pig gut; feature: pig-associated habitat; material: faeces | place: France | collected 2012
GAAGCGTTGTCTTTCCGGCACCCGATGCGCCGACGATGACGCATATCTCGCCCTTTTCGATATCAAAGGTTGCATCCCTCAGTGCCTCGATCTGCACCTCGCCCATCTGATAGACTTTTCTGACTTTTTCAAATTGAACATATGCCGACATAATGCAGTCCCCTATTAAATCTTTATTTTATGATTATACTAAAATTTCAGCCCCTTTTCAACAGAAAAACCGTGGCGAAACCACGGTTTTTCAATTAATTCACTTTTTAATTATCCCCACAGGCTGCCGTTCTTCCAAATGCCGAAGCTCGGCGGCTTCATGCCGACTGCCGGCACATTGTCGTAAGTGCTTGTGATGTTGTCAATAAGGTCAAGGTAGATTGGTCTGACTTTATATGCGGTATTCGAGAAAATTCCGCCGACGATGCTCAAGTGGTCATACGGCTGCGTCGGCAGGACATTCCACACGCCGGTCTTAAAATGCTTTGCCGAGTAGCCGTCATACATCACATACCCCTGACTTCCGTCGTTTTTCAGACAGTTAAAGTTGCTGTCAATGGGATACAGGCCGGATACAACATTGACCATGCCGTCATTGGGAAGCCAGCTGCGGTCGATATATACGCCGCCCGGTGTGTATTTATCATAGTAGCCGCCCATCATCTGTGCAAATGGCTTGAGAAGTACGAACATGTTTGCGTTGGGCAGCTCGGTCTTTGTGACCTTGCTGTAATGCGTTGCATCGCCGGTCACGGAGAAATAGTACACATTGTCCTGTATCTCGATGCCGTCGTTTATCTTCAGTGCGTTGTCGATGGTGAGGTCATATATCGCATTGTCGTTATGGCTCATGAACTTCTTGTCGTTGAGTACACGGATAAGATACTCAAGGTCGGTCTCGCCGTCCTTCTGATATATGCCGAAGTGCTCAAGCTGGAGATCGTACACGCCCTTGAACTTGGTGACACCGAGGGATGCACCGAGATTGTACATGAAGTTTGTGACTACATCGGTGGAAATGTCGCATTTTTCAATGAAGGTCGTGCCGTTGTGGGGTGCGGACACCGCCGTGAGCGAATACACCCAGTCTCCCCTTCCGCCTTCAAAGAACGGCGAGACCTCAACGCCTGCCGCCTTTGCGGCTGCGACCTCTTCGGGTGCGCCGTTTGTGAGAATTTCAAGGAACATACGGATGGTTGCGCCGCCGAAGCTGTGACCGATGAGGTTTATCTTCTTATCGGCGCTCCAGCCGTTAAACAGCGGCTCGTCATAAGTGATGCCGAAGCGATCGTGATCCTTTTCGCCGGAGTGGACGATGCCGTAATCGACCCTTGTGCCGGTAAGCTGGGCATAGAGCTCGCAAGCTCTGTCCCATGCGCCGGAGAGCGGTCCGACCTGCGCAGCATAGCTTTCAAAGCCCTTGCCGTTCAGATACTTCATCAGATTACCGGTCGTCATGCCCCAGTACGGGACTATCGGGTCAAGATCCGATCTTGCGCCCCAGCCCATAAGCCCGTGGACAAAAACAAAGGGATAATCCGCCTCAGATACCAAGTTGTCCGCCGATGCGGGGAATGCGAAGAGACTTACTGCAAGTGCAAGCACTATCACTATGCACAGCAGCCTTTTGGTTTTCCTCATACCCATCCTCCTTGTATATACATTCAAGTGTTGTGCGTATAAATGGATTTTACCTTGATGCAGCGTTTACCGTCAATTGAGTCGAAACATTTCGGCATATTGCCAAAATAATGATTTTATAAATTATGCATAATCCATCATACGCCAATGTCCGCTCTTGCCAAGCGTGCAATTCGGTGTTATAATATAGTTTATGCGGGTGTAGTTTAATGGCAGAACATCAGCTTCCCAAGCTGAATACGGGGGTTCGATTCCCCTCACCCGCTCCAAAATGCAGAAAAACCCGTAGCTATTGAAACTGCGGGTTTTTCTTTGTTTTTCAATGCTTTGTGCTGTTTTGCGTGTTCAAAAAATAGACTTCGTGTCGGTATTATTAGGCACTAAATCAATGGTTTTAGACACGCATTTTACGACAATTTTACGACAACTCAGTCTAATGAGTGCTTAATGATATAGTCAAGCGGATTACCGTTTGCCGTCCGTACCCATTTTCGGCCATCATGCCAGCTTCACCATGCTTGCACAAACATGAGTTATTGTACCGTCTATAACGGGCGTTCCGGTGTGTACTGCTGGCTGCTCACACCCATTATTATGGGATATGCGGAATACCCGCAGTTCAGTGTGCCGATGCGGCGCACAAGGTTTGGCACACTTATGGAGCAGAGACTGAGTGAGCTTACAAACAAAATCGTTGCAATCAAAACCTCCGACTAAGACGGAAGTTTTAATTGCAACGATTTGCTTGGCGTGGTTTTACATAAAGTACAGCAGTAATATTACGCCGAGGACGATGCGATACCAGCCGAAGATCTTGAAGTCACGCTTTTTGATATAGCTCATCAGGAACTTGATAACAAGCACCGAGACCAAAAACGCAACGACGCAGCCGATGGCAAGCGTCATGAGCTCGACGGATGTGAAGCTAAAGCCGAACTTGAGTATCTTTATAAACGACAGGCCGATCATGACCGGTACGGCGAGGAAAAAGGTGAACTCCGCCGCCGCCACTCGTGATACGCCGATGGTCAGAGCTCCGATTATCGTCGAGCCAGAGCGTGATGTGCCCGGAATTATGGACAGCACCTGAAACAGGCCGATGATAAATGCAGTCTTGTATGAGATATCCTCAAGTGTAAGTACCTTGGGCGTGCGGTTTTTGTTCCAATTTTCTATGACGATGAACGCAACACCGTACACAACCAGTGCAAGCGCTATGACCGTGGGCGTGTGCAGGTGTGCTTCGATATAATCGTCAAACAAAAGCGTAACTATAGCGCCCGGGATGCAGGCAACGACGACCTTGAACCACATGGAAAATACATCCTTGCGGATTACCGGCTTTGACTTATCCTTCGTCTGGAACGGCCACATTTTGTCCCAAAACATCATCACGACAGCCAATATTGCTCCGAGCTGAATGACGACGAAGAACATATCCTTGAAGCTTTCACTCACATTCATGTGGATAAACTCATCGACCAGCAGCATATGGCCGGTGCTGGATATTGGCAGCCACTCGGTTACGCCCTCGACTATGCCGAGGACTACAACTTTCAGTATTTCGATAAGCTCCATACAAACCCCTCAATAATACCTATTCGCCTTTTACAGGAGCATGACTCCTTTTTCGGCGCAGAGCCTGACGGTATCGTCGTCCCAGATGGATGCCTGCACCTCGCCGATATGCGCCTTGCCGAGAAGCAGAAGCGAAAGTCTCGATTGGCCGATACCGCCGCCGATGGTGAGCGGAAGCTCGCCGTTCAGGAGCATCTTGTGATACGGAAGCTCACGGCGGTCATCGCAATGGGCGATGGTAAGCTGCTTATCGAGGGTCTCGGGGTCAACTCTTATGCCCATGGAGCTGAGCTCGACTGCGCAGTTGAGCCAATCGCACCAGAACATGATATCGCCGTTCAGGCTCCAATCGTCATAGTCTGGAGCTCTGCCGTCGTGCGGCTTGCCGGAGCGCAGTGCGCCGCCGATACCGATGATGAAGGCAGTCTTGTGCTCCTTGAGGTAGGCATTTTCACGCTGCTTTGAGGTGTAGTCGGGGTACATGTCCTCAAGCTCCTGAGCGGTAACGAACGACACCTTGCGCTCGAACTTGCCGAGGCGCTGGAGCTGGGGGTAGATAGCCTGCATGGTATCCTGCGTGTCGCAGACGGCCTTGACTATGTCCATAACGGTGAGCTTGAGGTAATCAAGATTGCGGTTTTCGGGCAGAATGACCTTCTCCCAGTCCCACTGGTCGACATAGATAGAGTGCAGGTTGTCAAGCTCGTCCTCATCACGGCGGATAGCGTCCATATCGGTGTACAGGCCCTTACCGGGGAAGAAGCAGTAACGCTTGAGTGCAAGGCGCTTCCACTTTGCAAGCGACTGCACGACCTGCGCCGTTGCGTCAGAGCGCAGGATATCGAAGGTAACAGGGCGCTCATAGCCGTTGAGGTTATCGTTAAGGCCGGAGTCGGCCTCGACAAACAGAGGTGCGGAAACTCGATAGAGGTTCAGCAGTGCACCGAGCCTGTCCTCAAACAGGCGCTTTAAAAGGCTTATCGCCTTCTGAGTGTCATAAACGCTGAGGATGCTTTCGTAGCCCTCGGGAATGTAAGTTTTCATTTTTTCTTCCTTTCTAAACACAAAATGCCCATCGGATGATGGGCATTTAAGATAGACCCTTTGATTATTTATCGAGCAGTTCTATTAGCTTGCAGTATATGTCCTCTGCGTTGCTCTTGAAGTTTTTCTCGATGCGCTGAGCCTGCTCCTCGCCGGAGCTTAAGATCTTCAGGCGCATGACCTCACCCTTGCCGTCGTTCATGGCGAGCGTGACCATACAGTTTCCGTCCTTTATCTTATGCTCGGCAGTGAGCATGGATAACCTGCGAAGCCGCTCGGCCTCGGGCGCAATGAGCTTTTCGGCCTTTTTGCGCACGGAAAACGGCAGACTGCTCTCGACGGTCTCTCCCGCCTGCGCACCCTTTTCGGTTATGCGGTAGCCCTCGGGCGATTCGGTGACAAGACCGGTGTCGACAAGCTCACTCAGGCAGTCGGAAAAATCAAAATATCCGACGCCGCTGTCGCACTGGGTGAAGTCAGACAGCATATCACGCTCGACCGTGCCGGGCAGGCGGCGCAGTATAAACAGTATCAGTATTTTAATGTCGAGTTTTTCGTGGATAAATCCGAGTCTGTCCATGATATCACTCCTCACTTGAAATTATACAACAAATCTATAAAACTGTAAACGCTATTTCTTATCCGCACGCTTGATTGCAATAAGCGAGCCGACTATTATAATGACCACCGTCAGATGCATCGATATGCTTTTTGTCGAAAGCGGATCGATGCGGCTCGGCAGTATGCCAAAGTCGGCAAGCAGCATGGCCGCAAGCAAAATGACCTCCGCCGCAATTATAAGTAAAGCAAATCTCTTTCCCATATTCGCACCTCCGTACACTATCATAATAATACAGCTTTTCGTTTTTGTAAATGAATACTTCACAATTTGACCCTCGACGCATACACTGTATTGAAGTTTTACTTCAAAAACAATCAGGGAGGTATGTTTATGGCAGACAGGGTCGTTCCGGGGCCTGTTAGCAACGATGACTGCATCAAAGAGGCCGTCTGCATAGATACAAGGAAGATAATGGACTCCTGTCGGGATAAGGACTGTGTCGAGGAGCTGAGGGTCTACCCCACCGTGAACTCGGTGCCCTTGATACAGAGCGCATTCAGCGTCCGCCCCCGCTGTGCCGAGCTTTTGCAGTGCGAGGTCAGCGTTAAGGAGATCTGCCTCAACAGAGGCTATTACACCGTCGATGTCACATACTTCTACAAGGTAACCGGCGAGGTGTTCCCGTCAAACCAGACCGTTACGGGTCTTGCCGTGTTTGATAAGCGAGTGATGCTCTTCGGCAGTGAGGGCAGTGTGAAGTCGTTTTCGTCAAACGCCACGGTAAACAGCGCCGACAACAGTATGCCCTACGCCGTCGTCGATGCGGTAGACCCCATTGCGCTGCGGACACTGCGGTGTCCGATCCCGGCATTGAGCAGAGAGATATCCCCGAAGCAATACTTAGTCATTTTGACGATGAGCTCTCGTTTGCATCGGCAGAAAAGACGCTTTATGTCACGCTCGGCCAGTTTTCGATAATCAGGCTTCTGCGCACAACGCAGCTGCTCATCCCCGCCTATGATTATTGCCTGCCGGAGAAAGAGTGCGTGGGTGCAAGCGAGGATGACCCGTGCACGATGTTCGGGCGCATCCGCTTCCCGGTTGAGGAGTTCTTCCCGCCCGATGCCGTTGAGGAATGCGACGAATACAAAAGCTTGGTATAATAAATCAGTCGCCAAGGGCGGTATAAGATGAGAACATGCCGCCCTTTACGGGTTTAGTTTTGAACGAGCTATTTTTCGTTCAGGCAAAATTGCAAAATTCCGGCAATACTTTGTGTATTACCGGAATTTTTTATGAAGCACGGGCGGAAAAGAGCCGTTCAAAACCGGCTTGCTTTTCAGCTTATGCCGCCCCAAAAAAGAGCGACTGATTTTCTTATTTGCGGATGACGATATTATCCTTGTCCTTATAAATACCGTTTTCGGGGATGACGCCACGAACGCAGCTTGTGGGGTAAACGCTTGCGCCTCGGCCGAGGATCGTGCCGGGGTTAAGCACGCTGTTGCAGCCTATCTCGACACCGTCGCCGAGGATAGCGCCGACCTTTTTGCGCTTTGTCTCGATCTCGCCCTCGCAAGATTTGATGACGACAAGGGTCTTGTCGCTTTTGACATTGCTCGTTATCGAGCCTGCGCCCATGTGCGACTTGTAGCCGAGCACGGAATCGCCGATGTAATTATAATGCGGCGCTTGGACATTGTCGAAAAGTATAGAGTTTTTTATCTCGGTAGAGTTGCCAACGACGGTGTTTTTGCCAATGATGGCGCTGCCTCTTATGAATGCGCAGTGGCGCACCTCGGCACCGTGATCGATGATGCAGGGGCTGCCGATGTATGCCGACGGAAAAACCGTCGCATCCTTTGCGACCCATACATTTTCGCTGCGCTGCTCAAACTCCTCCTCGGGCAGGGTATTGCCAAGCTCGATGATAAAGTCCTTTATATCGGGCAGCACCTCCCAAGGGTAGGTCCTGCCCTCGAAAAGCGGCGCCGCTATGGTCTTTGTCAGGTCCAAAAGTTCTTTGATCTCAAGCATTATTTCACCTTCACGAGCCTTCCGCACTTGGCCATTGCATCGATGATATAATCAACGCTCTCCTCGCATTTTTCATGCGTGAGTGCCTCGACCATGACACGCAGGACAGGCTCCGTGCCGCTTTTTCTAAGGAGCACTCTGCCCTCGGTGCCTAACTTTGCCTCGACCTCGGCAACTGCCGCCTTGACCTCGGCGCATTCGAGCGTTGCGTCCTTGTCATCAACGACGACATTTTTAAGAAGCTGCGGATACATGACCACCGGAGCAGCAAGAACCGAAAGGGGCTGCTTACTCTCACACATGGCTTCCATTATCTTTATGGCGGTCAGAATGCCGTCACCGGAGTTTGCAAGGCGGCCGAAAATGATGTGTCCCGACTGCTCGCCGCCGAGGATATGACCGTTTGCACGCATGTTCTCGGCAACATATTTGTCGCCGACCTTGGTCTTTTCGTAGCCGATGCCGAGCTCGTCAAGTGCCTTGTAGAGGCCCATGTTCGACATGACGGTCGTGACTATCTTCTTATTGCCCAAAATGCCGCAATCGTGCATATACTTGCCGCAGACATACAGAATGTGATCGCCTGTTATGATGTTGCCCTTTTCGTCGACGGCAAGGCAGCGGTCGGCATCGCCGTCAAAGGCAAAGCCAACATCAAGTCCGTTTTCGAGGACAAACTGCTGCATCTTCTCGATATGCGTTGATCCGCAGTCGACATTGATATTGAGGCCGTCGGGGTTGTTGTTTATAACATAGGTGTCGGCACCCAGAGCGTCAAACACGCTTTTTGCCATCATCCATGTGCTGCCGTTTGCGCAGTCAAGGCCGACCTTTTTGCCCTTGTACGAGCGGGTAGCAAGCGAGATGAGGAAACCGATATAACGGTTTCTGCCGGCGGCGTAGTCGACCGTTCTTCCTATCTTTTCGTCCTTGGCGTAGGGCAGAACATCGGGCTCGCCGGAGCTTGCCTTGTCGATATACTCCTCGATGCCGTCAAGCACATCGTCGCTCATCTTCTCGCCTGCGCCGTTAATGAGCTTGATGCCGTTGTCGTAATAAGGGTTGTGGCTTGCCGAGATCATTATGCCGCAGTCAAAATCGTCCGCTCTTGCGATGTATGAAACGCTGGGCGTGGTGGTGACATGCAGAAGATAGGCATCAGCACCCGATGCAGTAAGGCCTGCGCACAGTGCCGACTCGAACATATAGCTTGAACGGCGGGTGTCCTTGCCGATGACAACACGAGCCTTGTGTTCCTTGCCGTAGTACCAGCCGAGATAGCGGCCTATCTCAAATGCATGCATGACCGTAAGGTCAATATTCGCTTCCCCGCGGAAGCCGTCAGTTCCGAAATATTTTCCCATGACTTTATGACTTTCTCCCTAAGCATAAGGGGAGTATCTTAACTCCGCCTCTGCCATGTCTTTTTACTCTTTTTCTGCGTTATCGTCTTGAAATACGAAAGTATTCCCGCCTCCTCTGCCTTGACAAAGAGCAGAAATCCAACGGCAGAGGTCTTTGATTTTCAAGCGAGAGAGGTGTGTCGCAGGCAAGGCTTTGTGATTGAGGAAGGCTTTCGCCTTGTGAATGAGCAAAAAGAGGCCTGCGGCGCTGTTATCCGCTTAAAAACGGGGTTTGGATGCTCCGCTTATGCTCAATCGAGCTTCGACGCCGCCTCTTTATCAAGGCAAAGGGTCATATTCATATGCATCTGGAGCATGGCGGCAGGCACATAAGTCGTCGTTTTGCCGTAGACCAACTTGTGGATTATCTCTGCCTTTTCCTCGCCGAATGCAACAAGAATAACATTCTTGGCGCTGCATATGGTTTTAAGCCCCATGGTAACGCCCATGTCGGGCACATTTTCCACGCCGCCGAAGTGGTCTGCCTTCATGCGCTTTGTGCTGTCGGTGAGCTGCTGGACATGGGTGTGCGTGTCATATAGCGTGGCAGGCTCGTTAAAGCCAATATGGCCGTTAAGGCCGATGCCGAGAACGACAAGGTCAAGGCCGCCGCCGGCCGCTATCTCATCGTCGTAGCTCTCGGGGTTCTCCTCGGGCGGATTGTGAAGCTTCGTAATGCCTTTTTTGGAATAAAGCTCCTCATTAAGCTGATGAGCGCAGCTCAAGCTCTCGTCTGCTCCTATGTATTCGCAGACATTGAATACCTCGCAGCCGGAAAGGTCGGCAGTCTCATCCGAGGCAAGCTCGGCGAAAACGCCCTCAAGCGAGCGCCCCGCCGTAAAGGCAAGGCAGGCATCGGGTTTTTCGGAAACAAGCTTTTTCACCATTGACGAAACAAGATTGTTTATCGCTTCTTTGCTGTCAAGAATAATTTTCATTTTTATACGCTTCCTTTATA
>SAMEA3663054__coassemble_1376_pt1 | contig 8668 bp, 9 predicted proteins | sample SAMEA3663054__metabat2_low_PE_021 | metagenome-assembled genome bin SAMEA3663054 (sample SAMEA3663054) | pig gut metagenome | biome: pig gut; feature: pig-associated habitat; material: faeces | place: France | collected 2012
TTTCGCAGGACGAGCTGGCCGAAAAGGTGTTCGTCACCCGTCAGGCAGTGTCACGCTGGGAAACGGGAGAGACCACACCAAATACGGAGACCCTGAAGCTGCTATCTAAGCTTTTCAATGTGACGATAAACACGCTTTTGGGCTCGCCGCACAAGCTCGTGTGCCAGTGCTGCGGGATGCCGCTCGAGGACGAGACCACGAGCCGAGAGCCTGACGGCGAGTTCAACGAGGACTTCTGCAAGTGGTGCTACACCGATGGGAAATACACCTACACCGACATGGATACACTTATTGATTTTTGTGCAGAGCATATGTCAAACGCAAGCTCCCCACCCGAGCAGGTGAGGGCATATATGTCGGCAATGCTGCCGCAACTTAAATATTGGAACAAAAAATGAGACGCAACAATAATTGCATCTCATTTTTTTCTTCCGATGTGATTTTTTATAGCTTGGAACGATTTGTCGCTTATCACATGCTCCATGCGGCAGGCATCGGCAGCGGCGGTTTCTTCATCGACACCAAGGCCGACAAGCATTGCAGTCAAAACCGTGTGCCGCTCATATATGGTCGTTGCACGCTCAAGACCTGTCTCGGTCAGTGTGATAAACCCGTCCTTGTCAACGGTGATATAGCCACCGCTTTTGAGAATACCGACGGCACGGCTGACGCTGGGCTTGGAATAGCCCATGTATTCGCCGACATCTATCGCACGGACGAAGCGGCTTTTCTGGGACAAAACATATATCGTTTCAAGATACATTTCCCCGGATTCCTGTAATGCCATTCAAACACCTTCTTTATTGATACAGCATAACACAAATCCGCAGATTTTACAAGGCAAAGCTCAGCGAATATCCGTGATGGTGTAGCCGAGCTTTTCGACGGTCTGCTTAAGGAGCAAATCCTCGATAGGCTGGCTGAACGAAACAGTCGCCGTCTTTTTCTTAAGATCGACCTTGCATACAACACCGTTGTAGTGGTTTATCGCATTCTCGACCCTCGCCCGGCAATTTTCGCAGGTCATGCCCTCGACGGTCAATACCCTTGTGCCGATTACGGGCTCGGTAAGCTTTTTGTGCGTGCGGATGGTCTTGCTTCCGGTCTCGCAGCAGCCACCGCCCGAGAAGTGCTTTTTGGCACGCAGAAGACCAAGCACGACGATGATCAATATAACAGCAATAGTTATAGCATTTTCAATACCGTTTCCCATAACAAACCCCTTTCACGCATCATAAAGAGAAACTGCGGTCGGAAGTGCTTGAAAAATCTATGTTACCTTCGGCTAACGGAAATGATAATACATTTGATTTTGCTTTTTCAAGCCCATTATTAGGCATTATATAAATTCAAAAAAATCTGCAAAAAAAGCTTGACAAATAAAGATAATGCTGCTACTATAAGGCACAGTTAGCGAAGGCTAATTGATTTTTTGCTTTTGAGTTAGCCCTACGCAACCAAATGAGAATCTGAATCAGGTGATATCTTATGAATTTGACGAAAGCAGAAGAAGGTAAGGAGTACATCATCCGGCGTATCGACACTGATGATGAGGAGCTGGACGCTTTCCTGTTCTCGCTCGGCTGTTACAGCGGAGAGCCGATAACCGTCGTTTCCCGCAGAAGGGGAAGCTGTACGATTTCGGTAAAAGACGGAAGATACAGCATCGACGACCAGCTGGCCGAGGCTATTGTCATTTGATGATGCAATAGTCAGGACCAAATGGTCCGTCTTTTTGCCCCACGGTTAGCGGAAGCTAACTAATGAGTACATACCATAAGGTAACTTGACAGAATAGTAAAGGGAATAGGAGGAAACCTAAATGAGAATTGCTTTTGCAGGCAATCCTAACAGTGGTAAGACTACTATGTACAATGCCTTGACCGGCCGCAACGAAAAGGTCGGCAACTGGGCGGGCGTTACCATTGACAAGAAAGAAGCACTCATCAAGAAGAATTTTGCCGGTGACGCTGAGTTGATCGCTGTCGATCTGCCCGGCGCATACTCCATGTCACCGTTTACCTCGGAGGAGAGCATTACAAGTTCTTATGTAAGAAATGAGAACCCCGATGCGATCATCAACATCGTCGATGCTACCAATCTGAGCCGTTCACTGTTCTTCACCACCCAGCTGCTCGAGCTCGGTGTTCCCGTTGTCGTTGCACTGAACAAGCACGATGTCAACGAGAAGAAGGGCACCAAGATCGATGTCAAGAAGCTGTCCGAGAAGCTTGGCTGCCCTGTTTTCGACACCACCTCAACTACCGGTGACGGCCTTAAGGATGTTGTTGCAGCGGCTGCCGCTCTTAACGGAAATGAGCAGAAAGCTCCCTATCATCAGGGTGATATCGACCTGACCGATAAGAATGTCGTTGAGGAAGCGGACAGAAAGCGTTTCGCTTTTGTTGACACGATCGTTGCCGCAGTCGAGACCCGTAAGGTCCGGACTAAGGACAAGAACGCACAGGATAAGATCGATGCGGTTCTTACTCACCCCATTGCAGGCCTTATAATTTTCGCAGGCGTAATGTTCCTTGTGTTCCAGATCTCTCAGGGTTGGGTAGGTCCTTGGATCGCAGATTACCTCACCGGCTGGCTTGGAAGCTTCCAGGAATGGGTCGCCGGTCTCGTTGAAAATTCCGCACCTATTCTCCGGGCTCTGCTTGTTCACTTGTAGTTGACGGTATCATCGGCGGTGTAAGCGCAGTTGTCGGCTTCCTACCGCTCGTCATGGTCATGTACTTCCTCATCTCTCTGCTTGAGGATTGCGGCTACATGGCTCGTGCAACTGTCGTTCTCGACCCCATCTTCAAGAAGGTCGGCCTGTCCGGCAAGTCCGTCATCCCCTTCGTCATCGGCACCGGCTGCGGCATCCCGGGCATCATGGCCTGCCGTACCATCCGTAATGAGCGTGAGCGTCGTGCAACCGCAATGCTGACCACTTTTATGCCCTGCGGTGCAAAGCTCCCCGTTATCTCCCTGTTCGCAGGCGCATTCTTCGCCGATGCATCTTGGGTCGGTACTCTCATGTACTTTGTCGGTATCGCACTCATCCTCCTCGGCGCTCTTCTCATAAACAAGATCGTCGGTTACAAGCAACGCAAGTCCTTCTTCATCATTGAACTGCCTGAGTACAAGGTACCCTCGCTCAAGCGTGCGTGCATGGATATGCTCAACCGTGGCTGGGCCTTCATCGTAAAGGCTTTCACCATCATCCTCGTTTGCAACACCGTTGTTCAGGTCATGCAGACCTTCACATGGAGCTTTGAAGTTGCAGATGTCGCAAGCGACTCAATTCTCGCATCCGTTGCGGGACCGTTTGCTTACCTGCTCGTTCCCATCGTGGGCGTTGTTTCATGGCAGCTCGCAGCCGCAGCTGTTACCGGCTTCATCGCAAAGGAAAATGTCGTCGGTACTCTGGCTGTCTGCTTTGTCGGCCTTGAGAACCTCATCGACACCGACTCCCTTGAGCTCATGCAGGGCGCAGGCGCAGAGGTCGCAGGCGTGTTTGCGATCACCAAGGTCGCAGCTCTTGCTTACCTGATGTTCAACCTCTACACTCCTCCTTGCTTCGCAGCTCTCGGTGCAATGCACTCCGAGATCAACGACCGCAAGTGGTTCTGGGGCGGCATCGGACTTCAGTTCGCAACCGGCTTCACCGTTGCGTTCCTCGTATACCAGATCGGTACGCTCATCACTACCGGCTCCGTCGGTGCAGGCTTCTTCCCCGGCCTCATCGCTGTTGTCGTGTTTGCTTTCATCATCGCCATGATGATCAGAAAGACCAACAAGAGCTTCGCTGCCGAGTACGCACTGAGCAAGTAAAATAATTTAATCAGGAGCAGTTACTATGGATAACATTCTTGTAATTTTAGTTGTTGCTTTGATTGTTGGCTTGGCTGTGCTGTATATCCACAAGCAAAAGAAACACGGAGTCAAGTGCATCGGCTGCCCTAACGGCTGCTCTTGCCAAAAAAACTGCGGAGACTTTAAATCGGATGCATCAAGCACCAGACCATTGACCGATGTATCAAGTTTGAAGCATCAATCGTGATATGTAAAAAGTATGAGTGGCTCTCTTGACAGCGGGTCACTCATACGAGCTAATACGATATTCTATTTATGTCAAAATCTTTACGAGACGATAAAGAACTCTTCGCTCGAAAACAGCGGTCGTCAGTTAAAATGCTATTGTCAGAACAAGCTTGCATACTTGTTCCTCGGGTGCATAGCCTCTAAACTTCTGCTGCCTGCGCCTACGGTCGCAGATGTCGTGTACTTCAGCGGCAGGGATACCGAAAGCATTCTGCCGCCAGCAACCTCCGCACTGTTGCATAACATCTCAACACTCGGCATAAGCGTCCGCAGCATGACAAATCTGCTTAAATGAAAATAAACAATAAATAAAAAAGGGTACGGTTTTGAACCGTACCCTTTTTTGTGATGTATTACGCTGCTGCGTAGCCGTAGACCCACGAGTTGGGCAGGTAGCGGCAGGTTATAGCGGGGTTTGAGCACTTGGTGACATATTCGCCGTCATACCACATAACGGCACTTGTACCGCCATCCATGTTCATGGCCTGATATGCGTCGTAGCGCTGCATTATCTTAGTACATGCCGGAAGACCGATGCCGAGAGAACGTCCGACCAAACGACCTTCGACAATGAGCATGAGCACATCACCGTCCTTGGACTGCCCAAGGACGCACCGAGGCTGAATGGACATAAATCCCGACAGTTCATCAACGAGCGGGACACCGTCTATTATAAGCGCAGGTCTGAATTCGACCGCATCTCTCGTACCGGGCGTAGTCTCGTTCTTGGCATCGACGATATAGAACTTATTGTCTTCATGAAGCTCCATACGCTTACGGCTGTCTGTAAAGTGCTTGCCGTACTCTTCGCCGCTGCACATTGCATAACCCTTGAGCTTGCCGCCGTTGCCGACACCGTTCCAGTCGGAAAAGCCGCTGCCGTTTATGCCTAAAACACCGTTGCAACGAGGCACCAGACTTTCCAGAACTTCGCCTATGGAGCCAAGGTTCTGTGCGGGACAGCAACGCAGATCTTCCGGAGATTTCAAAATGGCAAGAACACCCTGATAACCTGAGCCCTTGACACGCACGAGCATAAGCTTGTTCTTGCCGTCGATGGCAAGGATTTGATCACCCTGCTTTGTCATTATCGTTGTACCGTCGTCATTTATACCGGCCTCGTTGATACAAAGCTCCATGAGGTTTGCCCTCTTGCACTCGGGATGCTCGGCAAGGTAGCTTTCGAGCGAGGCTTTGTCTATCTCGTCGAACATCGCATAGAAGTCGTTGTTTGCTTTTTCGATGGGGTCGTCTTTCCACTTGCTTTCGATGCCGACCTGCTTATCCTCGGCGTCATGCATACGGTTGACCACCTCGTCAATGACGGACTCGGGGAAAAACCATTCTGCCAGCCACTGATGGGTCATGGTTGACATTGCGGTTTCTATGTATGCGTCTCGAAGGTTTTTGATAAACGGAATGTTGGTAAAGACCAAAAAAGTATATGCCGCTGCAAGAACGAGTATGACACTTACAAGAGTAATAAGCTTGCGCTTAAGGCTTTTTTTCTTCTTTTTTACTTTAACCTTTTTGCCTTTGTTGGATTTTATATTTTCAGCCTCAGACTCATGAGCTTTAGCGGAGATATTCGCTTCGCTGTCAACCCTGGGCCGATGTTGCCTGTTTGATTTCGAGCTGACTAATTTTATGATGATTACCTTCTTTCTGGTAGGTTAGTCAACATACTACCACAAAAAAAACGGATTGTCATCATCATAATACGATATGTTACAAAAAAGTTTGTTTTATCTGTGATTATCTCCAAAAACGACAGATGCGATTCATAATTATTGACTAATATTAAATAATGTAGGCATTTGTTTGACAAAGGCCGAAAGTGTGATATATTATGTACCCTATGGAAAATATAACTTCGAGAAAAAACAAAATAGTATGTCACATTCGCACAGCTGCAAACGACAGGCAGTACCGATGCGCCTGCGGGGAGTATGTCTGCGACGGGCTCAAGACCCTGCGCGAGGCGCTCAATTGCGGAGCACAGCTCGGCTGCGTGCTCTGGAAAGAGAAAGCCGAGGATATGGAGCTTTCCGAAGGGGTTGCACAGTACACGGCCCCTGCCGAGCTTTTTGAATATGCTTCGCCTCTGAAGTCGAGCGGCGGCCCCGTGTTCACCGTAAAAATGCCAAAGCAGGAATGCAACATTAAGCTGGAGCGAGCAATCGTTCTTGAAAACCTCCAAGACCCGGGCAATGTCGGCACGGTGATACGGACGGCAAATGCGTTTAACATTGATGCCGTTATTTTGGTCGGCGCTTGCGCAGACCTGTATAACCCCAAGACCGTGCGCGCGAGCATGGGTGCGATATTCCGCCAGCGGGTGCTCACGATGAGCATTCAAGAACTTGACGAGCTTACACAGCAGCAGGCGCTGCCGCTTTTCGGAGCAGCGCTCAGCGATAAAGCAGCCGACCTGCGCAATGTTGAAATTCACCGGGCAGCGGTTGCAATTGGCAGCGAAGGCAGAGGACTTTCAAAGGAGCTTTTGTCAATTTGCGGCGGCGAGATAATAATCCCCATGAATCCCGAGTCGGAGTCACTGAATGCTGCGGTCGCAGCGTCGGTCATCATGTGGGAGATGTCAAGATAAAGGAGGGAACGGCGTGTCTGCTATCGAATACTGGCTTTGGCTGTCAACCTCGGCAAAGCTCAGCCCGAGGGCGAAGGCCGTTCTTCTGAAGCACTATGGCGGCCCCGAGGCAATGTATGATGCGCCAAAGGGTGAGATAACGAGGCTGCTCGGCAGACACTCGGAGGGTGCGGAGGACTTGGAAAAGCGTGACCTGTCCTCAGCTCTGCGCATGATCGACAGATGCGGTATGCAGAACATAGAAGTAGTCTCCATTGATGACCCGCGTTATCACGTGAGGCTCAAGAATATATATGCCCCGCCGCATATCATCTATGTTAAGGGCAGGCTTCCCAAGATAGACGAGGAGCCCGCCATAGCCGTTATCGGCACACGAAATGCAAGCCCCTACGGTATAAAGATGGGGCGCAAGTTAGGCTTTGAGATAGCCAAATGCGGCGGAGTGGTCGTGTCGGGTCTTACCAAGGGCATTGACGCTGCCGGAGCGGAGGGTGCACTTATCGCAGACGGCAAATGCATCGGCGTTCTCGGCTCTCCGCACGAGCTCGCCCGCGGGAAAATGGCGGAGGAGCTTGCGGTCAGAGGTGCGCTTGTGAGCGAATACCCGCCAGGTGCCGGCACTTGCAGGCAGTTTTTCAGAGCGAGAAACCGCATAGCGGCAGGCTTGTCGGTCGGCGTTGCGGTGATCGAGGCACCGTTTAAGAGCGGAACGAAGCTTTTTGTCGATGAGGCCGTCGAGCAGGGTAAGGAGATATTCGCCGTACCCGGCAATGCCGATTCCGAAAACTGCGCAGGTACGAATGCAATGCTCAAGGACGGCGCAAAGCCTGTCACCGAGGGCTGGGATGTGATGAGTGAATTTGCAAAGCTCTACCCCGACAAGGTCAAAAAATCGGATGAGCGCATACCCGGAAGCTGCGTTAGACAGGAGCATCCCGAGCCTGTAAAAACCGAAAAAACAACTAATAATACAAAAAAAGTCGTTGACAAGCCCGAAGCCACGGAATATATTGACTTGAAGACACAGCTGGAAAGCCTGAGCCAAACACAGATTAGTATTGTGTCGGCCATGGACAGGGAAGCGATGCAGGTCGATGAGATCATCGAGCGCACGGGCCTGTCACCGGCAAAGGTGCTTGCGGATCTGACGCTATTGCAGCTTATGGGCTGTGTCAGCCAGCAATCGGGCAAACGCTTTACATTGAATATAAAACGAAGCGAGGACAGCTAAATGCCAAGTGCAAAAAAGAATTTGGTAATTGTTGAATCACCTGCAAAGGCGAAGACCATTGAAAAATATCTGGGCGACGACTATAAGGTCGTTGCCTCCATGGGACACCTGCGTGACCTCCCCAAGAGCACGCTTGGTATCGATATAGAGAACGATTTTGAGCCGAAGTACATTCCGGTCAAGGATCACAAGGATGTTATAGACACTCTTAAAAAGCTCAGCAAGAGCGCAAAGACCGTCTATCTTGCAACCGACCCTGACCGAGAGGGCGAGGCTATATCGTGGCATTTAAAGGAGCTGCTTGCCCTGCCGGACGACAAGGCAAGACGAGTGACCTTTAATGAGATAACGAAAAAGGTAGTAACCGAGAGCGTGGGCAATCCCCGTGACATCGACAAGGATCTTGTAGATGCCCAGCAGGCGAGACGACTGCTTGACCGCCTTGTCGGCTACAAGCTTTCGCCGCTGCTTTGGAAGAAAATAAAGCGCGGCCTTTCGGCAGGCCGTGTCCAGTCGGTCGCAACGAGAATGGTCGTCGACCGTGAAAAAGAGATTGAAAGCTTTGTGCGTGAGGAGTATTGGCTGCTCGATGCGGTGCTGAACTGCGACGAGACCGACGCCGACTTCACCGCACGCTACTACGGCAAGGGCGACAAGAAGCTTGAGCTGCACTCCGAGGACGAGGTGAACGCCGTCATCGCCGAAACGCAGGACGAGCCGTTTGTCATCAAGAC
>SAMEA3663054__coassemble_1402_pt1 | contig 8607 bp, 7 predicted proteins | sample SAMEA3663054__metabat2_low_PE_021 | metagenome-assembled genome bin SAMEA3663054 (sample SAMEA3663054) | pig gut metagenome | biome: pig gut; feature: pig-associated habitat; material: faeces | place: France | collected 2012
CGCGACCTCTTCTACACGCCGACGGTCAGCACGCCAGCTTCACGGGCGATATCCGCGACGGTGGGAGCTGCGCCGGTACCGGTGCCGCCGCCCATGCCTGCGGTGATAAAGACCATGTCGGAGTCCTCAAGAGACTTTGCGATATTATTGCGGCTTTCCTCGGCGCTGCGCTTTCCGACCTCGGGGTCGGAGCCTGCACCCTGTCCGTGGGTGAGTTTTTCGCCGATCTGTATCTTCTGGTCGGCATTGGACACTGCAAGTGCCTGCTTGTCCGTATTGACGGAGATAAACTCAACGCCCTGCGTTCCGGACTTGACCATTCTGTTGACTACATTGTTGCCGGCGCCGCCGACACCGACTACTTTTATTGTTACGACATTTTCAGGGCCTACTTCGGCTTTGAAATCCATGATTATTCCTCCAATTATGTTTCTGAAGCGAGAACATCGCTTTTGCGACTTGGTTTATTCTATAACTTTTTTCTTCCAAGGTCAATAGATTTTCACTAAGTTATGTAAACAAAGTTTTTAACTTAGTGTTAATTCGGCCTAAAAGTGACCTTATTTGAGTCGGAAAGCTCCAAAGTGCCCGCATCGTCGGCCTTAAGCTGCGAGACAGCCGACAGGAGCTTACCGAATTTATACTCGGTATTGTTGTTTTCACCGAGGATTACAACGAATCTGTCGTCATATTCAAAGCTTGCCTTTGCAATATCCGACACATTGATATTTGCGACCTTGTCCACCAGCGAGCGTGCCTGTACCTGATAGAGGATATCAAGCAGATAGTCAAGCTTCGGCTTATCGTCCTCGGAAACGCTTATCTGTTCGCCGACCTGCGCTCCGCTTGCGCTTAGTCCCTTTATCCGCGGCAGAAGCTCGGCATCCTTGTCGCTAAGCTTACTCAGAAACTTACCGGTGCTGCTGACGCTCCACAGCTCGTCCCCCGAGCTTATGCAGGCGACAGCCTTGCTCTCCTCAACGGTGATGGTGACACGGTTGGGAAGGCTTCGTGTTATCTTGACCGAATCTATATACGGCAGCTTTACAACTACACGGCTTCCGGCGCCGATCCTGTTTATGAAAAAAAGGTTATCGCCGGTGTGTATGCCGGAAGCCGAGATTATCTGCTCCTTGGAATATTTGCTGTTGCCGCTGACATCTATCTTCTCGACCTTGAAGAACACGCTCATCGTGAATATTATTGCCACAATGATAAGAAAAAATGTCAAGGGTCTGTAAAGCGTGCGGCGGGGCGATCTGCTCTCCCTGCGTTCAGACGGCTTGCTGTAATAATCATTTGTATTTGACATCAAATTATATCTCCATAAACACATCTGCGCCCAATGAACGCAGTTTATTATCGAAGTTTTCGTAGCCACGGGCGATATGCCCTGCGTCAATGACGCTCGTGCTGCCCTCGGCAGAAAGCCCTGCTATCACCATTGCGGCTCCGCCTCTCAGGTCGGTCGCCGTAACGGTTGCGCCCCTGAGGCTGCGAACGCCCCATACGGTTGCTTCCCTGCCGTCAACGGCAATATCTGCGCCGAAGCGCATGAGCTGTGCTGCGTGGCAAAATCGGCTGTCGAAAATGTTCTCGGTAAACCTCGACATGCCGTGGGCCTTTAATAACGCCGCCATTAAAATCGGCTGAGCGTCAGTCGGGAAGCCCGGGTAAGGTTCGGTGACGACCCTGCTGACGGCGTGCAGGCAGCCGTCCGAGCGCAGTCTGACGCTGCGTTTGGAGCTTATTATATCACAGCCTGCTTGGTTTAGGAAGTGCTGTAAACGTAAAAATTGCTTCGAATCAACACCTCTGAGCTCGATATCGCCGCCCGCCGCCGCACAGGCGCACAAAAATGTCGATGCCGCTATCCTGTCTGGTATGATCCTGTGGCCGACATGACGCTCGGGTGCAAAGCCTGAAACGGTTATCATGTTAGTACCTGCACCGTCTATGTATGCGCCGAGCTTGCGCAGATACTCCTGCAGATCTACAATCTCCGGCTCCTTGGCAGCTCCGGTGATGACAGTCACGCCGTCGGCTCCGCAGGCAGCTATCATCGCATTTTCCGTTGCGCCGACACTGGGAAACGGAAGCTCTATCCTGCCGCCGGTGAGTTTTTCTGCCCGGCAGATTATCTCGCAGCCATTTTCTTCGACGCTTGCACCGAGAGCCTGCATGGCGCTTATGTGCAGATCGATCGGTCTTGCGCCGAGCTTGCAGCCGCCGGGAGCAGTTAAACGCACCTGCCCGCAGCGGGCTAATAGCGTGCCCATGAACAGTACCGATGAACGCATACACTCCATCATGCCCTGCGGTATAGTACAGCTGCTTAAATTGCGTGAATCTATGTAGACATCATTGTTTTGCTGCTCGGCCGTGCAGCCAAGCTGACGCAGGATGCGCAGCGTTGAGGACACATCGCTAAGCTGTGGGACATTCAAAAGCTCAGTCTCACAGGGAGAGATGACCGAGGCCGCCAAAATGGGCAGCACAGCGTTTTTAGAGCCCTGAACGAAGCATGCGCCATCCAAACGGTTTCCGCCGTTTATATGCCATATAGCCATAAAAAAACCTCGCAGAAAAGAATCATTGATCGGCTCATTCTATGCTGCGAGGATTATTTGTGTTATTTTTCTATTCCTTGGCACAAGGACAGCACCTGCTCAGTTATCATGTCCGTTGCCTCGGGTCTTGCAAGCTTTGCCATGGCCTGCGACATTTTTTCAAGCTCATCCTTTGAGGACAAAATGCGCTTCACCTCATTCAAAAGTGCGCCCGCATCGAGGCTTTCCTCCTCAAATATCAGGGCACCGCCTGCGTCCTCGACGACCTTGGCGTTTTTGAACTGATGGTTATTCGTCACATACGGCGACGGTACGAATATCGTGGGCTTGTGCATATATGTAAGCTCGGACACGGTCGACGCTCCTGCACGGCAAAGAACAAGGTCTGCCGCCGCCATGACACGGGGCATATCGTAGATATACTCTCTCACATCCATGCCGTTTTTCTCGTAATCGGGAACGGTCTCCTGAAGTGCGGTGACCATTTCGGCGTAGCCTTCGCTGCCTGCCGAGTGGATGAGCCTAAAGCCCGGGTTCTTGCCCGCAAGCTTTATGAATTTACACATGGCGGCATTCATGTTCGCTGCGCCCAGCGAGCCCCAGACCGATACGACAAGCGGCTTATCCGCCGGTATGCCGAGCTCGGCTTTGGCTTTGCTCTTTGAATATGCGGCAAACTCGCCCCTTACGGGTGTGCCGGTGACAACGCATTTTTCCGAGTGCTTGTAATAACGCTTGCTTTCTGCATAGCCGAGCATTATCTTATCGACTATCTTTGAAAGCATCTTTGTCGTAAGCCCCGGGACGGCGTTGCTCTCGTGAACGGCGGTGGGTATGCCGAGACGGGAGGCCGAGCGCAGGACCGGATAGCAGACATAGCCGCCGGTGCCGATGACGATATCGGGTTTAAACTTTTTGATTATTCTTCTTGCCTGTATAGTTGATTTTACGGCAAAATACAGTGCCTTTATATTATGAGCCAAGCCGCCGAGCGTCTTTTCACGGCTGATATTGCAGACTCTGACGGTCTTGATATCATATCCGCTTTTCGGAACGAGAACCGTCTCCATCTGGCGGACGCAGCCGACGAAAAGTATCTCGCAGTCGGGCATCAGCTCCCGCAATCTGCCTGCAACGGCAATAGCCGGATTGATATGACCGGCCGTGCCTCCGCATGCAAACATAAATCTCATATCTAAGCTTCCTTTCTACCCTGCCCGTTTGGCAGGTATATCCCTTGACATGCTCAGAACTATTCCCATCTGTGCCATTTGAATAAGAAGCGCCGTTCCGCCGTAGCTGAAAAACGGAAGCGAAATACCCGTGCAGGGTACGAGATTCGTGACCACCGCAACATTCAAAATGACCTGTATCGCAAGCAGGGTCGTTATACCGGCTCCCACAAGAAAGCCGTATCTGTCGGCAGCGTGCATCGCAAGCCAGTAGCCCCGAATGATAAGCAGCGCAAACAGTGTGAGTATCAAAACCGCTCCAATAAAGCCGAGCTCCTCACACACGACGGAAAAGATAAAGTCGTTGTGCTCCTCGGGCAGATACAGATATTTTTGCCTGCTCTGACCGAGGCCGAGGCCGGTAAGCCCGCCCGAGCCTATGGTATAGAGCGACTGTACTATCTGATAGCCCTCATCGGAGGTGGACGAAAACGGGTCGAGCCATGTGGTTATGCGGCTTGACGCATACGGGAACATCGTAAGCAGCACAGCAATGCCGCCGCCTGCGGCGACCGCTGCGGCAATGAACCATATAAGCCGAGCACCGCCTAAGAATATCATCACGCCGCCGATGGCGACTATGATAATCGATGCGGAAAAGTGCGGCTCTAAAACTAATAGCCCCACTATCACGAGTAAAATCGCCACAAATGGCAGTATGCCGTATTTGAAGGTCTTCATCCTGCCACGGTTTTTGCAGATAATTACCGCAAATGACAGTATGACACTTATCTTTGCTATCTCCGACGGCTGAAGCGTCAAAGAGCCTATGCCGATCCAGCGCTTTGCACCATTTGCGTTCGTGCCGATTATCGGAACGAGCATTAAAAGGACGATGGCGGCAATGAGAAGCGGTATCGAAAACCGCTTGTAAAAGCCCATTGGCAGGCGGGATGCAAATATCATCGCAGCCGTGCCAAGAGCCGCAAACAGAAGCTGACGGATAAAGTAGTAGGTCGGTTTGCCGCCGGTTATGTTGCCCGGGTCGTAGTATGCTCGGGCAAAGCTGGCAGACAGCACCATTGTGACTCCGATGGTCAGCAAAAGCATTACGAGAACGAAAAAAGGTATATCCATCCCCTTTCGCTTCGTTTTATCTTTCGTTTCCCTTTGTTCGAGTCTGGTACTGCCGTACTGCATACCGATCTCCTCCGAATATCAGAACTGGAAACGATTATAAACTCCTACAAATGAAATTATTGCAAAAACAAGGGATGTGCAGGTAAATAGCCAGAAAAGTTCTTTCTCTTTCCACTTTTTGCCCGTCCAGCCGCCCATTTCGAGGTGGTGGTGGAACGGTGCCATTTTGAACACACGCTTGCCGTGGGTGAGCTTGAAGTAGGTGACCTGTATGATATCGGACAGTGTCTCCCAAATAAACACGATACCGAGGGTTATAAGGATAAGCGGCATATCGTATGCAAACGCAAGTGCCGCCATAGCACCGCCTAAAAACAGCGAGCCGGTGTCGCCCATGAACACCTTGGCAGGGTTAAAGTTGAAAACCAAGAATCCAAGTAAGCCGCCGAGCATCGCCGAGGAGAAAATGCCGAGCGACATATAGCGCTCCCCCCAAAGGAAAGCAACAACTGTATAGAAAAAGAATACGGGTATAGATGTTCCGCTTGCAAGGCCGTCCACGCCGTCGGTGATGTTTACGGCATTGACCGTACCGACGATAATAAATGCGGCAAGGATAAAGTACACAGCATCGGGGATGGGCACCTCAACATTCCAAAACGGGATGTAAAGATGCGTCGACAGGTAGCCGAGCTTGCGCATGAGCAGCACAAAAACAAGTGCCGCAACAAGCTGCAAAAGAAACTTTGCCTTTGCGCTCAGACCGAGGTTCTGCTTTTTGCGCAGCTTCTCCCAGTCATCTAAAAAGCCTATCGCACCGAATACAAGTGCAAACAGCAGGATGAATATATGTGCATAGTCACCGTTACGCATGGAGCTGAAGCCCACGGTAAGGCAAACAACGGCGGCGGCAAAGATAAAGATAAATCCGCCCATGGTAGGCGTGCCGGTCTTTGCCATGTGCCACGAAGGGCCAATTTCCTTGATCTCCTGTCCGGCCTTCATTTTTCTCAGCCAGGGAATATAAAACCTGCCGACTATAAGTGCGATTATAAATGCGAGAACAAACGCAAGCGAAAGCTTCAATGTCATCTGTTTTTCCTCTTCTCTATATGTTCTGCAACGATCTCTCTTTCGTCCATGTGGTGCTTTTCGTGGCCGACGACCTGATAATCCTCATGGCCCTTGCCGGCAAGCAATATTACATCATCGGGCATATGGTTGTCAATCGCCCATTTTATCGCCTCAACTCTGTCACATATAACTTTATACCTGTTTTCCCTGCCTTTTATGCCCGCAACTATCTCATTTATGATCTCCTGCGGATCCTCGGTTCGGGGGTTATCGCTCGTCACGATGACAAAATCGGCGTTATCGGCGGCTATTGCTCCCATGATGGGGCGCTTTGTTCTGTCACGGTCGCCGCCGCAGCCAAAGAGGACGACAAGTCTCCCCTTTTCGCCGGTTCGCAGTGCCTTGAGTGCGTTTTCGAGAGCATCCGGCGTGTGGGCATAGTCAATGACTATTGTGTAGTCTCCGTCCGTGGGGACGACCTCCATTCTGCCCTTTACGCCCTTTGCGCTGCCCATAGCATCGGCGCAGTCGTCAAGGCTTATGCCGAGCGCAAGGCCGACGGCGATAACGCCCAAGGCGTTGTAAACGGAGAATTTACCGGGGATGGCTAACTTTACATGCGAAAGCGCATTTTCAGTCACGGCGCAGAATTCAACTCCGGATGCGGAAAGGCGTACATCCTTTGCAACGAGTGTTGCGGAATTGTTCTCGGCAGAATAGGTCACAAGTTTACAGCTTGCGTGGTCGAGCATGATATCATGCCACTTGTCATCAACATTGACACAGCCGGTTTCGCACATGGTAAACAGCATAGCCTTTGCCTTGGCGTACTCATCCATCGTATGGTGGAAGTCAAGGTGATCCTGCGTGAGGTTCGTGAACGCACCGACGGCAAAGTGTATGCCCGCAACACGGTGCAGAACGAGCGAATGCGAGGATACCTCCATGACGACATGCGTACAGCCTGCGTCCGCCATCTCACGGAAAAGCTGCTGGAGCTCGTAGCTCTCCGGCGTTGTACGCTCGGTGTGGATAAACTCATCACCTATCATATTACCGTTCGTGCCGACAAGGCCGACCTTTGCGTCAAGCTTCGCTTCAAGCAGGTGCTTGAGAAGATAGGTCGTCGTGGTCTTGCCGTTTGTGCCGGTTATGCCTATGACGGTCATCTCCGAGGCGGGGTCGCCAAAATAGTTGCGGCTGAGTATCGCAAGAGCATAGCGGCAGTCTGCCACAATGACATAGGGAATGTCAACCTGAGGCTTTTTTTCGCAAATTACGACCGCAGCACCCTTTTGCGCCGCCGACGGTATGTAGGCATAGCCGTCGGTCTCAAAGCCTGTTATCGCAACGAAGGCGTCGCCCTGTTTTGTCTTGCGCGAATCGTAACTGATGCCGTTTATTTCAGCATCTGATGACGCCGCAAGCTCAACGACCTCAATATCCTTTAATAGTTCCTTCAGCTTCATATTATACCCTCTGTTTTCAGTATCTTCCGAGTATCGAGTCATCGCTCGAAACAAATGTAACTTCCACTATTGTGCCGTGCTTTACGCTTGCTCCCTTTTTCACCGACTGCGACGAGATACGCTGCGTTTCCGGGTTCGTTATCGCCGAGCTCGTTTTTATAAACAAGCCGTAGGTGCTCAGGGTCTCCTTGGCCTCGTTATAGCTCATGTTCGTTATATCCGGCATTGTCTCGGTCGCCGCCGAGGGCTCTGCATCGGCATAGATTATGACCGTGCTGCCGTCGGCTATGACGGAGCTTGCCGCAGGAAGCTGGGCGGTTATGCTGTTGCCGCTGCCGAACCTTCTGACCGCAAAGCCTGCGTCCTTGAGCTTGCTTTCAGCGTCATCCACGCTTAGCCCCGTGACATCGGGCACTGTCTTGTCGATCTTACTAAGCTCATCGGAATCATACTGCGGTTCAATGCCCATGTACGGCAGGATATCGGCAAACATCTTACCAACGGTGGGCGCTGCCATTTGGCCGCCGCTGATGTAGATTCCCGATTCGTTGCTCGGCGAATCGAGCATGACAAGCACCGCGATCTGCGGATCATCGGCAGGTGCAAAGCCGACAAACGAGACGATGTAATCCTTTTTACCGGTCTGCGCCTCAAGGCTCACCTTTTCCGAGGTACCGGTTTTGCCGCCGATACGATAGCCCGGGACGGCAGCATTCCTGCCCGTGCCCTCTTTATTATCACCGACGACCTGCTCAAGAATGCCGCAAACGGTCTTACTCGTTTCTTCGCTTATGACCCGTCGTACGACTGTCGGCTTCCGATTATACACCGCATTGCCGTCTTCGTCCAGTAAACTTTCTACGACATACGGCTGCATGAGATTGCCGCCGTTGACGCAGGCGCTGACTGCGGTTATGAGCTGCAGGGGCGTAATGGTGAATGTCTGCCCGAACGATGCCGCCGCAAGCTGTGACTTATTCTTCTCGCTGCAAAAGACATCCCTGCTCCACCAAATGCTGCCGCTCTCGCCGCCGAGGTCTATGCCGGTCTTGGCGGTGAGCTGCTCGGTGCTGTCGTCCGTGAGATTCAAAAATCCGAATGCGTCGCAGTATTTATAAAACTTTTCCGCTCCTACGCGCATTCCGATGTTGACAAAGGCGACATTGCACGAATGCTGCACGG
>SAMEA3663054__coassemble_1570_pt1 | contig 7807 bp, 6 predicted proteins | sample SAMEA3663054__metabat2_low_PE_021 | metagenome-assembled genome bin SAMEA3663054 (sample SAMEA3663054) | pig gut metagenome | biome: pig gut; feature: pig-associated habitat; material: faeces | place: France | collected 2012
GCAAGAATTTCAGCTACTGGGACAGCACCACAAAAACAAGCTATGTAAACAGCGGCGCAAAGAAAAACACTAAATATTACTACAAGGTCAAAGCCGTCTGCGCATCAAACTCCAACGCAAACTCCGCCCAGAGCTCGACCGTGAGCATCAAAGCTACAAAATAAGCACAAAGCCCACCAACGCCCCCGTGTTTTTACACGAGGGCGTTTTCGTCATTTTTTGGAACATCTCTCCTTGATAAATCGGGCTGTAAATGCAAATTATGTACATAACCTTACTAATTATGCTACCTGTACTTCCGCAAATGTTTATTCATGCTACAATTGATCAAACGGGTAGGTTTACACCTGCCGATACACCAGAGAAATTAAATATGTAAGGAGAGATCTCATGAATAAAAGAATACTAAGCCTTGCCTTAGCGCTGTGCTTTGTGCTGACCCTGCTTCCGACAGCCTTCGCCGACGATATAGTCGGCAGCGGCACCTGCGGCGATAACCTCACATGGGCGCTAAAGGACGGCACACTCACTATCTCCGGCACGGGGGATATGGATGATTACTTCAATGGTGGCCCATGGTGTGCTACAAGAAGTGCAACAGAAAAAGTTGTGATAGGCAGCGGCGTGACGAGCATTGGAAGAGCCGCATTCTACGGATGCGAAAACCTTACGAGCGTGATAATTCCCGACAGTGTAACGAGCATCGGTGAGGATGCGTTCAATCGTTGCTTTAAGCTGCCGAGTTTGACAATACCCAAAAGTGTAAAGACTATCGGCGATACTGCATTCTATGATTGCGAGAGCTTGACGAGCTTGACGATACCCGAGGGTGTAGCGAGCATTGGCGAATGGACATTCTGTGGCTGCGACAGTCTCAAGAGTGTGAAAATACCTAATAGCGTAACAAGCATCGGTGAAATAGCATTTTCCGGCTGCAAAAGCCTAACAAGTGTGACAATACCCAAAAGTGTAACAAGCATCGGCAGAAGTGCATTCAACAATTGCGAGAGCCTAACAAGTGTGGTAATACCCGACGGCGTAACAAGCATTGAAGAATATACATTCAACAGCTGCAGAAGCCTAGCGACCGTGACGATACCTAAAAGCGTAACGACCATCGGTGAAGGTGCCTTTGGCCTGTGCAATTCGCTGAACACCGTAAATTACGGTGGAACCGTCATGCAGTGGAAGGCGATCAATGTCGCCGACAACAACGAGCGCCTACTTTACGCAGAGCTTAACTGCACCGACGGTAACGGCAGCTGCGGCGAAAATCTCACATGGAAATTTGACAAAAACGGCACACTTACCATCTCCGGCAAGGGAGCTATGGACAACTATTCATGGGGCTATACTCCGTGGAGCAGTAAAGCGAGTTCGATAAAAAAGGTTGTGATAGGCAGCGGCGTGACGAGCATCGGCACCCTTGCATTCTGTGATTGCGACAGTCTGACAAGCGTGACGATAGGCAATGATGTAACCAGCATCGGCGATTATGCGTTCCGTTGGTGCAACAAGCTGACGAGCGTAACAATGGGTAAAGGTGTAAAGAGCATCGGCAACGGCGCATTCCAAGGTTGTGAGAGCCTTAAGAATATTACGATACCTAACAGCGTAAAGAGCATTGGCGAGTACGCCTTCTATTATTGCGTCGATCTTGCAACCGCATCCATCCCGAACAGCGTATCCAAAATCAGCTACGGAACTTTCTGGAGTTGTGACAGTCTCAAGAGCGTCACTATCCCGACCGGTATCAAGACCATCGATGTAAAAGCATTTAATGACTGCGGCAGCCTTTCCGATGTCTATTACAAGGGCTCCTCCACACAGTGGAAGGCGATAAGCATCAAGGCCGATAACACCCCGCTCAAGAAAGCCGCTATCCATTATTATGCTATTTCTGCACCCGAGCTCAAGATAACAACCTCCGCAGGTCATCCGAAGATCTACTGGAACTCGGTTGACGGCGCAGCGAAGTATTGGATATATCGCAGCACCGACGGCAAGAACTTTAAGTACTACGACAGCACCACCAAGACCAGTTACACCAACGGCAGCACAAATGTCGGAACGACCTATTACTACAAGGTCAAGGCTGTCAAGGTCGTTAATGGCAAGAGCTATACATCCGACTTTAGCATCTCTAAAGGCATTCAGTGTAAGCCCGCAGCGCCGACAGTGAGTATCAATCGGTCTAATGGCAAGCCGAAACTGAGCTGGAAAGCAGTTACCGGCGCTACGAAGTATTGGATCTACCGTAGCACCGATGGCGTGAACTTCAAATACTTTGACAGCACCACAAAGACAAGCTACACCAACAGTGGCGCAGCGTCCGGCACGAAGTATTACTACCGTGTCAAAGCGGTTGCGGTTGTGAACGGCAAGAATGTTACATCCGCAAACAGCAGCACAAAGAGCCTGTTCACCTCGCTTGCAAAGCCCTCGGTCAGCATCACGACCTCGAACGGCAAGCCTAAAATTACATGGAAAGCGGTCACGGGTGCGGACAAATACTATGTCTATCGTTCGACCGACGGCAAGAATTTCAGCTACTGGGACAGCACCACAAAAACAAGCTATGTAAACAGCGGTGCAAAGAAGAACACCAAGTACTACTACAAGGTGAAAGCCGTCTGCGCATCCAACTCCAACGCAAACTCCGCACAGAGCAGCGCCGTCAGCATCAAAGCAACTAAATAAACCACAAGCCCCTGTGGAGACACGGGGGCTGTTTACACGGAAAAGCTCGGGTATTCAAGGCGAATACCCGGGCTTTCCTTTGCGCAAAGTTCTGTGTTTATTGGGGGATATTTTGAGGAGTTTCCGCACTGCTTTCGCAGGCCGGTTATGGCATTGTTCTGTTGTGTGAAATTAAACTGTACACAAATGATGTTAGTTGCAAGTGTTGGAGATCAAAAAGGGAAGGTAAAGGTTGCTTGTTAGTTAGTTGGTTTTTCCGAGCCTCAGGGGAACGGTAGGGCCGGAGCGTACAAGCATCTGAAGAGTACGGTACCGGCTTACCGGCCCCTGAGGTTCATCTTCTCAGGCATTTGTCATTGAGAGAGGTGTCATAGCCTGAGCTTCGGCCTGCCGGTCGGTCATGCCAGTCCGAAGAGGTGTATGGGGGGATTTTAGAAAGGAAGTATACTAAGTTTAAGTTGGAATATCCGAAGCTTGGCTTGATGTAAAGGATCTGAGGTAGCAAATCGTTTCGGTCAATATGCAGAAGCCTCGGACATCGGTTTGAGTTACCCTTAGCTAACTTATGGCTTTATTATAGTTACCCTCGGCTAACTTGTCAATAGGTTTTTTGAAAAAAATCAAAAAATTTTATTATTACACAGGATGCTCAAAAATCTTTCGTCAAGTTAGCCAAAAGCAACTTGACTTCCGTGGGTAAACTGATATAATAAGACCAAAGAGCAGATTAAGGAGTATCATCATGCACGAATCCGGCGAAATGTACCTTGAAACCATATTGGTTTTGGGCAAGAAAAAGCCCACCGTTCGGGCGGTCGACGTTGCCGACGATCTCGGTTATTCAAAGCCGTCGGTCAGCAGGGGGCTGGCAAAGCTCAAGGCCGACGGCTGCATTATCGTTGACGCCGACGGCCGCATTGCGCTGACGGAAAAGGGCAGGCAGATCGCAGAGAAGATATATGAGCGGCATATCGTCCTGTCAAAGGCGCTGATGGCACTCGGCGTGGACGAGGAGACGGCGCTATCCGACGCCTGCAAAATGGAGCACGACCTGAGCGACCGCTCGTTTGAAGCAATAAAAAAACACTTTAAATGCGAATGAAAAAAGCTGAAAAAAGCGGCCCGTTTGGGTCGCTTTTTTCATTCTTCTACATGATCCATGCCTTGGCTGACAATGGTGCGGACATGGTCGTCGGCGAGGGAGTAGTACACGGACTTGCCCTCACGGCGGCTTTTTACGAGCCGATTGTTCTTTAAAATTCTAAGCTGGTGCGATATCGCCGAGTCGGTCATGTTCAGCACCGACGCAAGGCCGCACACGCAGGCTTCGGATTCGAGCAGGACGAAAAGTATCCTCATCCTCGTCGAGTCACCGAAGGTCTTGAACAGCTCCGCCAAGTCGTAGATATCCTCCTCCGGTGGCATTTTCTCTTCAACAATTTTTCTGAGCCGCTCGTGCTCTTTTTCGTCGTCGAGCTGCTCGGTGCGAATTTCATCGGACATTTTCGTCACTTCCTTTAATCGTATTATACAACATTTTGCCCTAAAATCAAAGATTTTTCACATTCAGCGCACGGATGGCATTGAGCACGGCGATGACCATGACGCCGACATCGGCGAAGATGCCGAACCACATGTTCGCAATACCCACGGCGACAAGCACAAGACAGATGACCTTAACACCGATTGCAAAACAGATATTCCCGTGCACGATGCGCAGCGCCTTGCGGGAGATGCGGATGGCCTTTGAGATCTTGCGTGGGTCGTCGTCCATGAGGACGATATCTGCCGCCTCGATGGCAGCGTCCGAGCCTAAAGCGCCCATTGCGATGCCGATATCGGCGCGGGAGAGCACAGGGGCATCGTTGATGCCGTCGCCGACGAACGCAAGCTTTTCCTTACCGCCGAGACCGCCTAAAAGCTCCTCGACCTTGCTGACCTTGCCGGCCGGCAGCAGCTCGCTGTACACCTCGTCGATGCCGAGCTCGGCTGCCGTTGCGTCGGCGATACGCTTAGCGTCGCCCGTGAGCATGACGGTTTTCTTTATGCCGCTTTGCTTGAGAGCCGCAATTGCATCCTTTGCGCCGTCCTTGAGCTTGTCGGAAATGAGGATCACGCCGCAGTAAGTGCCGTTGACCGCCACATGCACGAGCGTACCCGGCTCATTGCAGGGGGGAACCTCGATGCCGAGGCTCGACATGAGCCTTGCGTTGCCCGCTGCGACGGACTTGCCGTCAAACACCGCCGTGACGCCGTTGCCGCTGATTTCATGCACATCCGCCACACGCTCGGGGTCGATGGGTTTGCCGTAGGCTGCCTTGAGGCTCTTGCTTATCGGGTGGTCGGAGTAGCACTCGGCGTAGGCGGCGTACTCCAAAAGCACCGCTTCGTCAACGGTGTTATTATACACGCCGCTGACCTCGAACACACCACGGGTCAGCGTGCCTGTTTTGTCAAACACGACATTGCGCACCTCGGACAGACCTTCGAGGTAGTTTGAGCCCTTGACGAGAACGCCTGCGTTGCTCGCACCGCCTATGCCGGCAAAGAAGGTGAGGGGGATACTGATGACCAGCGCACAGGGGCAGCTGATGACGAGGAAGGTCAGCGCACGGTAAAGCCACACATCCCACGCCGAGGGGTTGCCCATGGCAAGCGACACCACCGGCGGGATGATCGCCAGCGCCAGTGCTCCTGCGCACACTGCGGGGGTGTACACCCTTGCAAAGCGGGTGATGAACGCTTCGGACTTGGACTTTTTCGAGCTTGCGTTTTCAACGAGGTCAAGTATCTTCGAGACTGTCGATTCGCCGAACTCACGGGAGGTCTTGATCTTGATTACGCCGCTTAAATTGATGCAGCCGCTGAGCGCCTCGTCGCCGCATCTGGCGTCACGGGGGACGCTCTCGCCGGTGAGGGCGGCGGTGTCGAGCGTGGTGCTGCCCTCGACGATGGTGCCGTCGATGGGTATCTTCTCACCGGGCTTGACGACTATTATCGAGCCTATTGCGACCTCATCGGGGTCGACCTGCTCAAGCTCGCCGTCTGCGTTTTCGATATTTGCGTAGTCGGGGCGGATATCCATGAGCCGGCTAATGTTGCGGCGGCTCCTGCCGACGGCAATGCTCTGGAAAAGCTCGCCGGTCTGGTAAAACAGCATGACCGCTGCCGCTTCCTTGTAGTCGCCTAAGCCCATTGCGCCGAGCGTTGCAACCGCCATGAGGAAGTTTTCGTCAAACGGCTGTTTGTTCCTGATCCCCTTGCAGGCCTTGATGAGGATATCGTAGCCGATGGTGAGGTAGGCGATCAAAAACAGCACAAAGCCGAGCCAGCCCTGCGGGTCGGTGATGACAAATATCAGCATCAAAACTGCTGCGATAATAATACGCAGCAGAACCTTTTTTTGCTTCTTATTCATAGCGATCACTCATTAAAGGAAGATCTCGCAGTCGTCCTCGACCTTCTTGCAGTTTTTCAGGACATCCTGCATGACGGCCTTGACATCTGCGCCATCGACGAACTCGACGATCATCTTGAGCGCCATGAAGTTGACGACGCAGTCGGCAACGCCGGCGGTGTCCTTTGCGGCCTGCTCCATCTTTGAAGCGCAGTTTGCGCAGTCAACATCGATCTTGTAGGTCTTTTTCATATCATTATTCCTCCGATAAATCATAATTGAACACTTGAACGATTGTTCAATTATGTTATACTACCGCCGATGTCAATTGTCAATGCCCAAAATAAAATTTTTTACGAAAAAATTGCCCCCGATGCTTTCGCATCAGGGGGCAACCCGGACACCGGCTTAACCGTGATAATTTCCGGTAGCCGAATCAATGCAGACATAGGGGACGATCTCGTCGTTTATCCTGACATAAGCCTGATAGCTCGTGCCGCCGATAAACTCGTAGTGATCGACCTTGACACCGTACCTTTCCTTGAGGTCGGCCTCGAACTCAGCCTTCCACGCATCGCCCGTGGGCGTGGGGGTGGGTGTGTCGGTGGACTTCGGCGCTTCGGTGGGCTTGGGGGTGAACGACGGGCCGACGGGGTCACGATGAACCACGCTTTTTCGTGGCGTGCCGACTCGAACTTCACATCACGGTTCAGATAACGGAGGAAGGTGTCCTGCGACAGATCCTCCGCATCCGCACTGTTTTTCAAAAAAGAGAAGCATACACGGTAAACGGCGTCAATGTTGCGCGCATACACATCGGAAAATCCCTGTTCGGTTTCGCTGTATGAGTTCGGGATAACGCTCACCGTCCTTTCGATAAGAATGGAAGTTGAAGATAGTGAGTTATATGTTAAGGCCATAAGGTTTGTCGGAAGCGTTTAAGGTAATTTGTTGTTTGCTTCAACTCCCATTCACTTAAGAGACAAGCAAAACGGCAAAAGCGTTTCAAAAAATGTGCGCAGTATCGGACATACTGCGCAGATTTTGACCTATTGACTTCGCTGGTGAGTGGTGGTATTATCATAAACAAGAGGGGCGACCGCTGCAACGGTCCCGGCTAACCTCGATAAGTTTATAGCTTGGAAATTAACCGTTCTCGTGCTGGGGGGCGGTTATTTCTTTTTGGTTATGTTGATAACTCCAAAGATAACAACGGCTAACAGGTTGAGCAGTGCGATGACTTCTGAAACTGTCATGTTGTCACCTCATTTATGTAGGAGGCTTGCCGTTCCCCTCTTGCTTAATGCTAATATAGTGCAAAAAGCGCGCATCTGTCAAGTTTTGCAAACATAATGTATACTTTCCGTCGGGGAAATGGTATTATCATAGCCGGAGGTGCTGATGATGATATTTGTTTACCCCGATTTTTATTTTGACTTTTCCTGCACCGCATCACGCTGCCGGCACAGCTGCTGCCGTGGCTGGGAGATAGACATAGATGAGGACACGCTGGCACTTTATGACGCACTCACGGGCGATATCGGCGACACGGTGCGTCGGAGCATCGAGCGCACGCCGACGCCGCATTTTGCGCTCACCGAAAACGAGGACTGCCCGTTTTTGCAGCCGGACGGCCTGTGCAGGCTCATACTCACTCTCGGCGAAGAAAGCCTGTGCGATATCTGCGCCGAGCACCCGAGATTTTATAAC
>SAMEA3663054__coassemble_1665_pt1 | contig 7468 bp, 8 predicted proteins | sample SAMEA3663054__metabat2_low_PE_021 | metagenome-assembled genome bin SAMEA3663054 (sample SAMEA3663054) | pig gut metagenome | biome: pig gut; feature: pig-associated habitat; material: faeces | place: France | collected 2012
CCCGGCGTGAGTAGCCGCAATAGTGGCACATAAGGCGCTTGTTTGAGCTGTGATAGGTCAGCGAAACACTGCAATTCGGGCATTTATAGATAAAGCCGCAGTCGCCGCAGCAAATAAGCTTATTTGCCCCTCGCCTGTTGAGAAACAGAATACTCTGCTCGCCACGGACGATGTTTTCGGCAAGCTCATCACGAAGCTCGGCACTGATATTGCCGCCGTTGCCGCTTTTGAGCTCCTGCTTCATGTCAACTATCTTGACCGTCGGCAGCAACATTTTGTTGTACCTCTTGCTCAAAGCAAAATATTTGTACCTGCCTATCTGAGCCGAGTATCGGCTTTCAAGGTCGGGTGTAGCCGAGCCCAGCAGCAAAAGTGAATTTGACTTTGCACAAAGGTATTTTGCGATATCCCTCGCATGATATCTCGGTGAGTTTTCGGACTTATAGCTGTCCTCCTGCTCCTCATCGATTATGACGAGGCCGAGGTTTTCGCACGGGGCAAAAATCGCACTTCTTGTGCCGATAACAAGTCTGGCAGAGCCGTTTTTGACCCGCTTCCACTCGTCGTAACGCTCGCCGATGGACAGCGAGCTGTGAAGAACGGCAACGCTGTTTCCGAAGTAGCTTGAAAATGTACGTATCATCTGAGGGGTCAGCGCAATCTCGGGAACAAGTAAAATAGCGGTTTTGCCTTCGTTCAAGACCTGGTCTATGAGGTGGATATAAACTGCCGTTTTGCCGCTTCCCGTTACTCCGAACAGGAGCGCTGCCTGCGGCTTATCGGAAGATAAAAGCTCACTTAGTCCTTCAAAGGCTTTTTGCTGGTCGGAGTTAAGCTCCGGTATTGGTTGAATTTCGCCGTTCCAAACCTCCGGCCGCCTGAAAACCTCCTCAAACTCGGTTGCAACAAAGCCTGCGTTTATAAGCGCTTTGAGCGACTGCCTTGATGCACCGGTAAAATGCAGAAGCTCCTGCGCCGGAACTCTGCCGGTCGAGCACAGCAGTTCAAGGATCGAAGCCTGCTGAGGTGCTTTGCGGCGCTTGGATTGCGCTGTCTCCGACGCTTCCTCGGCGCTTATCGCAAGCTCGACAAATTCGACAGTTTTGTCATTTATCCTGCGGCTGCCGTCGGGCTTGAACCACAAACCGGCCGGCAGAATCGCTTTGACGGCATCGTAAACGGTGCAGAAAAGTCTGTCATGCATCCAAAGCGCAAGCTTTATCTGCGAAAGCGTCAAAACCGGCTCTGTGTCCAAAACGGATATCACCGGCTTTAGCTTGTCGCCGAAATCACTGTGATCGGACAGGCCGAGGACAATGCCTTCGCTCTGCCTGTTGCCCCGTGAAAACGGTACTATCACACGCACGCCTGGTGCAACTTTCCCCTGCATGTTTTCGGGAATAAGGTAATCATATGGCTTGTCCAACCAGTATGTAGCGGCAGAAACCGCAATTTTTGCGACCTTTGCCTCAGCCATACGCCGCCTCCTATAAGAGTATAAAGCCCACCGGAGTGTACTGCTCCGCTGAGCGTAGGGTCAATTACTTCTTTATGGTGAGCTTGCCGGTGTAGACCTCGTCGATTGCTGCGGAAACGGGCTTCTTGTCGAGAATTTCGCCGGTCTCTTCTGCTTCTGCGGAAATGTCACGGGCTCTCTTGGCAACGAGATTAACAAGCTGATAACGGCTGCCGGTCTTTTCGACCAATTCGGCAACAGGGGGATAAAGCATCATAACATTCAAACCTCACTTAAAAAGTTTTTTCTCAAATCATATTTGCAATACTCGGCGGTGATTATTGCGGAAAACTCCTTTGCCGCCTTGTCTGCATCGTCATTTACAATGATATAGTCATAGAAAGTGGCTGCCTCGTACTCCTCACGGGCACGGATGAGCCTTGCTTCGATCTTGCGCTCGGAGTCGGTGCCTCGGCTGCGCAAACGCTTTTCAAGCTCCTCCATGGAGGGCGGAATAATGAAGATCATGACCGCATCGGGCATTTTCTCGTGGACTTGGAGCGCTCCCTGAACCTCAATATCGAGCAGAACATTCATGCCCTCATCGAGTTTCTTTTCCACATACGCTCTCGGCGTGCCGTAGGAGTTTGCGACATAGACGGCGTGCTCGAGAAATTCGTCGTTTGCGACCATATCTCTGAACTTGTCCAAGTCAACAAAGAAATACTCCTTGCCGTCGACCTCGCCGGGTCTGGGCTTTCTTGTGGTCGCAGAGACCGAGAAGCAGACATCGTCCCTGCCCTCGAGCGCCTTGAACACGACGGTGCTCTTACCCGCTCCGGACGGACCGGAAATTACGATCAGTTTTCCTCTTTGTTTAGCCATTTTCTATTCCTTCCTCGCTTATGTTTGAAATTCGTGCCGCCAAAGCCTCCGGCGTCAACGATGATAAAATCACATGTCCGCTGTCCATGACAAGGACCGCTTTTGTGCTGCGTCCGAACGAAGCATCGATGAGCTGTCCCCTGTCTCTGACATCCTGTATAACACGCTTTATAGGTGCAGATTCGGGACTGACGGCGGCGATGATGCGCTCAGCCGAGACCATGTTACCGAATCCGATGTTAACAAGCTTCAATGCACGATCCTCACTCTATGTTCTGAATTTGCTCTCTTATCTTCTCGATCTCAGACTTGAGGTCAACTACGACATGGGCAATATCGGCATTCTGACACTTCGAGCCCGTGGTATTCGCCTCGCGGTTAAACTCCTGTAGCAGGAAGTCTATCTTTCTGCCGATGGGCGAACCGCCGTCAAGCATAGCTCTGAGCTGCGCCATATGGCTGCGAAGTCTCACCGTCTCCTCATCGACTGCGACCTTGGCGGCCTCAGTGACTATCCTCGTTTCGTCGATACCCGATGTTCCGAGCACCTCGAGGAGCTTCTGACGGAGCTTTTCTCTATATTCCTCAACGGTTTTGGGAGACTCGGTCTCGATCACGGTGACGAGTTTCTCAATCGTTTCAAGCTTTGTGAGCACATCCTCTTTGAGCTTCGCACCCTCTCTGATACGCATTGCATCAAAGTCGCACAGGGCTTGTTCGGCGATATCACGAATGCCGGCGGCGACCGCTTCGGCATCAAGCTCCTTCTTCTCGACATTCAAGACATCAGGAAATCTGCTGACGCTCATAGCCGTAATATCGTTCGGAAGGTCATTTTCCTCCGCTATATGCCGGAGCGCATCGATATAGCCTTTGAGAAGCGGCTCATTTATCTTGACGACCATATCGTCCGCCATGGAGCTGTCGACGGTCACGAATACATCGACCTTGCCCCGTGTTATATGTGACATTACCGCAGATTTGATAGTCTCCTCGGCAAAGAGGAAGCTCCTCGGCAGTCTGACGGATGTATCCAAAAACTTATTATTAACGCTTTTTAGCTCTACACATACTTCGATACCCTCAACAGTGCCTTTTGCGCTGCCGTATCCGGTCATGCTTTTTATCATTATATCCTCCTGTCAGCGCAGCTGAGTTATCTCAAATGTGATGGGCTTTTTGCGTTTGCTTATCCGCTGATATATGACGACTATCAGTACCGCCAAGGCAAAGGCCGCAAAAGCAACGACTATGCACATACCCTCAGTGAGCGAATTTGCGGCGGCAACGGCATAACCTATAAACAGTGCGATAAACGGAACAATATACAGCAGGAATGCCGCACCGAAAATCCTCGAAGAAACGCTTTCTATAATGACCTTTTCGCCCGGCGTTGCGTGAACAATGTTCTTGGCAATGGCCTTCAGCTCGTTTTGAAACGCACAGCTTTCGCAGTTACCGCAATTGCTGCCGCAGGCAGTGCCTCTGGTTACAACAACTTCTGCTAATCCGTTATGAAAAACTCTTGTTACAACTGCATCTTGAGTCATGCTTTTCTCCGTTTCCTAATCTTTTGTAATTGTCACCGACACACGGATATCGCCAACTGCGCCGACATTCTCAACACCGCTTATATACACCGTACCGTTTGCAATTATCTGTCCTGTCGTGGTGCCAAAATCTTTTAGATCGACGACAACGCTTATATCGTCTGATTTGACCTTATCTAACGCCGCAGTGTCTTTCGAACGCAGGGTTATTTCAATAGACTTTGTATCTATTTTGGCAGAATACCCATTTGTAACATTTTTACACGAAATATTATCCGTTGTAAAGCTCTTTGTATGGGTACCACGCACCTCAACAGTAACTTTCGCTTCTGTGACCCCAGTCAGATTTTGCACTTCATCGGCAAGAGTTATCGCAAAGGTATGTGTGTAACTGCTTTGGAACGCCGCAAGATCGACATTACCCAAAACGACACTGTTAATATCATCTACAAGTCTTGTGTCACCGGCGATCTTAAGCGTCTTAGGCTCAATGGTGACTGTGCAGTCATCCTCATCTATATCTCCGGCGGGTATAAGATTAACAGTGAGCGGCACTTCCTTGGTCTTCAGGATCGGCTGAGTTGCGGTAATTATATTTGCGGACAGCTTAAGGCCTTTTGTTGAGATCTCCTGTCCGGATGCGCTCATAAGCTTATAGCCGACTTCCTCCGAATAAGTCGAATCAATTTTCCCCTGTCCAAACGACACCCAAGCATGATCGATCTGTGCAAGAGTTTCCTCTGGTCCCTCAATAACGATCGTTGACGGTTCAAGGACAAATTCCTCCGCTACACAGCCTTCTGCTATCTCGCCTTCAAAGCTGCCCTTAACGCTAACAGTTTTGGTAGCGTTTTTAACGACCGTAAAGTTTATTGTCTCCGGCGACTTACTTACCACGGTAATGTCGCTGACATTAACTCCGTCCGGATACTGAATCTCATACGCCCATGTCATATCGTTCGGCTGCTTAATTTTACTTACATCAATGACTGCTTTTATATCGTTTGCCTTGAGCTTACCTATATTGTTTCGACTGCCTCTGAGTGTAATTGTAACAGACTGGGTATCGACATACGAAATAGACAAGCTTCTGTCCGATAACAGCTTCTCCTGCCCTGCAAATTCTACCTGTACGCCTCGAAATGTTTGCTGATAATCGTTGGAATCCGGGCTTGTTATATACGCCCACATTGCGAAAGAGCACAGGAGGGATATGATCATCCAAAAAACCTTGCTGTTGTAAATTTTACTTATTTTTTTCTTCTGCTTCATCGCCGTTCACCTTATGCCTGCCAAAAATGCGGGAAATGAGCTCAGATGCTGTGTTTTTCCCGACTTCCTCCCGCACAAGCTCATTGTGCAAAAGCTTCTCAAATGTCTGCTTATCAAGATTTCGCTTGAGCATACCTTCAATCGCAACAGAAATTGCACCTGTCTCCTCGGAAACAATGACAACGACAGCGTCGGATTGCTCGCTTGCGCCTATTCCGGCACGGTGCCGCATGCCGAGATCCTTGCTCAGATTATTGTTGCTTGTAAGCGGAAGCACGCAGCCGGCGGATGCGATCCTTCCTTTTTTAATAATCACGGCACCGTCGTGCAAAGGTGCTTTCGGATAAAAGATATTTTTCAAAAGTTCGGCAGTCGTATCAGCATCAATAATAGTGCCGGTTGCCATGAGGTCATTCAGCATGATATTGCGCTCAAAAAGAATAAGCGCTCCGGTCTTGGTCTTGGCCATCTGCTCACAAGCAAGGACAGTTTGTGCGATAGCCGACTCCAGCTCCGAGCTGTTCTGCTCTTTTTGTGAGAAAAAACCATAGAATTTTCGACTTCCCATCTTGGCAAGAAGCTTTCTCAGCTCCGGTTGGAAGATGATGACCAAGGCGATAAGTCCTATCTCTACCGCCTTGCGGAGGACATAGTTTATCATGGTAAGCTTGAAAATTCCGGATAGCCACAATGCGATCAGCAACACAAGCAGACCCTTTGCGAGATTATAAGAACTCGTCTTTCTTACAAGGCTTATGACTTTATAGATAAGATAAGCCACTATAAGAATATCCACTACATCCGAGAAACCTATCGACAAAACAAGGTCGCCTATTTCATGGAAGAACCCTGCAATTCCGTTCAATCATATCACCACTCATCTTTCGCAAACACAGTTGTGTCGCTACATTAGAAATTTTATCAATATATTATAGAATAAAACCGCCGAAAAGGCAATTACCTATTGATTAACTTTTCATAAATAATGATATTTTTTAATACACTGCTTGCTTGTTTCACCTGATTTTTTGTTATAAAGGGTGAAAAGCTGAAACGCAGCGTGCCGGTGTTGATGGTTCCGACCGTCTGATGGGCAAACGGTGCGCAGTGAAGTCCGCATCTTGCCGCTATCTGTTTTGCGCCAAGCTTTTCGCATAAGGTCTCCACATTGATGCTCTTATGCCTCACGGAAAGTACGCCTGCCTGAGTACCGTTGTCGGTCGAAAATACCTCAAGGCCGTCAACTCCGCGCAAGCTCTCAGCCATTTGACTGCATAACCATGCCTCATATGTGCCGATATGTGATGGTGTGAGCCGTGCAACATATTTTATTCCCTCGGCAAGCCCCGCTATGCCGACTACATTATGTGTTCCGGCCTCGCAAGCATCGGGCAGATAGTCAGGCATATCCTGCATTACGCTGTCGGCCCCCGTACCGCCGTAGAGAAACGGTCTCGGATCGGCATTGCAGATGAGTATGCCTGTTCCCTGTGGGCCGAGCAAGCCCTTGTGGCCGGGCATTGCAACGAATGCAGCGTTGAGCTTCTGCATATCTATATCTATTATGCCTGCCGACTGAGATGCGTCAAGAATAAACGGCACACCGTGTTTTTCACACATTTTCGATATCTCATATACCGGCAGGATGAAGCCGAACACATTTGACACATGGTTGCACACCACGGCATCCACATGCGGGATCAGCCTTTCAAAGGCATCGATTGCATCCTGCGTGTCGAAAAGTCTTGATTTTGCAACAACTATCCTTGCGCCGACACCCTTGAGCGTGCGGGTGACGGAATTGTGCTCATAGCCCGAGATGCAGACGGTATCACCATTTTTCACGGTTGAGCGTATGGCAATGTTGAGAGCATGGCTTGCATTCATAGTAAAAACGATGCGTTCCGGCTTATCGTAATTGAAAAGCCCACACGCAAGCTCACGGCAGTTATAGATATTGTCTGCTGCACGCATTGCGGCAATATGCGTTCCTCTGCCGGGGCTTGCCATAGTTTGCATGGCGTTAAGCATCGCAGCGCTGACGGACTTGGGCTTAATAAGGCTCGTTGCCGCAGAGTCAAGATATATCACAGCCTTACCTCCTCGGTCGAGTTATCTGACTTCTGAAGAAAGACCTTACCTTGGAGAAGGTTTTCCGAACGGAGAATATTAACGGCTCTCTGACCCTTTGCAGCGGAGACAGCGACACAATAGCTGCATCCGTTTCCCGTGAGACCGGCAGGCGCTTTTAAGACTCCGGTGCCTATTCCCGAGCGCTCAAGCGCACGGGCAGCCCGCTGAGCAT
>SAMEA3663054__coassemble_1745_pt1 | contig 7230 bp, 4 predicted proteins | sample SAMEA3663054__metabat2_low_PE_021 | metagenome-assembled genome bin SAMEA3663054 (sample SAMEA3663054) | pig gut metagenome | biome: pig gut; feature: pig-associated habitat; material: faeces | place: France | collected 2012
ACGTTCGACTCGATGAAGTCGATGCTCTCGCGCCAGTTCGTCAGGTAGAGCGCCATCAGCGAGGCGGGCGAGAGGCAGTGCCAGACGATGAAGTAGTAGGCGTACTGGATGAAGGGGATGACGATGCCGAAGAGATTCAGCAGCGCCATGAAGAAGGCGATGATCTTCTCGTGCCCGAGCCGGAAGAGCGCTCCCTCAAGCGCGGTGAGCAAGAGGAAGAGCGAGGTGCCGACGAGGAAGTCGAAGCAGATCTTCGACATGTACCAGTCCTGGTGGTACGTCCAGGTGTAGAGCAGCGGGAAGGCGCTGCACCAGGCGAGCCCTGTGAAGAGGTTCGGCAGGGTAGCCCACGAGAAGAGCGGAACGCGCGTGCCGTACTGCACGAGCACGAGCGCGAGCAGAAGCCGGTAGCGGCCGAGGCAGCGGAAGAGCTTTCCGATCGTGCCCTTGAAGTTTTTCGGTTTTTCGTCAACGGGGGGTCTTCTCATTCCTTTCATATGGCAAGCTCCTCCTCCGACAGCTGCGACAGGGCTATCTGACGATAGACCTCGCAGTTTTTCATAAGTTCCTGGTGCGTGCCGGTGCCGACCTGTCTGCCCTCGTCAAGGACGATTATCTTATCGGCGGACATAATGGTTCCGATGCGCTGGGCAACGATGAGCTTCGTTTCGTTTTCGGTCTTGGCCTTGAGCGCATCACGCAGCTCACGGTCGGTCTTGAAGTCGAGTGCCGAGAATGTGTCGTCAAAAATGAGTATCTCGGCGTCCCTGCACAGCGCCCTTGCAATGGACAGGCGCTGCTTCTGGCCGCCGGAGAAGTTGGTGCCGCCTTGTGCGACATGCGACTTTACACCGTCCTCAAGGCCGTCTACAAACTCCTCGGACTGGGAGATATGCAGTGCGTCCCTAAGCTTTGCCCTGTCGGCATTTGCGCCGAAGGCAACATTGTCTTCGATATCGCCGGAGAACATCACGGCACGCTGGGACACATAGCTGAGCTTTTTATAGAGCTTTTCAAGCTCATAATCACGCACATCCACACCGTCGACCAAGACTGCGCCCTCGGTGACATCGTAAAACCTCGGGATGAGGTTAACGAGCGTCGTTTTGCCCGAACCCGTGGAGCCTATGAACGCCACGGTCTCGCCACGGTGAGCGGTAAAGCTTATATCGGTCAGCGCCTTGCCGCTGCCGCCTGGGTAGGTAAAGCTTACATTTCTGAACTCCACCTCGCCGACGCAGGTCTCCTCAGGCTGCGGCTTTGCGCTGTCAACTATCTTGGGCTCGGTTTCAAGCACCTCGTTTATGCGCTTTGCGGCAACGAGTGCTCTTGGCGCAACGATGAACACCATGACTATCATGATGAACGACATGATGACCTGCATAGCGTAGGACATGAACACTATCATGTCGGCAAAGATATCAACTCTTGTGGCTATCGACGCCGCATTTTCAATTACGACGGCGTTTATGAGCACTGCGCCAATCCAGTAGATGGACATGTTAAGGCAGTTCATGGTGATATTCATGAACGGGCTTAGAAGCGTCATGGTGCGGTTAGCAAAAAGCTGATTTTTGAGAAGGTCGGTATTGGCCTTTTCAAACTTTCGTTCCTGATACTCTTCGGCGTTGTAGGCACGCACGACACGAATGCCGCTAAGGTTCTCTCTTGCGGCGTGGTTCAGTGCATCCTGCAGCCACTGGATCTTGCGGAACTTCGGGAAAGTCAGCACCATTGCAATCGCAAGGAAGCCTACCAGCAGTACAATGGCAATGCCCGTTGCGAGCGACCACTGCCACGCCTTGCCGGCGATTTTCGTAATTGCCCATATGGCCATTGCGGGCGCTTTGATGACGACCTGCATGGACAGGACTATGAGCATCTGCACCTGCACGACATCGTTTGTTGAGCGGGTGATGAGGCTTGCGGTGGAAAAGGAGTTTATCTCCTCCATGGAGAACGACTCTACCTTATCGAACATTGCCGCGCGCAGTCTTCTTGAGAAGCTTGCGGCAATGGACGAGGCGAGGTAGCAGACTATTATCGATGACGCAAGGCTTCCGAGAGAGCAAAGCAGCATCTTGCCGCCGGACGCCCAGATATCGGCCATGGCGCTGCCCTCGGTCTCGACAAGTGTCGTTATCTCCGACATGTAATCGGGCAGCTTGAGGTCAAGCCACACCTGCGATATAATAAAAACAAGACTGACAAGGAAAAACAACCATTCCCTGCCCTTCATATACCTAAGAAGCTTTATCATTTTCCGGCGTTCACTCCTTCTTTCCGTACTTTCTGTCAATATGCTCCTGTATCATTTTCTGAGCTATCTGCGCCGTCTCCTTCGTCGTGTGGCTCTTTACAAAGTCACCGTCAAGCACATCGAGGATGTCGAGCTCTATCTTCGTTTTCTTTAAAGGCACATTGCGCACTATCTCGTCTGTGCCGTGGATAGCGGCGATGACGACCGGAACTCCGGTGCGCTGTGCAATCTTAAACGAGCCTGCGTGGAACGGCAGAAGCTCGTCCTCACGGCTGCGGGTACCCTCGGGGTAGATGACAACGGACGCAACATCGTCCTGAATGTACTTGCTTGCCGACTTGACCATCGCAAGCGCCTCACGATTGTTATCACGGTTCACCGGCAGGCAGCCGCATTTGTGCATAACAGGTCCCACAATTGGTAACTTGAAGTTTTCGGGCTTTGATATGTAGATATACTCCTTTGCGCCGAAAAGCTTAATGGACGCAATGGGGTCGAATATCGAGCGGTGGTTGCAGACCATGAGATAGCGCTGTCCCTCGGGAAGCTTCTCGGTTCCCGTGACGGACACCCTCGCACCTACAAGCACGCAGATTATCTCGGCAAGCTCATTCATGTTCCACTGCCAGAACTTCGACGGCTTTTCCTGCGGCTTTTCCATATCCACGGTAAGCTCCGATGCAGCGTACACCGCCGCAATGTACGCCAACAATGTACCTATGTAAAACTCGGCAAAGCGCAAAAGTGCAAAGCCCGCAAGCTTAATGCCCGTGAACTCTACCCTCGGCGACGAAATGTTGAGAGCCGTCGCTGCAGCGCTCAGTCCTGCAAATAATTTAAGAAGCATCTCACTACCTCCGGCCTAACCTTAGTCATAATTTTATATTTTAGCACGATTCTTTGAATTTCCCAACACAAACATTCAAATTTTTGCAGCAATTTTCATTTTGTTAACATCTAAGTGCCGTCTATTGTTAAGATTGATACATTCATGTCAATATTCTGGCCGTTTTGCACTTGTTTTTGTGTGTTTTGCACACCTTAGCCGTGGTTTTTTTCATACTTTCGTAAAATTTGATAAACTTGTTGAATTTACACGAATAAGCGTCAAATTTGAATTGATTTTTTTAAGTGATTAGTATAAAATACATAGACAGCCCAATAACTTTTTGTTAAAAATTTTATAGGAGTGAGTAAAAAATGGATTCTCTTATCTGGCTGGCCCCCGCGCTGGCAGTCGTCGCTCTGCTTTTTGCTTTCTACAAGATCTCTTTTGTTTCCAAGCAGGATGCAGGCACCGACCGCATGAAGGAAATATCCTCCGCAATCAGTGATGGCGCTCGCGCTTTCCTCTTTGCCGAGTATAGGATCCTTGCTATCTTTGTTGCTGTTCTGTTCATCGCAATAGGCTTCGGCCTTAACAGCTGGATCACCGCTGTTTGCTTCCTGTGCGGCGCAGCATTCTCCATTCTCGCCGGCTACATCGGCATGAATGTCGCCACCAAGGCAAATGTCCGCACCGCAAATGCTGCCCGTGAAAGCGGCATGAACAAGGCTCTGTCGATTGCCTTCTCCGGCGGCTCGGTCATGGGTATGTGCGTTGTCGGCCTCGGCCTTCTCGGCGCAAGCGTTCTGTACTTGATTTTCAACAATCTGAATGTCCTCTTCGGTTTCTCGCTCGGTGCTTCCTCTATCGCTCTGTTTGCCCGTGTCGGCGGCGGTATCTACACCAAGGCAGCCGATGTCGGTGCTGACCTCGTCGGTAAGGTCGAGGCAGGCATCCCCGAGGATGACCCTCGTAATCCCGCTGTTATCGCTGACAATGTCGGCGACAATGTCGGCGATGTCGCCGGTATGGGTGCTGACCTGTTTGAGAGCTATGTCGGTGCTATCATCTCCGCAATGACCCTCGGTGCTGTCGCTATTACCGACACCGCCAACGGTGTTATCTTCCCCCTCGTTATCGCAGCCTGCGGTATTCTTGCTTCCGTTATCGCAACCTTCTTCGTCCGCGGTAAGGAAGGCTCGAACCCCCACAAGGCTCTTAAGATGGGCTCTTATGTTTCCGCACTTCTCGTCGTTATTGCTTCCCTCATCTTCAGCAAGTCGATGCTCGGCAGCATGGGCGGCGCTATCGCAATCATCTCCGGCCTCGTTGTCGGTCTCGTTATCGGCGTTGTCACCGAGGTCTACACCTCCGGCGACTACAAGTTCGTTAAGAAGATTGCTCAGCAGTCCGAGACCGGTTCTGCTACCACCATCATTTCCGGTACCGCAGTCGGCATGATGTCCACTTGGGTACCTATCCTGCTTATCTGCGTAGGCATCTTCCTTGCTTACAAGTTCGCAGGCCTTTACGGCATCGCACTCGCAGCAGTCGGTATGCTTTCCACCACCGGCATCACCGTCGCAGTTGACGCTTACGGTCCTATCGCCGACAACGCCGGCGGTATCGCCGAGATGAGCGGCCTTGACCACTCCGTGCGCGAGATCACCGATAAGCTCGACGCTGTCGGCAACACCACCGCTGCAATGGGCAAGGGCTTCGCTATCGGCTCTGCTGCTCTGACCGCACTTGCACTGTTCGTATCCTTCACCCAGGCAACCGGCCTGAACGCTGCTGAGGTCGCACTCACCAGCCCCACCGTTGTTATCGGTCTGCTCATCGGCGGCATGCTCCCGTTCGTGTTCTCTGCTATGACCATGGACTCCGTTTCCAAGGCTGCATACAGCATGATCGAGGAAGTTCGCCGTCAGTTCCGTGAGATTCCCGGCATCATGGAAGGCAAGGCAAAGCCCGACTACAAGACTTGCGTTGCTATCTCCACCACCGCTGCTCTTAAGGAAATGCTCGTTCCCGGCATCATGGCAGTTGTTGCTCCTCTGGCGGTCGGTCTCATCCTTGGCTCCACCGCTCTTGCAGGTCTGCTCGCAGGCTCCCTCGTTTCCGGCGTTATGATGGCAATGTTCATGTCCAACGCAGGCGGCGCATGGGATAATGCAAAGAAGTACATCGAGGAAGGCAACCACGGCGGCAAGGGTTCCGATGCTCACAAGGCAGCCGTTGTCGGCGACACCGTCGGCGATCCGTTCAAGGATACCTCCGGTCCTTCCATCAACATCCTTATCAAGCTCATGACCGTTGTTTCAACTGTTTTCGCAGCTCTGTTCACTGCAAACGGCCTGTTCTGATAACAAAATTTCAAGCGCTCGGGACAAGTTCCCGGGCGTTTTTTTCATTTTGTTAACACAATGCTTGACATATGGTGTATAATGTACGAGTCAGAAAACAATCCGCATAAGATGAATGGAGGTTTATATGCAAAAGAAAATCTTGAAACCAATATTCTCGTTCGTGCTTGCTTTTGTCATGGCGGTGAGCATTTTCGTCGGCTTTATCCCGGCAACAGCCTCCGCAAAGGTGACTCAGTCGGAGATAGATGACCTTAAAAGCCAGAAGGCCGCCCTTTCCGAGCAGTCGGCAAGCTATGAAAAGACCATTAGTTCCCTCAAGAATAAGAAGAATGCCCAGGTCGAGCTCAAGACTGCTCTTGACAGTAAGCTTGCTCTGACCAATCAGCAGATCATGAATCTTGAGGAGCAGATAAAGCTGCACGATGCGCTCATCGAGCGCAAGACTCAGGAGGTCGACGAAGCGCAGAAAACCGCCGATGAGCAGCTTGAAAAGTATAAGAAGCGTGTGCGTGCCATGGAGGAGAGCGGCAGATACAACTACTTTGAGGTTCTCTTCGGCGCAAACAGCATCGGTGAATTTTTAAGCCTTATTGATGACATCGGCGATATAATGCAGAGCGACAAGGAGCTTGAGGAATCGTACAAGCAGTCGGTCACCGATCTTAAGACGGTCAAGGCCGAGTACGAGGAAGCACAGACCGAGCTCAAGCAGAACAAGGCCGAGTGTGCAAAGCTCAAGGATCAGCTTCAGGTCGACATCACTCAGGCTGCGGCAGTCATCACTTCCCTGCAGTCCGACATCAACAAGAACGCATCCGTACTCAGCACTCTTGACAGTCAGGAGTCCGCACTTCAGTCGCAGATTCAGGCCAAGGTAAAGCAGCTCAACGAGCAGAAGAGGGCTGAGGAAGAAGCCAATAAGTCCAACGGCGGCAGCTCCGGAGGGAGTAGCGGCAGCAATGTCGGAACCGGTAGTCTTGTTTGGCCCTCCGGCTGTACCTATATAACGAGTCGTCAAGGCCCCCGCACTCACCCCATCACCGGTGAATACAAGAACCACGGTGGCACCGACATCGGCGCAAGCTACGGAAGCCCGATCTATGCCGCAGACAGCGGCACTGTCGTAAACTCCAGTGACGGCTGGAACGGCGGTTGGGGCAACTATGTCATGATCGACCACGGCAACGGAATGCAGACTCTCTACGCTCATATGTCTTCCCGCGCAGTTTCTGTCGGGCAGTCCGTTACAAAGGGACAAGTCATCGGCTATGTCGGCTCGACCGGCATGTCCACCGGCCCGCACCTGCACTTTGAGATGTATGTCAACGGCTCAAGGATCGATCCCCAGACGAAGTACCCCGGCATGAGCTTCACCTACTCGGCAAGCGCATAATACATAATAAGTATAACGGTTAAATATGAAAGCGCACCCCAAAAGTCTCCGGCTTTTGGGGTGCGTATTATTGATGACTGAAACTATTTGCTCAAGCCATTTCCTTATGTATATCCGTAACAGTCAATGTATCGGCGCACACCTTGAATTTCACCTCAAAGCCTGCAAAGCCGAAGCCGTAGACCCGCTCGGGGTCATCGTGGTACTGCGGGCGTGGGTCGTTTGAAAGGACTTGCACGAGCGCCGTCTTTGTGTTCTCATCCATGCCGCCGCACAGGCTGTCGGGCAGTTCGACGGTAAGGGTGTGAAACTGTGTTTTCGAGGTAAAACCGCCTGTTGCATCTGGGTGAGAATCTGCGTAGGTGATATACGGTTTTATATC
>SAMEA3663054__coassemble_1845_pt1 | contig 6950 bp, 6 predicted proteins | sample SAMEA3663054__metabat2_low_PE_021 | metagenome-assembled genome bin SAMEA3663054 (sample SAMEA3663054) | pig gut metagenome | biome: pig gut; feature: pig-associated habitat; material: faeces | place: France | collected 2012
CGAAAAACCGAAAAACTTCAAGTCCTCCACGCTGTCGCTGCTGCGCTACCTCAAGCCGTGGCATGCTGCGATAATTATATCGCTTATACTTTCGCTCGGCAGCACGGCGCTTACGCTCATTGCGCCGGACAAGATGGCAGACCTAACAAACTCCATCGCCGCCGGACTTACCACCGGCATAGACATGGACGGCATAAAGCAGGCGATAATAGCTATCCTCATTATTTATGTAGGAAGCGGCCTGCTGTCCTGCATTGCAAGCTATACCATGATAACAGTCATGCAGAAGCTTGCATGGAGCCTTCGTGACAGCATCTCCAAGAAGATAAACCGCATGCCGCTCAAATACTTTGACAGGGTCAGCATCGGCGATATTCTAAGCCGTATCACAAACGATGTCGATACCCTCAGCTCAACGCTCAACTCCAGCATCACCACCCTTGTTCAAGGCGTTGTGCAGTTTGTCGGCGTAACTATAATCATGTTTGCAACGAACGCCGTCATGTCGCTTGCCGCCATCGGCTCGTCGCTTATCGGCTTTGTTTTCATGTTCACGGTGATAAAAAAGTCGAGAAAATACTTCCGTCAGCAGCAGAAAAACCTCGGCGACATGAACGGTCATGTCGAGGAAATGTACTCGGGACAAGATATTGTCCGTGTCTACGGAGCAACTGCGCAGGCCAAGGCTGAGTTTAAGCGCATAAACGGCAATCTCTATGAAAGCGCATGGAAATCTCAGTTCTTCGGCGGACTTATGATGCCGTTCATGGGCTTTATCGGCAATTTCGGCTATGTCGCCGTGTGCGTTGTGGGCGCTGCCCTCACCATGAGCGGGACTATCTCTTTCGGCGTGATAGTGTCCTTTATCGCATATGTGCGCCTGTTTACGAATCCGCTTTCGCAGATAGCGCAGGCAGCCACCCAGCTCATGTCCGCCGGCGCCGCCGGTGAGCGTGTGTTCGGCTTCCTTGAGGAAGAGGAGTTATCCGATGACAGCGCTTGCACTGCTTATCCCGAAAAGGTCACGGGCGAGGTCACCTTTGACCATGTACGCTTCGGCTATGACGAGGATAAGCCCGTTATAAACGACTTCTCTGCCAGGGTTCTGCCCGGACAGAAGATAGCGATAGTCGGCCACACGGGCGCCGGTAAGACCACGATGGTGAACCTGCTCATGCGTTTTTATGAGCTGTGGAGCGGCGAGATACGCATAGACGGCGTGCCGATATCGGAAATGAAGCGCAGCGATGTGCACGCCCTGTTCGGCATGGTTTTGCAGGATACATGGCTGTTTGAGGGAACATACCGTGAAAATATCGTCTACGGCAAGGAAAATGTCACCGATGAGCAGGTGCGCTCTGCCTGTAAGGCGGTCGGCATGGATCATTTTATCATGACCCTGCCTGACGGCTACGATACCGTGCTCAGCGACCGCAGCAACCTGTCAGCCGGTCAGCGGCAGCTGCTCACCATTGCAAGAGCTATGGTCGAAAATGCACCCATGATAATTCTCGATGAAGCCACAAGCTCCGTCGACACCCGCACGGAAGCTCTCGTCCAGCAGGCGATGTACAAGCTCACCGAGGGCAGGACCTCATTCGTCATTGCCCACAGGCTCTCGACTATCCGTGACGCAGATCTCATCCTCGTCATGGAAAAGGGCGATGTCGTCGAAAGCGGCACGCACGAGCAGCTTTTGAAGAAGGACGGCCTGTACAAGGAACTGTATTACAGCCAGTTTGAGGCAAAGTGAGGTAATATGAAAAAGGTTGCACTTATAACGGGCTCATCCCGTGGTATCGGCAGAGCAGAGGCAATAACACTCGCCCGTGACGGTTATGCCGTCTGCGTAAACTGCGTTGAGCGTGAAGATAAAGCGCAGGAGCTTGTCGATATGCTCCGCAGCAACGGCTGTGAAACCATGTGGTATAAGGCCGATGTTTCAGACAGCACTGCCGTAAAGCAAATGGTTGCCGCAATCGAGGAAAAGCTCGGTGCGGTAACGCTGCTTGTCAACAATGCAGGCATAGCAAAGCAGTGCCTGTTCCAGGACATGACCGAGGATTATTGGCGGCACATTTTCGATGTGAACCTCAACGGTGCGTTCAACACCATCCAGGCCGTGCTGCCGAATATGCTGCATGAGCACTCGGGCTGCATCATAAACACCTCGTCTATATGGGGTCAGCACGGCGCATCCTGCGAGGTCGCTTATTCGGCAACAAAGCACGCTATCATCGGCCTTACCCGCTCGCTTGCGCAGGAGCTTGCGCCGACAAATATCCGTGTAAACTGCGTCGCCCCCGGCGTTATCGACACCGACATGGTGCAGGTACTCGGCGAGGAAACGCTCGCTGCCCTTGCCGAGGACACCCCGGCAGGCTCGGCAGACCCGAGGACATTGCGGCGGTCGTGAGCTTCCTCGCCTCTGACGCAGCGTCCTTTATAACCGGTCAGGTCATAACCTCCGACGGCGGTTTTATGAAGTAAAATGCTTGTATATGCCCTAACTTTAGTCAGCGCACAGGACAGGACAAAGCTTGAAAGACTGTATTACGAGTACCGCAGCGTGATGTTCTGCGCAGCAAATGAGATATTGCATAACGAGCATGAGGCAGAGGACGCGGTCCAGCAGGCGTTCGTGAAAATAGCCGAGAACCTTGGCAAGATACCCGATGAGCTATCGACCAAAACAAAAGCCTTTGTCGTCACGATTGCGGAAAACACCGCCATCGACCGCTACCGCAAGCTCAAGTGCCACGGCAGCTGCGAGCTTTGCGAGCAAAGCTGCGGCATCGAAGCCGAAAGCGCCAATGAGCTTGTAAACTGCATATTAAAACTGCCTGCACGCTATAGACAGTTTATACTATTAAAATATTACCACGGCTATTCGACCCGAGAGATAGCACATATGCTCGGCATGTCGAGCGCCGCTGCGAGCAAGACCGCTCAGCGGGCAAAGCAAAGACTTGAACAATTGTGCAAGGAGGCGGGGCTTTTATGATAAGCGATAACGATCTCAAAATTGCCGCAGAAAAAGCAAGCACCGCCATTTTGGAAACACTGCCCGAAGTTGAGCACGAGTTTTCGCCGGAGCATGAACGCCAAATTGCCGCCATCGGTCGAAAGGCACGGCTCAAGAAAGTGCTGTCCGCCGCTGCCGTTATCCTGCTCGTCATCATTGCGGGCGGTGTCGGTGTGCTGACATTCAGCCCCGAGGCAAGGGCTGAGCTTGAATCGACATGGAACAGGCTCATCGGCAATGACGGCTGGCCAAGCTATATAAACGGAGAGGAAGCAAGCGCTTCCGCACTCATGTATCGCCCGACTTGGCTGCCGGATGGGTATGAGAAGCTTAACGAGAACGCCGACTTTGGCATCATCGAGTATCGAAACGGCACATATGCCATAACCTACGGCTGCACGAGCTCATCCGAGGACTTCCTGTCCACCGTTGAGTGTACCTCACACGAGGTCACCGTCGGCGGCACGACCGCAACGGTCTATGTGCCGGTCGAAAATGAGTTTAACTACACCCGAAAGACGCTCGCATTTATAAAAGGCGGCTGCCTGATAACCATTACCGCTGACCTGGATGAGCCGGAGCTCATAAAAATTGCGGAAAGCGTAAAAATATCAGAAAATTAGTGTCCAAAATCAGCTCCTTGTTTCGTTATAGAGTAATGAAACGAGGAGCGTTTTAAATTGTTTTTATAGAAAGGATTATAAGATGAAAAATTTGAGAAAAATATTAACATTACTAATGGTGCCTGTATTAGACCAACGATTATGAAAATTGGACTTTATAACATGAGTAAGGGGAAAGTTGTAGCGACTCGTGAGGTGGAATCAAAACTTGAAGGGAAATACTTTGAGTATTACTTTTATGATCTTGATACAACAACTAATTACGCCATTGCTTTTGCAACTGTATATGATGGGTTTTCATACGATTCTGTTCATGGTAGCGCAGTAGTATACCATTGACAAATTAAGAAAAGAGACGAAAATGTAAAAGAAAAAAACCATACTTGCTGCCACCGTTGCCGTGTACCTTGCCGCCGCAGTGTACCTATTATTCATGCGCCACGCCGCAAGCGACATGCTGTTTTCGGAATATGTGCGGCAGAACACTAATTTTATCCCGTTTTTCAGCTTTTATGTGCTTTTCACAACGCCGTATATCTCCTACCGTGTGCTCGTGCCGTTCTGCGTGAATCTATTTGGCAACCTCGCTCTGTTCTTCCCGTGGGGCGTGCTTCTGCCGATGCTGGACAAGCGCTTAAAAAACGCAAAGAGCTTCTTTCTGCTGACGGCATGTGTGATAATCGCAGTCGAGCTGTTGCAGCTTGTTTTCAAGGTCGGTATTTGCGATGTTGAGGATTTTATTCTCAACATGCTCGGCGCAGCCATTGGTTATATCATAACAAGAATACTGACGCAAAAAAAGGCGGACTGATTTTCAACATCAGTCCGCCTTTTTAATACTCTCGATTTTATCAAAACGGGAAGCCCATGGGGGTGATCTTGCTCATTGCCTTGTTGGTGGCGTCGTCGGCCTTGGAAATAGCCTCGTTGACAGCTGCAACGATCATGTCCTGAAGCATTTCAACATCATCTGGATCGACTGCGTCGGGGGATATCTCAATGCTCTTGAGCGAGCGTGTGCCGACCATAGTCGCCTTGACAGCACCGCCGCCTGCGGTTGCAGAGAATTCGGTGTTTTCAAGCTCCTGCTGCATCTTGAGGAATTCCTCCTGCATCTTCTGAGCCTGCTTCATCATGTTACCGCCGCCGCCCATGCCGCTGCGGAATCCGCCTTTTGCCATAATTAGTTCCTCCTATGTGTAGAAAAATAATCTATTAAATAAATCTGACTTCTTTAAATTTCTTGAGCTCATCGACTGTGCGTGTCGGCTTGCTCTCGCCCGCAACAAGCTCACTCAGCTGAATTTTGAGACTGCGGCCGGTCACATCGTTTGCAGCGTCTCTCAGCCGTATCAGCACATCCTGCTTGTTTATCGTGTCGTAGAAAAATCCGGGCACTACATAAAGATGCATCGTGTCGTAGCTTACCTCGCACCTTGCCTGCGTGGGGTCGGACAAAATGGGGATAAGCCCGATGGGAAGCGAGCTTTCAGCCTTGTCGATTATCTCCGCCCACAGCAGCGCATTGTCAACCGGAGCATCCTTCGCCTCGGGCGCTGCGTCGGGATTCAGGTCAACAGGGCTTACGCCCTTGTCAAGCAGGTCGTCCTCCGGCTGATACTCGGCAAACTGCGAAGCGTCAAGCTCATCGTCGTCATACTCGACGCTCGGCCTTGCGGGCGGCTCATCGTAGGGGATATCCTCCACGGGAGCATAGTCCTCGTCATCGCCTGTATATCTTGACATCGGTGCGTTGGACATGTCATATTCAAGTCTCGATACACGGGCTCTGAGCTCGTCAAGACCCTCGGTAAGGCTCGGATCGCACAGCGCAACAATGCACATTTCAACGCAAAGTCTCGGGCTTCGTGCGCCTCTGATTTTGATAAGGTAGTCGGAAACGGTGTTTATCCAGCATAAAAGCTCTGCTTTGGTGAGTTTTTTGCAGAAGACGGCGAGTATCTCCTTGTCAAATCTGCCTGAAAGCAGGTTTGCTCCGGCACGGGGTGCGACCGAGAGCATCATGCAGTCACGCAAAAGTGTGTTGAGTTCGCCCAGCAGCGTTGCGGGGTCTTTGCCGTCCGTCCAAAGCTCATCAAAAAGCTCCAGCGCAGCCTCGGTGTTGCGCTTTACCGTGTAATCAAGCAGCTTTGCCGTGCGCCGGTTACCCGCAAGACCCATCGCCGAATACACGGAGTCGACCGTGATATCCGCAGCGCCCGAGCACTGGTCAAGCAGCGACAGCGCATCACGCATACCGCCCTCGGCAAGGCCGGCGATAAGCTCGGCGGCATCGTGCTCAAGATTAAGCCCCTCGCAGGATGCAACATGCTCAAGATGAGCGGTTATGACTTCGCTGTCAAGTCTCTTGAAGCTGTGACGCCGGCAGCGGGAAAGTATCGTAGCAGGAACCTTGTTAAGCTCCGTTGTAGCCAATATGAATGTCAAATGCTCCGGCGGCTCTTCGAGAATTTTGAGCAGAGCATTGAATGCCGAATTGGACAGCATGTGCACCTCGTCGATGATATACACACGCTTTTTTACCGAGACAGGGGAGAACACGGCTTCCTCGCGCAGCTGACGGACATCGTCAACACGGTTGTTCGATGCTGCGTCTATCTCGACAACATCGAGAATGCTGCCGTCCTCAATGCCGAGGCAGGAGGGACATTTGCAGCAGGGGTTGCCGTTCTCGGGATGCTGGCAGTTAAGCGCCTTGGCAAGGATTTTTGCGCAGGTGGTCTTGCCCGTGCCCCTCGTGCCGATAAACAGGTACGCATGGGACAGCCTGTCGGTAATTATCTGGTTTTTGAGCGTTTCGGTAATGTGTTCCTGCCCGACGACCTCGTCAAAGGTCTTGGGTCTCCATTTCCGATACAAAGCCTGATACATGGCGTCGCAAACCTTTCGTAGATATAAAAACGACTCTTGACAAGACTGCACACCTGACCTCGAAAATGCCATATGCCCGTTACGCCGGCAGCCGGCTCAGAACCGGCACCCTCACGGCACACGAAAAGCACCGCTTAATGCTGCTCGGTTCCCCGCCTGACATGGTTCACGGGTTTCCGTTGCGCGAGACCGGCTCGTCAACGCTGCTTACCGGAGTCAGACGACACATGACAGACCCTAAATAAGGAATTCATCCCTGCTGTAGCGGATTGCAGGTTACAGGGCACCGCTAGCTCCCCAACTAGTGCAGCCTTGTCAAAAGCCGCTAAAATATTATAACGCAAATGCGGCATATAATCAACAAATATTTTCTTTACAAAAACGAAAAATGTGCTATAATACAAAAGTGC
>SAMEA3663054__coassemble_1992_pt1 | contig 6498 bp, 8 predicted proteins | sample SAMEA3663054__metabat2_low_PE_021 | metagenome-assembled genome bin SAMEA3663054 (sample SAMEA3663054) | pig gut metagenome | biome: pig gut; feature: pig-associated habitat; material: faeces | place: France | collected 2012
GGGCATCATCCCCGGCGATATCGTTCCCGAGGGCTGGACGCTTGCATACGATACCGAGACCCCGACCTGCCGTCTGCTCAATCAGGCATATGACCCGGACGACACGGCAAGCACGCAGTATTATGTCATTGACGGCTTTATCCTTTCACCGAATGTGCAGCTTAACACTGTCAAGACCCTTGATGAGGGCTTTACCTACTCCGACCATAACCCCGTCAAGCTCAATGTAACACTTAAATATGCATAATATATAAAAATCTCCTGTGCCGAGGCACAGGAGATTTTTTCTTTAAGTATCAGTGGCAACCGCAGCCACAGCCGCCGTCGTCGGCACCGCCGCCGCAGCCGCATGCACCGTCATCATGACCGTGACAGCCGCCGCAGCCGCCGCCGCAGCCGCCCTCATCGGAGATGAAGGGGAGCTGACCGTGCATCATGAGCTCTGCTGCGTCGTCTGCATTGCCGCAGAAGCCTGCGAATGCAACGATACCGTAATCGGCAAGAGCCTGTCTTGCGCCGGAGCCGATGTTTCCGACGATGACGACATCGACACCGTTTTCATCCATGAGGTCTGCAACTGCCTGGTGGCCGGTCTCCTTGACCTCAATAACCTTTTTGCCGGTGATCTCGGTCTGGTCGTTGTTGGTGGTGTAGATTGCAAAGTACTCGGCGTGGCCGAAATGCTCATAAATCTCGCCGTCTTTATAGGATACTGCTATGATCATGGTTTATTCTCCTTTTTCTATGAAGTCCGCAAGCTCTGTTAATGCTGCGGTGTCAACGCTTTCTATCTCGCCTGCATCGACCATCGTAGCGATAGCCGGATCGATGGGCATGCGGGCATAGTGGGCTATGCCAAACTCCTCGGCGACCTTTGCGACCTTGCTCGCACCGAAGATCTCGTGCTCCTTGCCGCAGTCGGGGCACTTGTAATAGGACATGTTCTCGACGATGCCGAGGACGGGAATGTTCATCATCTTTGCCATGTTAACAGCCTTGGCGACTATCATCGAGACGAGCTCCTGCGGTGAGGTAACGATGATTATACCGTCAACGGGCAGGGACTGGAACACAGTAAGGGGCACATCGCCCGTTCCGGGAGGCATATCGACAAACATATAGTCGACATTATCCCACAGAACATCGCTCCAGAACTGGGTAACAACACCTGCGATTACGGGGCCTCGCCACACAACAGGGTCGGTCTCATTATCGAGGATGAGGTTGATGGACATTATCTGCGTGCCCTTGTTTGAGTAGCAGGGTATGAGCATCTCCTCGGTGCCTCTTGCGTGCTCATGGATGCCGAAGGCCTTGGGAATAGACGGACCTGTTACATCAGCATCCAGCACGGCGGCCTGATGGCCACGGCGCTGCATCTCGGTCGCCATCATGCTGGTGACGAGGGATTTTCCTACGCCGCCCTTGCCGCTGACAACTGCAATGACCTTTTTTACGCTTGCTGCAGGATTCAACTTTGCAGTCAGATCCTGCTGCTCCCTTTCGGCGCAGCTTTCGCCGCAGTTAGAGCAATCATGTGTACACTCACTCATTGGTTATATCTCCTCAAAAAATATTTTTATAACATTATAATACTTTGCTAACTTTTTGTCCAGCTTCAGAAGCATAATGGGAGTATCCTAATCCGCCTCTGCCATGTCTCTTTCCTCTTTCTCTGCGTTATCGTCCTTAAAATATAAAAGCCTTGTGATTGAGCAAAACGAAGCTTGCGGCGCTCAAATCCGCTTAAAATCGGTTTTGGTTACTCCCCTTATGATTAAGCGCACGGTTTAGATACATTGCGCCGAGACCGGTGAATGCGCCCGTTATGATGCCCGATGCAATGAGTACCGGTGCATACACCAAGATAGACGGTGTACCGGTCACGAAAACGGAAACGGCAAGCTGGCCGGCATTATGTGCGATCGCACCGAGGATGCTCACGACCCACAAGAGCTTTTCGGGAAAGAGCTTCACAGTCAGGCACATGACGGCATACGCCAAAACACCGCCTGCTATGCTGAACAAAAAGCCCGAAAATCCGCCTGCATACATGCTGCCCATGATAATACGCACCAAAAGTATGGCTCCGGCCTCCTTGCGGCCGAGGATGAGCATAGCAACGAGCGTTATCATGTTTGCAAGACCCAACTTCACGCCTTGGATGGGTACTAAGGGCGGTATCTGAGCTTCGATGATGAAGACTATAAGCGACGCTGCCGTCAGCATCGCCATGAGGGCAAGCTTTCTCGTTTTAGGCATCGATCTTGTCCCCCTCGATCTCAACGGTCACTCTATGGGGCATACAAATGATCGGCACGCCGTCATCGGTGATCTTACCCTGCTTTACGCAGATCTGGTCACGGCAGTCTGACTTAGATATGCAGATGCTGCCTTTGTCTACATGAATTATATTATACCCGTATTTCGTCTTAATTTCTATGTCATATGCAACAGTGACTGTGTCAAGGTCTATTTTTTTATACACTTCGCCGTCAACTCGGATGACAGCTACCGTGCCTATGCTGCCGTGGCTGAGCAGCAAAAATGCGCCGATGCATATAATGAACACAGCGGCGAAAAGCAGTATCCAGCTTTTGATCTTACCCTTAAACATACTTATATTTTAATTGACTGCGCCTTGCTTGTCAATGAGCATAAATAATGATATAATACAAAAATGTATAACTGTGAAAAGAGGTGAATCGGTTGGCCGACATGATAGTAAGAGCCATATCGTTCATTCTGCCGTTGTTTGCGTTTATCGTGCTGGTAAGGACGGTGCGCTCCATGTTCAACGGCAAATCCCAGACGGAGATCTGGGGCTATATTCAGACCGATGACAAGGTGCTGCGCATAACGCACTGGGAAAATATCATCGGTAGGACACGCTCGGCCGATATACATCTTTCTAACCCCAAGGTCAGCCGAGTTCACGCCGTTCTCATCCGCAGTGCCAAGGGGCAGTGGCGGATATTCGATATTTTCTCAAAGGGCGGTGTGCGTGTCAACGGGCAGTCGGTCGGTGCAAGCGGATATCCGCTCAATGACGGTGATGTCATCAACCTCTCCGAGGTCAGCGTCAGATTTCGTGAAATAAATGAACGACAGCGCAGCGAGATCGAGGCTCGCAGGATCGTTACATGGAGAAATGTACATCCGGCAATAACGCTGCTGTATCTTTCGATTTTTCAGGTGTTCCTGCTTTTGGAGCATTGCTTCAGTGCCACGCAGGAGACGCTGCCGGAGATTGCGCTCGGCTTTGGGCTTCTCATTTTGCTTGAGTGGTTTTGCTACTTTGCCATGCGCAGCATCAGGCGCACGGGCTTTGAGGTCGAGACTATTGCGTTTTTCCTCTCCACCATCGGTCTGTCGGTCATTGCGACCTCCGTTCCGTCGGAGATGTTCCGCCAGATGATAATCGTTTTTGCTGGCGTTGTGTCATTCTTCCTCTTGGGTGCGTGGCTGCGTGACCTTGACAGGACAAAGACGATGCGTCTGCCCGCCGCCGTGGGTGCGGTGCTGCTGCTTGCCGCAGTTTTGGTGCTTGGCCGTGAGCAGTACGGCGCAAAGAACTGGATATTCATAGGCTCGATGTCACTTCAGCCGTCGGAATTCGTAAAGGTTGCATATATATATGTCGGTGCCGCAACGCTCGACAGGCTGTTCAGCACCAAGAACCTTATTGTTTTCATAGGCTTTTCCGCAGTCTGCGTCATGGCGCTTGCGCTCATGAGCGACTTCGGTACGGCGCTTATATTCTTCGTGACCTTCCTCGTCATATCGTTCATGCGCTCGGGCTCTATCGCAACCGTTGCACTGGCCGTCACAGGTGCCGGCATGGCAGGCTTTTTGATGCTGAGGATGAAGGCGCATGTCGCACGGCGCTTTGCCGCATGGGGACATGTGTGGGAGGATGTTTACGACACGGGCTATCAGCAGACGCACGCACTGTCTGCCGGTGCATCGGGCGGACTATTCGGCAAGGGTGCCGGCAACGGCTGGCTCAAGGACGGCTTTGCCGCAAACACGGATACGGTGTTCAGCCTTGTGTGCGAGGAGCTGGGTCTGATCATCGCCATCTGCGCCGTTCTGGCCATAGTTTCTCTTGCATTCTTCGCCGTGAGAAACGCAGCTCAAGGCAGGAGCGCATACTACTCCATTGCCGCCTGTGCAACGGCAAGTATGTTCCTCATCCAGCTTGCGCTGAATGTTTTCGGCTCTGTTGATATTCTGCCGTTTACCGGCGTCACCTTCCCCTTCGTTTCAAGGGGCGGCACTTCGGTACTGTCATGCTGGATGCTGCTTGCATTTATCAAGGCCGGCGACACACGAAAGGGAGCAAGCTTTGTTGTCAAAGCTCCCGACGCTAAGCAGAAGGAGGCAAAGGCATGAAAAAAGTCTCCCTAAGAGCATCTTTTGCAATTATAATGGCACTTTTGGTCATTGTCGGTCTTGTCCTTTATGTTTTCAGATTCGTACAGGACGGCGAAAAATGGGCGCTGTACTTTGACGAATCGACCTCGAAATGCACATACACACTGCGTGACCGTGACGGCACGGTGCTTGCCAAGATGGGCGGCGGCAGCAGAACCTATGCCGAAAGCTCCAAGGTGCGCACTGCCTGCTATCAGCTGATCGGCGACTTTAACGGCAATGTCGGCACGGGTGCACTGCAAAGCTTCTCCCGTCAGCTTTCCGGATACAATATCTTTACCGGCATAGAGGAGGGCGAGGATGTCGACCTCAAGCTCACCGTCGATGCCGACCTCAATGTCAAAGCCTACGAGGCACTCAACGGCAGAAGCGGTTCGGTTATGGTCGTAAACTATAAAACCGGTGAGCTGCTTTGCATGGTTTCCTCTCCGTCCATCGATCCTTCTAAGCCGCCCTCTACCCTGCCCGACGGCGTATATATCAATCGCTGCATAAGCTCAAGCTTCACTCCGGGCTCGATATTCAAGCTTGTCACGCTTTCGGCGGCGATCGAGAACATCGACAATCTGTTCCAGCGCACATTCACCTGCAACGGCAGCATCGATGTTAAGGGCGTTACCGTCACCTGCACGGGTCACCACGGCAGCCAGTCTATAGAACAGGCGCGTGTTCGGCACGCTGGCACTGGAGTTAGGTGCCGACACTCTTGGCGAATATGCCGACAAGTTAGGTCTCACGAGCGAGCACAAGCTTGATAACATCACCACCGCCGCAGGCAAGTATGATAAAGACGAATCCGGCAGCGCAGCGCTTGCTTGGTCGGGTATCGGTCAATACAATGACCTTGTCTGCCCCTACTCCATGCTCAGAGTGGTCAGTGCCATTGCAAACGGCGGCACGCTCAATGAGCCCTCAATGCTCGGCGCTTCCGAGAACAAGACCACGCTTCTGAGCTCGTCAACAGCGAGTAAAATTGCGTCGATGATGAACTATAATGTAACCTATAAATATGGCAAGTCCACCTTCTCCGGCCTCGACATTTCCGGCAAGACCGGCACCGCAGAGGTCGGCAAGGGTCAGGCAAACCACGGCTGGTTCGTCGGATTTCTAAACGATGAGGAGCACCCCTATGCCTTTGTCGTGCTTGTTGAGCACGGCGGCAGCGGTCTCGGTGCGGCAGGAGCCGTGGCAAACACCGTGCTAAATTATGCAGTAAAAAAATAAACCTTGGAGAACACCTATGACAGACATATCCGTCAACGGACTGGTAAAGTCCTTTGAATTGGGTAAAAACATACTCGACGGGCTCAGCTTCGACATTACCGAGGGTGAGCGTGTCGGCATACTCGGGCACAACGGCTGCGGCAAAACGACGCTGTTTCGTATTCTCGTCGGCGAGATAGACTACGACGAGGGCAATGTATCCGTTGCAAACGGCAAGCGCATCGGGCTAATTTCTCAGATCCCAGTTTATCCGCCCGACTGGACGACGGAGGATGTGCTCAAGGACGCTCACCGTGCGCTGTATCGGATATCCGACAGGCTTGAGGAGCTGGCGAAGGCGATGGAGACAGACTCGTCCGAACAGGTTCTGCGTGAATACGATCGTTTATCTGAGGATTACCGCAGGCTCGGCGGCTACGAGATGGAGACCAATCGCAACCGTGTCGCAAACGGTCTCGATATTCCGCAGCACATGCGTGAGCAGGTTTTCGATTCACTGTCCGGAGGCGAACGCACAAGAGTGAATCTTGCCCGTCTCATCCTTGAGAACACCGACATTCTGCTGCTTGACGAGCCGACAATCACCTCGACCTGCGTGCAACGGAGTGGCTCGAGGAGTACCTGCTGCACTTTAAGGGCACGGTGCTTGCCATCAGCCACGACCGCTTTTTCCTCGACCGCATCGCCCAGCGCTGCATTGAAATTAACGACGGCAAGGCCGAGTTTTACAGCGGCGGATACAGCTTTTACGCCGTTGAGCGGCAAAAGCGCTTTGAGGAAAAGCTGCGCAAATACGAAAAGGATAAGGCAAAAATAGAGCAGCTCACACGAGCTGCC
>SAMEA3663054__coassemble_2335_pt1 | contig 5824 bp, 11 predicted proteins | sample SAMEA3663054__metabat2_low_PE_021 | metagenome-assembled genome bin SAMEA3663054 (sample SAMEA3663054) | pig gut metagenome | biome: pig gut; feature: pig-associated habitat; material: faeces | place: France | collected 2012
ACCGCCTTTTCTTGTTATCCAGCCCTCCGGCTGTATCGGTTGAGCAAAAGTCAGCATGGGATTGGTGTGGTATCTTTAATTATGTGAAACTCCGTTTTCCCACCTTGATACCGTCTTGCCGCTTACGCCAAGCCGCTCAGCCATTTCCTCCTGCGTCATGCCCTTGCTTTTTCTCAGCTCGGCAATAAATCTGCCGATTTTGATTTGCTCCATGTTCTCGCCCCTTTCAATCAAATAATACACTATTTCAGTGAAAGAATACAGGACATCGTGCGAGAATTTCATGTAAAACGGACATTTATCTGAGCGTACAAGTGCTCAATTTCACTTTTTGTGTCAGTAAACACTCTGTCGCATAAAAAAAAGCACCTCTTTCGAGGTGCTTTTTGGTGCGGTTATCAGACCAGCTCGATGACTGCCATCTCGGCTGCATCGCCGCGACGGGGCTTTTCACAAAGCTTCGCTTTGAAAAAGCCTTTTTGATTTGATTTTTTAGCAGACGACGGTTTTTCCGCCGTCTGCTTTTGTCCATCGGCTCGCCGATGATGACATCGGACCCCGTCGCATAAAAAAAGCACCTCTTTCGAGGTGCGGCGCCTGCAAGAGCGGTGCGAAATGGGCAACTGTCGTTCATTTTAGTTTTGAGTGAGCTATTTTTCGTTCAGACAAAACAGCAAAAATCGGGCAATACTTTGTGTATTACCCGATTTTTTTGTGAAGTATGGGCGGAAAAGAGCCGGTCAAAACCGGCTTTTTCCTGTTTTGCGCCGTTCTTGCAGGCGCAAATCAGACCAACTCGATGACTGCCATCTCGGCTGCGTCGCCGCGACGGGGTCCGATACGAGTGATGCGGGTGTAGCCGCCGTTGCGGTCGGCATACTTGACTGCAATCTCGTCAAAGGTCTTCTTGGCAACGTCTTCACGAGTGATGAAGGACAGTGCCTGACGGTAGGCTGCCAGATCCTTCTTCTTGCCAAGGCTTATCATTTTCTCGGCGAGGGGTGCGATCTCCTTTGCACGGGTGACGGTGGTCTCCATGCGGCCCTTATCGAGCAGATCGGTGACCTGCTGACGGAGCATGGCCATGCGCTGATCGGTCGGCTTGCCGAGCTTTCTTGTTCCGGGCATTTTCGGTTTTCCTCCTTGTTAGAGTAGGTAAATTACTGATTGTCCTCGTCCGCAAGAGACAGTCCCATCTGTGCGAGCTTGTGCTCTACCTCTTCGAGGGACTTGCGGCCAAGGTTGCGAACCTTTATCATCTCGTCCTGAGTCTTGGAGATAAGATCCTCAACAGTATTGATGTTTGCACGCTTGAGGCAGTTGAAGCTTCTAACGGACAGATCAAGCTCTTCGATGGTCATCTCGAGCACCTTATCACGCTGCTGCTCGGTCTTTTCAACCACGGTGGGGTGGTTGCCGACAGTGTCGGATAGATCCGTGAACAGAGTGAAGTGGTCGCAAAGGATCTTTGCGCCGAGAGAAACTGCATCACGAGCGGTGATGGTATTGTCCGTCCATACCTCGATGGTCAGCTTGTCATAGTCCGTCTGGTTACCTACACGGGTATTTTCAACGGAGTAGTTGACCTTGAGGATGGGAGTGTAGATAGAATCAACAGGGATGGTCCCGATTGCGGTCTGAGGATTCTTGTTCTTGTCGGCAGAGACATAGCCACGGCCGTGATCGAAGGTGAGCTCCATGGAGAGCGCACCGTCGGGCTCAAGTGTAGCTATGGGCTGCTCGGGATTGAGAACCTCGACCTCTGCGTCCGTCTTGATGTCGCCGGCGGTGACAACGCCCTCGCCTACGGCCTCAATATAGACGGTTTTTGCTCCCTCACTGTGAAGACGGGCGATGATGCTCTTGACATTAAGAACGATCTCCGTCACATCTTCCTTGACACCGGGAATGGTTGAGAACTCATGCTGGACACCGTTAATTCTGATGCTGGTGACAGCAGTGCCGGGAAGGGAGGACAGCAAAACCCTGCGCAGAGAGTTACCAAGTGTCGTACCGTAGCCACGCTCAAGAGGCTCGATTATATACTTGCCGTAGGAGCTGTCGGTCGGAGTTTCAATACACTCTATGCGCGGCTTTTCTATTTCGATCATATTAAATATAACCCTCCTTATTAAGTTCGACGCTTTATGCGCCTGCAATTGTTCAGCTTACCAATTTGAGGGTGTCTGTATTACTTAGAGTACAACTCGACGATGAGATGCTCCTCGATGGGGAGGTCGATGTCATCACGAGCAGGAACACCGACGACCTTTGCGATCTGGTTGTTTGCATCGTACTCAAGCCACTTGGGTGCGGGACGAGAGCTGTTTGCCTCAATGTTTGCCTTGATCTTTTCAAGACCGCGGCTGCTCTCTTTAAGGGTAATAACCATGCCGGGCTTTACCTGGTAGCTGGGGATGTTGACCTTGCGGCCGTTAACGGTAAAATGACCGTGGCTGACCATCTGGCGAGCCTCCGCACGGCTCATTGCAAAGCCGAGACGGTAAACGACATTGTCCAGGCGGCACTCGAGAATGCTCAGCAGATTCTCGCCGGTCTTGCCCTGGCGGCGCTCTGCCATCTCGTAGTAGCTGCGGAACTGGCTCTCGAGAACACCGTAGTATCTCTTTGCCTTCTGCTTCTCACGAAGCTGCTGGCCGTACTCGGAGCTCTTGCTGCGTCCCTGACCATGCTGTCCGGGAGGATAAGATCTGTTCTCAAGTGCGCATTTGGTGTAGCAGCGATCGCCCTTCAGAAAGAGCTTCTGACCCTCTCTGCGGCACATGCGGCATACTGCTTCAGTATATCTTGCCATTTGTGTTTCCCTCCTTCAATTAGACACGACGACGCTTCGGAGGACGGCAGCCATTGTGAGGAATGGGGGTGACATCCTTGATCATCGTTACTTCCAGACCTGCGGTCTGAAGTGCACGGATGGCTGCTTCACGACCTGAACCGGGTCCCTTGACGAATACTTCGACGGTCTTCAGACCATGCTCCATTGCTGCCTTAGCGGCAGTCTCGGCTGCGGTCTGTGCTGCGAAGGGAGTGGACTTTCTGCTGCCACGGAAACCCATGCCGCCGGCAGATGCCCAAGACAGTGCGTTGCCCTGGGTGTCGGTGATGGTGACCATGGTGTTATTGAAGGAAGAGCTGATATGAACCTGGCCCTTTTCAATGTTCTTACGCTCTCTGCGGCGTGTTCTGACTTTTTTCTTTGCGTTTGCTGCCATAATTCATATCCCTCCTTACTTCTTCTTATTTGCGACGGTGCGTTTCGGACCCTTGCGAGTACGAGCGTTGGTCTTGCTGCGCTGTCCGCGGACAGGCAGGCCACGGCGATGACGCAGACCACGGTAGCAGCCGATCTCGGTCAGGCGCTTGATGTCAAGTGCTATCGAGCGGCGCAGGTCGCCTTCAACGATGAAGTTGTGGTCAATGCATTCACGCAGCTTGCTTTCTTCCTCTTCGGTGAGGTCCTTAACACGGGTGTCGGGGTTTATACCGGTCATTTCCAGTATTTTGTTTGCGCTGGTTCTGCCGATACCATAGACATAGGTCAGGCCTATCTCTATTCTCTTGTCCTTGGGCAGGTCAACGCCGGCTATACGTGCCATATTGATCGATCATTCCTTTCGATTTTTATTCCGCATTTTTGCGGGTCTTAGGGCTTATTCCCGCCGGAGGGAGCCTTAGGGCCCATGCGGGATTTTGTTTTATAAGGACAGGCGATTAGCCCTGTCTCTGCTTGTGCTTGGGGTTTTCGCAAATTACCATGACTTTGCCCTTGCGCTTAATGATCTTGCATTTTTCGCACATAGGCTTCACGGAAGGTCTTACTTTCATTTGTTTTACCTCCTACTTGCTTCTCCAGGTGATGCGTCCGCGGGTCAGGTCATAGGGTGACATCTGAACCGTGACCTTATCTCCGGGGAGGATCCTGATGAAGTTCATTCTGAGCTTTCCCGAGATATGAGCCAGTATCGTGTGACCCTGACCGATATCAACGAGAAACATCGTGTTGGGCAGGGACTCGACTACCGTGCCCTCGAGTTCGATTACATCGTCTTTTGCCAAAGTAAATTTCCTCCTGGTCGGCTTTGACGGAAGTCGCCGTCAGTCAATATTCTCTGCCATTGTTAAGATCTCGGGCTCACCGTCAGTGATACATATTGTATTTTCATAGTGAGCGGCGAGACTGCCGTCTACTGTCACGACCGTCCAGTCGTTTCCGAGCACCTTCACATGGAAGTCGCCGACTGCAACCATCGGTTCGATGGCTATCGTCATTCCGGGAACGAGTCTGGGGTTGGGACGCAGACCTTTTATATCGTAGTTCGGAACCTCGGGAGCTTCATGCATCTCGTGCCCGACGCCGTGACCGACATAGTCACGGATCACCGAGTAGCCGCGTCCCTCGACATATTCTTGTATTGCAGCACCGATATCGCTTATGCGGTATCCGCTCTTTGCAAACTTGATGCCCTCGAAAAAGCTCTGTCTCGTTACCTCGATGAGCCTTTTGGCTTCGTCGGAGATCTCGCCGCAGGGGTAAGTTCCTGCGCAGTCGCCGACATAGCCGCCGAAGGTCGCTCCGACATCAACGGAGACTATGTCACCGTTGCGGATGACCCTTTTGCCGGGGATGCCGTGGATCACTTCTTCGTTTATCGAAATGCAGGTGCTCGCCGGAAACCCGCCGTAGCCCTTGAATGTCGGGATAGCGCGGGATTTCACGATAAATTCATTAACGGCCTTGTCGATCTGCTTTGTTGTCAGACCGTCGGCTATCGCAGCTCGGGCAACGGATCGTGCGCCGGCGGTTATTTTGCCCGCCTTGCGCATGATCTCTATTTCCCTCGGCGATTTGATGATGATGGGGTCTCTGGACATAGATCAGATACCCAGCGCCGACTTGATGACTTCGGTCGTTGCCTCGATGGTAGGCTGATTTTCAACGCTCTTCAGCTTGCCACGGCTTGCATAGAAAGCCTTTAGAGGCTCGGTTTCCTTGACGGTCTCGGGAGCGTCGTCCTTGCGGATGGTGAGCTCACCGCCGCAGAAGTCGCACTTGCCCTCGACCTTGGGGGGATTGGAAACGATGTGGAAGGTCTGGCTGCATTCCTTGCAGGTCCTGCGGCCGGACATACGCTCGATGATGACTTCGTCGGCTATCTCAATGGACAGGGCGCAGTCAATGTCGATGCCCGACTTATCTCCAGAGCCTCAGCCTGGGGAATGGTGCGGGGCATACCATCGAGAATGTAACCGTTTGCACAGTCGGGCTCGGCCAGACGCTCGTTCACGATTCCGATGATGACATCATCGGGGACGAGCTTGCCGCTCTCGACATATTCCTTTGCACGCAGGCCGACGGGAGTACCGTTCTTCATGGCTGCACGAAGGATGTTGCCGGTCGAAATGGTGGGGATATTCAGCAGCTTGCTGAGTATCTCTGCCTGAGTGCCTTTACCGGCGCCGGGAGCGCCTAAAAGTATTAGCTTCATTTTATCCACCTCTTGTTATCAGCTAAGAAAGCCCTTGTAATTGCGCATCAGCATCTGTGCCTCGAGAGCTCTTACGGTCTCAAGTGCAACACCGACGACGATTATGATCGAGGTGCCGCCCAGAGACACGCCGCTCAGTGCGGCCTCCTGGCTGAAATGTGCAATCAGAATGGGGACAACAGCGATGATACTCAGATAGATAGCACCGAAGAGGGTGATCTTGTTGAGCACTCTTCTGATAAAGTCGCTTGTCGGCTTGCCGGGACGGAAGCCCGGGATGTAGCGCCGTTCTTCTTCAGGTTGTTTGATACCTCTAT
>SAMEA3663054__coassemble_2336_pt1 | contig 5823 bp, 7 predicted proteins | sample SAMEA3663054__metabat2_low_PE_021 | metagenome-assembled genome bin SAMEA3663054 (sample SAMEA3663054) | pig gut metagenome | biome: pig gut; feature: pig-associated habitat; material: faeces | place: France | collected 2012
AACTACATCATGAACCTGCTGCTCGTGTCGTTTACCAAGACCGCCGTCGCCGTGTACGGTGCGTACTTTAAGCTGCAAAGCTTTTTCTTCCTGCCCGTGTTCGGCATAAACAACGGCCTTATCCCCATCATCGGCTACAACTACGGTGCAGGCAAGGTCGACCGCATCCACCGCACGATAAAATACGGCGTGCTGTTTGCGGCGGTGTTCATGCTGACGGGGCTTGCCCTGTTTGAGCTTGCTCCGGGGCTGCTGCTGTCGGCGTTCAACCCCTCGGCGGAGATGCTCGATATCGGCACCCATGCGCTCAGGCGCATCGCCGTCCACTTCCCCATTGCGGCATTCTGCATCGTGGCAGGCTCTGCGTGTCAGGCGCTCAACAAGAGCATGTTCTCGCTCATCACAAGCTGCATGCGTCAGATATTCGCCCTCATTCCGGCGGCGTATCTTCTGAGCCTCACCGGCGATGTGAACAACATCTGGTGGTGCTTCCTCATAGCCGAGATCGTGTCGTTTGTCTTCAGCTTCTTCTTCCTGCGCAAGGCCATGCGTGACGCAGATAGACGATTACTTGCATAAATGTCTAAAACTCCCCAAAAGGGGAGTTTTTTTATGATAAAATATTAGCAGTCTCTGCAAGTTTGTATATTGAAAACGCTGATTTTTTGTGATATAGTGGGCTAAGTTTAGGAATTAACAATTTTATTCTTTGGGGGGGCCCGCATAAAGCGGTTTCGGTCAACCGTCACGGCGGATATGCCCACAAGGCAAATTTGAAAGGATTGATGTAATGAGCAAGTACTCCGGATACATGGATAAAGTTGCGAAATTCGACCTTACGACCGGTAAGCTCGAAGACTATCCGTGGAGCGACAAGGAAAAGGAACTGTACCTCGGCGGCAAGTCGATGGCCGCCAAAATTCTCTACGACCACCTGACCGGCAAGGAGGAGGCACTGTCCGAGGAGAATGTTATCGTTATCTCTACCGGACCTCTCACCGGCACGGGTGCTCCCAGCTCCGGCCGCTTTAACATTTCCGCAATTTCCGCAAAGACCGGCACCGTCGCCTCCGCAAACTGCGGCGGTACCTTCGGCTACTACCTCAAGAGAGCGGGCTACGACGCCCTTGTTCTCACCGGTAAATGCCCCGAGCATTCCTGGCTCGAAATTTATAACGACACCTTCACTCTCCGCAATGCCGACAACGAGGATGTATGGGGCAAGCGCCCGGCGGACGCCGAGCAGCAGATCCGTGACCTTCTCGACAGAGACTACGGCTGCCGTGTAAAGTGCGGCATCGTCGGCATCGGCACCGCAGGCGAGGAGCTCGGCGAGAACGCCGGCGTTTTCAGCCGTGACCGTGCCGAGGGCAGCTCCGGCATCGGCGCAGTGTTCGGCTGGAAGAACCTCAAGGCCGTCGCCGTTTCCGGCAACAAGCATGTCGTTGTCAGCAACGAGAAAAAGACCACCGCTTGGAACAAGAAGTGGGTAAGCTACCTCAGAGAGCATCCCATCACCGGCGAGCAGCTGCCGAAGCTCGGCGCACTTAGCATCGTCGGCACTCCCGCACTCACAGACGGCGGCAGCACCGCACCCGCAGCGGAGACCGCAAAGGGCTGCCTTTCCTGCCCGATCAAGTGCGTGCACGCAGTTGAGATAAACGACGACGAGAGCAATGTCCCCGAGAAAGAGCCGCTTGCACTGCTGTGCGGCGGCGAGCTCAGCGGCTTCCCCGCATTTCTGGACAATCTCGGCATGCGCATCGACGGCGGCAGCCCCAAGGCAAAGGCCGACCTGAGCATGCTCATGGAGGATCTGTTCGAAGCCATCGAGGCCACCGGCCAGTGCCCGTTCACCGGCTATGCCATCTTCCCCGCCGTGCTGTTTACCGATCCCAAGAGTCCGATCACCGTTTCGTTCAACAAGAAGGTCGCAAAGTTAGGCCCCGTGCTGAGCATCCTCAACAAGCACCCCCAGCTTCTGTTCTTCCCGCTGTCGGTGTTCCATCACGACCGTGAGATGAAGTATGCCGTCGGCATGAAGATGAATCTCGGCAAGTACCTCCGCTGCGGCGAGCGCGGCTACGCCCTTGAAAGATACATGACCACCCTGTTTGCAGGCGCAGGCGAGACCGACGGCGAGACCACCGAGGTCGAGGCCAAGGATGGCGCCGACAAGCTCAAGAAGGCATATTTCGCCGTTCGCGGCTGGTCCAAGGACGGCGTTCCCTCCGAGGATGCGCTCAAGAAGTTAGGCATCAGGAAGGGCAATCAGTAAGCTGCAAAAAGCGGCAGAATGGAGTAAATTATGGCTTATAAAATTACCGATAAATGCAACGGCTGCGACGATTGCGCCCAGCTGTGCCCCGTAAGGGCCATCTCCGGCGAAATGAAGGAGCAGCACGAGATCGACCCCAACCGCTGCATCGACTGCGGCGCTTGCAGCCATATCTGCGAGTACGAGAGCATTCTCGATAACGAGGGTAAGGCCTGCAAGTTCATCCCCAAGGAGCAGTGGAAAAAGCCCGTTGTCGACACCACCGTGTGCGACGGCTGCGGCATCTGCGAGGAGGACTGCCCCGCATACTGCATCGACATTATCCCCAACGAGAAAAACCCCATCCACAATGTTTCGTTCCTCGCCAGACCCGAGGATTGTCACGGCTGCGGCGTCTGCGAGAGACACTGCCCCATCGATGCAATAACGATGAAATAATTTTCTACATAGGAAAAATCCCGTTCGTAACGAACGGGATTTTTTCATGCTCGTATCTTCTTTACAAACAGCAGGTAGGCCAGGGCAAGACAAATGATGATATCGTAAAAATGCGGGCCGCCGTAGAACACGCTCGAAATGAGCGTGACTAAGATTATGCCGACGGAAATCAGCCTGCCAAACACGCCGCCGGACTTTACAAACCATGTGAGGTAGGCGAGCACCGGCGTGAGCAGCGTGAACGCCGCCCAGCCGTAGACAAAGCTCCACCCCCAAATGCCGTTGGTATATTCTGCGACAAGGTAATATGTAATGAGCATGCCTGCGCAGAACAGAAAAATATCAAGGCAGGCACGGCGGCGGCTGTCGCAGCCGAGGACGATGACAACACCGACAAGTATCCACACGGAAAGCTCGGAAAACACCGAGCACAGTATCTGCGTGTAGATATCGGCGAGGCGGGTCAGCGCTCCGGCGGCAAGCCCCAAAAGCAGCATTACGAGGGGATTATAAATTATCTTCTTCACTGTCGGCGGGCTTACTCTCGGCAAGAACCTTGCAGACCTTGCAGACGGTCTGGACCGTTTTCAGTGATTTACTCATTAAATTACTCCTCCGTTATCCTCGGGTATTATGATCCATGCAATAAAGTACGCAAGCACGCCGCATACGCCGCCTAATTTCTTGTCTCTTGTGCTTGCGAAAAGTCTCTTTTTCATTTGTGTGTCTCCCTGTGCTGCTGAGCAGCGGTCAAAATGTTTTTCATGAGCATCGCCCTCGTCATCGGCCCTACGCCGCCGGGCACCGGCGTGATGAACGCCGCCTTCTTGGCGACCTCGTCAAACACGACATCGCCGAAGAATTTGCCCGTCTCGGGGTCACGGTTCATGGCGACATCGATGACGACAACGCCGGGCTTCACCATGTCGCCGGTTATGAGCCTCGGGCTTCCGGCGGCAACGACCAATATATCCGCCTGACGGGTCATTTCGGCAAGGTTTTGCGTGTGGCTGTGGCAGCACACGACCGTGCCGTTTGCCCGCAGCATCAAAAGTGCCATAGGTCTGCCGACGATGTTGCTGCGGCCGACCATGACGCACACCTTGCCGTCAAGCGAGATGCCGTATTCCCTGAACATCTCCATGATGCCCGTCGGCGTGCACGGCCAGAGCGCAGGCTCGCCGACTATCATGCGGCCGACATTCATCGGGTGGAAGGCATCGATATCCTTGTCGGGGCGGATGGCGTTTATGACAACGCTCTCGTCTATATGCCCGGGCAGCGGAAGCTGCACCAAAATGCCGTCAACGCTCTCATCGGCGTTGAGTGTGCCTATAAGCTCCAAAAGATCTGCCTGCGTCGTCTCCTCGGGCAGGTCGCAGCGCACGCTGTCGATGCCGCACTTTACGCAGTCACGCTCCTTGTTGCGCACATATATCTGTGAGGCGGGATCATTGCCCACCAGCACGGCGGCAAGCTTCGGCTTTTTCGGAAGCTTGGCAGCCTCGGCCGCCACCTCGGCGCATATTTTAGCGGCAAGCGCCTTGCCGTCAATTATTACTGCCATATAAATCACCTCTATACATCACTGTAATTGTATCAAACTACCGAGCGTTAGTCAACAGGGTGCCGTCCGCTATCGGGCGAAATTGCGTCCCTCATGCTTGATTTTTGGTCGCTGTGTGGTAGAATAATGTTTACTAATCTGAAAGCGAGGCTCGCTATGGGCAAACTGAAATATCTTATCCGCCGCATCGCCGGGATGAACTACAGGCAGTTCTTCCAAAAGATAGACGAGGTGCACAAAAAAAGCGGCAAGTGCAAGCTGTTTATCTTTTTCGACATGGTCTGGTGCGGCCTTGTATATCAGGCAGGCTACATGGATTATGCTCTGTTCGAGATGTATGACCTCAACCGTGCCCAGCGCAAGACGATAGTCACGAGGGGCATAAACAACGGCTTTATCAAGCGCTTCAACGACCCGAAGTACATGCCGGAAATTGAGGACAAGCTCAAATTCGCAAAGAACTTTTCCGAATTCATGCACCGGGACTGGCTGGATATGTCCACCGCCACGAGGGAGGAGTTTGACGGGTTTGTGAAAAAGCACCCCGTGTTCATGTCGAAGCCTGTCGATGGCATGTGCGGCAAGGGCATCGAGAAGATAAACGCCGCAGAATATGACGGCGACCTGTACGAGCACCTCAAAAACGGCCATCAGGTCATACTTGAGGAGTGCGTAGTGCAGCATCACGATCTCATGGCGCTGCACCCCAATTCCGTAAACACCTGCCGTGTCATCACCTTCACGCAAGGCAGCGTTACCAATGTCGTGGCGGCGTATCTGCGCATCGGCAACGGCCGCTATGTCGATAATTTCAACAACGGCGGCATGGTCGTTCCCATCGAGGAGGACTGCGGAAAAATTATATATCCGGCGCTGGATAAGAGCCACAATCTTTACGATGTGCATCCGCTCACCGGCGTTGCGATCAAGGGCTTTCAGGTGCCGCTGTGGGACGAGGTTCTGGACATGGTCAAAAAGGCCGGACAGGTCGTGCCGCAGGTGGGCATAGTCGGCTGGGATGTGTGCGTGACGGATAACGGTCCGCTGCTTATCGAGGGCAACGACTTTCCCGGGCACGATATCTATCAGCTCCCGCCCCACCGCACAAACGGCATCGGCGTCCTGCCGAAGTTCAAGCGGGCGATGAATTTATAACGCACCGATAGGTTGATATACTGATTTAACTCTAAGACGCACCCACCGGTCGGGCTACCGCAGTAACGATTTGCAGATGCGTTGATGCGTATTGAAAAACCGCCCTTTGGAATCCCGGTACGGGGTATCGGTGCACCGGTCGATTTGGCTGCGGAGGTTTAATCCTCTGCGAATAGTTTTGACTGCGCCTATTTAACAAACTGCGTCAGTTAAACAGGTGCGAAAAGCTCGCACTGCACCGATAGGTTGATGGTCAGACTAAACTTTAGTATGCACCCACCGGTCGGGCTGACGCAAAAGCGATAAGCAGAAGCCTAAATGCGTATTGAAAAACCACCCTTTGGAATCCCGGTACGGGGTATCGGTGCACCGGTCGATTTGACTG
>SAMEA3663054__coassemble_2437_pt1 | contig 5668 bp, 5 predicted proteins | sample SAMEA3663054__metabat2_low_PE_021 | metagenome-assembled genome bin SAMEA3663054 (sample SAMEA3663054) | pig gut metagenome | biome: pig gut; feature: pig-associated habitat; material: faeces | place: France | collected 2012
GTGACGGTAAATTCGGCGGTTTCGGTGCGGATCGTGCCGCGGTCTGCGACCTGGCCGCCCATTTCGGCGTAGAACGGGGTCTTGTCGAGAACGACAATGCCCTCGCAGCCCTCGGGTATCTCGGAGGCAAGCTCATCGGCGTATACAAGTGCGAGCACTGTGCCCTGATCGGTGGTCTTGTCGTAACCGGTGAACTTCGTGGGTGTGGTGTCAAGGCCGAGATCAATGCCTGCCCAGCCGAGGTCGCCGAGTGCCTCACGAGCCTTTCTTGCACGAACTCTCTGCTCCTGCATGAGCCTGTCAAACTCATCGGTATCGAGCGTCATGCCCTCATCCTCGACCATCTCAAGCGTCAGGTCAACGGGGAAGCCGTAGGTGTCGTAGAGCTTGAATGCATCGGCACCGGAGAACACGCTCTCGCCCTTTGCCTTGTGCTCGGCAAGGATGGAGGCAAATATCTGCATACCGGCATCGATGGTCTTTGCGAAGTTTTCCTCCTCGCTCTTGATAACACGGGTAATGTACTCCTGCTTCTCACGAAGCTCGGGGTACTGGCACTCGTTTTCATGAATAACTGTGTCAACTATCTCGTAAAGGAAGGGCTTATTAACGCCAAGCAGCTTGCCGTGGCGGGCAGCACGACGCAGCAGGCGGCGCAGGACATAGCCCCTGCCCTCGTTTGAAGGCAGAACGCCGTCGCATATCATGAATGTTGCACTGCGGATATGGTCGGTTATGACACGCAGGGAGACATCCATATTGTGGCTCTTGCCGTAGAATGCTCCGGTTATCTCGGACACCTTGTGGGTGATGTTCATAACGGTGTCGACATCAAACAGCGAGTCAACGCCCTGGCACACGACAGCAAGGCGCTCAAGTCCCATGCCGGTGTCGATATTCTTCTGAACAAGGTCGGAGTAGTGACACTCGCCGTCGTTATCAAACTGGCTGAAAACATTGTTCCAGACCTCGATGTAACGATCGCAGTCGCAGCCGACGGTGCAGTCGGGCTTGCCGCAGCCGTACTTCTCGCCACGGTCATAGTATATCTCCGAGCAGGGGCCGCACGGGCCGGAGCCGTGCTCCCAGAAGTTATCCTCCTTGCCGAAGCGGAAGATGCGCTCTGCAGGGATACCGATCTGCTTGTTCCAGATCTCCCACGCCTCGTCGTCATCGACATAAACGGACGGGTACAGTCTATCGGGGTCTATGCCGACCCACTCGGGGCTGGTGAGAAACTCCCAGCTGTATGCAATAGCTTCCTTCTTGAAGTAATCGCCGAAGGAGAAGTTGCCGAGCATTTCAAAATAAGTGCCGTGTCTTGCGGTCTTGCCGATATTCTCGATATCACCGGTGCGGATGCACTTCTGGCAGGTGCAGACACGCTTGCTGGGCGGTACGGCTTCGCCCTTGAAGTAAGGCTTCATGGGTGCCATGCCGGAGTTTATGAGTAAAAGACTTGCGTCGTTATGCGGTATCAGTGAGAAGCTGGGCAGGCGCTTGTGACCCTTGCTTTCAAAAAATGAGAGGAACATCTCTCTAAGTTCGTTAAGTCCAAATGCTTTCATCTTTATCTCCTCCTACTTTATCCTTCTGAGTATTGACAGCGCACTGCAATTAACCGGCAGGCGCATTTTAAACTTCATCATTGCGTGGGGCGTTGCTGTTATTGCTTCGCCGTTTTCGTCCCAAAGCTCGGTCACGGCAAATGATATCGGCTCGCCCTCGTTTGTCAGCAGCTCCACCATGTCGCCCACGCAGAAGCGGTTGCGCTGCGTAAGCTCGGCAAAGCCGTCATCGGCGCAATTCTCGACGACTGCACAGACATAGGCATCGGAAAAATAGCTCGCCTCGGCAAAGTGCTGACCCGGGTCGCCGTAGTAAAAGCCGGTACAATAGGGTCGGTGGCTGACCTTATTAAGCTCATCTATCCACACCTGTGGGAGCTCTTCGCCCCTTAGGGCATAATCTATCGCATGGCGGTAGGCATTCGTGACGGCGGCGGCATAGTAGGCAGATTTCATTCTGCCCTCTATCTTGAAGCTCGTCACGCCCGCATCTATAAGCTCGGGGATGTGCTCTATCATGCACATGTCACGGGAGTTCATGATGTGCGTGCCCTTATCCTCGCTTATCTCGAAATACTCGCCCGGGCGTTTTTCCTCGACAAGGTGATATTTCCATCGGCAGGGCTGAGCGCACGCTCCACGGTTTGCATCTCTGCCGGTCAAATAGTTTGACAGCAGGCAACGTCCGGAAAACGACACGCACATAGCGCCGTGCACAAAGGCTTCTATCTCAAGCTCCTTGGGGGTGTTGGCCCGAATCTTTCGGATATCCTCCATGGGCGTTTCCCGTGCCAAAACGACACGGTCGGCTCCCATGTCAAACAGCACATTGGCCGTTGCGCTGTTTATAACGCCGAGCTGGGTGCTGACATGTCTCGACACCTTGGGGGCATACTTTTTGGCCGCCGCCATTACGCCGAGGTCTGCGATTATAAACGCATCAACGCCGGCATCCTGCGCCTGCTCCAAAAACTCCGGAAGCTGCGCAAGCTCGTCCTCCCTCGGCAAGGTGTTGCAGGTCATGTGCACCGCCGTGCCATTTTCGTGGGCAAGCTTTGTCGCTTTGCTCAGCTCGGGAAAGGTGAAATTACCGGCAGACGCCCGCATCCCGAACTGTGTACCTGCAAGATACACGGCATCGGCACCGTAGTGCAGCGCCATTTCAAGGCGCTCGAAGTCACCTGCCGGTGCAAGTAGTTCTATCTTCGGCTTAATCATAATCCTGTTTTGCTACGAAGGCCTCAAATGCGCCGCTGCTGGTGAAATATTCGTGGCTGCCGGTAGACGAATTGAGCGCATAGAACATATAGTTGGTCTTGTCCGGCTGGAGTGCCGCCTTGATGGACGATAAGCCCGGAGAGCATATCGGTGTTGGCGGCAGGCCCTTCTTTATACGGGTGTTGTAGGGCGAGTCCTTCTGAAGCATATCCTTTGTCGGTGCGCCCTTGTGGTCGGGGTATTCGTACAGTGAGGTCGAGTCTATCTGAAGCGGCCAATCCTTGCTAAGGCGGTTGTAAATGACTGACGCGATCTTGTAACGGTCGGCGTTATCCGACGCTTCCTTCTCGATCATGGATGCGATGGTGATTATCTCACGCATACTGTAGCCGCTTTCCTTCTGCCAATCAAGCATTTCGGCAGTCATCTTGTAATGGAAGGTCTCAAGCAGCTTGTTGATTGCACTGGAGGCGGGCATACCCTCGTAGAACTCATAGGTGTCCGGGAAAAGGAAGCCCTCAAGGCGGCTGGCATCGCCCTTTTCTATGCCGTCAAGGAAGGAATAGTTAAAGGTCGCATTCGCCGCTGCGTCCATAAGATCGTCATAGTCGCAAACGCCCTCGGCATCAAGCTTTTTGAAGATATCATGCATGGTGTAGCCCTCAGGGAAGGTTATCTTGAGAGCGACCATTGCGCCGGAGCCGGTCTGCATTTTCATGACGAGCGCACGGTAGTCGTAGCTGGACTTGAGTTCATACGTGCCCGGGTCAAGCTTTGCATCGGCGTTGGAGAAGCCGCAGTAGAGCTTGAACAGCCACTTATATTTGATGATACCTGCGTCCTTGAGCTTGTCGGCCACATAGTTTATATCGGCGGTGTGAGTCTTTTTCTTGACCTCCTTGCCGTCGTCGTCCTTTTCGGTTTTCTCGGAATACTCGAACGAGTCCTTTTCAAGAACGATCGTTGCCTGCACATCATCGGACTTGAGCGCCAACACATCCGTCGCCGCAGACCACGCAAGGCACGCCAAAATGACGCTCACGCTGACGACGAAAATGAAGTACATCAGTCCGCCGAATTTGGTTTTGCTCTTCTTTCCGGCGTTATTCACCGGAGTTTGAGTGCGGCCTGTCTCGGAGGACATTTTGACATTCATCTTGCCGCTTGTGTCCTTCTTTGCATTATCGTTTTTCTTTTCGTTCATAGGGTTCCCCTTCTTGCGGTCACGGTGGGTCCTTGCGCTGTAACCGCTGATAAGTGATTTGCATATTATGTTTCAGACACAGGTTTTCTGTGTATCGACTGCTGATTTGCCGCATCATTTCGTCCGCCGCACCGGACACCGATCACGGAATTTTTTAGTGCGGAGAAAGGTCAAAACTATGTTCTGCAACAATGGAAATAACAGCTGCTTCTGGATAATCATTATCCTGCTCATCCTGTTCTGCGGCTGCGGCTGCTCGAACAACAACGACAACGGCTGCGGCTGTGGCTGCGGCTGCAACTAAGGTACCATAGCCGGGCTCCTTCGGGAGCCTTTTTTTATTCCGTTAAGACTAAGCTCACCGCAACATCGGTAGGCTCTGTCGGGATAAAGCTCTCAAGCATCCGCTTTCTGCAAAGGCATACGGTGAAGCAGTCATGCTCGGCAAGATAACGGTCATAGTACCCCGCTCCGTGGCCTAATCTGTTGCCGTTTTCATCGCAGCATAGTGCGGGCACTATCACGATATCGCCGGCTTGGGGCGCAAGCTCCGGCGCATCGGGCACGGGCTCGGGGATGCCGAACTTGCCGGAGCGAAGCTCGCTTAGATCCGAAACGAGCCGAAAGCTCATTTTGCCGTCATTTTCACACACCGGAAGTGCGACCGGCTTTCCGGCAGCAAGCGCATGGGAGATGATCCCCTGCGTTTTGACCTCCCTGCCGATGCTGAAATATACAAAAACACGCTTTGCGCTAAGATACCCCGGCAGGCTCAGAAGCTTTGCCTCGATGGCGGCATCGCTTTTATCTATATAGCTTTGCGGCAGAGTCTCAAGCTCGCAGTGTTTTTTTGTGCGAAGCAGGTGCTTATCACAGTGCGGCTTTGATGATGGAATAGATCTCCTCATGCTTATCCTCAATGCTGCGTTCAACGCCGTCAGTCTTATAAGCTATCCTCGTCCAGCCGTAGTAATCGGCGGCCTTGTCGGCCCCACGCAGGCAGTTTTCGAGGTATTGAATGTCCTTCTCGTGGATATCGGCGCTGGTGTTGGTCTTTTCCTGTCGGTGGCGCATTCTCGCAAGCGAGGTCTCGACATCGACATCAAGGTAGATGACAAGGTCGGGCACGGGAAGCCCCATCTTTACATGCTCAAGGTCATACAGCCACTTGAAGAACTCACCAAGCTCCTCGTCAGGCAGCTTTGCGCCCTGATGCACGGCATTTGAAGTCGTATATCTGTCCGAGAGGATAAATCCCCCTGCATTATATATCTTGCCCCAATCCTTGCGATATGAGGCAAAGCGGTCAACGGCATAAAAAGTCGAGGCCGTGTAGGCGTTGACATCCGCCGGATTGTCGCCGAACTCACCGCCGAGATACATTCTAATAAGTGCCGAGCTTTCGTTATCGTATCTGGGGAAAACGATGTGATCATACTCTATTCCCTCGTTCTCCAGCCGCTGGCACACGCGCTTATAGTGAGCGGATTTGCCGCTGCCGTCTATACCCTCAAATACTATGAGCTTTCCTTTTTCCATCACTTTATTCCTAATCTCTTCCGCCACGCTCTAAATATGAACTGCGGAAGCTTTTTTATCTTTCTGAAGCGCTTGGGCTCTTCAAAGCAGCGGTAAAGCCACTCCAAATTGAGCTTCTGCCATATCACCGGCGCTCGCC
>SAMEA3663054__coassemble_2553_pt1 | contig 5505 bp, 3 predicted proteins | sample SAMEA3663054__metabat2_low_PE_021 | metagenome-assembled genome bin SAMEA3663054 (sample SAMEA3663054) | pig gut metagenome | biome: pig gut; feature: pig-associated habitat; material: faeces | place: France | collected 2012
GGTAAAAATCGCAGGCTGCACGGCGCTGAGCGTCGAGACAAGCTCGGACGGCATCGTGTATCTTAACCTGTACTTTGATGTGTCCGACTTCACGACCGAGGAGCTTCGGCTCTTGAACCTGCTCACGAGCTGTCTCGGCGACCTGCGCACGGAAAATCTCACGGCGCTTGAGCTTCAGAACAAGATAAAGGCCACGCTCGGCGGCATCGCCGCAAAGGTCGATGTCATCTCGCACGAGGGCGAGCTTGACAGCTGCAAGCCGTATCTTCTCGTTTCGGCAAGCACCCTGCGTGAAAACGCACAGGCGGCCACGGAGCTGCTGAGCGAGCTTCTGCTGCATACCTGCTGGAGCGAGACCGACAAGATAGGCGAAATAGTTATGCAGAGCGATTATTTCATCAAGCAGTCGCTCATCGGAAACGGCCACAGCTATGCAATGACAAAGGCGCTGTCGGGCTTTTCGGCCGAGGCTGCACTGCGTGAAGCGCTCGAGGGTGAGAGCTTTGCCCGCTGGTTTGCAGACCTTGCAGGCAGCTTCTCCGGACACGCCGAAGCGCTCGGCGAAAGGCTTGCCGGGCTTGCGCACCGTGCCTTTGCCGCAAACAGGCTGTTTGTCGGCTTTGGCGGCGAGCCGTCTGCTTCGGCGATAGAGAGCTTTGTAAAGGCTCTGCCGGAAAGCGAGATAGGCGAAGCTGCCGCTGCGCCCGAGGGCGTAAAGACCGACTGCACCGTCGAGATACCCGCCGATGTCGGCTTCAGCGCATTGGGCGGAAATCTCAACACCTTCGGCGGAAAGTTTAGCGGCGCATGGCCTGTTCTGTCGTCGCTCATGACCTACGGCTACCTGTGGGGCGCCGTGCGTGTGCAGGGCGGCGCTTACGGCACGGGCATGAATGTCCGCTCGAACGGCGATATTTTCTGCTACTCGTACCGTGACCCGAATCTCATGAGCTCCGCCGATGCATTTGCGGCGCTGCCCGATGTGCTGGGTGAGATGCTCTCCGAGGACATGCCGCTTGACGATATCATCATCGGCACGGTGAACACCACCGACCCCCTGCTTGACCCCGCCGGACAGTGTGAATTAAGCTGCCGCCGCTATCTGCGGGGCACGACCCCCGAGGATATCGCCGGGCTGCGCCACGAGATACTCGACACCGCCGCCGCAGACCTCCGCTCGCTCATCCCCACGCTGCGGGCCTATGTCGAAAACGGCGTCTTCTGCGCCGTCGGCAGCCACGACGCCGTGAAATTCGTAAGCGGCAAATAATTCCACAAAAATTTTATACTTGAAGAATTTGTCCCAAGGCGTTAAACTATACGGGTATTTAATGACTAAGCGGGGGCGAATGCTTTAAAACAGCAAAAAGGACAGCCTCTTGGGCGAATTCAGATAAGGAGAAAACGGTTTTGACCGGCTCTTTTCCGCCCATACTTCACAAAAATCTCCGGTAATACACAAAGTATTGCCGGAGATTTGTTGTTTTGTCTTGACGAAAAATAACTCTGTCAAAACTGCTGCGCACCCTGTAAAATTGAATTTTTTCTCGAGGCAAGGCAAAGCTTGACGGGCATAATTATGGCCTGATGCTTTAACGCAGCATCGGGGAAAAAGGCTCTTTACAGGGCGATTTATCCTTATCTGAATCCGCCCTTGGCTGTCCTTTTGTCCTTTCGTCATGTCGGTTTACTTCGTTTTCACATAGGTGTTCATCGGGTGGACCATGTATTCGTTGTAGGGGAACCGGTCGGTGGTGACATATCCGGCGGGAGCGTCAATGAGCTGCGGGATGCGGTTAACGAGCGTTGCGCATGTCAGCTCCACCGTTGCAGGCTCGTTGACGATGCAGGTTGTGTTCGGCTCGCCGTGCAGCGTCCACACATTCTTGTCCGTCTCCTCGGGATTGTATATCTTGCCCACGCACTCGGTCACGAGGGTGATGCCCTCCTTGGTCTCGGTCGTGACGACGGCACGCATACCGGTGGCGTCACCGGCCTTGACGACCATGCCCAGCGTCTCGGACTTTAAGTCCTCCCTGTCGACGCAGGGGATGCATTTTTGCGTCTGCGAGGTGACATGCAGCCCCATCTTGCTGCAAAGCCAGCCGTTCTGGTTCCACATATACGACGGCACATATTTTCCGCTCTCTACAAGCTCCTTCATCTCGTCCGACGGGGTGTCGTTGTAGCAGCCGATGGTCTTGTTGAATTCGTCGATGCTAAGCCCTGCGCCGTGACCCTCGGCAAGCGCCACGCCGTAGTCCTCGACATTGTACCAGCTGCTGCCCTCGATCTTGGTTATCTTGTGCGAGGAGCCGGCTAAGTTCGTGACCATCGTGCCCCAGTACAGGTCGCAGTAGCCCACGCCCGTGAGCGTGCAGCCGCCCTCTTTGGCAAGCTTGTCTAACTTTGCGGTGAGTGCGGGCGAGGAGTTCCACGGATACAGCGCCTCCTCGCAGGTGGTGATGGCGTTCACGCCGTGTTTTGCGCAGATGGTGAAAATGTCCTCAAGCTCGGCAACGGTGCTGCGTGTTGCGATGATGCACACATCGGGCTTGAGCTCGGCTATGCGTCTGTCGGCATCGGCGGAATTTTCGACCACCACGCCGACATGGGGGAAGCCGTTGCCGATTATCTCCGCCACATCCTTGCCGATGTGACCTTTGTTGCGGCAGAATGCGCCCACCAGCTCGCCGCCATGCTCGATAACATAGCGCATGAGATAGCGGCTCATCTTGCCCGCACCGTACTGAACAACTCTGATTTTGCGATCCATAAAACAGCCTCCTTAATGAAATGTTCGTTTAAGATGTAGCGTCTGCAAGAATAGTCATTTTTTTAACGACCTTGCGCTTTCATTATAGAGTATAACCGCAAAAAGGTCAATCTATAAGCACAAAAAAGAGAGCCGGAAGGCTCTCTTCGGACGGCGGACGGCAAAAGCAGATGAGGCAGAGGGTGCGTGGGGCGGTAACGAAGCGCCGCAGCTGCGCAAAAATTGTGTATCCGGTGCTTCGGGGGGAAGACACCGGATACGGGTGGGGGGTGGAGAAAGGAATATAAACTTAAGTGAACCGTATGCCGCAATACTCAGTCGAAAATGCCGAATATGCTATCGAAAATGTCGGAAAAGTCTTCGGAACTGTCTTCGTGTGTGTGGGTCGAAGCAGAAGAGCCCGTTCCGACAGTAACGCTTATCGTTTTTGTGTATGAGCCGCACTTGACGGTCAGCTTTGCCTTGCCGTTGGATACGCCCTTTATCGTGATGACATTGACCTCCGTGCCGGTGACCTTCACGACGCTCGTGTCAGAGCTTTTGCAGGTGACAACGGCGGTGGCGTAGACCGGTGACGGCGTGCCGGTTATGGTGGTCGAGCTGCCCTTGGACAGCTTAATGCTCGACTTGTTGACGCTCAGGCCCTTGGGGGAAACATTGTAGGTGCCGTATGCGTTCGAGTAGCTCACGCCGCCGGTGAAAAGCTGATCCCAGTAATACTTCTTGCCCGACTCGGTGTAGTGCAGGCCGACGCCGAGGTAGGAGTATTTGCTGCTTAAAATATTGTCTCTGTGTCCGTCGGAGTCCATCCATGCCTTGACGACGGAGCAGGGGCTTGTGTAGCCTCTGGCTATATTCTCGGCAGCGGAGCGGTATTTCACGCCCTTGGCACTGAGTGCAGTGGTCCATTTGTTGCCGTTCGGTCTTGTGTGGCTGAATTTGCTGTAAAGCTCCTTGGCACGCACACCGGATGCGCTGCACAGAGCGTCGGTGGTCTTGAGCTTTGACAGGCCGTGCCTGCTTCTTTCGACATTTGTCCAATAAAGGACGGCGTTTTCGTAATTGCTTGCACTTGATGCCGCATTTGCCTGCGGCGAAAGAACCGCACATATAAGAATGACGGCTGCGAACAGCACGCAAAGCATCCTTAGCGTCCGGGTTTTCTGAAGCTCGGTCATAGAGAGCCTCCGTTCTTTATTTATTAAGCGCTCAACCATAAGGACGGCGAAATGCTTTGAATATTGCAGAAAAATTTTTAATTTTAAAAATTTTTTAATTAAAAAAGGTGTATATACACCAGAAACTGAAAGCTTTTGTCGAAAAATGCTGCTTCTTGACAGAAGAAAGCTCCGGCGGTAAAATCATTTTCCGATGAACAGGAGAACCGCTATGAACAAGGAAAATTTCAAATCATATATTGCGCTCATCGGCTCGATGCTGATATTCGGAACGCTCGGGGTGGTGCGAAGATATGTGCCGCTGTCGTCGGCGATGCTGGCGCTGTGCCGAGGTGTGCTCGGCAGCGTGTTTTTGCTCGTTTTCGTGCTTGTGCGGGGCGGCAAGCCGAAGCTGCCCGAGCGTAAAGCCACGCTTTGGCTCGTCTTAACGGGCGCTGTCATGGGGCTTAACTGGATGCTGCTTTTTGAGGCGTATAATTACACCACCGTTGCGGCGGCGACCATGTGCTACTACATGCAGCCGACCATCGTCATACTGCTTTCGCCGATAGTGTTCCGTGAAAGGCTCGGCGCAAAGCGGCTTGCCTGCGCTTTTGCTGCAATCGTCGGTATGCTGTTTGTTTCGGGCGTGCTCAGCGGCGGCGCCGGACAGGTGCACATTGGGGGTATACTTTTCGGCCTCGGTGCGGCGGCCTTTTATGCAACGGTCATCATCTTAAACAAAAAGATCGTCGTCGGGGACATTTACGCAAAGACCATCATCCAGCTTGCCGGTGCGGCGCTTGTGATGATACCGTATGTGCTGCTGACCGAGGGCGTGCCCGACCTTTCGATGAGCGCTGCCGGTGTCGGTACGGTGCTGCTTGTCGGCATTGTTCACACGGGCATCACCTACGCTTTGTATTTCGGCAGCATGCAGCGGCTCAAGGCGCAGACCGTTGCGGTCTTGAGCTATATAGACCCCGTGTTTGCGCTGCTTTTGTCGGCTGCCGTCCTGCACGAGAGCCTCACCCCGCTCGGCATAGTCGGCGCAGTGCTCATCATCGGCTCTGCGATAATAAGCGAGACTGCGAAAGAATAGAAAAAACACGCGGATCTTTCGATCCGCGTGTTTTTGCGTTATTGGTCAAGTAATCGACGCTTTTGGCAAGCTTCAGCCCTTTGCGTTGTAGTCGGCTGCGAGCAGGTTCATGCTCTTGAGCAGCTTGTAGGTGTAGATAAACGGGCCGACGACGATGATCGAGCCGAGGATGCCCCACAGCCAGAAGGTGCTTGCGCCGAAGCTGTAGTCGATACCGCGGCGGGCAAGCTCGGTGCCGACACGGGCGGACATTTTGTGGTGCCAGACGAGGGGCACGATGCCGAGGGTGAGCCAAGAGAACAGGAAGAACACCAGGCAGAAGTGCATGGTCTTTTTGCCGTCGTACTTGGTTGCGATCAGGTTGATGTCGGTGCTGACCTTGCTCATCACGACGATGTCGTAAATGCCGAGGGTGATGATGCCCAGCAGAATGTACTTGAGCAGGCTTCTGTTGGTGCTCAGCTGAACCG
>SAMEA3663054__coassemble_2754_pt1 | contig 5243 bp, 5 predicted proteins | sample SAMEA3663054__metabat2_low_PE_021 | metagenome-assembled genome bin SAMEA3663054 (sample SAMEA3663054) | pig gut metagenome | biome: pig gut; feature: pig-associated habitat; material: faeces | place: France | collected 2012
AGCACCTGACTCTTAATCAGGGTGTCCAGGGTTCGAGTCCCTGATGGTGTACCAAGAGGGGAAGAAAATTTCTTCCCCTCGGCAAAAAAGCCTTGACTTTAAGGCTTGAATATTGTAGTATTTGGTGTGTTCCAAATGCAGTTGGTGTTTTTAACGGTGAGGGTCCACCCGTTCCCATTCCGAACACGGAAGTTAAGCTCACCAGTGCCGACAATACTTGTCTGGAGACGGACCGGGAAGATAGGTCAATGCCAACATCAAAGGGTTTGGCGCAAGTCAGACCCTTTGCTTATGCCTCCTTAGCTCAACAGGTAGAGCATGCGGCTGTTAACCGCAGGGTCGTAGGTTCGAATCCTACAGGGGGCGCCAGATGGTATTGCCGTCACAATTTAATGTGACGGCAATATCTCCAAGGGCCTTTAGCTCAGTTGGTTAGAGCAACCGGCTCATAACCGGTCGGTCTGGGGTTCGAGTCCCTGAAGGCCCACCAATATAAAGGGGAATAGCTCAGCTGGTAGAGCGGCGGTCTCCAAAACCGTAGGCCGAGGGTTCGAAGCCTTCTTCCCCTGCCATTGTATAGAAGTTCGAGGTTTTTCCTTGAACTTCTTTTTAGTTGTGCTATTTAAGCTTATTATCATGATAATTCTATTTATAATTTTGCTTATCCTGCTTTGTGCAGTCATATCTGCGTTTGTGTGTTGCTATAAGATCAACGTTGTATTCTATAATGAAAAAATCAGTGGAGTTAACTCTGAGTGTCGAGTCGTACTGATTTCTGATTTGCACTGCAGGCAGTATGGCGAGAATAATTCGAGACTTATTTCTCTTGTTGCTAAGCAAAAACCGAATGCGGTATTTATGGCGGGAGATATGCTGTCGAGAAATGCCGATGAAAAGGATATATCGGAGTTTATAACGCTTGTATCAATGCTTAAGGAGCTTGCACCGGTGTATTACAGCCTTGGCAACCATGAAAGCGACTTTCCTGAGGAGAAGCTTGAGCGTGTCAAGTCTGCAGTGACGGCTGCAGGCGGTGTTTTAGTTTATAATGATTACATTGATGTAAATCTTGGTGTTAACAGACTCCGTTTGGTTGGATTATCAAGCGACAAAGAGATGTGGCTTGATTTTTGCAGTGATGTTCCGAAAGCACCGGAGCAAAATGAATTATATGAGTTTCTTGGCGCACTGCGTCACTGTGACCTTCCGACTGTATGGCTGGCGCATAAACCGGACATGATGATATTCTTTGATCCGCACAAAGACTACCGAATGGATCTTGTTCTAAGCGGTCATGTACACGGAGGTTTGTGGCGAATACCAGGTGTCGGCGGCGTGTTCTCTCCGTCAGAGGGATTGTTCCCCCACTATGACAAGGGGGAATACAGCTTTGGGAGCACAAGATTCATACTCTCCGGCGGCTTGGCCGGCTACGGTCTGATACCGAGGATTTTTAATTTGCCGGAAATATGCGTTATAACACTTTCCCCCGAAAATAAATAAGAGATATGGCTGTAAATATCAGCAGACTGCGTCGTTTCTTAAAACATATCTATAAATTTCTTTTTTGCTTCTGACGGACAGCCTGCATCTACCCAGCAAAGGTCAAGCTCCCTTGCCGGAAGCGGTGCATCCAATTGCAGTTCAAACAGATTATCATCTATGGCGGCAAACTCACGGGTGACACAGGAGATGCCGAGATTTATCCTTGCAAAATCGACCAACAGGTCATGACAACCGAGGTCTATCTCGGGGTTTAGCGCAATACCGGAGCGCATGAACTCTTCATCTATCGCACGGCGGGTATTCGACAGCTTTTCGAGCATGATAAGCGGGTACGAGCTCAGCTCACGCCGAGTGACTGTGCACCCTCTCAGCTCCGAAAACGCAGAGCCTGCAATGAACACATCGTGCAGGTCAAGACACTTTTTAACCGAGAACTTGCTGTCAGACACCGGTGAGTTTACAAATGCAACATCCAACTTTCCGGCGGCAAGCAGCGAGAACGCCTCGGTGCTCGTGCGGTTTACGACCTGAAGCCGCACATCGGGGTACAGCTCGTTCCAGCGCTTGAGGTAGGGCAGCAGAAAATGCCGAGCAACGGTGTCAGCTGCACCGACACGCAAAAAGCCCTCACGCAGGAGCTTGAAGCGTTCGATTCGCTCCTCGGCCTCGCATATCGTGCCGATGGCGGGTGCTATCATCGCATATAGCTGCTCGGCTTCGACCGAGGGCGTCGCCGCACGCTTGCCACGCAGAAACAGCTGCACACCGAGCATGACTTCAAGCTGCTTTATCGATTGACTGACGGCGCTTTGCGTAACGAAAAGCTGCCGAGCCGCCTCGGAAAACGAGCGATTTTCATACACCGCCGCAAAAACACGGTACAGGTCGAGGGAGAAGTTATCTTTCATTTCATCACCTATTAGAGATACTAATCTAAACATAAAAATAATTAACTTGGCTTATGAAACTGATTGTATTATAATATTGAAGCAAAAGCAAGTTTTCTCTTTAAACAGTACCAACTAAAATAATCAGCCGACAGGCGGAACGGAGAACAGCAATGGAAAGAACGATCGGAACAGTTGTACGCGGTGTCAGAGCACCCATCATCCGTGAGGGCGACGATCTTGCAAAGATCGTGGCAGAGAGCGTTTTGAACTGCATCGAGGCGGAGAACATCACTATCGGCCAGAAGGATATCATCGGTATCACCGAGTCTATACTCGCAAGGGCGCAGGGCAACTACGCATCCGTGAACGATATTGCAGCCGATGTAAAGGCAAAGTACCCCGGCGGCCATGTCGGCGTTATCTTCCCCATCCTAAGCAGAAACAGATTTGCAATCTGCCTGCGTGGTATCGCACTCGGTTGCAAGAAGATAACAATTATGCTCAGCTACCCATCCGACGAGGTCGGCAATCACCTGTTTGATGTAGACATGCTCGACGAAAAGGGCGTTGACCCCTACGCCGATGTCCTCAGTGAGGAAAAGTACCGTGAGCTGTTCGGCTATGTAAAGCACCCGTTCACCGGCATGGACTATGTCGCATATTACAAGGAGCTCGTGCTCAGCTGCGGCTGCGAGTGCGATATCATTTTCGCAAACAAGCCCACGGCCATCCTTGACTACACCAAGGATGTGCTGTGCTGCGATATCCACACCAGAGCCCGCACAAAGCGCTTGCTCAAGAAGCACGGTGCCGAGACCGTCTACGGCCTTGACGACATCCTCACCGCACCCGTAAACGGCAGCGGCTACAACGATTTCTGCGGTCTGTTGGGTTCCAATAAGGCTACCGAGGACACCATTAAGCTGTTCCCTGTCAACTGCCAGGAATTCGTTGAGCGTGTGCAGAAGCTCATGCTTGAAAAGACCGGTAAGACGGTCGAGGTGCTCGTCTACGGCGACGGCGCATTCAAGGATCCTGTGGGCAAGATCTGGGAGCTGGCTGACCCTGTTGTTTCCCCGGGTTACACCGCAGGCCTCACCGGTACTCCCAACGAGCTCAAGCTCAAGTACCTTGCCGACAATGATTTTGCAGATCTCTCCGGCGATGAGCTCAAGGCAGCTATCTCTGAGAAGATCAAGGAAAAGGACGGCGACCTCAAGGGTCAGATGGCATCCGAGGGCACGACCCCGAGACGGCTCACCGACCTCATCGGCTCGCTGTGCGACCTGACCTCCGGCAGCGGCGACAAGGGTACCCCGATCATCTACATTCAGGGTTACTTCGACAACTACACCAAGTAATTTGACCTTAATGCAGACCTACACTTTTTGTGCCGGTCTGTTTTTATAATTTTACGAAAAATTGCAGATAATAGTCACATGAAAAGCGAAGATATAATCATAAGAATGTGCGCACCGACGCTGGCGGGACTCAAGACCGGCAGTATGTTCTCGGCAAGCTACCGCTCCGAGGCGAAGGTCAAAGCCGAGCTGCGGCGACTCAACGGACTATTTAAGCCCAAGGGTCTCGTCATCATGCCGCTGCGGTTCTCGGAGAAAACGGTTCTGATATATGTAGGGCGGATGCAAGCGCTTGAGCGTGACCTGAATGAGCCGAGAGCGGCCGCAATGCTCAAGAAGCTTAACTACCCATGCGGCAGCACGGAGCATTGCCTGCTGCATTTAATGCGTCGTATGCGCACCCCGCAGGGCTTCCCACATGAGGTGGGGCTGTTTCTCGGCTACCCGCCGGAGGATGTGCTCGGATTTGTGCGCAACAGGGCAAGAAATTACAAGGCCGTGGGACTGTGGAAAGTCTACGGCGATACGCAGAGAGCACAGAGCAAATTTGAAGCGTGCAGAAAATGCGCCGAGGAAAGCTATGCCCGTTTTAAAAGCGGCGTGAGCATCGAACAGCTTATCATGTGAAAGGACGGAACAAAAAATGAGCAAGGTCGCAGTCGTATACTGGAGCGGAACGGGTAACACCGAGACAATGGCGAACGCCGTAAAGAGCGGAGCGCAGGCCACAGGGGCGCAGGTCGGGTTTTTCAAGGCCGACGAGTTTCACGCCGACATGGTCGATAGCTTTGACACTATCGCATTCGGCTGCCCCGCAATGGGCACAGAGGAGCTGGAGGAAACGGAGTTTGCACCGATGTTCCGCAGCTTGGAGGGCAAGCTTGCGGGCAAAAAAATCGGGCTTTTCGGCTCATACGGCTGGGGCGGCGGTGATTGGATGGGCAAGTGGCTCAATAACTGCCGTGGGCTGAGTGCAAAGCTCGTCTCGGGCGGAGTTGCCTGCTGCGGCGAGCCGGACGGCGATGCGCTGACCGAGTGCGTAAACCTCGGCAGAGCATTGGCGCAATAAACCGAAAATCGACTTCTCCGCTTGACGAGACACCGCGATTGCACTATAATCTTGGTATCAACTAAAAGGAGAAGCGTCATGAGAGAATGCGAAAATTGCCATAACCTTATACCTGAGGGGATGAAGATATGCCCCCATTGCAGCGGGCTTCCGCCCACGCTTTTCCCGCACTTTTTCGTGTATCTTGCGCTGACATGCGTTGCGATAGGCGCAGCGGTGTACTTCCGCCCGTTTCTTGACGGACCTGCGTCCGGCCAAGTAGTCAACGGTGTTCTGTGGGCAGCGTTCACGATATTCGTGTTCTTTGCGATAATCTTCACCTGCGTGTGCGTCATCGTCGCAAAGGACTATTCGCACCGGCGCTTTAAGGGCAAGCTCACCAAGGCCGAGCGAATCCGCTTTATCAACATGAAGCAG
>SAMEA3663054__coassemble_2797_pt1 | contig 5190 bp, 3 predicted proteins | sample SAMEA3663054__metabat2_low_PE_021 | metagenome-assembled genome bin SAMEA3663054 (sample SAMEA3663054) | pig gut metagenome | biome: pig gut; feature: pig-associated habitat; material: faeces | place: France | collected 2012
CCGCTGTTTACAAAGGTCGTCTTGCTCGTGCTGTCCCAGTAGCTGAAAGTCTTACCGTCGGTAGAGCGGTAAACATAGTACTTGTCTGCGCCGGTTACTTTACTCCAGCTGAGCTTCGGCTTGCCGTTTGAGGTCGTGATGCTAACGCTCGGTGTCGCAAGCGAGGTCATCAGGCTCTTTACATTGCTGCTTGCAGATTCAACATTCTTGCCGTTCACAACAGCAACGGCCTTGACACGGTAGTAATACTTCGTGCCGGATGCTGCGGCGGAGTTGGTGTAGCTCGTCCTGGTGGTGCTGTCCCAATACTTGAAGTTCTTTCCGTCTGTGGAGCGATATACATTGTACTTCGCTGCGTCGCCGACTGTGCTCCACTTGAGCTGAGCCTTACCGTTTACACGGTTAATTATCAGAGTCGGTATTGCAGGCTTGCACAGTATGTTCTTTGCGAGGCTGTAATCGGAGGTATACTCCTTGCCGTCAATCACAGCAACAGCCTTAACTTTATAGTAGTAAGTCGTCCCAATGGAAGTTGAGTTGTTCGTATAGCTCGTTTTTGTCGTGCTGTCGTAGTACTTGAAGTTCTTGCCGTCTGTTGAGCGGTACACCCAGTACTTCACCGCCCCGTCAACTGCGTTCCAGTAGATTTTCGGATGTCCGGAGACGGTTGTTATCTTGAGTTCGGGTGCGGGGGATGCGTAATAATGAATCGTTGCGTCTTTTATCGGATCGTTCTCTCCTCCGATTTTTACTGCCTTCCACTGCGTGGAGGAACCGCTGTAATAGACATCAGAAAGGCTGTCGCAACCGTCAAAAGCTCCGTCTTCAATGCTCTTGACGCTATTCGGGATCGTGACACTCTTGAGATCTTCGCAATACCCGAACATGCCGTAGCTGATTTTAGATACGCTGTTCGGGATAGATACGCTCTTAAGACCGCAACTATCAAACACATATTTGCCGATGCTCGTTACGCTGTTAGGAATGGATACGCTTTCAAGGTTCGAGCAGCCAATGAATGCTCCTTTGCCGATGCTCGTCACGCTGTTAGGGATGGTCAACGCTTTAATATTGCTTGAATTATTAAATGCGTATTCTCCGATGCTTTTTACGCTGTTGGGGATAGTATAGGAAGCGGTGGTTTTGCTCTCAAGGTAAATTACCAGCTCGGTCTTATTCTTGTTAAAAAGCACTCCGTCCTTCGATGAATATTTGCTGTTGCTTGTGGATACATTGAGCTGTTTAAGGTTAACGCATCCACTGAACGCAGATTCGTCGATGCTCGTTACATTTTTGGGTATTGTCAAGCTCGTCAGGCTTTCACAGCTGCCAAACGCAAATTTGCCTATGCTCTTTACGCTGTCAGGCAGCGTCACGCTCTTCAGGTCTGGACAGCCATTGAACGCAGATTCCTTTAATTTCGTTACAGTATTCGGTATCGTTACGCTCTTCAGACTGAAGCAGCAGCCGAATGCACTCTCGCCTATGTCCGTTACACCGGATTTTATGACCGCTGATGTAACATCCAAGCCGTACCACGGAGCATCCATGATCTCATAGTCCGCCATTTCTCCCTTGCCGGAGATTGTCAGGACGCCGTTTTTAAGAGTCCATTTGACATTATCGCCATTGGCGCCACAGTTACCGCTCGCAGTTTTATCCGCAAGCGCCGCTGCGGGCAGCATGGTGAAAATCATGCACACTGCAATAATAATACTTAATAATCTTTTCTTCATTTTTTGCTCCTAATTTTACTTTGATACATTAAGACTCTTTGTATTGCTATATGCGGAAGCGTAGTTGTTGCCGCTTATAACCTTGACCGCCTTGACCTTATAGTAATAGGTCTTGCCCTTGGTCGTCGACTTGTTGGTGTAGCTGGTCTTTGTTGTGCTGTCGTAGTAGCTGAAGTTCACGCCGTCGGTCGAGCGGTAGATCCAGTACTTCGTTGCGCTGTCAATGCAGTTCCAATAAATCTGCGGCTTGCCGTTTGTACGAGCAATGCTCAGGCTCGGTGCTGCGGGCTTGCAGCGGATGCTCTTGGTGTTGCTGTAGCCGGAGGCCTTGTTCGTGCCGTCAACGACCTTGACCGCCTTGACCTTGTAGTAATACAGCTTGCCGATGGTGGTTGCATTGTTTGTATAGCTCGTCTTGGTGGTACTGTCGTAGTACTTGAAGTTCTTGCCGTCAGTGCTGCGATAGATCCAATACTTTGTTGCGCCGGACACGGAGTTCCAGTAAATCTTCGGGTGGCCGGAGACGGTGGTTATCTTGAGCGTGGGTGCGGAAACATACTTCGGGTCTGCTGCGCCGCAGCGGGTGCACTTGCCGTTTGAGTAATTGTGACCGAGTTCCGCCACATTTCTTGTCTGCGTTGCATTGCAGCGAGTGCAGGTTCTCTTCTCGGTTCCCTGTGCGGTGCAGGTCGGGGCCTTATTCTGCTCCCATGCGCCGTAGCTATGGCCGAGTGCGTTTGTGAAGTTATCCCTATACCAACCACCGCAGGAGCAAGTGTGCGTGGTATAGCCCTGTGCGGTACAGGTGGGCTTTGTTACAGTTGAAGTGTACCTGTGGGTGTGACCCTCGGTGGTAAATGTGCCGACAGGCGACCAGTATTCTTTGCCGTTGATTATCGCATAGAAGTTGTATTTATAAGTCGTTCCCGGTGTAAGCGTTACACCGAGCTCATCCGTTATGTCGTACCACATATCAACATAGTTGGAATTGTAGTTGACATATTCATCTTTCGATGCCACTGATGCGCCGGTTGAGGCGTTTATCAGCCTGACGCCGCACTGAGTGCAGTTTGCGTTCTGATTGTAGTTGAGTTTGCCGTACAGGAATGCATTGGTCTGAGTTATCTTAGTTGCGCTGGGAGTTTCCCATGTGCACTGGAGGCTGGATTTGCCCTTGGGGTAAATGAAGCCGACCAAGGTCAGCCCGTTGTCATACGGTCTTTTGCCGCCAACTGCATTGGTGATCTTGTAACTGTATGCAACACCGTGAGAATTGGTCTGGTCAAGGTCTGTTCTTCCGCCTTCATTTACGGTAAAGGTCGTTGTACTCTGAACCGACACGACATATGCAACATGGCCATAGCCGTTGCCCTGCCAAACCGCAACTGCGCCGACAGCAGGCGTACTGCCCGTTGCATAGCCGGAGTTTCTCGCTCCGTTCAACCAGTTGCCGGCATTTCCCCATCCGGGCATAGCGACGCCCTGATTGTCGTAGACCGACTGCCATGCAAACCACGTGCACGGCACTTCATAGTACGCATCACCGTCAACATTCTGCGTTGTCGGATACGGATTACCCGCCGCGCTGGCGGTCATAGGTACAAGTGTAACCGCAAACATGAGTGTCAGAAACAGGCACATTACTCTTTTCTTCATTTTTTTGCTCCTTATGATTCATTCTCGTAATATACTTATGTATCAGCAGATGTATATCCACCGGTGAGTGATTATAACACGCTTACTGCGTTTAGGTGTTCAAAGAACACAATTGGCAGATTTATCGGCACAATTGGCACTAATCAGTCTTTCACCCTGCGGCTGTTCTCCAATATTTCACGAACCTTCTTTTGGTTGCTTCTGCTGCATGGCAGAATGTCTCCGTTGCTCATCAGAAGCTGCGTTCGGGTATACTTGCGTACATGTTCAAGATTTGCGACAAAGCTGCAATGGCAGCGCACGAATGCCGTCACATCCAGCTGCTCAAGCAGAGTGCTCAGTTTTTCGTGGCAGATCAATTCTTCTCCTTCGCAAACTATTTTTGTTTTATGCTGATAATGCTCCATGTAGAGTATCATGGCTTTCGGAATTATATGCCTTGCCGATTTAGTGCTGAGGACAAGGCCGCTTGTTCCCTTATTTGCTTCTAACTTGAGCAAATGTTCCATTGCTTCGATAAGTCTATCCGCGATTTGCGGCTTATAAATAAAATAGTTCGGCTCATAATCAAATATATCAAGAACGCTGCAAAGCTCGTCGGAGATGAAAATAACCTTCGTTTTTTGGCACAGTCTGCGTATTTCCACGGAATACTCCAGAAGCCGGCTGCGGTTAAGCCTATTTGAGATATTGAACACGGCAAGATCATAAGCGCACTCCGCCCACAGCTGGGGTGATATAAGCTCATTGCAATCTATCGTATCAATTTCATACTTTACCGCAAAATCGAAAAAGTACTTGCCCATTATTTCCTCTATAACGGCAATATTTTCGCAGTCGTTGTCGACAATATTCACTCTGATCAATCTTTTCTCCCCCTGCCGGTTTTATTTACGCTTATTTCATTTATGCTTATATAAATAACACCGACAGGCTTTTTTGAACGCTATAATTACATAATTAGACAAGATTTCTACATAATTATCAATTAGTGGTTGATAATGTCACCCTTTCGTGTTAATATCCCCATGTAAACCGTACGCGGGAGGGATGTTATGATTCAGGTAGCCATTTGTGATGACGACAGGCTTCATCTTTCATATACACGAAAACTTACGGAGAAGGTTCTCGGCGGGCGGAGTCTCTCTATTTTGGAATTCGTAGGCGCAAACGAGCTCCTTTTCAAAATGGACGGCACCGAATATGTTCCCGATATTGCGCTGCTTGATATTCAAATGCCGGGCGTTGACGGCATCGAGCTTGCAAAGCAGATCAATCGCAACGCCCCGGAGTGCATGATCATTTTCGTTTCGAGCTACATTTTTTATGCTCCCGAGGTGTATGATACCGAGCATATCTACTTTGTCCTTAAATCCCAGATTGAAGAGCGTCTGCCGGCAGCTTTGGAAAAAGCGGTTGCAAGCCTCACCGAGCCGAAAAGCTTTATGCTCGTCAAGTTCGGTGCCTCTGTCAGCAGGATCCCCTTGGAGCAAATCCTGTATCTGGAGCGGGCGCTGCATAAAACCAAAGTTGTGACCGTCAACGGCAGCTATATGTCAACGCAGTCGCCTGCGGAGCTGCTGAGTACTGTTGAAAGCAAAGATGCATTCATCCGCTGCCACCAGAGCTATTGGGTAAATGCACGCAACATAGGTACCTTCGAATCCGACAAATTTATAATGCGTGACGGCTCGCCGATCCCCATAAGCAGAGCGCAGAAGGCAAACGCCAAAGACTCATTTTTCCGGTTGCTTGCGAGCAAATAAATAACACTTGATATGTAATATAAATTAAATAA
>SAMEA3663054__coassemble_2892_pt1 | contig 5072 bp, 5 predicted proteins | sample SAMEA3663054__metabat2_low_PE_021 | metagenome-assembled genome bin SAMEA3663054 (sample SAMEA3663054) | pig gut metagenome | biome: pig gut; feature: pig-associated habitat; material: faeces | place: France | collected 2012
ATCCACACACCGACAAACAGCGCAGCGCCGAGCAGAATTATTATGATATCACGCTTGAGAGTTTGCTTTTCTTCCTGCATAGTCATACCTCCTCAAGATGCTTTGTGCCGATATCAAGTATCGAAAAAATGTGCCCGTCGTCGAGGGAGTAGAACACCGTCTTGCCCTCACGGCGGTATTTGACGAGCCTGTGTGAGCGCAGCACCTGCAATTGGTGCGACACCGCCGATTGCGACGCTCCTAAAAGCTTCGCAAGGTCGCACACGCAAAGCTCGGATTTTGCAAGTGCATATAAAATGCGCAGCCGTGTCTGATCGCCGAAAATGCGGAAAAAATCCGAAAGCTCACTCAGCCGGCTCTCGTCCGGAACGCCTGTGAGGCTTATTTCATCCATGGTGCGCCTCCTTCATATGAAGAGTTATTCATATATAAATGCTACACTGACACAGTCAAAATGTCAAATCCGCATTGACATAATTTCAAGAAACTCAATTATTCCTTGACATAATGCAAAAAGAATGTTATACATGTGTGGGGAGGTGCTGACTATGAGAGGCTCCATGCTAAAGCAAATTCTTGACGATAAGGGCATAACCATAAGCGAGCTGGCACGGAGATTGAACGCTCCGGCGCAGACACTGTACAGTATGGTCAAAAGGGATAATCAGAAGGTCGATTTTGACCTCATGATGCGCATTTGCAGCGAACTGAATGTACCCGTTGAGCGTATGTGCGAGAATATCAGCCTGCCGAGGCTTCCGGATAACCGTGAATGGGGGCTTGTGACTAATTACAGACAGCTTGACGATAACGGTAAGTCGCTTGTAGACACGGTCATTGACCATGAGCTTTCACGGCTCGAGAGTGCAGCAAATGCCGAAAAGCCTGCCAAGATCATTCCTCTGTATTCCACCCCCGCCGCCGCAGGCTATGCATCACCGGCCTTCGGCGACGATTACACCGATTACGAGGTCCCCGACGGAACGGCAGCGGACTTTGCCGTGCGCATTGACGGCGACAGTATGGAACCGTATATAAAGGACGGCTCGGTCGCACTGTGCAAGAGGGGGGCTATTATCCGTGACGGCGATGTCGGCCTGTTCTTTGTCGACGGCGACATGAAGTGCAAGCAGTATTGCCAGGACTATGCTGGCAATGTGTACCTGTTTTCCGCAAACAGGCAGCGTGCCGATGCCGATGTGGTTATCAGCTCCAGCTCCGGTATAACGCTCATGTGCTTCGGCAAAGTGCTCACCGATAAGCCCATACCATTGCCGTCGGAATAAAGGAGCAAGAGTATGTATTGTTATAAAGAAAAGCCCGAAAAGCTCAAAACCGAGCATGTCATTGACCCCGAGGGAGATAAGAAACTCAGGCTGTATCTTAGCTTGGGCGCGGTGGGCTTAGCCGCCGTGCTTGTCGGGATAGGCTGCATTTTTGTGCCGATAACGAAGCTTTACGATGTCGGTGGTGTGGGCAGGTTTATCCTGCGTGCGGTGCTGATAATCGTCATGGCGGTCTTGTATTACTGCGTGCATGAGCTTTTACATGCGTGCGTGTTAAAGCGGTTGACGGGCGATACGGCGAAGATAGTCCTTGAAAAATACCACGCCCACTGTGTGAGTGATACGGTGTTCACTCTGAAAGGCTACATCATCTACTGCTTTGCACCTGTCGTTATCATCGGCGCAGTGCTGCTGATACTGAACATCGTACTGCCGGACAGGTTCTTTTGGCAGGTTTACATAATTCAGATAATCAACATAGCCGGTGCGGCAGGCGAGTTTTATGCAGCGTACAGGCTTATTAAGGAAAAGAAAGAAGCTGCGGTCGTCGATGACGGTGTGCAGCTTCGGTATTGGACATAATGATTCCCGGTAAAGACTAAAAAGGCCGGCAGACGAACGATCGCCTGCCGGCCTTTTGCTGCTGAAATACTGTTGTGATCAGTTGCCGTGCATAAGCTTGGTCTTTGATTTACTTTCGTTGAAGTGCTTAAGCATAGGCCTGAATATGATGCCGCACACCAACGACAGCGGAATAAGTATCGCCGCCATAAGCAGGAGCACAAGAATGCATTTGAGATACACATTGCTGTAACTGCCGGCGATTGTTTCGCGCATTGCGGTCATTGCGTAGTTAAACGGCATGAATTTGTATATATCCTGGAAGAACTTAGGCAACATCTCCAAGGGGTAAGTGCCGCCGGAGCCTGCGACCTGAATAACAAGGACGATAATTGCCAGCGCCTCTCCGATATTGCCGAAGGCAAATACAAAACCGTAGTTTATCAAAGTGAACAGGAGACTTGCAACGGCAGCGGCCAGCCAGAACTGGAACGGTGCATAGCACTGAATTCCTATGTAGTACAGGTTGCCGAGTACGGTAATAAGGGCCGTAAACTGCCCGATCACAAAGAAGACGAAATATCTGCCGAAGAAAGCCTCGGTCGTGCTGAGATTCGGGATATCGCTTCTGCGCTTGATATGAGTGTGCATAAGGCTTACGCTCAGAAGTGCGCTTGCGTACAGTGCGAGTGTCGTGTAGAACGGAGCCATGCCGGAACCGAAGTTTTCAAGAGCGTAGACGCGAACGACCTCAAGATTGGCAGGGGAGGCGAGGTACTCGACCAGACCGCCAACGTCATCCTGGAGCAAATCAATGAGCTTTGTAAAGCTCTCGCTTGTGCGAAGCTCGTTAATGCTTGACTGAAGATTTGAAACCATGCTGACCATGTAATTGAGAACATCTTCTGTGCTTTCAATGCTCACGGTGCAGGAGTTAAGGGCATCAGTGTACTGCTGAAGGGTCATGGACTGACTGTCAACATCGCCCTCGACCTTTGCGAGCAGCGAGTCAAGATTCTTGAGTGAATCCTGAAGCGTACTCATTGAGGAAATGAGATTTTTATCTATCTTTGTCTTCTGAATTATGTCATCGAACTCAATGACGCTCTTGTGAAGCTGCTTATTGACATCGGCATACAGATCGTCAAGGATCTCGCCTTCGTATTGCGTGATACCGCCTTCGCCGAATACGGAGTCCCAGTCGATGTATGTGCCGCCTGCCTCGGCGGGGTCACCGTCAACGGCACTGTCAAGCCGCTCCATAGTGTTGCGCATTTCTTCAGATGTGTTGCGTATTGCGTCGGCGGCGTAAACCACATCCTGTTTGCTGTTTGAAAGTCTGTCCTGAATGTCAACGATAGTTTTTCTGCTGTTGACAAGCATATTTGTAACATCGGGCAGCAGGTCATTTGTCATACTTGTGACTGTAGCCGCAGACTTTGTGACCGTGGACATTGAGTCCATTATTGCGGCGTAGGTCTTCAAATCGGATTTGATCGATCCCAATTTGTTGTCAAGCGATTCGAGCGCATTCTCCGCACTCAAACCCATGCCGTTAAAAACAGAAGTGAAGTTTGACAGCTCATCAACGATGGTCGCGACGAAAATGCTGTTTATCTCGTTGCGTATGATACCCTGCGCTCTGTCGGTAACTCGGGAAGCAACGGCGTTCATTTTCTGATTGTCATAGTAGATGATTTCCGGCTGATCCATTTCGCCGTCGGTAAAGCCGAGCATTGAAGCACTGAAATCCTCCGGAATTATCAGACCCGCATAATAGTCACCGGCATAAAGACCGTCCATAACCTCCTGGACAGAATTGGGGAACTGCCAGTCTATTTGGTTGTTTGCCTTGAGCTTATCCAAAATAAGCTCACCGACATTGAGCTTTAAGCCGACGAAATCTGTGCCTTCATCGGAGGAAGCGACGGCGATTTTGAGATTTTTAGTGGAATCGGGAGTGTACGGATTCCAGTTTGACATGATATTGAACCATGCGTACAAACAAGGGACAAGAGCGAGGCCAAACACACAGATGACGGTGACGACACTCCTGCTCAATCGCTTATAATCAGAGCGAATGACGGCTGAAATATTTGAAGTTGTCTTCTTAAAATTCTTCATATTCAATACATCGTTTCTTCCGTAGATTTATTGTATGTGCTTAGACCTTTGCTTCTTCTTCCTCGCTTGCAGCAGAAGAGCATTCACCGACTTCGTTGATTTCCGGTACCGATCCTTCGTCTGCATCTGCCGGCACTTCCGCTTTTTCGTCAGTATCTTCTTCAACAGCGACGGCGGGGAGCTCCTCATCGGAATTATCATATACAAACGATTCGGCGGGCTTAGGGTCAAACTCCGGAGAACGCTGCTGAACCGACTGCCGGATCCGCTCGGCAAGCTGAAGAGCTTCGTTTGCCGAGACCTCCTCATCCGGGAGAGTATCTTCGTTCTGATCACTTGCCGTGTCGTCGGTATAAACCTGCGAGAACATCTGCCTGAGCAGGTAGTCCTGATACTCGATAACTATTAGGATACCGGCAATGACGAACATCGAAGCTATCCAAAGAACAAGGAATATAGTCTTTGAACCTTGGGTCACAAAAAGCATAATGAGGAAGAATGTCGGGATGATAAGCAGGCTTTTCAGCGCAGAACTCGTTCTCTTGACATTTCTCCGATGCATTTTTTCAAGACCGGCAACGAGGTCGTTATACATTTTTTCGTACTGGGATTCTGTATTCATAATACATAACTCCTGATGCGTATTTGGTAGGGAAGAGCAGAAAATTCAAGAGAAAAGTCACATCATCTCTGATTTTTCGAGCTGGTCGTTCATATAACGGTTGATACCGTCGAGCGGGCGCTTGAGTACAAGCCCGACAAACAGACCGACACCGAAGAACAGCAGAAGCTGAAGCAGGTAGATGAGGTAGTTGTTCTGATACAGACCTGCGATAGCCTCACGCATTGCATTGATAGCGTAGGGGAAGGGGAAGAACAGATAGATCTGCTGGAAGAAGTCGGGCAGCAGCTCAATGGGGTACGAGCCGCCGGAGCCGGCGATCTGAATAATCAAAAATACAACGAACAAGGCTTTGCCGATATTGCCGAAGGCGATAGCCATGGAGTATGCAAGCATCGAGCAGGTGAGCGATGTCACAACGCCCGACAGAATGAACAGACCCGGATGGACACAATCCATACCGAATATAATCAGGTCTC
>SAMEA3663054__coassemble_3050_pt1 | contig 4880 bp, 7 predicted proteins | sample SAMEA3663054__metabat2_low_PE_021 | metagenome-assembled genome bin SAMEA3663054 (sample SAMEA3663054) | pig gut metagenome | biome: pig gut; feature: pig-associated habitat; material: faeces | place: France | collected 2012
TGATTACAATGAGAATTTGTATTATATTTAGTTTACCTAAGTTGTTATGTAAATTTAATCGTTATTCTCATTGCTGCGAGGCTGCGTCTGAGGTAACGGTATGAAAACTGAATTGCTTAATAAACCGGCTCGTCATCTGCGTATTGATAGTTCCGGTTTATTGTTGATGTGCCTGACTTTTATGCTCGGTGTAGGTGCGTATGTGCTCACGAAGCCTTCTCTTCCGCAGTCGGCGCATGTTAATTATTTGATTGTCGATTTAGACTATCGCGTGTTTGGTTGCATTTTGTGCTTGCTGCTTGTTCAGCTGACGGCTTTTTCGGTCATTGGGTCGGTCATTATTCCGGTGCTGGACTTTATCTTCGGCTTTTTTGTATCCGTGTCACTGGCTACCATAATTCCTGCAGATAAGCTTAATGTTATTTTTATTGCCAAAGTCTTTTCTCTCGTTTTTGTATTCATTTTTTCTGCTTTAGCTCTTTCGTGCAGTTCCGCTGCCTCAGCAAAGAGATTATTCGGCAAAATTCGAAACGAAAGAAGGTTCAAGGCGGAATTGGTTAAGACGCTTTTGCTTGGCGCTGCGTTTGTTATTTTATCTTTTATCGGAATATCCGACATTAATAAGATTTTTTAGAAAGGGGGTCGGCTGAATGCTTGATTCAGAATGCCTTGAGATTTTCAACAAGTACCTTACTGAAGTTAAAAAGTGTTCACAGAATACCCTCAGTTCATATCTGCGAGATATCAGGCAGTTGAGCGAATATATGGAGACGCATGTGGGTGATAGTCTTGACAAGGCAACGAATGAGGAATTATCCGGTTATATAAGCTGGTTAAAAGGTAACGGCAAATCCGTCGCTACCGTGAGCCGTGCGATCGCTTCCGTCAAATGCTTTTACGGTTTGCTTGTGACAGACGGATATATTGAAGAAAGCCCCGCTTCCAAACTCGTTCCCGATAAGCCTGCGCAGAAGCTTCCACAGATACTTACAAGCAAGGAAGTCGAACTCCTGCTTGAGCAACCCTCGTGCACCGACGCAAAAGGGTACCGCGACAGGGCGATGCTTGAGCTTCTTTACGCAACGGGCATCAGGGTCAGCGAGCTTATCTCGCTCAATATAAACGATGTCAACATTTCTGCCGGTGTCATCCACTGCGTGAGCAAAGAAAAGGAGCGCTTTATCCCGCTTTATTCGACTGCGATTAAGGCACTTTCGGAGTACATTGAGTTTATCCGCCCGCAGATGATTGCAATGCCAAACGAGCAGGCGCTGTTTGTCAATGTAAGCGGCGAGCGTATGTCGAGACAGGGTTTTTGGAAGATAATAAAGTCATATCAGCAGAAGGCTCACATAGAAAAGACGATAACTCCGCACACCCTGAGGCACTCTTTTGCGGCACATCTGCTTGAAAACGGTGCCGACCTCCATTCCATTCAGGAAATGCTCGGACATGCGGATATATCTTCGACTCAGATCTACTCGCAGCTTATCAATAAGCAACTAAAGGATGTTTACAACAAGGCTCATCCGAGAGCGAAATAAGCGTAAAACTCCCCACTGAGTGTGGGGAGTTTTTGCTGTTGCGAATAGTGGGTAAGTGTGTTAAAATTTACTGATAGGAAGTGATGATTTTGCGGATATTAGGCATAGACCCCGGACTTGCGACCGTCGGCTTCAGCATAGTTGATGTTGAAAAAAGCAAAATGAAACTTGTCACCTGCGGAGTGATAAGCACACCTGCACACACCTCACTCTCCAGCAGGTTGGACAGAATATTTGAGGACATGAACGAGCTTATATCATCGTTTAGTCCCGATGTAATGTCGATTGAGGAGCTTTTTTTCAACACCAATATCACGACCGGTATAGCCGTCGCCCATGCAAGGGGAGTAATACTTCTTTCAGCATACAGGGCAGGCGTGCAGGTGTTTGAATATACCCCGCTTCAAGTCAAGCAAGCCGTTGTCGGCTATGGCAGAGCCGAGAAAAATCAGGTCATCGACATGGTCCGCAGAATACTTGCGCTTCCCGCAGCACCGAAACCCGACGATGCGGCTGATGCAGTGGCGCTCGCAATTTGTCACGCACGAAGCTCCACATCGCTTTTGAGTAAAGGAGTAACAGATATATGTTCTACTATTTAGAAGGTATAGTTTCCGATATAGATATAAACCTCGCAGTTATCGACTGCGGCGGCGTAGGATATGCAGTCAACACTACCGCAAATACACTGTCAAAGCTCAAGGCCAAGGAAAAAGCAAAGCTTTATATATCCGAGTATATTAAGGAAGATTGCTTTGACCTCTACGGCTTTGCAACGCTTAGCGAAAGACGCTGTTTTGAAATGTTGCTGACCGTTTCCGGTATCGGCCCGAAGGCTGCGCAGGCGATATTATCTACCAGCACGCCTGAAGCGCTTGCTATGGCAATTATGAACGGCGACGAAAAGGCGATAACAGTTGCGCAGGGTGTCGGCAAAAAAATAGCACAGAGAGTCATTCTCGAACTTAAGGACAAGGTCAGCAAGGAAGCCAATGTCGTTGCGGCCGAGATGCCTGCGGTTTTGACACCGGCGGACGGCGACTCAAGAAGCGATGCCGTTGCCGCCTTGATGGTGCTCGGCTACTCCGCACCCGAGATAAACGGCGTGCTGCGCCGTATGGATGTAAGCGGAATGACGACTGAGCAGATAGTGAAGATAGCACTTAAAAATCTTATGTAAGGAGGCGTCATATGAGCATCAATTTTTCCGACGGTCTTGACGATCAAGCCATGGTCACAAGCTCTTCAATCTTACCCGAGGATGCCGGTGAAGGCGGTCTGCGCCCCAAGACTATAAGTGAATATATCGGACAGGAAAAGGCAAAGGATAACCTGAGTGTGTTCATTGACGCAGCGAGGATGCGCAACGAGCCGCTTGACCACGTTCTGCTGCATGGCCCTCCCGGACTTGGTAAGACAACACTTGCGGCTGTCATCGCAAATGAGATGGGCGTTAATATGCGCATCACCTCGGGTCCTGCAATTGAAAAACCCGGCGACCTTGTTGCCATGCTCACAAATCTCAATGAGGGCGATATACTGTTCGTTGACGAGATACACAGGCTAAACAGGGCATACGAGGAGATACTTTACCCTGCAATGGAAGATTATGCGATAGACATCATTCTTGGCAAAGGCCCTTCGGCAAATTCGCTGCACCTTGAACTGCCGAAGTTTACACTCATCGGTGCTACGACCCGCTCGGGACAGCTCACCGCACCGCTCAGAGATCGTTTCGGCGTTACGCTAAGACTTGAACTTTATACGCCCGATGAGCTGCGCAGAATAGTTGAACGCTCTGCCGATATTCTCGGAATCGAGATAGATAGGGAAGGGGCGTATGAGATCGCCTCCCGCTCAAGAGGCACGCCGAGAATTGCAAACCGCATGCTCCGCCGCGTGCGTGACTTTGCGCAGGTGAGGGCAGATGGCGTTATAACAAAGGAAGTTGCCGATATGGCACTGTCACGGCTTGAGGTCGACAAGCTCGGCCTTGACTCGCTCGACCGCAAAATGCTGCGCAGTATAATCGAGTTTTACGGCGGTGGCCCTGTCGGTCTTGAGACCTTAGCAGCTACTATAAATGAGGAAGCTGTGACGCTTATCGATGTTTATGAGCCTTATCTTCTCCAGCAGGGATTCCTCACAAGAACGCCTCGCGGCCGCTGCGTAACAAAAAAAGCATACGAGCATCTTGGCATAGAATATCTCGGTCAGCAGGAGCTCGGACTGTGAGTTGTTGAAAATACTGAATTATTTGCAAAATTGCGGCTAATTTTCTATTGACATTTAATAACTTTGTAATATAATATAATAGATAAATTAGAAAATAGCTGTTTTGTATGTTTAATTACTCCAAAATTGATGATAATGATTTACAGAAGCTTGCCGTAAAAGGCGACAGCATGGCCGAGGAAGCTCTTGTTGAGAGATATATGAGACTTGTGCGCATGTGCGCAAGACCGTTGTTTCTTGCGGGAGGAGACAGTGAAGACCTTATTCAAGAGGGAATGTTCGGACTGATCTCGGCAATAAGGCAGTATAATTCCGCACAGAACACAAGCTTCAAGACCTTTGCGGAGCATTGCATAAAAAACAGGCTTTTAACAGCAGTCAGATCGGCGTCGAGCACCAAACACATCCCCTTGAACGCAGGCGTCTCGCTCGACACTTTACTCTCGGATGAATCCCAGACCCCACCATTGGCATATGCTGACATGTTTCAGACGTCACCTGAAGAGCAGGTTCTGGCCAGAGAGAACAAAAGAAATAAAGAAGAGTTTTTCTTATCCCTCATGGAGAAGTTATCAAAATTTGAAAAAAGCGTTCTTCGCAATTATCTGAACGGGTTGAGCTACAAGGAAATCGCCCAGATAAGCTGCAAGGACGAGAAAGCAGTTGATAATGCTATTCAGAGGATAAGGCGCAAGCTGGCGCAGAATTTCAAATCAGGCGATATCAGCGGAAGCTGACGCATATAAAAGCCGACAGGCGAGTTTTTCAAAAGAGAGGATTTAAAATGTACCAAGACAAGACCTTAGTTTGCAAAGAATGTGGTCAGGAGTTCGTGTTCTCCGCAGGTGAGCAGGAATTCTATGCAGAGCGCGGCTTCCAGAATGAGCCCCAGCGCTGCAAGGCTTGCCGTGACGCTCGCAAGAACGCAGCACGCGGTCCCCGTGAGTTCTTTACCGCAGTTTGCGCAGCATGCGGCGGCGAGGCAAAGGTTCCCTTTGAGCCTAAGTCCGATCGTCCCGTTTACTGCAGCGAGTGCTTCGCTAAGATGAGAGAGCAGGCCTAATCCGCCTGTACCGGGGTAAAGGGGCACTTGTGTGTCCC
>SAMEA3663054__coassemble_3076_pt1 | contig 4847 bp, 4 predicted proteins | sample SAMEA3663054__metabat2_low_PE_021 | metagenome-assembled genome bin SAMEA3663054 (sample SAMEA3663054) | pig gut metagenome | biome: pig gut; feature: pig-associated habitat; material: faeces | place: France | collected 2012
TTCACTATTCCCGGCAAAGAATAATCCGATCTTCCCCGTTTACCGGTATAGTATTCAAGCTATTATAAACCGCCGAATTAAAACATTCGGCGGTTTTTCTTTATACAAAATTAAAATTATGTAGCAATATTGCACAAAAAAATCAAAATATACTATACAAATTAGAGAAAATGCATGAACTAATTGATTTAGTGTGTTTGGAATGGTAAAATATTAACAAGCAATATTTTTACACGGTATCAATATGATTGTATAAAACGAAACGGGGGAAAATTGATGAGAGATCTGAAACATTTAGGCTACTTTGAAGACCTTCTTCAGACGGCGAACAACGAGTTGATCGCCAAAGCGAAGGAGGAAGGTAAGGTCTGTGCTGCGTTCTTGTGTGAGAATATTCCGGAACCGCTTTTAAATCTTGGAAACGCATTCGGTATTCGCCTGTTTGCGCCCAATACAGGCTCCATGGATATTGCTACATACTATATGACAAGTTTCCTGTGCGAGACCAGCCGAGCCTTGCTTGAAAGGGCGATAGAGGGCGGATATAACTTTGCCGACTGCCTTATTACGCCGGACGGCTGCACGATGATGAACCGATGCGGCGAGAATATGGAGCTGCTGCACACCATGGACGGCAACGACAGCAAATTCTTCTATGAGTATATGGAGATCCCGCTCAAGGCAGATGATAACGGCGTTGATCTTATGAAGCTTCAGTGCCAAAACCACATTTTAACTCCGCTTGCGGAAAACTATGGTATCGATACTTCAGATGCTGCGATCAGGGCGGCCGTTAAGGAGCATAACGAGATATGCGAGATAATTCAGGCGATAGGGCAGTTCAGAAAGGACGATAAACCGAGAGTAACGGCGTATGAGTTCCATGTTCTGACGCTGGCGACTTATGTTGCACCAAAGTATCTCATTGTTGACAAGCTTCGCGAGACACTTGAGGAGATAAAGACAAGAGAGCCTGACAACAAGTCATATCGTGCAAGACTTGCGCTTGTCGGCTCGGAGATAGATGACAGCGGTGTTATCAAGCTCATCGAGGATTGCGGCGCATATGTCTGCGTCGATCGGTACTGCTTCGGTTCGTTCCCGGGCAGAGTTCCCATTGAGCTCAACGACGAGGAGGATGCATTTACTCAGGTCTGCCGCCACTATGTTTACATGGGGCAGTGCCCCCGCACCATGAATATGGAGAAGGTCTATGGCCGCAAGGCGTATGTCAACGATCTGTGCAAGGAGTACAGAGCCGACGGTGTTATCTATCAGCAGGTCAAGTTCTGCGATCCATGGGCGTATGAGAGACTTTTGGGCTCAACGATGCTTCGTGACGATTACGGCTACCCGGTGCTGAGCGTTGACAGACCGTACAATATCAGTGCCTCTGTCGGTCAGATGAGGACCCGTGTCCAGGCGTTTATCGAAAGCATTGAGATCAAAAATCTCCAGGGAGGTGCGAAAAAATGAAAACCGCTGAGATAGTATACAATACCAAAAAGAAAAAGGGTGATAAGCAATACGGTGTGCTTTTTAATAACGGCAAGGTCAGAAAGCGCCGTGAGTGGAGAGGCGTTAAGGATACCCTCTATGATTTTAGCCGCTGGCTGTATCTGTGGAGCATCATGATAAGCGTAACGCTCTCCCGGGGCGGCATGAAGGGTATGATCCGCTACCGCTGGATGGCAAACTATCTTGCCGTGCCTCACGCAATTGATAAGTTTACCATAGGCATGCGGGACGAGACCCTGCGTATCACCCACACGGCGATGGACTTTGTTGTAAAGGATGTTGCCCTGTGCATCAAGGACACCCTGCGTGGCGACCGCCGCACCGGCAATGATGTTGAGTTCAGCAATAAGTGTGTTCTCTCGGACGAGAACGCAATGACCGTGTTCATGATGGGGTTCCCGCAGATAAAGGCAATCCTGCGTGAGATACCCACGATGTTCTCGGCAAATATCATGACGCAGTATTCCTCAACATACTATCTTGATATCGCACAGCAGTTCGGCATTCCCGGCGATGTATGCCCCATGCCCGAGGCTGAGGCAGGCGCTTCGATATGTGACGACTTTGCCGTTTTAGGTAAATGTGCAGTTCAGGTCAACACGACCTGCGACGGCTCGCTCATGGGCAACGGCATCATTGCAAAGCGCCTTGAGCGGGAGTACGGTATCCCGACCTTCCAGCTGGCAGCCCCCATGCGCCACGAAAACCCCGATGTTTTAGACTACGCAGCCGAGGATATGAAAAAGTGCATCGCTTGGGTAGAGGAGAAGATGGGTGTAAAGTGGGATTGGGACACCTACTTTGAGTGTATAAAGCGGGTCAATCAGACCACCCGTGACCGTTGGGAATGGCTCGAGGTCAACGCCACCCAGTACCCGCAGTTCTTCGGTGCCGTGTTCTCGCTGTATAACGACACAAACTACATGGGTAACTGCGGCCGCTCCAAGGACTTCCCGCCGATTAACGACAAGATTATGAAGCTCGTCCGCCAGGGCTACAAGAACAAGACCATGATGGCTCCCGAGTACCGCCACCGCTGCATCGTCTGGGGCGTTCAGCCGCAGTATTGCATCGACCAGCTTTATTGGATGGTCAACTGTTGGGGCGTTGTTCCTCTGACCGATATGCTCTCGATGGTCGTCGAGAAGGAGTTCTGCGAGGAAAACAAGCCCGAGAACTACGAGCAGGCGTATAAGGACATGGCCTACCTTAACATGAACATGATCATGCGCAACAAGACCCACGGCGGCTACGAGTGTCTCGTCGACGAGCTTTGGGAGTATGTTGAGAGGCTCAATGCCGACATGGTCATGATGTGGGAGCATATGTCCTGCAAGGCGCTCAACGGCCTGCACGGACAGTTTGAGGAGCAGGCGAGAGAGCGGGGCATCCACCTCGTTTGGGTCTGCCACGACCTTTGCGACCCGAGAGTTTTCACCCGTCAGGCCATCCGTGACCAGTTCAGCGAGTATATGCGTACCGTCATGCGTGAAGAGCCGCTCGACCCGACGCTCGAGTTCATACCCGATGAGAATGCGTGGTAAAGGAGATAAGACTATGAATAAATTTGCTAAGATCCCTCTGATGGTGCTCGGCGGCGGCGCATCGGCGTTTGCCGTGCTGTTCACGATATACTTTTTCAATCTCGACATGAAGTTCATGTCCTACTGTGTTGAGCCTATCCTGCTTAAAATTTACGACATGAGAAAGCCCAACTTCTATGTCTGAGCGATAAATAGAAAAAAGGAAGTCCTTCGGGACTTCCTTTTTTCAGCTTGTTATCTTATATCAGTCGTCAAGCTCCTTATCGGACTGGAGGATGGTGCCCTTGACTGCGTCTATCTCGTAGTCGTACTCGTAGCCTGCGGACTTGAACTCTACCTCGTATATTGAAGCTCCGTCCTCACGATCGAGCACAACTTTAAGCCCGGTGACATTTGACTCACTGAGACCGGCATGCTTCAAAGCTGCATTCTTTGCGGCTGCATTGCCGATAACATTTTCTTTGGCGGCACTTGTGTTCTTGTTGCTGCTGCCGGTGGACTTGACATCCTTGCCGTTTATCTCGTTGTCATATGAAACAACTGCGCCGGTCTTGGCATTGATGTCGTAATCATACTCGTCATAACCACGGTCAAACTCGACTTCATAGACCATGACACCGTCATCATTGTCAAGCTTGACCTCAATGTTCTTGACCTGATCCTTGGTGAGACCTGCAGCCTTGAGTGCGGCCGAAAGAGCAGCGTCCTTTCCGATGTAGGACTTTGAGGCTGCATCGTCATTTTTTTCAAACTTGACTTCTTTGCCGTTTATCTCGTTGTCGTACGCAACGATTGCGCCGGTCTTAGCGTTGATATCGTATTCGTACTCGTCGAAGCCGCGGTCAAACTCGACCTCGTATACCATGACACCGTGCTCGTAGTCGAGCTCGATCTCGATATTCTTGACCTGATCCTTGGTGAGACCTGCGGCCTTGAGTGCGGCCGAGAGAGCTGCGTCCTTTCCGATGTAGGACTTTGCACTTGCCTTGCCCTCAGACTTGATGCCGCCGAGCTTGATGTTTTCGCTGATGAGGTTGAGCTCATTGATGGTAAGTCCCGCAAGCTGCTCAAAGCTGTGGGTTTTGCTATTTTTGACAATCTCGTTAATGAGGGAAGCCTTGCCAACGGTGATGCCGTACTCGTCTGCCATCTTTACGAGAGAGTCGTCTGCGTCGGTGACGTTCTGACTGAGCACCGCTCCGCCCTTGAGCAGTGCGTTGACCTCGCTTGCAAGCTTGGTCTCAAGTGCGTTTGCGTCATAGCCTTCAACGCCGGAGACCGACAGCAGGATGGAGTTTTGCATATCGCTGAGATATCCGTGCTTGAGCATAGAACCAATGATGGCGTTGACCGCTACATCAAGGTCGGTGTCCTCAAGATCCATGCCTTCGAGCACCTTTTTGCCGTCGGCGTTAAGTCCGGTTGCGGAGATGACCTCCTCATCCTTGTCGACCTTCAGCTCGATGCTGGGGTTTACATCGAGAGAAACTACGGCGGCAAGGGCGTTGCTTGAAGTGCCCAAGCCATTGTTTTTAGCTATGAATATACCCGCAATAAGCAGGACGAACACTGCCGCAACGGCAGCAAAAGCGGTAAAGCCTCTGTTTTTCTTCTTTTCCATGTAGATTACCTTTCCTTTCTCATGGTCGCAAGCATGCAGGACATTGTCCAGCACATCAGGCGCCGCGTTGGAAACGGCAGATCTAAGCATCGTAGTGACCTCGTCTTTTTTCATTTCATTCCGCCTCCATCGCATGTCTTAATTTGTTTACGGCTCGTGAGTAT
>SAMEA3663054__coassemble_3365_pt1 | contig 4571 bp, 2 predicted proteins | sample SAMEA3663054__metabat2_low_PE_021 | metagenome-assembled genome bin SAMEA3663054 (sample SAMEA3663054) | pig gut metagenome | biome: pig gut; feature: pig-associated habitat; material: faeces | place: France | collected 2012
TTAACAATGTCAAGGGCAGTATAAATATCCCCGGCTTCAGAAAGGGCAAGGCTCCCCGTGCAGTCGTTGAGGGCATGTACGGCGCAGACGCTTTCTATCAGGACGCTATCGAAGTTGCAGCTCCCGACGCATTCGGCTACGGCATCGACAACAGCGGCCTTAAGATGATCGGCAGACCCAGCATGACCGATTTTGAGATCACCGATGACAAGTCCCTCGTCCTCACATTTAAGGTCGACCTGTTCCCCGTGATCACCCTCGGCCAGTACAAGGGCCTGAGCGCACAGAAGGGCGACGCAACTGTCACCGATGAGATGGTCGAGGCAGAGATCAATGCCGACCGTAAGCGCAATTCCCGTTTTGTTGATGTTGACCGTGAGGCTCAGGAAGGCGACACCGCAAGCATCGACTTTGACGGTTATCTTGACGGCGAGAAGTTTGACGGCGGCTACGGCGAGGGCTACCGCCTTGAGATCGGCTCCCACACCTTCGTCCCCGGCTTCGAGGATCAGATCATCGGCATGAAGGTCGGCGAGACCAAGGATATTAACATCACCTTCCCCGAGGATTACACCGCTGAGCTTGCAGGCAAGGATGTTGTCTTTAAGGTAAAGCTCAACAGCCTTTGCGTTGCAGAGCTTCCCGAGCTTGACGATGATTTCGTTCAGGATGTCTCCGAGTTTGAGACCGTTGACGAGTACAGAGCAGACCTGCGCAAGGAGATGGAAAAGAGAGCCGTTGAGAATGTCGAGGCTGCTTTCCGTTCCGACATTATCATGCAGGCATGCGATAATATGACCGTTGATATCCCCGAGGTGCTCATCAATGCCAAGGTCGAAGAGCTTGTACACACCTATGCTAACAACTTCGGTGTCACCGACCCCAAGCTCACCACCGAGGATATCATCAAGATGATGGGCCTTGACGACGAGTCGATCAACAACGTCATCCGTCCCGTTGCCGTTAAACAGGTAAAGCAGGAGCTTCTGCTTGAGGGTATAATCGAGGAAGAGGGCATCGATATTTCCGGCGATGCATTCGACGAGTATGTAAAGACCACCGCCGAGTCCGTTGATGCTACCCCCGAGTCCATCCTCAACTACTTCGGCGAGGAATTTATAAAGAACGAGTACAAGAGAGAGCAGGCTACCAAGATCATTATGGATTCTGCGATCGTTGCCCCCAAAGAGGAAGTAGCTGAATAATAATCGGATTATTCGGATATGATCTCCTGGATAGGCTAAATATGAAAGGAGACTATTATGAGTTTAGTACCTTATGTCGTGGAGCAGACAAGCGCGGTGAGCGCAGCTACGATATTTTTTCGCGCCTGCTCAATGACCGCATCATCATGCTGTCCGAGGAGGTCAACGATGCGACTGCAAGCCTTGTTGTTGCACAGCTTCTTTATCTTGAAGCACAGGACCCCGATAAAGACATACAGTTTTATATCAACAGCCCCGGCGGAAGCGTCACGGCGGGCATGGCTATCTACGATACCATGCAGTACATTAAGCCCGATGTTTCGACTATCTGCATAGGGCTTGCCGCCTCCATGGGCGCATTCCTGCTTTCCTCCGGCGCAAAGGGAAAGCGTCTGGCACTTCCCAATTCTGAGATCATGATACATCAACCCTCCGGCGGCAGCCAGGGTCAGTGCACCGATATTCAGATACAGGCTGAGCAGATCCTGAAGATAAAGCATAATTTGAACCGCATCCTTGCCGATAACACCGGCAAGTCTGTCGAGGTCATCGAGCGTGACTGCGAGCGTGACCACTTTATGTCTGCGCAGGAAGCTGCGGAGTACGGTATTATCGACAAGGTAATAACCAAGCGTTAAAAGCTGATGGGGGAACGCATAGTTCCCCCATATTTATACAGCACGGTTTGAGGTAAAACTATGGCAAGAACTGATGATAGAAAAAGTATAAGATGCTCGTTCTGCGGCAAAACGCAGAATGTCGCAAACAGGCTTATTGCCGGCAACGGCGCATACATCTGCGATGAATGCATCCGCCTGTGCATGAGCATCATTGCCGACGATGTTGACGAGGTAGAGCAGGTAGAGCAGACCCCAGAGCTTGAGTTTGAGAGCCTTCCCAAGCCTGCGGATATCAAGGCAAACCTCGACGAATACATTGTCGGACAGGACAGGGCAAAGACCGTCCTTTCCGTAGCCGTTTATAATCATTATAAGCGCATTTTGTATGCAGGCTCAAACGATGTTGAGCTGCAAAAGAGCAACATACTGCTCATCGGCCCCACCGGCAGCGGCAAAACGCTTTTTGCACAGTCTCTGGCAAAAATGCTCAATGTTCCGTTCGCAATCGCCGATGCTACGACACTCACCGAGGCAGGCTATGTCGGCGAGGATGTCGAGAACATCCTTTTAAGACTTTTGCAGGCTGCCGATTTTGATGTTGAGCGTGCTGAAAAGGGTATTATTTATATTGATGAGATCGATAAGATCGCCCGCAAGAGCGAGAATACATCCATCACGAGGGATGTTTCCGGCGAAGGCGTGCAGCAGGCGCTTTTGAAGCTGCTTGAGGGCACTGTCGCCAATGTTCCGCCCCAGGGCGGACGCAAGCACCCGCATCAGGAGTTTATAAAGGTCGATACGACCAATATCCTCTTTATCTGCGGCGGCGCATTCGACGGTCTTGATAAGATAATCGAAAAGCGCACAGACAAAAAGAGCATGGGCTTCGGCGCAGAGATCAAAAGTGCCACCGACCGGGATGTCGGCGATATCCTTGCACAGGCTCAGCAGCATGACCTGCTTAAGTTCGGCATCATCCCCGAGCTCATCGGCAGACTGCCGGTCATTGCTCCGCTGACCTCCCTTAAGCGTGAGGATCTTGTCCGCATACTTACCGAGCCCAAGAACGCCATGACCAAGCAGTATAAGGCACTCATGAGCTATGACGGCGTTGACCTTGAGTACAATGCCGATGCTCTCGAAGCGATAGCCGACAAGGCAATTGAGATGAAAATTGGCGCACGAGGCCTGCGAAGCGTCATGGAGGGTATCATGACCGATATTATGTTCAGCGTTCCCTCCGAAAGGGATGTTGAAAAGGTCATCATTACCGCCGACTGCGTGAATAATAACACCAGCCCCGAAGTAATACGCAAGTAAAATAGTTTTATAGCAAGGCGGGGCATCAGTCCCGTCTTGCGCTTTTCCCCAAGAGGTTTTTTCTATGAGTAATGTATTTGAAATCGAAACCCGTGCATTGCCCGTTTTGGCACTGCGCGGTCTTAACATATTCCCCGGCATGCTCTTAAACTTTGATGTAGAGCGGCCGATATCCGTTGCGGCGCTCAATTCCGCAATGGACACCGATCAGGAAATATTCCTTGTAACGCAAAAGGATGTCACGACAGATCTGCCCGATGAGGGCGACCTTTACAAGGTTGGCGTCGTCTGCCGCATCCGTCAGCTTATCCGTCAGCCAGGCTCAAAGCTGTGCAAGGTCATGGTCGAGGGTCTCCGGCGAGGCCGCATTGTGCAGATAACGGCAGCGTCTGCGCATTTCGTCGGTGAAATTCAACTTCTGCCCGATAAGCGTGAGCACTCTGACAGCGCAAGGCGAGATGCGCTCATGCGCACCTGCATCGGCATGTTTGACGAGTATGTGCAGCTTGCGGGCAATATGCCGCCCGAGATGCTTCTGAGCATCGTTGTAAGCCGTGATCCGGGCTATGTCGCCGACTATATTGCGCACAATCTGCGCATCGATTACCGTGAAAAGCAGCAGCTTCTTGAGCAGCTTCATCCCCTGAAGCGCCTTGAAATGCTTGTGGAAACGCTCAGCCACGAGATCGAGGTCATGACCATTGAGCAGGAGATCAATGATGCTACCAATGAGCAGATGAACCGCAACCAGCGTGAGTATTTCCTGCGTGAGCAGATGAAGGTCATCCAGCAGGAACTCGGCGAGGACGACAGCTTTGACGATATCGGCGAGTACCGAAAAAAGATCCGTGCGCTCAAGCTCAGTCCCGAAATTGAGGAGAAATTCTTGAAAGAGGTCTCTCACCTTGCAAAGCAGCCCTTCGGCTCGACCGAAGCGACCGTTATCAGGGGCTATCTTGATACCTGCCTTGAGCTGCCGTGGAATACAAAGACCGAGGAGACCGACGATATCGAGCTTGCAAGAAAAATGCTCGACGAGGATCACTTCGGCCTTGAAAAGGTCAAAGAGCGTGTCATCGAGTACCTTGCCGTGCGAAAGCTTGCACCCAAGGCAACCGGCAGCCTGCTGTGCCTTGTCGGCCCTCCGGGCACGGGCAAGACAAGCATAGCAATGTCCATTGCAAGGGCTACAAATCGCAACCTTGTGCGTATTTCGCTCGGCGGTGTGCACGATGAGGCGGAGATACGAGGACACCGCAAGACTTATGTCGGCTCGATGCCGGGCAGAATTATCGGCGGCATCAAGCAGGCAAAAAGCTCAAACCCCTTGATGGTGCTTGACGAGATTGACAAGCTCGGCTCGGACTACCGTGGCGACCCTTCGGCGGCGCTTCTGGAAGCGCTCGACCCCGAGCAGAACAAAACC